>Ga0315291_10000160_pt1 | contig 81495 bp, 64 predicted proteins | sample YL17G12_20_MG_FD_203070 | JGI IMG/M metagenome (GOLD analysis project Ga0315291, IMG submission 203070) | Sediment microbial communities from Yellowstone Lake, YNP, Wyoming, USA - YL17G12_20 | ecosystem: Environmental > Aquatic > Freshwater > Lake > Sediment | place: USA: Wyoming | collected... | reverse complement strand
TGTTCGCTGAAGACGGCGAAAAGCTACAGATTTGCCGGGAAAGTGTCAAGAACAAAATTCCGTGAAATTGGGAGAGTGGAACTCCGACCTTTTTTCTTCGGTTTCTTGGTAAAGGAAGTCGGAGGTCAGTAGCCAGAACGGAGAGTCTGTGGTTCCAGCGAGCGCCTCCCCCGACAAGGGCCGTACAGTTCTCCCTGCCCGCCTTTAACAGCTCCGTACGAGTAGGCGGGGACTTCGTTCTCCGCCTCCCCGATCAAGAGAATCGGGCCAGGTCGGCGGTTCACTGCGCTCGGATCGTGAAGTTCCAGATTCATGGTTCAGAGTTCTCAGTTCAGAGTTTTGAGTTTCGAGTTGCTCAGTCTGCTTACCGCTCACCATCTTCGCTCCAACCACGCCCCTCACTTTTCACTCATCACGAACTCCCGCCAACCCCGCCCAAAAGCGGCGGGGCACACAAAACGTGAAAGCATGGCGGGCAGGAAAGTTCGTGCCTACCGTGTTTCTCCTTCCCTCTCACGCCAATCTTTTTACGTTTCACGACCTAAAGGTCGTGGCTACCGGATGATGCCCATCTCTCACGACTCACGATTTACGGCTTACGACTCACCATCTTTGTTTCATCCCCGCCGTTACTTCTCACCCTACCGCTTCATCCCCGCACCTCACTTCTCACTTTTCACCTCCCAGGTTGCATCTCGGTACTTTCTTTCCTTCCATCATTTCCGTATCTTTTCCACGATCCACTTTTCACCATTTACCATTCACTGATCACCAATTCACCTTCCTTCATGAAAAAGGCTCTCATCACCGGCGTCACCGGCCAAGACGGCTCCTATCTCGCTGAGCTGCTCCTCAGCAAGGGCTACGAGGTCCACGGTATCATCCGCCGGGCAAGCACCTTCAACACGCATCGGATCGATCACATCTATGTCGATCCCCACACTCCGGGAGCGAAGATTCGTCTGCATTATGGCGATCTCTCTGATCCCGGTATGCTCACGGAAATCATCTACAATATCAAGCCGGACGAGGTGTACCACCTTGGATCGCAGAGCCACGTGCGCGTTTCGTTCGATATGCCCGAGTACACGGGAGATATCACAGGATTAGGGACAACAAGGATTCTTGAAGCCATCCGTCGCAGCGGCGTGAAGGTGAAGTTCTACCAGGCTTCCTCATCTGAGATGTTTGGCGCGGCACCGCCGCCGCAGAGTGAGAAGACCCCTTTCAGGCCGAGAAGCCCGTACGCGATCGCAAAAGTCTATTCGTACTGGATGGCGGTGAATTACCGTGAAGGCTATAACATCTTCGCGAGCAACGGCATCCTCTTCAATCATGAAAGCCCGAGGAGGGGGGAGATCTTCGTGACGAGGAAGATCACGCGCGCGCTGGTCAACATCCTGGCCGGAGAACAATCAAGACTCTTTCTCGGTAACCTGGATGCGCTGCGCGACTGGGGTTTCGCACCCGAGTACGTTGAAGCGATGTGGATGATCCTGCAGCAGGATAGGCCCGACGATTACGTCATCGGCACAGGAAAATCCCATTCCGTCAGACAATTCCTTAAGCAAGCTGCGCAATACGCCGGCCTGGAAATCGAATGGCGGGGAAAGGGGAGTGATGAGAAGGGATACATCAGGGACGCCGTCCGGGACTTGAACGGCAGTGTGAAAACCGGCGATGTGCTGATCGAAATCGATCCCCGATACTTCCGTCCGACGGAAGTGGAATCCCTCCAGGCGGACATCCGCAAAGCGCGAGAAACTTTGAAATGGAATCCGAAGGTTTCGTTCGAGGAGCTTGTGAAAGTGATGATGGATTACGATATGCTTGCGGCTGGTCTGACTCCTCCGGGCGAGGGCATAAAGGCGATCGAGGCGAAGGGGTTTGCATGGACGAAGCATGAAGTGGCTTTGCATCAACGGATCAAAGAATAAATCGCGATGAACTATGAGCACGGAGTATGGAGCAGAGAGTATGGAGAAAGCAGAACGGGGAATGGAGATGAGGGTGCGCAGTGGATATCAAGGGTACAAAGATCTCAGGGTATTTCAGTTGTCGTACTCGCTTGCCATGGAGCTCTTTGAAGAGAGCAAACACTTTCCGCCGGAAGAGCGGTACGGATTGACGGATCAGCTGAGGAGAGCCGCCCGCTCCATACCTGCAAATATTGCCGAAGCATGGAGGAAGAGAAAGTACGAAAAGGCTTTTGTGAGCAAACTTGTCGACTGCTCGGCTGAAGCGTCGGAAGCAGAGGTCTGGTTGGAGATGTGTCGCGACTGCAGCTATCTACCCACGGAGAAACACGCTTACTATGCATCGAAGTACGACGAGCTCAACAGGATGCTATCGACGATGATCCAGAACTCGAAAAAATTCACTCGGTAGGAGGTCGATGTGATCGAGGGTTCTCCCCTTTCTCATTTCTCCCTACTCCTTACTACTTGCCCAGCGTCTGCATCATAAGGAAAACAACAGCTTGAACGCGCAAAGCAAGATATACGTCGCGGGACACCGCGGACTCGTCGGCTCGGCGATTGTCCGAAGGCTCAAGGAGCTGGGATATCACAACCTTGTCTTCAAATCTCTTGAGCAGCTTGATCTCCGGGACCAGGGGCAAACCGATCGCTTCTTTTCCCAGGAGAAGCCGGAGTATGTTTTCCTGGCTGCTGCGAAGGTGGGCGGAATTCTCGCCAACAACACCTACAAGGCCGAGTTCATCTATGACAACCTGACGATCGCTGCAAACGTCATCAATGCGAGCTATCGCCACGGCGTGAGGAAGCTCTTGAATCTCGGCTCCTCGTGTATCTACCCGAAACTTGCCCCTCAGCCGCTCCGGGAGGACTATTTCCTGACAGGACTGCTCGAACCCACCAATGAGCCATATGCCATCGCGAAGATTGCTGCGATCAAGCTCTGCAGATACCACAACGAACAATACGGCACCAACTTCTTGTCCGTGATGCCGACGAACCTCTTTGGGCCGGGGGACAACTTCAACCTGGAGACATCTCATGTCCTTCCCGCCTTGATACGGAAATTCCATCTCGCAAAGCTGTTGAGCCTGAAGCGTTATCAGGAGCTGAAGGATGACATTGCGAAGCGTCCGCTGGGATTTGGACTTCAGCTCACCGCCGACGCCGATGAGGCGGCCATCGATGCGCTGATGCGGAAGATGGGACTCTCCTCAACGGCTGTTGAGCTGTGGGGGACGGGAAGCCCCCTTCGCGAGTTTCTCTATGTGGATGATCTGGCGGACGCGGTCGTGTTCTTGATGATGAAGTACGATTTCAAGGACGTGGGTGAGTTCGTCAACATTGGCACGGGGCGGGACTTGCCGATCAAGGCGCTTGCGGAGCGCATTCAAAATATCGTAGGCTTCGACGGCCAAATCCGATTCGACTCGACGAAACCAGACGGCACACCGCGCAAGCTGCTGGATGTTTCGAGAATGAAGTCGCTCGGCTGGGAGCCGAAAGCTTCGCTGGAGGAGGGAATCATCAAGACGTACCAGTGGTACCTGGAACATTGAGAGTCGCAGTTGCGGTTCGCAGTGTGACTAAGCGCTCAACTTCCATACTTTCCCCGGGATTCCTCACTTCTTACAACACTCACACCAAACATATCGACAAAGAAGATCCCGATCGAGAAGGCAGGTCGGGATTTCTCATTTTTGACCTGGACCCGAGGGTTGAGCCACATTATTTCTCTCTCGGTGGTCCGCCGCGAAATCTTGCAGTTGAAATCAAACTGTCTTAGCTTCGCCTCATCACAGACCTTCAAACTGGGAATTCACCACATCGGATGCTTCCGTGAGAAGTCCGACTTCTCACACGGGCGAGGCTAGGGAAGAAGTCGGACTTCTTGTCGAGCGCCATGGTTCTGCTGAAGCGAAGGACCGTTTCACCTTGAATGTGGAGCCGATTAGACGCGTCTCCGCGAGGCTTGAATATGAATTCGCGAGAAAGAGTTCTTGCCGCTTTGAATCACCATGAGCCGGATCGAGTGCCGATTGACTTATCAGGCCATCGGTCTTCTGGAATCGCAGCGATCCTCTATCCAAGACTACGAACCTATCTCGGACTGCCGCAGAGACCAGTCCGAGTGTACGATCCCGTTCAGCAATTGGCAATTGTCGATGATGACGTGTTGGAGCGATTCGGCGTTGATACGATTGAACTGGGACGCGGCTTTGCGTTACGCGAGGAGGATTGGGCAGATTGGGTTCTGCCGGACGGCACGCCGTGCAAGATGCCGGTCTGGGCCTTGCCGGAGCGCCAGGAGAAGCGCTGGATTATTCGCTCCAAAAGCGGACGCGTGATTGCTCAAATGCCCGATGGCGCGTTGTACTTCGAACAGACTCACTATCCCTTCTTCGAACAGGATGATCTGGATGCTCTCCAAGAGGCTCAGGGAGAAGCCATGTGGACGGCGGTTGCTTCGCCGCCGGGTCCTCTTGTGGAAGGTCTTCGAGGCGACGAACTCTATCGGGAAGGCGCCCGGCGGCTCAGGTCACAAACGGAGCGCGCGATTCTGGGACTCTTCGGCGGCAATCTCCTGGAGATGGGACAATTCCTCTATCGAAATGACAATTTTCTCCTCCTGCTTGCAATGGACCCGGCAAAGGTCCATGCCTTCCTTGATCGCGTTGTCGAAATCCACCTGAAGAATCTGGAGCACTTCCTTGGCCTGGTGGGGGAATTCATCGATATCATCGTATTCGGAGACGACCTGGGGATGCAGACCGGTCCCCAGATCTCGCCGGCGATGTACCGTGAGTTCTTCAAGCCGCGACACAAGCTGATGTGGCATCGTGCCAAGGAGCTGGCCAATGTGAAGGTTATGCTTCATTGTTGCGGTGGTGTGCGGGAGCTTCTGCCGGATCTCATCGACGCGGGACTCGAAGCGATCAATCCTGTTCAGATCAGTTGCGATGGGATGGACGTGAAAGCCCTCAAGTCTGAGTTTGGCAAGGACATCGTTTTCTGGGGAGGCGGCTGCGACACGCAGCGTGTCCTGCCGCTGGGTACGCCGGATGAAGTGCGCAATCACATACGGCATCAGGTCGACATCCTGAAGCGGGGAGGAGGCTTCGTTTTTCAGCAGGTGCACAACATTCTCGCGGATGTGCCTCCCGAAAACGTTGTGGTAATGTACGACGCAGTGAATACCACCGCATTGTAAAGTCCCTTCGGCGCGAGAGTTACTGAGCAGAGAGTGGCGGGTTGGGCAATCAAATGGCGAAAAGGGACAAGTCACTTCAATAAATAGAGAGGTTCATCATGACTCAATTACGAAGACTTATTCTCTTGATATGTCTTGCCGGATGGGCATCTGGTTTTGCACAGGAGCTCAAGCCAATTCAGCTTCCTCCTCCGCAAACGGAAATTGGCAAGCCACTGATGCAAGCACTGAAGCTACGTCAATCGTCAAGAAGCTTCGACTCCAAGCCGCTGCCCCTGCAGGAACTCTCCAATCTTCTCTGGGCGGCGGATGGAATCAACAGGCCGGAATCCGGCAAACGCACCGCGCCTTCGGCGGTGAACTGGCAGGAGGTCGATATCTACGTTGCATTGCCCGAAGGGCTCTTTTTATATGAGGCGAAAACACACAGCCTGGCGCCTGTCATCGCCAGAGACCTCCGTGAGGCGACGGGACGGCAGCCTTTTGTCAAGGATGCGCCGCTGAATCTTGTGTACGTGTCCGACTTTGCGAAGATGAAAAATGCGTCCGAAGATGATAAGAAGCTCTACGGTGCTGCAGACGTAGGATTTGTCGCTCAGAACGTCTATCTCTATTGCGCGTCGCAAGGTCTTGCAGTGGTCGTTCGCGCCATGGTCGACCGGCCGACGCTCGCCAAGGAGCTGAACTTGCGTCCTGAACAGAGAATCATTCTGTCACAAACGGTGGGGTATCCGAAGTGAGGACATGTCCCTCCTGGTTGTGGACCATCATGCGCGGCGAAGAAGGTCCACGTTAAGGATCAAATTGATCCTCTTCCGTTTCGACCGCTCGCCATCTGGAGTGATTATCCTGGACGAAGTGGGGTTTCGGCTGGAACGATAAATGCAGGTTGCTCAGACAGAGCGGAGGCGAGGGGTGTACCAGGCTTTGAACAGTTCTCGGCGGAGTTTATCCCGCCGACCTGCGCGTGCTTTTCTCTCGGGGACCGCGGGACTCGAACTGACGGGGGTTGTTTCTGCCTGCGTCTGGACTGACTGTGGTTGTGACAGGTGGTGGGCGGCTTTTCGGTTCTCCCGCTCAGGGACGGTCCCTATCGTCGTGGTCCCATCCTTTACCTTTTCGCCGCTGCGGTAGCTGCTTCAAGAGGGCGTCCACGTCCTCTTGCAGGATCTGGTATGTATCCTTCGTGAGGAACTCTTTCTCGCGCCTCTCCTTCTTCTGCTCCTTCTTGACAGTCTGCTTTCTCACATCCTCGATTTTATCCTTGAAGTCTTCGAGCTCCTCACGCGCTTTGGAGGAATCCTTGTGAGCAAGATATTTCTCGAACTTGTCGAGGCGGTGGGTGAGGTCTTTGTGGAGCTCTTTACCTCCCAGAAGAAGCAATGTGTAGCATTGGTCAAGATCTTTGCGAAGGGTTACAGGCTGAACGATTTTGTTGGCTGTCATTCTGGTCTTTGGCACTGCGCTGTATCGAAATTCATACTGCTGCACCGTATTGGAGTCAGCGACACCGTCGAAATCAAATTCAGCCCCATCTTGAATTCCTCTTGACAGTGTAATTGATAGTGTGTATCGGCAGGATTTGGTGCCAAAGAGAGTGAGTCGATACCTTCCATCGATCGGAGTGTGAGTCATGAATTCTTTCACTGGCTCGGGTGATTCGACTTCTGGATTCTCGCTATCGATGCTGAACACCCCGTAGGACTCGTTGATCTCATCGTACCTCTGTCGTTTCATGGGATCGTACCCGGCCCTTCGACCGAGCGAGTCTGTTATGACGAACTCCATGCCACCACTCAGCGTTACAGTGATGCTGCTGAAGTCGCGTCCTTGGGCGATCATGTCCGTGAGAACCCCACACAATAAGAAAGCACTCAGACTCAATTTCATTCGCATAGTAGGCCTCCGTTACTTGTACACTCGAATATAGCGGTAGATTCTACCATATTCAGATAGTGTTCCTAGTCCCCTGCCGGGATCCCGTATTGATATCGAGTCCCCATGTCTACCTACAAGAAGAACCCAATGGTTGCCGTTTCTTTCCGTTTCTTCTTGTTCTTCCCTTGACTTGTTCCTCACCGACTCCTGATTGTACACTTTGGCGATTATGAGTTCACAGCGCAGCAAGTGCTCATCCAGCTCCGACACATCAAAGGTACGTGACACATTAACTGCGTCAGACACAAGGATGTTCATTTCAGAAGAGTGTTTCGACATGGCCTCCCAGTTGACTTTTGCGGCCTCAAATCCGCCACTAACCCTGTTCCTGTTCTTCATCCATGTATTCAAAGCGCCTGGGTCAATCGTGTCGCCGAAAGCAGTCATACTCATTGCCATGCACGACAAAGCACACCCAAGGTCAGCAATAGTGAGAGATGAATGATCGTAGGTTTGTTGACCCCAAGTCGATCCTGCTCCTTGCCTGAAATGCGGTGGCTGGACGTGGCACTTGACGATCGCCAACCCTGTGCCCGAGACGTTTTCATGTTGGGCTTGTGTGACACCGATTGGCACCTTTTGAGGCGGCAGGCCAATCGGGTTGTCACCATCTGCAAGGAAACTGACGATAGATAGGTTCGCATCTTTATAGGGTATGGCGAGGAGCGCCTTCCCCTTGTTTCCCTGGTGAGACAGGCTACCATACTTCTCATCAGATGTAAGAACGACGTTGAGCTTGGTATTTGCTGCAGCTCTCAAATCGTTGCTTTCTTTGTCCTTCGCTTGGATCTTGACAATTGCTGTCATGGTCTGTTCAACAGTGTCAGGGCTGACTGTCACCGTGAAGTGATCGATCGGAGAGCCAGTAACCACAATCTCACTTATCACACATGCCTCCGCCGCTCTCGCGAGAAGCATCGCTCGGATCTGTTCAAGGTTGGATTCTTGAGCTACCGGCCTGGTTCTCGCCATGTCCATTCTCGATGTTCCTGGCACCACATCTTTTTCCTGTACCCTCGCTTGAATCGACGCAGCGATTCCACCAGATCCACCTGATGCAGTGGCCACGATCTTCACTACAAGCGTATCACCCTCAATGCTATCCGGCGCAACATACCATATCGGCGTTCTTACCGCTGCCAATGTCGTCCCCGTCTCTCCTGAGCCCGAGATTAATACACCGTTGTCTCCTCCCCCTGACAGTATCGTTACGTTGAACGTCTGATCGGCGGGAAAGTCCTCCGGTGCCCCTTCATCCACAATCTTCGTGAAGCTCAACTGCGTCGTGTCGCCAGGACCGACGGTCGGTGGATCGAACAACACCTTGGCGCATACGACCGGTCGTACTGTAATGTTCAGACTTGCGGATTTTGACCCATCGCTTGCTCGTTCAACCGTCACCGTGACAGGCTCCGCCTCCTCACCAAACGGTATCTGCCCGTTAGCAAGATAGTTGACACGCTCTTGTCTGGCGAGCGAATAGGGAACTGTCACGGTATACTCCTGAGACGAACCACCATCCACGACGAAACTCCCGTAGAGCGGCTCATCGTCATCGAGCTTGACGCTAGACTTATTTAAAGTCGTATTCCGAGCTTTCGTTAGCCGGCCAATCGGAGGCAAAGTGCCTGAGCGTTGAGATGTGTCTTTCCTCGATCCCTCTATCACGTTTGGTGATGAAAGCCTGAACGTTACATCAAATTCACTCTCCGGCACCACCTCCTGGCCGTTCACATCCTCAGCAATCACCGTCAGGGCAGAGCTCGAGCCGTGGTCGATCGCCTCCGGATCAGCCGTAATCCTGAAGTGATGCAGCTTCTCACAGACGAGGACAACAAGCGCCTTCCCGGTCCTTCCCCCTCCACTCACCCGGACGATCGCCGAATCCTGTTCTCCTGGTATCTCTCCCCTTCCCGTGTCCAGCCACAGGTCGAGAGGATTCTCCTCCAAAAGAGAGATCGTGACCTGTTGGCCTTCCTGATCCCCACACCGAAGATACGCATAGTCTCCCTTGGCTTCAACGCTCACCGTGACATATGTGTCGTAGGGAGGAATGCCGTAGGGCTGATAGAGCCTTCTGGCAGCATCAAAGGGGAGGAAGTTGATCCTGCTTTTCCCGCCGCAAGTGATAACGACCGGATGGGTTCTTATCTCCCAGTGATCAAACAGTGCATCGGTCAAGATGCTGCCGGCGACCGTCGCTGTCGCAGTGACATCGACACGAGGCAAGGTCCCTTGGTTCAGATAGCTGGTGAAGCTGAACGACAGACCCCCGCCCGTGATTGAGCGCTCCCGTGCTCCTGTTCCCCATTGTCCGTCGAAGACGTAGAGCTGCAGGTTCGGCGAGCCTCCCTTATCGAAAACGCCGGTGTAGGGGTCCTCTCCTTCATACATCTCTCCTCCCCAGGAGATCGGATAGCGTCCCTTCCAGGCGATTTCACGCTCATTTGCCCCGAGGATAAGCGCGACGGTACCCCTCTGGTTGCCCCCGATTGCGCCGAGGATATTAACCTGACCAGTGATGGTGAGGTTGCTCGGGAGTGTCAGGACCGGAGTGCCATCAGAGTCCGTGATGAACATCGGGGGATTGAAATAGTCGGCCGTCTGGATTGAAGAGATCGAGTTCCTCACTGATGCACTGGGCTGCGACGGTTTGATCTCCACCTTCTCGCGAATGATGACCTGAGAGAGCAGAAGGGTAGGGAGGAAGAAGCAGATGGTGGATCTCAGCAGCCTATGGCAAAGGGGAGACGTCATACGCTACCTACGGTGAGAGGTGTGAAAACTCTTTTGTTCGCTGAAGACGGCGAAAAGCTACAGATTTGCCGTGAAATTGGGAGAGTGGAACTCCGACTTCTTTTTCGGATTCTTCGTGAGGTAAGTGGGAGGTCTTCGGCTCAGACACAGACCCTGTGGTTCAAGCGAGCGCCTGCCCCGACAAGGCCCTACAGTTCTCCCCGCCTTTAACAGCTCCGTACGGCCAGGTGGGGGCTTCGCTCGAACTGACTGTGGTATTCTGGGAGGCGCGCTGTTGGGACTCGAACCGAGAAGCACCAAATTCATGGTTCAGAGTTCTCAGTTCGGAGTTTTGAGTTTCGAGTTCCTCTGTCTGCCTATTGCTCACTCCTTACTGCATCCTTCCTACTCCCGACTTTCCACTCCACTACTTCCTACTCCAGTACTTCTCCCGTCTCAGGTATCACGACCTAAAGGTCGTGGCTACCGGATGATACACGTCTTCCGTCTCCCGTCGTACCCTTAGGTTTGCCCGCGCCCCTTACAATTCACTCATCACGAACTCCCGCCAACCCCGCCCAAAAGCGGCGGGGCACACAAAACGTGAAAGCATGGCGGGCAGGAAAGTTCGTGCCTACTTTCTACTCCAATACTTCTCACGTCTTACCCTCTATTTTCCTTCACGCCCCTCACTGTTCACTTTTCACCTCCCACGCTCCATCTCAGTACTTTCTTTCTTTCATTCATTTCCCTATCTTTCCACGGTTCACGACTCACTCATCACCATTTACCATATTCGTTCCATCTCATGAATCTCTCGATCATCGGAACTGGCTACGTCGGACTTGTCCAGGGAGCGTGTTTTGCTGATACGGGAAACCGCGTCATCTGCATGGACATCGACAAGAGAAAGATCAAGGGGCTGAAAAAAGGAATCATCCCGATCTACGAGCCCGGCCTTGAGGAAATGGTCCAGAAAAACGCTCAGGAAGGGCGTCTGGAGTTTACCACTTCCCTGAAAATCGCAGTCCAGAACAGCGACGTCATCTTCCTGTGTCTCCCCACCCCTCAATCTGAAGACGGATCTGCGGACCTGACTCACGTGCTCGAAGTTGCCGAGGAGATCGGCAAGGATGCGAATGGCGAGAAGCTGGTTGTCAGCAAAAGTACTGTGCCGGTCGGGACGGTCGACAAAATCCGAGGGATTGTGCGGAAGAAGTCGAAATATCCGGTCGAAGTCGCATCAAATCCCGAATTCCTGAAAGAAGGTACTGCCCTCCAGGATTCGCTCAAGCCGGATCGGATTGTGATTGGCTCGAGAAGCAAGAAGGCGATTGAGATTCTCAAGGAGCTGTACGAACCGTTCGTGAGAACCGGGAATCCCATCCTCGTGATGGACGAGCGGAGCGCCGAGATGACAAAGTATGCGGCGAACGCGTTCCTTGCAATGAAGATCTCATTCGTGAATGAGTTGGCAAATCTCTGCGAGCAGGTCGGCGCCGACATCGATTGGGTGCGGCGCGGCATCGCAGCTGACCCTCGCATCGGCAAGCTCTTTTTGTTCCCGGGCGTCGGCTATGGCGGTTCGTGCTTGCCAAAGGATGTCAAGGCGCTCATCAAGACATCGGAAGCGAACGATCGCGAGCCTCGGCTCCTCCGCGCAGTCGATGAGGTGAACGAAAACCAGAAGATGGTCTTGGTCAGCAAGCTTGCCAGCCGCTTCAGGAACCGGCTGAGGGGCAAAGTCGTTGCCATCTGGGGGCTTTCATTCAAGCCGCAAACGGATGACGTTCGCGAAGCTCCGTCACTGGTGATGATCGAAAGCTTGCTGCAATCGGGGGTCACGGTGAGGGCTCACGATCCGATCGCGAACTCGGCAGTGAAAGCACGGTTCGGGAAGAGGGTTCAATTTTTCGAATCGAGCTATGATGCCCTCAAGGGGGTGGACGCGCTGCTTGTCGTGACGGAGTGGAACGAATTCCGCCGCCCGGATTTCACTAGAATGAAGAGGCTCATGAAACATCCGATTATCCTGGATGGCCGTAACATCTATGACCCAAAGCAAATGAAAGAGATGGGATTTGAATACTATGGGGTGGGAAGGGGAAAATAATGCAGAATGAGGAATGTTGAATGGAGAATGAGTAAAGAAGAAGGGAGCGTATTGGGCGAGTTGTGAACCGTAGACCGCTTGTCGTGAACCGTCTGCGCCGGAAGGGGCAAGAGAGAATGCTCCCTTGGGCACTCCTCTCTCTTCTTGCTATTCAGTGCATGGATACGCCGCTTGAGCCGGTTGCCCCCACGTCCGATCTCCAGCTGAGCATTCCGCTCATCAACCGTATCAAATACATTCAAGAGTTCGCCTCCAAGGATTCGCTTCTCAAACGGACAAGTGATGGCGGATTCATCTATGAGGCAAGCACGTCCGTTCAACCGATCGGAATCGATACGATCAGAGCGGATCCGGAGCCGAGCTTCCAAGTAGTCAGGCTCGGCACCTTCGCGATCGAAACACCGCCGCCTACGGGCGACACACTGTCATACAAGGAAATCACTGGGAGCGATCCGCCCCCTGTTCCTGTGATACTCCCGCCTCAAACGTTTTCTCTTCCTTCCATCTTTCAGGGACCGGCTTCATCGTTCGAGAATGTGACGTTCGAATCCGGAACTCTCACGCTCAGGGTGCGCAACAGATTTCCCGTTCCGATTAGTTTTCCCGATCCCATCATTTTGAAGAACAACAAGACCTCAAGTCCGGTTGACACGAGCGAAGTTGCTCGGTTTTCCTTCGGTGCCCAGGTGTTCCAGCCAGGGGAAGAGCGCTCGCAGACAGCCAGCCTTGCTAATGTGACGGTACGGAATGTCTTGCGCGTTCCCTCCTTCCGGATGCGAAGTCTGGGTTCAGGGACTCCCGTCACGGTCACACCGCAATCGGGACTAGAGTACTCGATGAGTTTTTCGAGCCTCATCGCACAGTCCGCACGGGCCAGAATCCCTTCGCAGAATGTCGTCAGCGTGCGCGACTCGGTCTTCACCGTCGACGATTCGGTCACAATCCAGAGCGCGACCTTTCGGCGTGGCGGCTTCGACATTGTCCTCCAGAACAACGTCGACGTCACGATGAGCATGTTCATCAGTTTCAAGGAGCTGAAGAACAGGGCCACCGGCGCAGAGTTCACGGTCAATCACACGTTCAATGGGAAAGGGACATTGAGGATTCCGGTGAACGTGCGCGACCTCAAGGTCGAATCGGCTTCAACAGCTCTTGGGACGCGGGTCACATTCTCTGCCGGGATTCAGACCATCGAGTCGCAGAATCTGCAGCAGGTGAACAGCACGGATTTCTTCCGGGCGGATATCCAGCCAACCTCTTCATTTGTTATGGAATCGATCACGGGACGCATCAAGCCGACCTCCGTTGCGGTGAATTCAGGGGCAAGCGGTCCTGATCTTGGGGAGGCGTCCGACAAGTTCAAGGGGAATTTCACGTTCGACTCTGTGCGCGTCACGCTCAATGTCGGCCTCACGGGTGGGTTCCCATCGGACTACAATTTCCGGTTCATCGCCATGAACCGGCGGGTGTCGCCTGCAAAGATCGATTCGTTGGTTGTGCCGCCGCCTCAGGGAAGCACGATCCGGCGGATCTACCCGGGCCCGAACAAGTCGACGCAGATCGTTCTCGACAATTCAACCGGTCTCAACCGCTTCTTCTCGAAGTTCTTCCCCTATTTTCCCGATACGTTCATCGTTCGCGGAACTGCGCTGATGAACCCGCCCGACGTTTTCCCGACCTCTCAGGGGATTCAGAGCATCTATGACACCACCAAGCTCTATGCGTCCGTGAACCTCTCGTTCCCTCTGAAGATGGCCATCGAAGGAGGGGAGGTGACAGACACGGTGGATATCGGAAGCGGCGAAAAATTCCCGCGGGAGTTCGTGAAATCTGTGAAGAGCGGAACGATGTACTTCGAGGTCTCAAACGGTCTTCCCGTTCAACTGACACTGCAGTCGGCACTGCTTGGCAAAAACGCTGCGGGACGGCGAGATACGTTGCTCCGCATACCGACCGACGGTATAAGAGTCATCACCGCAGCGGAGGTCGATCAGGGAGGATCCACGGTCGGACCAAAGGTGAGTTCGTTCTCCGTGCGCCTGACCGGCCCCGAGATCGACAAGTTCAACGACGCTGACGCAATGTGGTTTAGGCTTCAGGTGGAAACGACGGGAGGCGGAAAAGTGCCGGTGAAGGTTCGTAGCTCGGATTTCGTGCACATCCGCGCATCGGCCAACATGGTGTACACGATCAACAAACCCTGAAGGGATCCGATGAAAAGTCCGCGCTTTGCCATAGCAATTGTTCTTCTCGTGCCGACCGCGATCCTGCACGGTGGGGATCGGTCGAACGTGCGCGCGATGGGGATGGCGCGGACTCTCATCGCCTGTTCACGAGGCACCGAGGCGCTGGGCATCAACCCGGCGAATCTTGCTCTCCATGGACGCAGCGCATTCTCGCTGAGCCTGGCGCCATTCGGATTCCGCATCAGCACCGAGCTGTTCAGCTACGACATCTACCAGGAATACTTTACGGGTGTTGCCGGAACGTCGCCCGACGGAACACGCGAACCGAGATACCTGACCAATGAGGACAAAGACCGGATCCTGGGCTCCCTGCCCGAAGGCGTTGGGAGCACACGATTTGATTTCGAGGTAATGGCTCTCGGCGCGTCGCTGACCACGGAGAAGCTTGGCGGTTTCGGCTTCGCAGTGGTTGACCGGGCCGGTGCGTTGGTCGAGCTGCCGAGAGACTACGTTCGGTTCTTTCTTTATGGGCTGGATTCAACCGGCTCGCGATATGTGTTCGATGGCACGGGCGTCTCAGCCTGGTGGTGGCGGGAATACAATGTCTCCTACGGCTTTCGAATCCCGATCGAGTTGCGGATCCCTCAGTCCGTGTACGTCGGGCTCGGTGTGAAGTTCCTGCGCGGTTATGGAATGATGGAGACGCAGAGATATGCGGCTTCTCTGGCGAACCACCGCGTTGGGACAAACCAATACCAACTCGAAGTCGGATTCGATTACCTTGCACGCCGCTCCGGCGTCGACTTTCTTGATCGGGACAAGGAAGCGGATTTCACTCCTTTCCCCGAACCTGCAGGCAAAGGTACGGGGTTTGATATCGGCGTGTCCGCGCAGGTCATGCCGGGGCTTTTTGTCGCGGCAAGCGTCACGGACATCGGCTCAATTCGCTGGGAGAGGAACGTGGTGCAAACCGACGGCCACTACACGATGGCTCTGGATGATCCTTTCGAAGAGCAGCATGTGGACAGTCTCGAACGCGCGCTTCGCGGCACAAACCATCCTGGCGAATCATTTTCGACTTCCCTTCCTACTGCTCTTCGCCTCGGTGTGGCGGTTGAGTCCGATGATTTCGCATACCTCCGGTTTCTTCCCGGGAAAATGCTTCTGGCGCTGGATTACAATCAAGGGTTGAACTCGTCGATGGGGAACACGACGAGGCCGCGGGTTTCCATCGGAATGGAATATCGGCTCGTCTCGTTCCTGCCACTTCGGACAGGGCTCTCGTTTGGCGGAGGGGATGGCGTGCGCTGGGCAGCAGGCTTCGGGCTCGATTTCTACTACCTGAGTTTCGATCTCGCGACAGAGAACTTCGGGCTGGTCTTCTCGCCGACAGAGTTTCAGATGTTCTCAATCGCCGCGGGATTGAGAGTCCGCATCTGAGCCGTGCTGTGGAGGAAATAGGCAGTAGGAGAAAAAGGGTAGCCACGAACTTTCCTGCCCGCTATCTATTTGGCGGGAGTTCGTGATCCTTGGGTCGTGAGTCACGATCCGTGAGTAGTGGATAGTTAAAAGCGATTGACCCTGAGCAGAGCTTAGAGTTTGGTGACAGCCCCGCATCGAAGGCTGGAGTAGGAAGTGTAGAGAGCAAGGGGTATGCGGCAGGCAGTACGGAGCAAGGAGTATGGGGAGTGCAGACCCCGCACGGCGGATTGCGGATTTGGGAATCTCACGAGGCAATGCGTGTACGATCTCCAATCTATCCCGCCATAAAACGGCGGGACGCCGAAAACGCGCAATCTACAATCTAATACACCCCCGCCCTAATCCCGTATTTCTCCAGCCTTTGTTTGATCCCCTCGAGCTGATCCCGGCTCACCGGCGCAATGTACTTTGAAGGATACGGACGATCGAGTGTGTACAATTGAACGTGAAGGGGGGAGATTTGGACGATCTTCAAGATCCAGTCGTTCAGGTGCGATGCATCAGCGTTCCCGGAGCGACCCTCAGCGAACAGCGCCTGGATCGTGACCTCCTTCATCGATTGCAGCGAAGCGATGAGCCCGTCGAGGTCCGTCTGACAGAGCGGGCGATTGTAGTTGTGGTAGACTTCGCTATTTCCCGCGTCCAGCTTCAGAATCCTCACATCGAGCTTCTGTATCGCTCTCCGCACCCGCTCGTCTGTTAAGGTTGTCGAATTCGACAAGATCGCAGTCTTCGAGCCAGGTGAAAATCTGTTGCGGAGGTCAATCACACCGTCCACGATCGCGTCAAAGTCCGGATGCAGTGTGGGCTCGCCGTTTCCCGAGAACGTAATGTATGCTGGAGGTGGGTTGAGCTCAGTAAGCGTGCGTTCAATCTCGCTCAGAACGCTCTCCCGCGAGGGCCACTGCGCATCCTTCATTTCGTCGAGGCTCGTGCAGGGTGTCCATCCGTATTGGCAATAGACGCAGTCAAATGTACACGTTTTTCCTTGCGTTGGGAGGATGTTGATGCCAAGCGACCTTCCCAATCTCCTCGACTGAACCGGACCGTACGTAATTCCACGCTTCAGGGGCAGCGTCATGCCGTACCTTCCCGGACTTGTTCCAGTTCCCGAAGCGCCTTGCCGAGCCGTTTGATACCCTCCCGGATTTCCTCCTCGTTGAGCGTCGCGATCGACAAGCGGAAGTGCTTCCTCGGGTGTGATTGACTGAAATAATAGTGACCGGGAGAGACCATGACGCGATGCTTGAGAAGGGTCTCCTTGAACGTCTTCTCACTGACGTACGACTTGCCCAGGCTTCCCCAAATGGTGTAGCCGCCTTCCGGCTCGGTCCAGGTAACGTTCTCCGGCAGATGCAGCTTCATGGCATTGAGCGCCACGCGCATCCGCTTTCGATAGAGGCGGTGCATTTTACGGAGATGCCTGTCATAATGCCCTCCCCGGCAGAAGGTGTCCACAACAGCCTGAACCAACACGCTGCTGGAGAGATCCGAGAACCGCTTCAGGGCTGTCAGTCGTTCGACACACTCTCTTTCGGCCGCAATCCAACCGATGCGCATTCCGGGGAAGAGGACTTTCGAAAACGTGCCGACGTAAATGACGACGTTGTGCTTGTCCATTGATTTGATCGGCAGGGCGACGTTTCCGCAATACTTCATCTCTTCTTCAAAACCATCCTCGACGAGTGGAATCCGGTGCTCCTCGCAGAGTTTCAACAGCATCTCGCGGTGAGCTTGCGATGAGGTCAGGCCGGTCGGGTTTTGAAAATTCGGGATGGTGTACACGAACGCGGGTTTGTCCTTCCGCAAGACCTCTCGCAATTGTTTCAAATCGATTCCATCGATTCGAATCGGGATCTCCACGATTTCGATTTGATAGTACTTCAGAAGAGGAATAAAGGTTCCGTAGGTCGGTGATTCGACCACGACTTTCGATCCGGGGCGGGTGAGGAGCTTGAGAATTAGCTCGAGGCCGTGGTGCGACCCGTTGGTGATCAGGATTTCAGCGGAGGAGACCGAGATGCCGTGGATCTGGAGCCGGTGGGCAATATATTCGCGCAGCGGCATGTAGCCGGCGTGCTCGCCGTATTTGAGCACCTTCGGACCCTGGTCGACCAACACACGGTTCATGCACTTGCGCACCTCTTCGACCGGCATCAGGCGAGGATCGACTTCCAGAGGGGAGAGATCGATCACGTCTGGACGTTTCCGCACATCGGGCTCCGATGCATACTTGTGGAAGATCTCAAAGACGGTCTGGCTCGGAGAGCTCGACAGCTTCTCCCAATTCAACAGGCTGCCATCGTGCGTCGGTTCACAGAGCGTCGTCTTTGGTTTGTCGCGCACGGTTGTGTACGAACCGGGTCTGCTTTCTACATAGCCGAGCGCGAGGAGTTCTTGATAGGCGCGGAACACCGTTGATCGATTCACGCCGAGCCGCGTGGCCATCTCCCGGGTGGGAGGGAGCTTCGTCCCCACGGCGAGCGTGTCGGATTCTACCAACCGTCTGATCCCTTGAAGAATCTGTTCATAAACTGGTGCAGGATTCTTGCGGTCGAGCTTCACGAGAATCATTTCCGAGGTCATCGTTCCACCTCCCTGAGTGAGAAATCTCTCACAATATACGTGTATAGTGGCTGGCCGTCAACGACCAAAATGGTCCAGAAATGCACCAACCAATTTTCCTCACGTTTCGTCACAGACTCGTGTCGTTTCATCACACTTTTGCCGTCAATTGTATGATTGTGATTCGATGTCACGCACGCGACAGTTGGCGAAATCGAGAACCGCTTTCATATCAACTTGGATTGGCTGTTTCAAGATCGACTTCGTAGTACCACGGGGCCTGGAGCAATGCCGCAACACGACGTTTGCACGGCGGCAGCGTTCAGTCCCAAGCTCGAATTGGATGGATGAACGATCATGAAGATTGGTTCTTGTGGATGAACCATATTTGGCCTAGTTTTGTAGCGGGGGAGCACCGCTGGTGCCCTCAGCCGTCTCTGGCAACTCACTGACCTACCAACACCCTTAGCAATCGAGAGGCAACTATGGCAACACCGAACTATGCGTTTTTCAAAGATCGAATCGTCCCCTATGCCGAAGCGAAGGTTGGAGTGCTCACGCATGCTCTCAACTACGGTACCGCCTGCTTTGGAGGACTTCGAGGCTATTGGAATGAAAACGAAAAGCAGCTGTATGTTTTCCGACCACTGGACCACTTTCAGCGGTTCATCGAATCCACGAAGCTCCTGTGCATGGAGCTTCCGTACACGAAAGAAGATCTCCTGAAGGCCATGGTTGATCTGCTGCACGCGGAGCAGCTGAAGAGCGATGTGTATATCCGTCCGCTTGCTTTCTACGGCGATGAGGTCATCGGCGTGCGCCTGCACGATCTGAATCCCTTGGTTTCTATTGTGACTGTTCCGTTTGGACGATACGTCGAAAAGGAAGAAGGCGCGCACGTAACGGTTTCGTCGTGGAGACGGATTGACGACAATGTCATTCCGGCTAGGGGGAAAATCGCCGGAGGTTACGTGAACTCCGCGTTCGCGAAAACGGATGCACTGCGATCGGGATTCGACGAGGCGATCCTGCTCAATCAGGATGGTCACGTCTCAGAGGGTTCCGCGGAGAACATCTTCGTCCTTCGCAAAGGTAGATTCTGTACACCGTCGGTCACAGACAATATCCTTGAAGGTATCACCCGCAACACGATCATCACGCTCTTGCGGGACGAGCTCGGCATGGACGTCGTTGAGCGTTCTATCGACAGGACCGAGCTGCTCCTCGCTGATGAAGCATTCATGGTTGCCACGGGAGCTCAGATCGTTGCGATGATCCGCATCGACCATCGCCCCATCGGAACAGGCAAAATGGGGGGCGTGACACAGAAGCTTCGGGACTTGTATTTCAGCGTCGTGCGCGGCGGTGTCCAGAAATATCGGCAGTGGTGTCACCCGGTCTATACACGCTGAATGGACTTGATAGGAGTTCCTGCTTATATATTATAGAGGACATGTATTGCCATCGTGAAACCGGATGAGATTGCACTGTTGTACTTCAACAACGGCTTCAATTGTGCTGAATCAGTCTTGATGGCGTTGGGGGAAGAGCTTCGGCTCGATCGCTTTCAAGCGCAACGGCTTGCCACGGGTTTTGGGGCAGGAGTTGCGCGTCAGGGGCACATCTGCGGGTGCCTCAGCGGGGCGACGATGGCGGTCGGGTTGGCCGTCAGCCGCGTTGATGGATCTGACGAGGCCTCGAAAGAACTCGTGTATGAAATTGTTGGCAGGATATTTGCTGGGTTCTCGAAGAGGCTCCATGTGGTCGAATGTCGATAACTCACTGGCGTCGATTTCAATGCCAGTGATGCCTCTCCAGACGAACTCCAAAAAGCCCAGAGGGATGTATGCGGTCCGCTGGTATCCTTTGTAACACTTCTAACGATTGCGGAACTGAAAGCCCGGGGGCTGCGGAATCGTTTGCCGGGTACAACGTGAGGTATCTGAGCGGGAAGGTCCGGGAACGGTTAAGGGCTTACGGCTGCGAGAGCCGAATTGTCTCCATCAGAGTCCTCCGTGAGTTGGAGTCGGCGATTGAGTCGCGTCATCAATGCGGTGATCTCGATAAGCGATTCTATCGTGAAAAACTGTCGTTTTTCAGGTTCCATCCGCCCGATGACCTGCCGGAAGCAAAATCTCTCATTGTCATTGCTGTTCCTCAACCGCTTGTTCGCGCGACGTTCGTGTGGAACGGCGGAGCGAGGCAATACATCGTCCCGCCCACGTATGACGCGTCGGTGAACGCGAACGCCGAGGATCTTCTCACGAGGACTCTCGAGCCGGACGGCTATCGGGTTGCTCCGAGCGCATTGCCTCTGAAGCTGCTGGCTGTTCGCACGGGGCTCGCGGCATATGGGAAGAACAACATCTGCTATGTAAAGGGTATGGGGAGTTTTCATCGGCTGATGGCGTTCTACTCTGACCTCCCCTCCGATGAATACTCCTGGGGAGATCCCACGATGCTGGAACGATGCCGCAAGTGCTCGGCGTGCATCAAAGCGTGCCGCACTCACGCGATCGACCCCGACCGTTTCCTTCTCCACGCCGAGCGATGTCTCACCTTTCTCAATGAGGATACCGCCAGCTTCCCGGACTGGGTTGACCCGTCGTGGCACCACTGCCTGATAGGATGCATGCATTGTCAAACCATCTGTCCGGAGAACAAGCGTCCTGTGCACTGGGTTGAGGCGGGACCGACATTCTCCGAGGAAGAGACGAGCCTACTTCTTCAAGGTGTCTCATCGTCCCAAGCTCCATGCGAGCTTGCGCAGAAACTCGACTCGTTAGGCCTCCTGGAATATCTCAACATCCTCCCGCGCAATCTCAAAGTTCTCCTTAAGCACGAGCCGAGTCGCTCAAACCGTTAGAGCATTGGAACAAAGGCTGAGGTGAAGGTCTGGTTCTCCATCGCGTCGATTCATTGCGCCATTTCACGCACCCCTCCGCTCAAGGCAGAAACAGCACAGCGCGGCAAATCTTTCAAAATGAGAATTCATTGCTTCTTGTGCGTTGGTTTGCTATTTTGACGCCGTGGAAAAACAACCGAAATCACTCAGCAAAAGAGCCGGCTTCGCTCGAAGAAGAACACTACCTCGCGCGCGTAAGCAAGGGAGAGCCAAAGCGGTGCAAAAGCTCAACAGGATACCGGGCCTTCCGCATCTGACAAGGGACGAGAAGCAAGCGTTAATGGATTTGCGTGAGCGACTCCGAAACTTGCTGGGGGAGCGGTTGCAGAAGATGATCCTTTTCGGATCGAAGGCGAGGGGCGATTTCGACCCGGACTCTGATCTCGACGTTGCGGTGATCGTAGAGGGCCTTGATAGAGCGTTGAGGCGGAAGGTAATCGATGTCGTTGTGGAACTGGAGGTAGAACGCTTGATCCCATTCACTTCGCTCGTGCTGACCCGCGAAGAGTTTGCTGCTTTACGCTCGCGAGAAAGAAGAATTGCGCTCGACATCGAGAGCGAGGGAATATTGCTGTGACACAACGGAACCAGAAAGCGAACGTAGCAGAGGAACTGCATCGAGCCGTTGAATCCTTAGCGGCTGCTGATTTGCTTGCGGCTAACGATTATCACAAAGATGCGGTCTCGCGCCTCTACTACTTTGTCTTTCACACTGTGAAAGCGCTGCTATTTTCAAAAGGCATGGAGCCGAAGACACACGAGGGAGTCGATCGACTGCTGGGCCTTCACTTCGTCAAGAAGGGGCTCATCAAGCCTGGTTTGGCCCACACCTTCACTCGCCTGATGAAATACCGAGAAGAGGCGGACTACAATCCTTCATACACTTTCTCAGCGGAAGACTATCGCGAGCTCAAAAAGGACGCACAGGAATTGCATCACACGATCACGTCCTTCCTATCTAGAAAGAGTTTGCTTTGACTCCTTGAATTGACTATGCCTATTTCCGTTGTGACCGGAGGCGCCGGCTTTCTCGGTTCTCACTTGTGCGATCGACTCGTTGCAGAAGGGCACACCGTGGTATGTATCGACAACCTGATCACAGGCAGCACCGATAATATCGCCCATCTTGCTGGAAACCCACGCTTCAAGTTCATCCACTACGATGTCACGAACTACCTGTTCGTGGAAGGGAAGGTCGATTTCATCTTCCATTTTGCTTCTCCGGCAAGTCCCATTGACTATCTCAAGCTCCCCATTCAGACACTGAAGGTGGGCTCTCTCGGAACTCACAAGGCGCTCGGACTCTCGAAGGCGAAGGGTGCTCGATTTCTCCTTGCCTCCACTTCGGAGGTCTACGGCGATCCCCTGATTCATCCGCAGCCGGAATCGTATTGGGGAAATGTCAATCCCGTGGGTCCGCGTGGAGTCTATGACGAGGCGAAGCGGTTTGCCGAAGCGATGACAATGGCCTACCATCGCTACCACAAGCTCGACACGAGAATTGCACGGATTTTCAACACCTACGGTGAACGGATGCGCATGGATGACGGCCGAGCGATCCCGGCCTTCATGTCACAGGCGCTCCGTGGCGAGGATGTCACAGTGTTCGGCGAGGGCAGCCAAACGCGCAGCATCTGCTTCGTTTCCGATCTCGTTGAAGGGATCTATCAATTGATGATGTCGAATCACGTCCTGCCGATGAACATCGGGAATCCCGAAGAGATCAGCATGGAGCAGCTTGCGCGTGAGATCATCCAGTTGGCGGGCAGCAAGAGCAGGATTGTTCATAAGCCGTTGCCTGAAGATGACCCGAAGGTCCGGCAGCCTGATATTTCAGCGGCCCGAGAGGTTCTGAAGTGGCAGCCAAAAGTGCGTAGGGAGGAAGGGCTCCGGAGGACGATGGCATATTTCAGGAAAAAGCTTGGTCTGTAATGAGAAGACCCCTACGCGTGAGCCCAACAATCCTCAGTCACGGTGAGCGGAGTCGAACCGTGTCAAGCGCTTGCTCCGCTGTGGCAACACGAAGGGTGTTCCATTCTTGGGGGTGGGGTTCATTCTTAACGCTCCAGTTCAAATTCCTTCTGTTGGCTGTCTCGTTCGGCCTGATGCCAGCGGAGGGATTGGCCCAATCCATCTATCTTCCATCCTCGCACGAAGTCTATTCGTTTCTCCGCAGGATGGAGACACGCGGTCTTCTCAATGAGTATCGCGATGCCGCCAGGCCTCTCTCTCGCCGTGTGATCGCCACTCACCTGCAAGCGCTCGAGAAGTGGGTTGAAAAAATGACAGAGGTGGAACGCGATGAGTACGAATTCCTCAAAGGAGAGTTCAACTACGAGCTCTCGTCGCTTGCCGGTGATCCCGAGCCCTCGGAAATACGCTGGCATCTTATTTCAACCAATCTTTCGGGCGGGATTTTGAACTTCGACCTGATCGGCCGCCTTGCTCAGACGAACGTGGAGAAGGAGTATGCTCGCCTGCGCAGTCAGGGCGCGAGGATTTACGGCTATGTTTTTGACGACGTTGGATACTCCTTGAACTTCGTTGACAACCGCGAGGTTGGCAGGGCCGTCAATGTCGCGAAGCTCCACACGCCCGATCCCGGTGTCGTCCTGACCAAGCAGACCGACGATGCAATCGAGTACAACACTACGGAAGCCCAACTGACTTTTCACATTGGAGCCTTCCAGTTCTCATTAGAGAAGATGCAGAACAATTGGGGACTCGGCAGGAGAGGGCAGCTTGCTTTTTCGGAAAAAGCGCCTTCCTATCCTCAACTTAAGATGCGCGTCCCGGTCACGGACTGGTTGGATTTCATCTACCTGCACGCGGAGCTCAATTCGACCGTCCTTGATCCTGAACGCTCGTACCACACGTACTCCTCCTCTTTGGTCGACTTCTATCGTCCCGTGGATCGGTTGAAATACATGGCGGCTCATATGCTCGAGCTTACTCCCCTTCGAGGCGTCGATATCTCCCTCGGCGAGTCCGTTGTCTATAGTGATCGCGGACCGCTGCTGATCTATCTTATCCCGATCATGTTCTTCAAGTCCGCTGAGCACTACAATCAGGACAAGGATAACATCCAGTGGTTCGGCAACGTCGATCTCAATCTCATCCCAAACACGAACCTCTACTTCTCGCTCTTCATAGATGAGCTGAACCTCGATGACATCCTCAATCCCTTGAAAGAGCGGAATCAACTGGGGCTTACCGTTGGAGTGCAGACGTACGACCTTCCCGTGAAGAACCTCGAGTTCCTCGCGGAATACACTCGAATCAATCCCTGGTGCTACACGCACAAGTATACGGCCGCAAACTTCACGAACAACGGCTATGTCATGGGCCATTGGATCGGGCAGAACGCCGATAACCTGTACTTCGATTTGAGTTATCGGCCAATGCGCTCCCTGGTGTTCGGGACGACGACGGAGGTGTATCGTAAAGGGGGGTTGACGGATATCGCCTATCAGTACCGGACGCCCTCGCAGCCCTTTCTCTATGGTCCTTTGCATGAGGAGCGGTCGTTCGGCGCGTACGCTCAGTACCAGTTCGTGCGGGACGGATTCCTCGATGCCCGCGTTCGATCGAGAACAATCAGCGACGAAGCTCTCCGCATCGATAAAGAGAAAAAGCTCGAGTGGTCGGTGAGCGTGAGATACGGGATTTGGTAAATCACAACCCGTATTCACGGTGAGCGGAGCGTAGCGGAGTCGAACCGTGCTCAAGGCCAGCTTTGAACACCCGTTCGGCTGAGCCTTCGACGTGAGCTCAGGCGAACGCTCACGGCGAAGCCTTCGACTTCGCGCTTGGAATAGGCGCTGAAGCTCCGCGCAGGATGAGTCGAGTGTTTGTGTGGCTTCGGGGACATCTCTTTAGCCGAAGGTCTCTCCTCGAGTATCATACACATCGAATGAAAATCTGCCTTGTAGCTGAATTGTATCCGCCAAATCTCGGCGGCGTCGAATTCGCCCTCAGCAAGATCGTCGAGGGGCTGGCGGCAGAGGGAATCGATGTAACGGTCATCACGTCCCGATTTGACCGAAGACTTCCGCGTCGAGAACGGAAGCCAGGACACACAATCATCCGAGTGCCAGTATTCCCCTTCCTCAAGAGGTTTTGGTTCCTCCTGTTCTCCTTACCGTTTGTGTTCCGTTACGCACGCCGCTGCGACCTGATTCAGGGCAGCACGTTCGCCGGTGCCGTTCCGGCCGCGCTTGCCGGGATGTTCCTTAGGAAAACGAGAGTGCTCCTTGTCCACGAGATTATGGGAAAACAGTGGTTCCGTCTCGAATCGAATATCCTCAGGTCGACCTTCTACTGGCTCACAGAGCGTATCATCGTCCGCCTTCCGTTTCATCGATACGTAGCGGTCTCGAATCACACGAAACGCACACTGATTTCTGACGGTGTGCCTGAGGATAAGGTCGAAGTTATCTATCACGGAGATTCACGGCTTGAGCATTCAGGAGTCAACGAAGATGCTGTCCGTGCAGAGCTGGGATTTCAATCTTCGGACTACATCTTTCTTACACTCGGTCGCACCGGGATCTCGAAAGGCATTGAGTATTTCGTTGAAGCCATGCCGGAGGTAGCCCGGCGAATTCCCGCTGCACGCTTCCTCTTGATCATCTCGAAGTATAATCGTCGCATCTGGAAAAGAATCCTCCGTGGGCTGTCCCGGCTTCCTGCACATGCGTACAAACTTGTTCCCCCCGTTCCTCGAGATGTGCTCGCAATCTATGTCTGCGCTGCAGATTGTGTCGTCATCCCTTCGCGTTCAGAGGGTTTTGGATTCTCTGCGCGTGAGGCTTGCAACGCCGGCAAGCTCATCGTTGCAACAAATGCTGGATCGCTTCCGGAAGTCGTCGACGGAAAACACGTCTTCGTGCAGGCGGGCTCCGCTGATGCACTTGCTGAAGGGTGTTGGAGGGCGTTCAGCGGAAAGGTGGATTACTGCGAACGGAAGGAGTTTAACTGGAAGACCACGATCGCACAGTACAGAAAGCTGTACGGCCGACTTCAGCATTCCTGAACGAAGAAGCAGGCAGACACGCTCAGGCAAGTCCGACTATTTCACGATAGAGTGCTGCAGTCGTGGCCGCGGTCTTCTCTATGCCAAACGAGCTCTCGACTTTTCTCCTACCGGCCTTTCCCAGTTTCTTTCTTGCTTCCGGGTGCTTCGCCAGATAGACGATCGCTTCAGCGAGTCTCTGAGGATCACGCGGCGGGATCAAGATGCCGGTGGCTTGATCCTCGATGATATCGAGCGGTCCGCCTTCAGCGGGAGCAATGACGGGCTTACCGCACGCCATTGCCTCGAGAAGAACGAGTCCCAGGCCCTCGGGTTGCTTCGAGCAAAGCACCAGGACATCGAGCTCATTCATAACATCGGCCATCTTTTCTCGAGGGACGAATCCGCGGAATTCAATCCTGCCTGAGAGTCCGTAACGCTCAACCATTTCACGCAATGCTCGTTCGCGATGAGCGAATTCTTCGCGCTCATGTCCCACGATGACAAACCGCAAATCCTTCCTCGCCATCAATGCGGCACGCGCGGCCTCGATGAAGATATCCTGACCCTTCCTCCGATGCTCGAGTCTGCCCACCATACCAACAGTGAGTTTTTTCTTCGCTGACGATGCCTTGATCTTTTTCCCTCGCAACGGGCGGAAGAGGGAAGTGTCAATGCCGTCGTGAATGACAACGGTCTTGTCGCTCCCACCAAATTGTTTTTGTACAGCAGTGCTGATGCATATCACCTTGGTTGAGAAGGCAAGGATAATCCAGCGCCAGATTTTCCAGAGGAATGGATGGATATGATGGCCTTCGATGATTTCGCGAATGTGCCAGACGTGGGGGATACCCATGGCCTTTGCGGCAAAAGCTCCGGGAAGAATCAGCACATTGTTGCTATGTACTACGGCAGGCCTTATGGCCCTGAAGAGAGCGAGCAACCTGAAGAAGGAGATGACAGCGAAACAGAGATAGGTGAACACCCGAAGTGGATGAAAGTAAGTCCGGTGGAGCACGGCAAACTGGACAACGCGCGATCGAATTCCCGAACCAGTGAGTGTATCGAGGAGAGGACCATGTTCGGGGGAGATCACGATTGGCTCGAATTCGCTGGGAAGGGCGCGAACCGCGTCAAGCAGCGCGTTTTCCCCGCCGTAGCCGCTGGCTGTGGACGTAAGATAGAGGATTCTTCGGTTTTCCATTTTCGCGTCGTCAGAGCGCGACGCCTCTAAGAAATTGAAGGTTTTGGATTTCGCTCATCCAATATAGTGGTTGAATGATCGTCGTTCCAGCAAAGAGAAAAAGTAAAGCTTTTCTCTTTTGTCATACATTAGTATATTTGACAGCAAAGAGGATGAAAAGCCGGTGATTCTTCATCCGAAAAGGATTTCTCGGATTGTTCGAGCGCCTGGCCTTGTGACGCGGGTTTGATGAAGGAACAGCGGCGTTTGCTCTCTTGCTGATCTCTCAGTCCGAAATGCGCTGCATACCTCGAAGAGAAACTCAACCACTCATAGGAAAATAGTCACGCATGTCCGCGATGGAAACTGTGAGGGCCCCAGTAGGAACGCAAACCAAAGCCCTTTCCGGAGGTCGGCATTTCCAATCTAAGGCTGCACGGTATCGCGACATTGTCCGCGAGTTTGCCGTGGCTGATTTTCGACTGCGGTACCACGACTCACTTCTTGGGTATTTCTGGTTTCTTCTGAGTCCGGCGTTGATGTTCGGCGTCTACTACTTCGTTTTCACGGAAGTGATCTACATCGGCATTCCTGATTATGCCCTGTATCTCATCCTCGGCATCATAAGCTACAACTTTTTCCAGGACTGCACATTCAGCGCAATGTATAGCCTTAATGCAAAAGCATCGATCATCAAGAAGATCTATTTTCCACGGTACCTCATTATCTTTGCTTCTTCGACGACTGCAATTTTCTCATTGTTCGTGAACCTGGGGATTGTGCTGATTGCGGTTTTCATCTCCCGAGGCCTCCCCACGCTTCTGTGGCTGATTCCGATCCCGTTGCTGTGCTTGCTTCTGTTTTCGACCGGCGCAGGATTTGTTCTGGCCACGTTGTATGTTCGTTTTCGGGACCTGAGCCAGATCTGGGGAGTGTTGGCTGTGATAATCTTCTGGCTGACACCGGTGGTCTACAGCGTCACTGCACTGCCTGAATCAACTCAGATCATCGTGTTCCTTAATCCGCTCGCGCGCATTTTCATGCTGTTTCGACATTATTTGCTTTATGACTTTTTTGACTTGAGGTTTCTTCTCATAACAATTTTCTCCTCGCTGGTACTGTTCCTAGGTGGATTTTGGCTATTTGTGAAGTCTCAAGATCGATTCGCTGAATACTTGTGATTCTGTCGATATGATCCAGCTTGACAACGTCTCAAAGGTTTTCTCGCTTCCGCACGAGCGGAAAAGCACCTTGTTTCATTGGCTCACTTCGTTAGGTGCAAAGTCATTTGAATTTGAGTTGCTCTACGCGTTGAAAAATATCGACTTGCAGGTGCGGGATGGAGAGTTCCTCGGTGTTATCGGCAAAAACGGCTCGGGTAAATCAACATTGCTGAAAGTCATCTCGAGGGTTTACCGTCCGACAACAGGAGTCGTGCGCGTTCGCGGAGAGATCTTCCCTTTGCTGGAGCTGGGTGTTGGGTTCCAACCGGAGTTCTCCTGCAAAGAGAACGTGTATCTCTACGGAACTGTCCTCGGGTTTACGCGCAAGCAGCTGAACGGCTTGTTGCCGGCCATCATCGAGTTTGCGGAGCTCGAGCGGTTCATTGACGCCAAGTTAGGAACGCTCTCGACGGGAATGCTCTTGCGTTTGGCCTTCGCGATTGCAATGCAATCCGAAGCCTCCATCTTCCTCGTCGATGAAGGGCTCGCAGTTGGCGACAGGGACTTTTGGCAGAAGTGCGAGGAACAATTCATCAAGTTCAAGACGGAAGGCAAGACTGTCGTGTTCGTCAGTCACGATATGGGGCTGGTACACAAGTTCTGTGATCGCGTCGTTGTGATACAGGACGGTCGAATCGTGAACAGGGGGGAATCCAAGCAAATGATAGATTACTACCTCAACGAAATCACTTCTGCCCGGCGGGCTGAAATTCTAGAGCATCCAGCGGTAGCTTGAGGAGAGAAATGCCATGGCCGGTACAGATGCGGCTCAGATTGGGGCAAATATCATGGAGCTACAGTCAAAGGAGAACAGGCTGTTTTCTTTCCTCTCGGGACGTATTCGATGCAAACACATGATTGACGTGGGCGCTCATCACGGGAGTGTGCTGGAACCGTTTCTCCTGGCAGGATGGAAAGTGGACGCGTTTGAACCCGTCAAAGAGAATCGGGATGCATTGATGCGGAAGTTTGGAAGCGCCCCCAACCTGAGAGTGTTTGAAGAAGCTTTAAGCAATTCTTCTGGCGTGAAGGAGCTTCATCTGGCGTTGAACAAAGATGGGACATTGCACGAATTCTATCACAGTTTCGAAGAGCTCCCCGAAGATGACTTTCACCGAAAAGGTCCCGTAAGGCACGTAAAGGCTACTACCCTAGACGACCTGGTCACTGAAGGACAGCTTGACAGCCAAGTGGGTCTCCTTAAGATCGACACCGAAGGCCACGATTTGAAAGTGCTTGAAGCTGCATCAAAACTCGACTGTAGTGTTATCAGCGTGGAGTTCTGGAACGAAGGGCATCCTCTGGGAAGAAGTCCCTCTCCGCCTGACCAGATAGTTGAGTTATTGATTGAAAGGGGGTATCGTTACTACGTCGTAGTTGCGCATGAACCTGCAGGCGACTCATTCTATTATTCGTCCGCTAGGTTTTCTGCGGGTTCGTGGGGTAACATTTTTTTCTTTCAGACGAACCTGAAAGAATTGTACGACGAGTGTATCGAGCTCTGCACACTGATCGGTGGGAGGGAGAAGGGTTTGTTTAAGATGCTCTCGCAACTCAGAGAGATTTTGCCGTCAGACTTCACATGTGTGGACGTCGGGGCATTTAGAGGAGAATTCACAGCACTGGTGTTGGAGGTCTACCCCTGCGCCAGGGCGTTGCTCTTTGAACCGACATTGGATAGCTACGAAAGACTCCGGGAGAGGTTTAATAGTAATCAGCTCGTGCAGATATATAATTGCGCTTTGGATAGGGAAGAAGGAACAAAACCTTTCTTTGTTTTTGACAGGCCAGAAAACAACAGTCTGCTAAAGACAGTTCCGGAGAATATCTCATTTGCAGAGAGACGAGCGCAAGTCAATACGCTTGATGCATTTCTCGAGAGGTTGGGCGAGAAGCGAAGAATTGATTTCATTAAGACAGATACGCAAGGATGTGATCTAAGAGTGCTTGAGGGCAGTAAGCGGATCATCGAGAAGTATCGGCCAGTCATACTTACCGAAGTAATATTCGTCCGCCTTTATGATGGGCAAGATTCGTGCTTCGCGATCTTTTGTTTCATGTTGGACCACAGTTATAAGCTAGCTGGCATCTACAATGCTCACGCTACACCAGAAGGCTTGCTCGCATTTGCAGATTTGCTTTTCTTGCCTGACACGATTTACTCAAAGTTTCAGTCGCTTCATGAAGACCGGCAATTCATTTGTGCCGACCCAGCTTATCTTCTAGAACAGAACAAGTCTCTGAAGGTAATCTGCGATGAACGTTTGGAGTTGATCAATGACCTTACGCAGACGGCGGAGGAACGACTACAGCTCATCAATCAATTGACAAAGGCGGCTGAGGAGCGAATGAAGGTCATCCAGCTTCTTGAGGCCGAAGTCAGAAGACTCACTCAATCACAGCAGGGCTAGATGGGCGCTGTAAATTTCTCGATAGATCCACTCTTCATTTCCATGCTCAAAGCAGCTCTTCCTCTCCATACGTTTGTGGAGACTGGGACATATGAAGGGGAGAGCGTTCAGAAAGCACTGCCTTTCTTTCAGCAGATCTACACAGTGGAATTATCGCAAGAATACTATGAGAGGGCGGTCCAGAGATTCAAGGGTCAGGAGAAGGTTCATGTATACCACGACGACTCTGCGCATTTCCTCGAGGAGCTGCGGCCTCTTCTTGAAAAGACACAGGTTCTCTTTTGGCTGGACGCGCACTGGTGTGCGGCTGACGAAAGCGCAGGAGATAATTCTCAGTGCCCCGTTTTGGAAGAGCTGGGTGCAATCGCTCGTTTGGGTCCCCAGAGCGCCATTTTGATCGACGACGCCAGGTTGTTTCTCTGTCCTCCCCCTCGTCCGCACGAAGTTTGCCACTGGCCCAGCTTTGACGCTCTGGTGCGCAAGCTCTTTTCTCTGAGTAGACTCCACGAGCTTATGATTCTGAATGACGTTGTGATGTTTTTTCCCAGTGGGATCAGACCGACTGTGGGCAAATTTGCGCATGAAAATTCGATTGACTGGCTGAGTGTGCTGGACAAATCTCGCGATTACGATTCTCTGGAGGTTCAGCTCCACGAGAAGGAGAAAGAGATCGCACGGTTGAGTGTGACTGCGGAGAAACGAGCACTTGCATTGACTGAGAAAGAGAAGCTGATATCCGCTATTCATCAGATCGCCCAAGACCGCGCGCGAGAGTTGACGGAGAAAGAGAGAACAATTGCAGACGTTCACCAAGTGGCAGAGGAGCGTGCCGCGCAGATGTCTGAGAAGGAGGAAATGATCCGAACAATAGACAAGATGGCGCATGAGCGTGCAATCGGACTCAGCGAGAAAGAGGGGATGATTCGCTTGCTCAAGGGTGTTGCGGATGATCGTGCAACCGAGATCGACAAGCTCCTTGGCATAGCGGAAGACCGAGCGCGGGTACTGCAAGAGAAGGAGAAGGCAATTGCCGCGATCCATAGCATTGCAGATGAGAGGGATCGTCTATTGATCGAAAAAGAAACGGTTATTCACCTGATACACCAAGAACTTCAGACGATCAAGCGCCATTGGGCATATCGCCTTGTAGCGAAAGTAAAGCGTTTGCTCGAGACCGTGAAGAGAATACTACGAATCTGATATTTCATAAACTATTCTATGAGTCGAACTGTGAGAATCTGTGACTCGTCTCGCATCTGCTTTTCCAGCTTCCTAGCCAACAAGTCGAGATATCTGAGAGATCAAATGACACCACAGACTAATAATGATAGCCCCCGAGGCTTTACGCTTCATTCGCTCGATGGTAGAGCAAGAGCACTTTTTGTTGTTATGGTGATTGTTTTGCTTACCGCGCTCTTCGGATGCAAACAGGAAAGCCGGCAACAGGCTACCCTATCGAGCTCGATCGATGCAAGCAATGTTGATCATCTGAAGGGTATGGAAGGGTCAGGTATCTATTCCGATGGTTGGGTTGGTGAGATTGCCAGCATTTCACTCGTCAATCCTCAGCATACTCGCGGCCTTTCTGTTTCGGGAGCCAATGTGGTCACTGGGATGAAGGATGAGACTCTCACCCTCAGGCTTCAGTTTGAAGGGAAGACGAGCGATTCAGTCGAGATCAAAGAAACAGGGAGGTTCGATGAAATCCTTCTCTTGTCTGCTCAAGTTTCTCGAAGGGATACCGTTGAGTTCGAGCTTCTTGCGTCGAAAGTTTTCGTCCCAGCGAAACTTGGGACAAGCCAGGACGAGCGCAGACTGTCGTTCCGTTTGAACAAGATCGCGATCCTCGACCCAAATGCAGTAGCCGAGAAAATGCCGTCGGGGTTTGAATTTCCGCATCGGACTGAGAACGACCCAAACCTCTTAGGAGTGTACAAAGATGGCTGGTTTGGTGATTCCGCCGTTGTCACGCTGCACAATTTCGAGAATAAGAGCTCGGTGGAGATTCGGGGATTCTTTCCCCCGAACGTCTTCACAAAGATTGCTGTGCTCGAGATCTACGCGGGGGGAAAACTGCTTGTGAAGGAACAGTTGGCAAAAAAGAACGGTGGCTACTTCAGGTCCATCGTGCAGCTCCCCGAGGAGCAGCTTGGCGCGGGCAAGACGATCCTGACTATCAAACCGAGCGGGACATTCGTTCCGGCACAGCGCGGCATCAACCCGGATACGAGACGCATCTCGTACCAACTGCAGTACATCGGATTGCGCTAATTGTCTGGAAGCGTGTATCAGGAGAGTCACCAGCCTTTGTGAAATGGTTTAAAGAGGAAGCAGACAGCTACTCTAACGCTTATGTCGACTGCACAAGTTAGGTTGCCCATCATCACGATTGTTACTCCGTCTTATAACCAAGGGGGCTACATCGAAAAGACGATCCAGAGTGTTCTGTCACAGGACTATCCTTACATCGAATATATCGTCATGGATGGGGGTTCTATAGACAACACACTTGAGATACTCCGAAAATATGAGGGACGGTTTCGGTGGGTGAGTGAGAAAGACAGGGGGCAGTCTGATGCGATCAACAAGGGATTTCGGATGGCGAAAGGTGAGATCCTCGCATGGTTGAACTCTGACGACATCTATTTGCCCGGCGCCATCGGGAAAGTGGCGCGCTACTTCGTCGCGCATCCTGACGTGAGCATGCTTTATGGGGAAGGCTACATGATTGATGAGGAGGGGACCGTCAAGAGCCGTTTCCCGTTCACTGAACCGAAGTTCGATCTGGCGAAGCTGATCTATCATGGCGACTATATCCTCCAGCAATCCTGTTTCTTTCGCAGGACCGTTTTCGATTCCATCGGCATGCTTGATGACTCATTACACTACGGCATGGATTGGGATCTGTTCATTCGCATCGGCAAGCGCTTTCGAGTTGATTATATCCCGGATTATCTTGGATGCATCAGGGAGCACGCAGTTGCCAAGACGAGCATCGGAGGGAGGGAGCGATTCCGTGAGCTGGTGCGCATCATCCGGAACCATGGCATACTGCGTTATCCCCCTTCTTACTGGAATTATGCGTGGGACGCCTACGGCAAGCCTTGGTTTGGAGAAGCCATCGGTGCGAGCGTTGAAAAGCGTTTCGTAGACTACGTGCTAGCGGGCGGCAAGCGTGTTCTCAGGTCGGCTCTCTCATTGCACGTAAAATCCCTTGAAGCTGGCTGCTTCACGGATGGATGGGTAGGCAGGAGGGCTGTCCTTGCGGTGCCGAATTTTTCTCCGGGGAGTCAGAGAATGAAGCTATTAATCAAGGGAAAGGTTTTTGAACCCAACCTTCCGCTGAGGATCAAAGTCACGCTCAACAAGAAATCCCGCTCTCTGCACAAGGTTGATCGGGAAGGAGAGTTCGATCTGAACATTGAGATTCCGACTGAGCTCGCTGATTCTGATTGCTATCACGTCCAGCTGAAAGGGAGCAAGACCTTTGTTCCGCGAAAACTCGGTATAAACACCGACGAGCGCGAGCTTGCATTCTTGTTGACCAGAATTGAGGTGACTTCGTAAAGGTAGATGGTTTTGAACTGCAGATTTCACCGATGGCACCGGGATATCCAATCGAGACGAGCCTCCTGCGCTCACGGATTCGAGGTGAACTAACCGATGCCCCAGGACTATAAAGACTTCGATCGCCTGGACTTTGCGAGCAATTACCGCTCTGGCAACCCGATCATCAGGTTTCTCCTGAATCGCTTCTATCGGAAGCTGGAGTCGTTGATACGATCTCGCCTGGGCAGCCTCACTGCTGTGCTGGAAGTTGGTTCAGGTGAGGGATACTCAACCTCATTTATCGGAAGGTTGCTGCGAGAACACAATGTGATGTTTTTCTCTTCCGACCTTATAACGGAACTCATTTCTCGCAACAAGAAGCGCACAGGGGAGACAAATTTGTTTGTTCAGGATATCATGAAGCTTGCAGTGGGCGCCAAGAAAGTCGATTTGGTGATCGCACTGGAAGTGCTGGAGCATCTTTCTGACCCCGGAATGGCGGTGAGTGAACTGGCGCGGGTTACGAAACGGTGGGCGTTGGTGAGCGTACCGTTCGAGCCCTGGTGGAGACTTGGCAACATTTTCCGTGGGGCTTATCTGCGAGACCTCGGGAATACTCCCGATCATGTAAACCATTGGGGGAAGGGGGGTTTTGCCAGGCTGTTGAGGAGTGACTTTTCCAGGGTCAAGGTCTCTGTGAGCTTCCCGTGGCTCGTCGCGCTCTGTGAACATCCACTTGCAAGGAACTAACATGAAGAACATCCTGGTTGCTGTACCAGTCCTGAATGAGGCCAAGAGTCTCGGTGAAGTGATCGATGGAATAAGATCCGTTGCGGTGCCTGAAGCCCTTCTCTCAATCGTTGTTATCGATGACGGCTCGACGGACAACTCTGAAGCCATTGCGAGAGAACGAGGGGTGACGGTGATCAGTCACGGGACAAACCGCGGCTTAGGAACAGCTTTCCGGTCGGCAGTGCGCCAGGCACTCGCCAAAAGAGTAGATGTCATGGTGACCATTGACGGAGATGGTCAGTTCGACCCGGGTGACATACCGAAACTGATTCAGCCGATTATGAGCAATGAGGCTGATTTTGTAACAGCATCGCGTTTTCGAACCGATCACTATGTTCCGAAAATGCCGAGAATCAAGCTCTGGGGGAATCAGCGCATCGCATGGATAGTCAACAGACTCGCTGGGACGAATCTCCATGATGTCTCCTGTGGTTACAGAGCGTACTCGAGGGAGTCTCTGCTCTCCCTTGACCTCATCGGAGGTTTTACCTACACGCACGAAACGATCCTGACGTTGGCCTTTCGGGGATTGCGGATGATGGAGGTGGATGTACGTGTTCGTGGGGAAAGGGAGCATGGCGCTTCACGTGTTGCTGGAAGTATTCTGCGCTACGCGCTCAACTCGAGCATTATCATCCTTCGCAACTTCCGTGACTATCGACCCCTTGTCATCTTCGGGCTTCCGGCAATCTTCATCGCGGCTTTAGGTTTCCTGTGCCTGGTCTACTTTGGCATCAGCTCGTTGATCCTTCAGGAATTCTATCCGAAGATCCTGGCATTCATCGGTGCATTTATGCTCCTTTTTGCCACGCTGTTGTTCATCACGGCGTTATTGGCCGATATGTTCACGAGAATCCGGATTCAACTCGAGGAGGTGAAGAGACAACTGTCGAGACTGGAAGAGTGAAGCTGAGGACGACCACGTGCTGGTTATACACTCCGTTTAGATAGGTAGCGAGTGGGATTCGTATGATCGAAATTCGAGACGTTCCGACGTCGGAGGTTCGGGTCTGGAACGAATTTGTTTTGAGGCACCCGAAAGCTACGTACGCTCATCTCTATGAATGGACGCTTGCAATCAGGAAAGCCTACAGGCTGCACACACTACACTTAGCTGCGTTCGTTGACCATCACATCGTGGCGGTATTACCGGTTGCAGTCATCAGAGCCCCGTTGAGAGATCCATTTGCCGTTTGTCTTCCGTTCTCTGGTTACGGTGGGATCCTCGTTGAAGCAGGCACTGAATCTCCTCGGTTGCTGACCGCCTTCCTGAACTTTCTCGCTGAGAAGAAGATCCCTGACTTAGAGCTCAGGCAGCTGACTGATTCAAAGGACTCAAAGTATAGTGAGGCTACCTTAAAGCTCGCCCTTCCAAATTCGTCCGACGAGTTATGGAAGCAACTGGATGCAAAAGTGAGGAATCTCGTGAGGAAGGCAGAGCGATCCGGCCTGGTCGCTCACTGGGGCAACAACCAGCTAGAAGATTTCTATCGCATCTATGCGCGAAACATGGCACAGCTTGGCACGCCGGTACATTCCAGGGACCTCTTTCTTGAGATGTCACGACAATTGTCTGAAGTAACCGCCGTGCTGACTGTCTGCAAAGAAGAAAAAGTGGTGGCTGCTATGTTCGTTGCGAAGTTCCGGAACCAGTTGTCAGGTCCTTGGGCGTCTTCGTTGCACCAATACAATTCACTCTCCCCTAATATGCTTCTGTACTGGGAGGCACTGAAATACGCGTGCGAAAAAGGATTTGCGGAATTTGACTTTGGCAGAAGTCAGGTCGACTCTGGAACCTACAACTTCAAGAAACAGTGGGGGGCGAAACCGATTCCGATCGAATGCCTCAGGATAACGGTCACCGGGATGCAGCGCAGAACGTCTGTCGACCTGTATCGCGGTCGCTCGGCAAGAATCTTCAGCCGACTTTGGCGGTCCCTTCCGTACCCGGTCACGCTCTGGATAGGGCCAAAGCTGAGAAGATACTTGCCCTGACCCGGCTGGGCCGTGGAGATGCGTATCATCTTCGATCTCAGTCTCCGAAAGGTGAACCTCTATCGTGGGAAAATATCGGAAATGGTTGAAGCTGTTCGGAGTGGCACTCTGGATCTATATCATTCTCCAGCTCGATTTCGCGAAGATCGGTGAAGTATTGCGTCTGATGGATATCCGGTGGCTTCTCGCTGCTTCCGTATTTCTTATCGGAATGTTTCTGCTCAAGGCGTTCCGATGGCAAACGGTGATCAATCTCCAGGGAATACGGTACAGGTGGACGAAGACAATGGGGATCACGTTCGTCAGTTCATTCTTTGGTTTGCTCGTCCCCGGGAAGATGGGAGATATCATCAAAGTATCGTACCTGAAGGATTCCGGATTGTCAATTACCAGAGGCATGGTGAGCATCCTACTTGATCGGTTCTATGATCTCCTTGTTCTATTGATGTTCAGTCTCTTTGGTCTTGCGTATTTCGCCCATATGTTCACGTCGCAGGTGAGTGAGATAAGCATTATCCTTTTGATCGTTGTGCTCGGTGCTGCGTTGGTGATTGGCCTACGGGGAAGGATCTTCTCCTCGGCGAAGAAGCTGCTCAGGATCCTGGTCACCCCTTCATTTTATGATACGATATCACAGGAGTGGAGCTTATTCAAAGAAGAATTCCGGACGGTCGCTCGAAAGACTGTGTTGCCCATGGCGTTACTATCTGTGCTGAGTTACCTGTGTATGTTCTCACAGTTCTTCGCGGTTGCGCGAGGCCTTGGTTTAACGGCTCCGTTTCTCTATCTGGGTCTGAGCCTCTCTCTCGCGACGTTCGTCTCGCTGTTGCCAATTTCAATCGGCGGGCTTGGAACCCGTGAGGCCGTATTCATTTTGATGCTTGGAAAGATTTCAATCTCTCCTGAGGCAGCGGTCTTGCTTTCGTTCATTGATCTGGTGGTGTTTGCCGTTCTTTTGCCGGGTCTGTTTACGCTTCCGTTCTGGCTGAAGAGGGAGGAGTGACGCTGGCTGTGTCTTCGGTAGTTCACGCGCTCTCATTTGATGTTGAGGACTGGTACCAGGGGTTCGTGTACCGGAATATTCCGGGCTGGGAAAACTTTGCATCAAGGGAAAAGGAAAACGTTGAACGCATCTTGGACCTTCTCGATGAGTTCAAGACACAAGCGACATTTTTTGTTCTGGGGAAGTTTGCTGAGTCTCACCCTGACGTCGTGAGACTCATCTCGTCGCGAGGGCACGAAGTTGCTTCTCATGGTTATGTGCACAAGCCGATTCCAAGGTTTGGTCGCGAAGGTTTCCAGGAAGACCTGCGGCGGTCTCTTGATGTGCTGGAGCCGATCATAGGGAGCAAAATTTCAGGATATCGCGCTGCGAGCTGGTCACTAACGAGAGACTGTGATTGGGCGCTTGACATACTTGCGGAGGAAGGTCTGAAGTACGATTCCAGCGTTTTTCCGACTCGACTTCACAAGTACGGCTATCCCGGCGCGCGATCATATCCGCACATGATCAGTTTACCGTCCGGAAAATCGATTTATGAATTTCCTGCTCAGGTGCTTTCTCTGGGGCCGATAAGATTTCCTGCGGCCGGGGGCTTCTATCTTCGGGCTTTCCCGCTGTTCGCGTCGACTTGGGCGTTAAAGCAATCGGATCGAAAGCTACAAAGCGGAATGGTGTACCTGCATCCCTTTGATCTCGACGCAGCAGTGCCAGTGTTGAAGACCGGTCCGATCTACCGGATTATTCGTTACTACAACCTAGAGAAGACAGAGTCATACCTGAGGAGACTGTTGAACGAATTCAGCTTCTCCTCGCTCCGACGCATCCTGACTTCTCTGACAGAGACTGACAAAAAAAATATATAACTGATTGCAGAGACGATGAGGAGGATAATGGCAGTGAGCGGAAGGCCAGGTTCTCTGAAACCCTCAACTTCGGAGCAGCTCTATGTACCTTAAAAAAACCGTCGCGGTAGTGGTTCCCGCATACAACGAAGAGAAGCTGATCGGGAGAGTTATCGAGACGATGCCTAAGTATGTCGACCACATCATTGTCGTCAACGACTGCAGCAGCGACAGTACCCTTCAGGTGTTGCAGAAGCTGCAGAAGCCCCGGTCCAGGTTGATTGTCCTCAACCACGAGCAGAACCAAGGTGTGGGAGGCGCGATTGCGACCGGGTATAAATGGGCGCGTGATCACGACGTTGATATTGCTGTCGTGATGGCAGGCGACGCACAGATGGATCCGAGCGAACTTCCAAAGCTTCTCGAGCCTGTCGCCCGGGGCTGGACGGACTATGCAAAGGGCAACCGTTTGTTCACGGGTGATGCATGGAGAATCATTCCCAAGACGAGATATATCGGGAATGCGCTGCTGTCGCTTCTCACGAAGATTGCGTCCGGCTACTGGCATGTCGCCGACTCGCAATCCGGGTACGCGGCCATTAACAAGAAAGCGCTGCACACGATCGATTGGGACGCGATGTACAAGCGGTACGGCCAGCCGAATGATCTACTCGTTCGACTGAACGTGTTCAATTTCCGCGTGGTGGACGTGCCAGTCAAGCCTGTCTATAACATAGGGGAGAAATCAGGAATCAGGATCGGGAAGATTGTCTTCACTCTTTCATTTCTCCTTCTGAAGAGATTCTTCTGGCGCCTGAAGCAAAAGTACATCATCCGAGATTTCCATCCTCTTGTCTTTTTCTATGCCCTTGGTTTCTTTCTCTTGGCCATCTCACTCCTCCTTGGAGTTCGGCTGCTGTATTACTTTTTTGCCTTTGATACTACTCCAAGTATGAATGCGATGGCATTTCTCTTCTCTGCGACGACTGGCTTCCAAAGCCTTTTTTTTGCTATGTGGTTTGATATGTACTACAATAGAGATCTGATCGGTAAGAACTCCGATGAGTGAGAAACAATCTCGCTTGGTCATTTCAGTTGATCTTGACGAGTGGTATCACGCGAGATGGGCGACCGGTTCAGCGACATCGCGCTGGAAGGACAGTCGGGCGTTTTTCAAAGAAGTATACGGAACGGATCGACCGCGAGGCGATATTGAGCGTCCCACACAGGAGATCCTGGATCTCTTCGATGCTTACGGTGTAAAAGCAACATTCTTCGTCCTTGGTGAGGTGGCCGGCTATTATCCTCATCTCGTGAAGGAAATCTCGAATCGAAACCACGAGGTTGCATGTCACAGTTACCGACATATCGATCTGTGGCTACATACGCGGGAATCTTTTCGGCGTGAACTGAGGCAGGCGAAAGCGGCGTTAGAAGATTTGGCCGGGCGCAGCGTTCTAGGGTTTCGTGCTCCGAATCTGATTATTGAGGATTGGATCGTCCCGGTCTTGGCGGAGGAGGGCTTCCTGTACGATTCTTCAGTTTGCCCTTCCCGAAAGCTGATGGGAAAGTTCGGGAACAATCAAGACCTTCCTCAGTATCCGTACCGGCTATCGGCCGATTCCTTTAGCCCCGGTTCTGGGAAGATTGTCGAGATCCCAATCCCTGTGTTTCCTTATCTAAGGTTGCCTGCGGCGTCCGGCATCGCGACTCGTGTCATCGGTCGCAGGTGGACCACGATTGCACTGAAGCAATCGTTGAAGGCCGGTGATTCACTCTATTACTTTCATCCCTATGAATTGACAGAACCGCCGCAGATAAGCGGATTGACGGTCTATCAAAGGCTGTTTATGAGGCGGGCGGGAGCCTGGATGATTGGGACTCTGAAGAACATGTTATCTGGATTTTCGAAGGTGCCCAAAGCAACGTGCGCTGATGTGGCCGGCACTTTCGGTGAGGGAAAGCCATGAATGGTCGCGCCCTTGCCACAAACTGTTTCTTAGGTGGCTGAACAGTTATCTAGCTCAGTATTCGTTTGGGACGGTAGTATACACTCGAGCGCTGAGCTTACTTGTAGCGAATTTGCTTTTGAGAGAAGAGAATGCTCACGACTTCAAGCGAATATGACTCAAAAGCTTTTGTAGAGAGAGATGCTAAGTTGATAAAAGTTTGTATTCTTACTACCTCGTTTCCACGCCGGAGAGGAGATCTTAGCGGTATCTTCATTGCCTCGCTCACAGAACAACTACAAAAAATCGGGGTAGAATTTGATCTGGTTATGCCCTATGAGGATGGATGCCAACGCGATGAAAAAATCCACGGGGCTTCCGTTCACCGCTTCGAATATTGGTTCCGCGCGAAGTGGCAGAGATTAGCCTCTGACTCTGGAGTGCTCGCAGATCTCAGGAGCCTCTCCGGCAGATTGCAATTGCCCTCGTTCCTGTTTATGTATTTGATGAAGGCAAGAAAGTATGTGCGACAAGCAGACGTCATACATGCAAATTGGACATTTTCTGGATTCATAGCTGTAATTCTGGGGCGAAGATATCATAAACCGATTGTTGTAACAGTGCACGGCAGTGATGCGGCACTTATAAAGCAAAGTAAAGTACTGCGCTTCATTACGCGTTGGATTCTCAGAAGAGCGACAAAGGTAATAGTTGTCTCTCGTAAATTGAAAGATGAGATAACATCAATCGGAGTTGATGGAGGCAACATTGTTGTGATTTACAACGGCGTTAACACTGAAATATTTTGTAAGTCGATGAAAAGGGAACATACCAGAAGGATACTCTGGGCAGGAAGAATGTCTACAGAGAAAAACCTTCCAACGTTGATTCACGCCTTCAAATCCGTTACAACTCAAATGCCAGATGCAACACTCACACTTCTGGGAGATGGTGATCGGCGGAAAGAGATCGAAAGTTTGATTGCAGCACTCGGGCTTTCTTCAGAAGTGTATCTTCCCGGATTCAAGTCGCATACCGAAGTTGCGGAGTATATGAAACAGTGTGATGTCTTCGTGCTACCATCATTGTCAGAGGGCTTTCCGCTAACAGTAATTGAGGCGATGGCAATCGGACGCCCGGTTGTCGTCGCAGCGGTGGGTGCTTTGCCGGAATTCATCCAACACGGCGAGAACGGATATCTTGTCGATCCACGGGATCCGGGCCAATTGGCGACAACCCTTGTGGATCTTCTGCAAGACCCATGCAAGCGCCAGAAAGTCGGCGAGTCCGCTGCTCATGCGGTGAGACAATTGAGCTGGGATCAGATAGCTGAGAAGACGCATAGAGTCTATGAAGAGGTCATCCAGTAGATGATCGGCGGGCCAGGCGATCATGGCAAAGGCTCCCTGGATCTGTTCTGAGCACAGCGGCACGATGACTCGCGGGAGAATCTGATCTTATTACGATGAGGATGGAAGAAGCGTAGTTTATGTGCGGAATATGTGGTGCATACAGTCTGGTCGGAGCAGCAGTGGACAAGACAATCGTCGAAAGAATGAACGAATGTCTGGCTCACCGTGGTCCGGATGACAGCGGATTATATACAGAACCTTCTCTCGTATTGGGGCATCGACGGCTGTCTATCATTGATCTTAGCGCCGCGGGTCGCCAGCCGATGTCCAATGGCAAGTGTCTCGAACAAAGGAGAACCAACAGCCCGCTTTGTTTCGTCTTCAACGGTGAAATATACAATTTCTCCGAACTGCGTGACGGGTTGGTAAGGCGAGGTCACGTTTTTCAGTCGCAGACTGACTCTGAAGTCATTTTGCATCTCTACGAGGAGGAGGGCGAGGGATGTGTTGAACCATTGAGGGGGATGTTCGCGTTTGCGTTGTGGGATGGATTGGCGAGGCGATTGGTTCTTGCCCGGGATAGAAGCGGAGAGAAACCGCTCCTCTATGCGGTCCACCAAAACGTTTTCTACTTCGCTTCCGAGATCCAGGCTCTCCTGAGCATCCCTGGTTTTCCGAGGAACATCGATCCGACCGCACTCCGCCAGTACTTCAATTTTCTTCACGTACCGCAGCCCGGTTGTCTGTTCAAGGCGATTCACAAACTCCCGCCCGCCACCACGTTGACGGTGAAGAACGGACAGTTGAAGGAGCGTCTCTACTGGAAGCCGTCGTACCGTGTGAAGTGGCAAAAGAGCGAGCACGAACTGATGGAGGAGCTCCGCATCCGCCTTGACGATGTCGTCAAGACACGCCTTGTGAGTGATGTGCCGCTCGGGAGCATGCTCTCCGGCGGAATAGACTCGACAGCGGTGACTGCGCTGGCCCAACGACACGTGGGGGGGCGCCTGAAAACGTTCAGCGCTTTTTTTGCAGACGAGGAGGGGAGGGACTCCGATTGGAGATTTGCACAGTTGGCCGCGGACCGGTTGGGAGTTGAACACAGCAATGTGTTCTATAATGCGGACGACCTGCTCAACCTCCTCCCCCTTGCGGTCAAGCATTACGGCGAGCCTCATGCCATCATCACGACGCTTGTGAGCCTCTTCCTCAGCAGGCACATCAAGAAACACGTCAAGGTTGTTCTGTCGGGCAACGGCGGAGACGAGGTGTTCGGCGGGTACCTCACGTACAAAAAGGTGCTTCCGCTAAACTCGCGTTTCGTGCAACGCGGGCTCGACTTCGTGCCGCATAGCCCCTTCCGCTGGCTCCGGCAACGGCTCGCGGGAAGCCATCGGGCGGTCAGTGGCGAGATGGGGATGATGCTCTACGCACTCTCACTTTCAAACGAAATGCGCCGCTCCTACAACATCGCGACAAGTGATATCTGGCTAAAGTCTCAGTTGTTCAGTGACGGCGTGCTCGATTCGTCGCAAGACCCATGCGCTCATTTCCGGTCCGTGTTCTCTGACGCGGACGCCGATCGCTACTTCGACGCTTGGCTGCATACCGACCTAATGTCGAGGATGCAGGAGTACACCGTTGTTCAACCTGACATCTCCGGAATGACCTACGGCCTCGAGATTCGAGCCCCTTTTCTCGATCATGAGTTGATACAATTTGCCGGCGGACTTACGCCCGACCTGAAGATTAAGCACGGACGGGTGACCAAGTACTTGCTGCGTCGTGCACTCGAAGGCCTGATTCCCGATGAGATCGTGAACCGTCAGGACAAAACAGGTTTCAGCGGCGTAACGTACGCACACCTCATCGGACTTGCGCAGGGACGGTGGAGACGCTACTTTGAGGACTCTCTCTTCGCGGGAAATCTGCAGGCGTGCGGCTATTTTCAGCCGCAGTTCATCGAGCGCACCTGGCGGGAACTGCTCGCGAGCAGGCCTCGAAGCTCCGATGCCACCTTGCTCTTTCAAACCATCTGGTCGCTTCTGGTATTTGAGCACTGGTGGCGCGCAGTAGTGACACGATAAGGCGAAATCGAATGAAACAATTCTGGACAGAATACCTGGCAGATCCCACCGCAGGAGGTGCGCTGCAGCTCGTGCCTCTCGAGGAGAAGGAAGATGAAGTCGAAAGCGGATATCTGTTCCACCCTTCAGGTACATGGTACCCGGTGGTCAATGGGATCCCCGTTTTTGTGCCTAATGCGATCGAACTCTACCCGGACTTTTTCAGTCGGTTTAAGGATAGACTTCCAGCCTTTACCGGGGATCCGAAGCAGGTCAGGAATTTTCGGAAGAGGCATGGTCGAATTCAAGAGAGCTTCAGCTATGAGTGGGAACGCTACCATCGCTTTCTGCTGACGTACGACTCTAGGTACGTATTCGACCCGGATCTGAAGCCGGAGGACTTTGCGGGAAGATTCATTCTCGACGCGGGATGCGGCTATGGCCGTCACATGAAGGTCATTGCGGATATCCCGGACACGATGGTGGTCGGGATTGACTTGAGCATGGCGGTACACAGGGCCCGCGAGATTTTGAGAGAGCACAAAAATGTTCTCATCGTGCAGGGAGATCTTCACCATCCACCCCTCAAGCCCGGGGTTTTCGATTGGGTGTACTCCTGGGGGGTACTGCACCACACGCCCGACACGCGACGCGCGTTCGAGAGCCTGGTTAAGTACTGCAAAGTCGGCGGGACCATCTCAATCAAAGTGTACCAGAACTGGTTCACTCCGGCGCACGTGGTTCAGCAACTCATCAGGCGCGTTACTTGTCGGCTGCCGAGGGGGTTTCTGTATTTCCTCTGCTACGGCGCTGTGCCAGTGAACAGCTTCTACCAACTCATCGGCAGACACATCCCCGGACTGCGCGAGCTTATTCGGTTCTTCATCAAACCAAATCCCGATTGGCGCATCTGTCATACCGATACGTTTGACTGGTGGCATCCGTACTACAATCATTATCACAAGCATGAGGAAGTGATTCGCTGGTTTCGAGAGATCGGAATCTCCGACCTGAGGACGTACAAGCCGAACAATGTCGTGCGGGGGACTGTCGCAGCCAGCTCGGCAAGCCTTGCAACAGAACACCTCGCCAGCGGAAGATTGGGGAGCAAATGGCTGTGATGCCGACAGTGTCTTTCTTCTGCTTCTACTATCCTCCGATGGCTCGTTCACGTAGCCGACAGATATTTGCTCATGTTCTTGCCAAGCAGGGTTTCCCGGTGAGAGTGCTCTCGATCGCGAATCCTCATGGGTTCTTCAACAAATTCATGAAGGATACTTCGATGCCTCAAGATCCTCCCGGGGTAAGCGTTGATCGCGTCTACGCGCCGAATTGGTGGGCCCTAGGCGAAGTCCTGGCGCAGGTCGGCTTGCTTCCCGACGCTCAGATGAACTGGGTCAGGGCGGTACAACGCCATTGGAAGGAAATCGCCCGGGACCAAAAGGGGATCTTGTTCGGACTCTATCCTCCATTCGCTGATATTCTGCTGGCGCGCTGGGCCAAAGAGTCCACTGGTTGGCCGCTTGTCCTCGACTACAGGGATGAATTCTTGAGTGCGTCGGAAAAGCATCCCGGCCGGCAGCAGAGGAAGTTGTTCGCGTTGGAACGGTCTGCTTTGGAGTCAGCCGATGTCATCTCCGTCGCCTCGGCAACAATCAAACAACGACTTCAAACCCGGTACGGGATACCTGAGGAACGGTTTTGCGTCACGTATAACGGCTATGATCTGGCATACGACATGGCTTGTCAGACTGTCGGATCGGATCACGAGGGGCGCAGTGATGATTCTGTGCTGAACGTCGTTTATGCGGGCGCGATTTCGCAACACCAGAAGCCGGAGGTGCTCTGTGAGGCGTACCGGCTCCTGATGGCGAAGCACCCTGAGCTGCACCGCAGGATCAACATCACATTTTACGGCCCGGACAACTATTACTTCCGGCATTTTTTCCGGCGCCATCTGGGGCAGGGAATGCGATATGAAGGATTTCTCCCATATGGAAAGATCCAAAGACTTCTCCCATCATTTGACGTTGGATTTTTCTCGCTCGCCGGTGATTCCTACGACTATGCGATGCCTCGAAAGCTATTTGACTATATGATCGCCGGGCTTCCCATCCTGGCGGCGCTTCCGGATGGCGAAGCGAGTCGGTTCGTGAGGGGGCTTGACATTGGAAAGGTAACGCATTACTCAGACGTCGATGCGCTCGCCGACAATCTCTACAGGTATGCCGTCGACAAGGATGAGATCGGCAGGATCAGGAAGAACATCCGAAGTGTGAGAGAGCAATACAGCCTCCAGAAGCAGGTTGAGGCACTCTCCATTCGTGTGAAGGAGATGGTCAGTTGAAGGTGGACTTTGCGTCAAATCTCATGAGGAGGATAGGGGCGTCCGGGAGCCCTCTTTGGTCTTACGGTATATCACTCATGTCTCCCATGGCCTTCACACGCAAGCTTCATCAGCTCGCGGGCAGGAATCCATCTCTTTGGGAAGGGAAGCGGAGCTGTTTCTCACTCTCATTCGATGTGGACTTCATTGCTGATGTCAAGGCACTCCCGACGCTGGTCGCGATACTCGACGAGTACTCGATCAAGGCGAGTTTCGCCGTCATAGGCATGCTGGTGGAGCAATATCCAGTAGAGCACAAGCTCCTCGTAAAGGCGGGGCACGAGATCGTAAACCACACCTACAGTCATCCGAATCATCTGGAGCTCACTCCGAACCGGTTTTTTGACAGGATCAGTCCCGAAGAGCAGGAAGAGGAGATCAGGAGATGCGATGAGGTGATCAGAAATGCTCTCGGTGTCAGACCGATCGGCTTCCGAACGCCGCATTTCGGTAACCAGTATGCGTCGTCGGTGTATGGCATTCTGCGGAAGCTCGGCTATCAGTATTCATCATCGACCGTCGCGCCTCACACGCGAAGTTTTGGTTATCCGTTCAAAGAGCGGGAGGGCATCTGGGAGCTTCCGGTGAGCACGTGTCCACAGCACCCTTTCACGACGTTCGACACGTGGCATGCGTTCCATAAATCCCCGCCACTCTTGAAACGAGCCGGTTGGCACCAGGACAACGGTGAGTTCTACAGGCTTTTCACGCAGTTGATCGGTCTGGGAATCGAGAACGGTTCGTATATCAATCTCTATTTTGACCCTCAGGATATCCTGCAGGCCGATCTGAAGAGACTCCTTCAATATCTTGTTGGAGAGGCGGAAGAGATTCACGTGATGCAATATCAACGGATCGTTGCGGATTTTTCTGGAAAGCTCGCGGACAATGTATAAACTAGCAGTGTTCCCAAATGATCCGTTGTATCTTTACTTCCAGAAAGGGGAGGTGAAAGAGCGGTATTGGAATCCGCAGAATTTGTTCGACGAGGTACATGTGATTTCCTTGTGCGAACGGGATATTGAGCCGGAGAAGATGCAAGCAGTAGCAGGTCAAGCGAAACTGTTTATCCATTCCATAGGCAAGCCGAGCATCGTTTCCTTTCCCTTGTACTTCAACAGGGCTTTTTGCATATTGAAAGAATTGAAACCTGACCTCGTGAGAGCACACCATCCATGGCACGCCGGCTCGTTGGGCGTGTACTGTGCCAGGAGGTTGGGAATCCCGTCAGTGATATCAATCCACAATCCAATTGATGAGCAGAGAGCCAGACAGAAGAGATTGGTTCTCTATCTGGCGAAACTTCTAGAGTATTATTGCTTTCCGCGCGTCGACATCGTGATATCGATGACTGAATACGTAAGCAGATATGCGGTAAGAATGGGGGCCAAAAATAACGTCGTGATATTCAACCGTGTCTATCTGGATCAGTTCACACCGAAGACAGACAACAATGTGAACAACACGCCAAGGGTTCTTTCGGTTGGGAGACTGGAAAATCAGAAATATCAAGAATGTTTGATCAGGGCGATCGCGGACTTAGATGTGGAGTTGACCCTAATCGGGCAAGGACAGAACAAGGAATTGCTCGCAGACTTGACCAGAGAACTGCATCTTCGCAAGAGGGTGCGATTCATTGACGCAGTTGCTCATAATGAGATTAGTAGTTACTACAGGGAGGCTGACATCTTCGCGTTGGCGACGCATTACGAAGGTTTCTGTATACCGATTCTAGAAGCGATGGCTTCGCGCTTGCCCATAGTGGCCAGTGATATACCGGCAATTTCAGAGGTTCTCGGGGATGCTGGCTTTCTTGTGGATAATGAGCCCGCTTCTTTCAGAGCTAAGCTAGTGGAGTTGATCGAATCAAAAGAGCTTCGATCCGAGCTCGGCAGGAGAGCGCGCGCCAGAGCGGAAACAATCGACGGCATCAAGATGGAAGGTTTAGAGGCCGACCTGTACAGGGAGTTGCTAACTAAATGAGACTCTGACTTTGCGGTTGGAGAAAACGTGGACAGTCACCAGAATGGACATCAGTGGGTACGGCATTTCCGATGCCCATCGTGCAGGGGGGCCTGCGGGCGGCAAAAGGATCCGAGGCCGTTGTCTGCACAGAATGTGGATCAAGATATGAAATCGACCACTCCGGAGTTGCTTTCCTGACTGATCGCGATGAACTCCGGAAGTATCTGTCGAAACGAAGCAAGCACAGAGAGAATTGGCTTCAGAATGATCAGATCGATGCCGCTTTCCGCGGTCCATATCGCCACGTTTTCCGCCATCGAGCTGAATTCTGGACGTCCAAGCTCAAGCCGTTTTTGAACAATCAGTCCGTCGTTCTCGACTACGGCTGCGGAGACGGCTCGAACTTGCACATCCTGAAGAACTTGTCTCACGGAATACTGCTAGGGATGGACTACAATAGCGTCAGGCTGACCAGAGCAAGCGGGATCGTGTCCTCCCCGGATGCAGTAGTCTGCGGTGATATTTTCCGAGGAACCCTTGCAAGTAACACTTTCGATGTGATCTTCTGTAACCATGTTTTGGAGCACATTCATGAGGATGAGGAGGCGCTGAGACTCTTTTATGCCGCATTGAAGCCGAGTGGCCTTCTGATGCTAGGAGTCCCTAATGAAGGGTCCTTCATCTGCAAGGTCCGCGATTATGTCTTGCAGCCCTATATCCGCTTTACGACGGATCACGTGCATTTCTACACGGCTCAATCCCTCAGGGAAAAAGTTCTTGCCGGTGGGTTCAAAATAGTCGAAGAGAAACACATTGGATTTGTCTTTCCTTTTACCTTTGTCGATAAGATGCTGAAGTCGAGAGAAGCAGTATGTGACACACTGAACAAATGGATTGAAGAGTCATGGGAATCTCAGAGTGATGCACTGTACTTCCTATGCCAAAAGGGGCCATCGGTGGGCCTAATCTGATCAATGATATTCATCCGTCTCCCAAGGTTTGTTGATGAACGCGATCAGTCCATCAGATCAATACTATCAGATTCCGTTGCCAACTGTCATCAAGGTCCCCTTGCTTGTTCCCTGGTGGACAACAGGTGATCTCTGGACAGCGGTGAATGCGATACTTATTGGAGAGACGCAGAAACGCGAGCTTTCTGATTTGTCGCAACATATGTTTGGAGCGAAGTACGTCATCGCAACAGGGCGCGCGTCATCCGCGCTGATGCTCGGCCTCAAGGCGCTGGGATACGGTCAAGGGGATGAGGTAATTATTCAGTCGATGATTTGTCGCAGCGTCGTCCAGGGAATTGTCAATGCCGGATGCACCCCTGTCCTGGCCGATGTTGGAGACGATTACAATCTGGATCCTGCTAAAATTGAGGAGTGCATTTCTCCTTCGACCAAAGCGATCGTCATAGCAAATATGTTTGGCAAGCTGGCGGATATAGATGCAATTCAGGCAGTTGCCAGAAGACACAACGTATTCCTGATTGACGACGCCGCAGTCTCCGGGGGGGCAAGTTCCAACGGCAAGATGAGTGGCACATTTGGCAATTTCGGAATTATCAGCTTCAACTTTGGCAAGAACATGATTGCTGGCGGTGGGGGCCTTTTGCTGACTGATTCGGAGGAAATGTATGAGAAAGCAAAATCCATAAGTTTGAACTCTGTGAGCCGGATGAGAATGTGGCGCGATCTTGTCTATATGAATGTATATCATCGGTACAAGAAACAAGTCGCACCGATGGCCAAGTTGCTGCGCGAAATCCGAAGAGAAAAGGAGATTCCCATGAATGAGGCATATGGGGCGACGGTTCCTCGCATAGAGCTGGACGATATCAGCCCAATCTCATGTGCGCTCGCATTGCGGCAGATGAGGCTACTGCCTGAAATCGTCGAGCGCTGCAGGAAGCACGCCCAAATCCTCTCTGAGATGCTCGCTCGTGTCGAAGAGATTAGCCTGCCATCTGGAGCTTTCCCGGAACATGTTTTCACGTACTATGCGATTACGTTGCGAGCCGGCTCGCGGTTCGAATTGGGACAGTATCTGCGAGTGAAGGGGATAGAGACAAAATGGAGCTACTTCCCGCTGCACCTTCAGGAAGCGTATCATCATTACAGGCGCGGCAATCTTGAGAACACCGAGAGACTTTGGCCGCGGTTGCTGTATCTTCCAGCCGATGCGAGCGTGTCCGAAAGTCAGGTGATCTCGGTAGGGCGCGCGGTCCGAGACTACTATGAACGAAGCAAGTCGAAGCAATGAAAACAGAACTCATCAAGAAGCTCAGATGTCCTCGTTGCTTGCATAGCGACTTTGAAGTGCATGCCGAACTCTCAGACGTAGCCGAAATTCGAAGTGGGAAGATAAGTTGCCGCGAATGCAAGCAGGAATTCTCGATCGACTCCGGAATCTTGGATGCATTATGTCAGGCCAGCGACCCCATCCGATCAGAGCAGAAAGGTTGGGAGAGATTCGCCGCAATTGAAGGATGGCTGACTCCACCGACTCAATACTTGTTGGAACTCCCGCGTCCGAGCAAACCGATACTCTCGGACACACTGCACTGGGACGTGCACGCGGACAACTTCGAGATGGTAATGGGGAACCTTTCCCTCAAGGGCAAGGATCTCCTCGATGTTGGAGCGGGCAGGTGCTGGTCAACCAAACACCTGACACTCGCCGGCGCGAAGTGCATCGCAATGGATATCCTCGCGCACCCCGGCATCGGATTGGGTGCTGCTGACATCCTTATGCGTCACGAAAGCGTTTTTTTTGAACGAGTATTGGGAGATATGAACAACATGCCGTTCGCCGACGAAGCGTTCGACATCGTTTTCTTCACCGGTGCTCTTCATCATTCGACAAATCTAGAAAAGGCTATCGCAGAGTGTCAGCGGGCGCTGAGACCGGGGGGAATGCTCGCACTCACGAATGAGGCATGCGGTGGCTTTTTTTCGAATGAAGACGTCGCCCTGACGGACGGGCAAACTGGCATTAACGAGCATAACTATCGATACACGCGCTACGTGCGCGCGTTCAGAAAATGCGGTTTCTATGATATAAGGATCCTTCCCGATATTTCGTTCAAGAAGGGGCGGGGACTCGGAAAACACAGGCTGCTCAACCCTCTATTCTCCCGCCTGCCGTTTCAGCCTTACGCGTACTCATGCATGATGTTCCTCTTCGGTACCCCATTGAATCTTCTCGCGAGGAAGGGACCTGATGATTCGCGTTGAAACATTCTCCGAGCCACCGCTCGAGAACTGGAATGAACTGATTTCGAGTGTTCCCGAAGGAACGATTTATCAGACGAGTTCCTGGGCTGAGTACTTGCGGAGGACCGACCGCAGGCCGTACTATATGGTTGCTTACGACGAGAGGGGAGCCGTCGTGGGCTCCTTGCTGGCCCATAAGGAGGGATTGGGTCAAGGAGGTTTGCGCGAAAAGTCCCTCGGCCGTCTTGCGGTCCCAGTACTACAGCGATTTCTCCCCTTCCTGTCGTGGCTTTACGGACCCGTCATCTTTGACAAATCGAAGGAACAGACTATCCTTGAGGCGTTCGTGGCGGCAATGGACAAGGTATGTAGGGTCGAGGGGATCTACCAGATAAAACATGGTTGCTTTCCCTTGCATAATGTCATCCAGCGCCAATCCGCCCCACTTTGCTTCCCGAAGGGATCCGGCTTCACCTGCACACAATGGGGCACCTTCCTCGTCGATCTTTCGCGCCCTGGAGAAGACCTATGGAATGGGATCAAGCGAGAATCGAGGAAGTCTATAAGGGAAGGGAGGGAGCAGGGCATTGAGGTTGAGCAGCTGACCGACAAGGAGGAACTGAGTGGATATCTCCATCTGCTCGAAGAGTCAAGGGAGCGGCTTGGATTGGCCCTTCCACCCAACTATCCCGATCAAGCGATGTGGGATTTGCTTTGGCGAGACGGCAATCTGCAGATTTTTGTCGCCAGAGCCGGGGAGAGGTTGTGTGGCGGACTTGGTGTATTGGTATTCAATAAGGTAATGTTTGAGATTGCAGCAGCCCGCGCTGCAAACTTGCCGGGGAGTGAGCACGCCGGCGACCTCATAAAGTGGTCGGTCATCTCTTGGGGTGCCTCGACTGGCCAGAGAGTGTACGACCTGTCCGGCGTATCGCCGTCCCCCATCGACCCAAAGGAGGAAGGCATTCGGCGATTCAAGAGCAAGTTCGGTGGAAAGTACGTCGAGTACGCAATCTACTCGAAGATATATTCCCGAACCAAGGACAAATTGGTGCGATGGCTCAAACGGGGTGTGAAGTGACAGAAAGTTCGCCGTACAAAGAAGAGGTTAGAAGGTATTATGTCGACAAAGTGGAGTCGATGGCCCCCGCGAACCCGTTTTTTGACGTCAAGTTGCAGATTCTCAAGGAGAGTTGTCGGCCTTGGTATGAGGTTCTCGATGCCGGATGCGGAAACGGGAATTTCGGACTCGAGATAGCACAAGAAGTCAAGACACTTTTCGGATGCGACCTTACCATTGAGATGTTGGAATACTTTTCGCGGCGGGCAAGAGAGCGTGGTATGATGAATCTCAATTTGGCGACCGGGGATTTGACTAGCCTGCCATTCAAAAGCTCGCGATTCGACCTTATCTATTCTTACAGCACGCTTTATTATATACGAGAGATGGAAGAGGTTCTCTCAGAGTTTCATCGTGTCGTGAAGCCGGGCGGCATGGTTATCCTTGAGCTTGCGACGAAGTACAACATCCAGGCGTGGCATTCTCGCCTGCGTTTCGATTGTCCTCAGTTCTATCTGGGTCCGTGGGCCATTGACAATCTGGTGCAATCAGCAGGATTCACTATCATCCAGAAGCGCTACTTTCATCTTGTTCCGCCTTTTCTTCACAAAGGAATTGGCTATCCCCTTTTCATCCGCATCCGCGGGAAAACTCTCGACGAATGGATAAGCTCAATACCTTTCATCAGAAGCCTGTCGTTCAAGGTGCTGATCTTTGGGAAGAGGCAAGAATCATCGCATCCTTGTTGAGGTCAAGATGGCCGACTGCCCCCCGTCTACGCTGTTAGTATGAAGCGTTGCGTTCACATCCGAGATGCTCGCATCCATGACCGGTTACTATGACAGCGGATGGGGAATAATGAAGCGGTGAATTTTAAGAGTGGGATTGCCCTTAACAGGCCGAAAGACAAGAAATATTGATTGTACAAGAAGCCGAATGACCGCTGAGCACATGGTGAAATCATTCAACAACAACCACAACAAGTCTCGACACTGAGCCGTGAAAACATACTCATATGAAGGCAAAGAGAAGACTATCGAAGACTTTGCTCGAATGCTTGATCTATTTAGAAAACAATCGAAAACAAAAGGCAACAGGTTCGGCAAATCGCTCAACATGATCAACATCGCCGACGGACATCGGGTGCTCGACGTCGGGTGCAATTTCGGGCATTTATCAATTCTGCTTTATGAGAGGGGCTTTGATGTCACAGCCATAGACGTTCTCGACTACCAGATAGAAATAGCGAACGACCTGAAGCGCCACCTGAGGATCGACTCTGAGAGACTGCGATTTCGATGCATGGATTTGCTGGAATCCGACCTTGAACCTCAGTCTTTCGATCATGTGGTTTTTCTGGAGACAATCGAACACGTTGAAAATCCTGTTGCTTTTCTCAGGGAAATAAGGAGGGTGCTGCGTCCCGGGGGATACCTCGTCGTGTCTACTCCCAATGCACTGAACACCTACTATTTGATGAAGCAATTTTACCCGAACTATTCAAAGCTGTTTAAGCTGATCGAGAACGAACCGGGGCAATCGGGAACTCACTTGGAACACATTTTTGCCTGGGACATTTTCACATTCTATCGTCTCCTGCAGAGAAGTGGTTTCAAGTATGTACATCATGAGTTTGTGGGCCTTGAAGTGCCGCTTGTTTTGACTATACCCTTCAGGATTCCATTGCTCTCACGGTTCTCAAGATCGATGATTTTCAAGGTCCAGAAGCCGATCTGAGTGGGACGAATACGAATACTGTAGCCGCATGACGAAACGCAGACGGAGCCGATACTGGACAATCTCCTTGGCCTTGAGGACTGTCAAGTACTTCCCTTTGCGGGAGGGGGACCGACTCTGGCTCTGCTCACGTCCACTCACCAGATACTCTCGCGTTTATTGGATCCCGTAGAAAAAAGAGTCGAAAAGGGGAGGACAGAAGTATATCATAGAATGCAATTGAGAGGATGGAGACCTGAGTTTATGGAAATCAAGAGAATGATCAGACAATTGCCTCATGAGAAGAGATGCATTCTCCAGAATATTCCCAAGACAGCGGAGAACATTGTTGAGATAGGATGCGGGACCGGCTCGTTTGCATTCTGCATTAGTGCAGGAGTTTCCAGATGCTGAGGTCACAGCCATAGATGCAGATATCGAGTATATCACGAACGCAATGAATACATATAAGAGCTCGAACCTGCATTTTGTACACAGCAAGATTGTCGATTTTGAAACGAAAAGCGACTTCGACCTTGTCGTCTTTTCTGAGGTGATTGAGCATCTGCCGAACGTCGGTATGAATCTTGACGTCATCAACAGACTCACAGCAGAGAAGGGGATCCTGTTCGTGACCACCGATAACGCCTATTTTTTGAAATTCCTTTTGGCGGACATCTACTACTGTCTGACGAAACGGAAGCCAAACCTATACCTCTGGCATCATCAGGACAGATACTACTGGTGGGCTCACCACATTTACAGCTGGACCCTATCTACGCTCGGCACCCTGATGAGTTTGTATGGATATGATTTGCAGCACTTTTGGTTCACAAACCACGGGTGGGCCAAAAGGCTGGATGACATAGCCTTTGACTTGATCGGAACATTGATACCTTGTTTTCGAAGAAAGATAATACTTGAACTCAGGAAAACGAACAAACCTACGATTGTCTTTTAGGCATGATCATGGCTAGCGGCGAGTCGAACGTGAGCAATGCAAGTCATTATGGCAAGAAAGTACTTGTCTATTCCGGCACGACGCTGGGTCTGTATCTCCTGAAATTCCTGATGGTTCCGGTTGTCGCACGGAATCTCGGGCTCGAGGCATATGGGATCTGGTCTCAAATTTCAGTCGCAGTCGATTTTCTGGTGCCCTTCTGCCTGTTGGCATTGCCGGATGCGTTTGTCAGGTTTACGGCGGACAAGAAGGATAGGATCGAGGTTGCTTCCAACTACTATACGATATTGTTCACCATTATCGCTGTGGGGCTCCTGATCTCATTGCTGTTTTTCTCTCTCTCAACATTCATTGCCCGGGGTTTCATACGGGCGGACAGGCCGGTCGTTTCGTTGGTGCAGCTTTCTGCCCTCCTGCTGTTTTTCAGCTGCCTCAGCCAATATGCGACGAACTATTTCCGGACCTTTCAGCGCGAAGTCATGTTCTCATTCCTCCAACTGGGTCAGGCAGCAGGCGCGATTTTCTTCGCTCTGCTTTGCATCCACTGGGGCTATGGATTGTTTCAGATCATTCTCGTCCTGAGCCTGGTTCAACTCTCAGTATTCGTGATTGCGCAATTCTTCATTCAGAGAGAAGTTGGATGGAGACTGCCGAGCCTCAAATTACTGCAGCCGTTCCTTTATTACAGTCTTCCGCTTTTTCCATTCGCGGTTCTGGACTGGTTGATCAATGTATCGGATCGTTATGTCATCGGTTACTTTCTGCCGATTACAGAGGTGGCGAAGTATTCCGCCTGCTATACGCTTTCGATGATAATCGTGCTCTATTATGCCCCGTTCTATGTCCTCCTATCACCAAAGCTCGTCGAGTTGTGGGAGAACAAAGATGAAGCGACTCTGAAAAAGGTGCTCGAGTACTCCAATAAGTTTCCCCTGATCCTCAGCATACCAACCGTATTCGGATATGCAATCATGTACCAGGAAATACTGAGAATGATCACCGGAGGAAATGTTGAGGTTTCTCCCTGGATAATCCCAAGCATTTGTCTGGGGTACGTTTTCTATTACATAGGGTGGTACCACGTGCAGGTATTCATACTCGTGAAAAGAACAAAATACACGACCATTGGCTACATTATTGCGGCCTTCATCAATTTGGCCGGCAATATTGCACTCGTGCCGCTGATCGGGATCTCGGGGGCTGCCGTCAGTACGATGGTCACGTTTCTGGCACAAATGATCTACTACATTGTACGCTCAAGGAGATTCTATCATATACGATTGAAATGGGATTTTCTATGGAAGATTGTGGCATCATCCTGTATCATGCTTCTGTCGCTGTGGCTCATGAAACCCCTTCTGTCGGCTCTTGGAGATCTCGTTTTTGTTCTCCTGTCAATTGGAGTCGGAGCCGGTACGTATTTTATTTGTATTCTGGTGATGGGAGTATTCGAGAAAGAGGAAGTTAAACTGCTAAAGAGTCTGATCGTCGCCGGTTGACTCGGAACGACGATCGCTCGGTGACACTCACCCGCGAGCTTCCCGCGAAGTGCCACTCACGCATTTTCTTAACAATCTCAAACTGAGCTACAGATGCTTGTCCTGTTCCATCTTTTTCTGGCCCTCGTAGTTGTCTATGCCTGCGGCATTGGTATTGTAGGGGTTCTGCATTCCCTGTTCGGCAAGCGCGGGCAGCTCGTGGGCGTCGGTGTCATCGCCCCTGTCGTGGGATATGCGCTGTCCCTCATCGCTTTCTCCTTCTCCTACGACCGCCTCATGATTTCTCATTCAGCAGTCGTGATCGTGGGGCTGGTAGCAGCCGATCTGGCGCTTCTCTGCCTTGTGCTGGCGAAATTCGGGCCCGAGCGCTGGCGTTTCTCGCTGGCATCCCTCATCCCGCTCAAAAGCGACAGGCTTCTCCTCATCCCTCTTGTCGCAATTGTCGCTCTCTCATCCTGGGCCTATGTTGCGATGGGCGAGGGACACTACTATCACTCGGGCAATGAAGATTTTTTTGACGCTATCAATGGAGGGCAAGCTTACGCAGAGAATACGCCGCTGATATCGCTCTCACCCGATTTCAAGACCGACATCCGGTTGCAATACAGCAGCCAGGCATTTTGGCGTGTCGTCCTGGGCGTCGGAGGGATGGATGCATTCGCCTTGCAGTCGATTCTGGACTTGTTGCTGACAGCCATCTCTCTCTATTGGCTGGTCCGGTATGTCTTCGACGGTTCACCTCGTCTATCAGCCTTCCTGGCTTTCTGTTGCGTGGCGGCTAATTTCTACTTCACGACGTTCCTGGCAGGTCACGTCGGCTCTATGATGTATCTCGCGGTCGCACCCGTCCTCCTGGGCGTGACACTCGCCTGGGGTCAACGCAAGCTCAAAGCCGGTTGGCTGCTCCTGGCTCCTCTTTTCTACGGTTTTATCTCAATCACGTATCCCGGACCTTTTGATTTTCTCCTGATCCCACTCGTTTTCTGGCTTGTTCATAAGCGACTCTTTGAGCCATGGAATTTGTGGCAGCGGATCGGCGAGCAGGTCGGCGTCATACTTACACCCGAAAAGCGATTTTACATCCAGTGGAGACGGTTGTGGAAGCTCGGCATTCTCGTCCTGCTCATTGCTGCTGGAGGGATTGGGCTGCTCGCGTCTGCTCGCTCCTTTATTCAGGATCTCGATCTCTATCAAAGGCTTGTGCTGAGAACGAACGTCACGTGGCGTATAGCCTTCGAGAAGGAGATTTGGGTTATCCTTTGGGGCCTCATTCCTTCTAACCTCGTCGGAAGCGTCTCTTTTCTCCCGTTTTTTGTGACGGATCCCCGCCTCGGGGATGCCATGTTTGCCGCATCCATGATAATATCTGTGCTGGCTCTTGTTGCGGCGTGGTCACACCGCCTGAAGCAGGAGAGACAATTCCTCTTTCTTTTGGTGTTTCTCTATCCGGCTTATTACGTGATGATGGTGAAAGCCTGGGGCTCACCATACTACGCGTACAAGTTTCTCTATACGAACTTCTTCGTTGTTGTTATCGCGCTGGGTATGTGGGTCGCGGCACGCGTGTCTTCGGCGAGTCGCTTGACGAAGATTCTATCCCTCACCTCTGTGATCTGTCTCGTTGTCGTCAACATTTTCTGGGATGTGTCAAGAAGCGTGAACATCCTGGACAGACCATATCACCAGAAAAAGAAGATTGCAGAATTCTTGGCTCACATCGGAGAAGGCGCGCTCGCAAGCTACGCTCTCGATGTCCCGGATGAGACCAACACCCTTGTTTTCGCGCGAATTATCGCACACAGGCAACAACTACGGTCAAAGGCGGAAAACCTTATTCAACTTGAAAACCTTAAGACGGTTGCCTATACGACACTCAGAAAAGACAGCCTCCTCTATGATAACGACCTTCTGAGGCTCATCAAGAGACCCGCGACGGACGACATTCTGATCAGCAGCAAGTACGGAACCGACCACTTCTGGCCGTGGCGGATCTCCTGGGTGGGAAACGAAGTGACCGACCTCAGCGTGTCGTTCGGACAGACGATCAGGGAAGTTCTTGACTTCATCAAGAATTCCGGGATCGCGGATCGGACATACCTCGATATGCGCACGCCAAATCTGTACGCATTAATAGTCCGCGCACTTCTCACGGAAAATATGTCTCTTCAAGTCGATCCAACAAAATCCATTTTCTTCTTGCGACAGAAGCTGAACAGGTTTACGTACGAGAGGAATATCAGGACTCAGACAGTCTACGAAGTGACTGACCAGGAGAGAGTTCTGTTTGAGAACAGACTGTTTCAGGTTGTCGAAGTGCCGTTAAATCGGCGCAAGCTTCTCCCCCCAATCAGTGAAGAAGTTGATAATACAAACTTGTACCTTGTTGCTCAGATTATCAGAAAAAGGGGGAACCAGGTCTATCTGGACATGCCCCCTTATGAGCTCACGACTCTCTACACGCGCGAGTTCCTGCGTAGTATTGGGGTTAACGTCGTCGACGAGCCAAACGTGACAACCTTTCTGCGTTTGGCTGTGCCGCCCGGATTAGAGAGGTACTACTATCGGTCGATGATGAACCCGCGAGAGGTCGAACTATGGCGTGGGAGATGGACGAGTCGCATTACGATGATCACGGTGACGATGCAGGTTGTTGATGTCCCTCTCGAGGGAAGGGTCAAAATGGGGACGAGCGATCTTGATTTGGTTCGATATTGGTACCTGACCCTGCCGGGCAACGCTACGTATGACTTCGAGGTTTCGTTGATGGACCTGTCTCCCAATGCGAGGTTTCTCCGTCTGGTGGTGGCGCCAGGTCCGGGCATCGATTTCTCCGAATTCATTTTCTTGCTTCGGGGGTCAGATGAGCGCATATTGAAGCGCTGGCACGTGTCGGGTGCCTCGACTTGCGTCGATCTCGCCTTGACGGATCCAGTGCTGAACTCGAGAAGCCTGTCCGTCCTCAATTTCGAAGGGGAAAATCTCATCGGTCACTCCCTCTTGCCTGCAGACGAGAGACTTCTGAACTATGGACTTCTCGCTGTCGAGCTCACTGACAGCACGAACAAGTATTCCGATCAAATGCTGGCAGCGCTCAACCCAAGAGTGAGGCTCCAATACAATTTCATCGAGAGCAAACTCGCCTCGAGCAGGAAATACGATGAGATCATCGACGACGACAGCAAGGCAAACCTGTGGTTGGGGACCGGGTGGTACACGGTCGAAACGGAGAATTCTAGGCCTTTTCGATGGGTCAACAATGACGCTCAGTTTGTGGTGCAGAATCCTTCGTCAACGACCCGTTACCTGAACTTCGAGGTCGAACAAGGTCCCTCTTTGGCAGGAAAGGAGCCGACGATGGAAGTGATCCAGGACGCCAAGATGATCGATCATTTTGCACTGTCCGGCAACTGCAAGAGGAAGGTGCAGCTGAACAAGGCCTCCGCAGACCAGAGTCTTATCGTGCTGCGGGTTGACAAGCCCGGGAACCGGATCAAAGAGGATCCGCGGATTCTAGATTTCAGAGTCTTTCGCGCGTATCTCAGCGAGAACTAGATCACACTGGCACGTCGGGACAGTTCAATAGGACGCGCTCTCTCTCACATACAGCGGTCATCGAGTCAAATCGCACAGCGACCACGGAGCAAGCAAAATGACGGACCAATCTATACAACTAGCGATTATAGGGTGTGGACGTTGGGGCAGGAACCATGCAAAGACTGCAAAACGCGTCTTCGGCGATGGTTTAAAGTTCATCTGCGATATCGATCCGATGCAACTGGAATCGGTGAGAGGGTTCGCAGGAAGAACTGCGCTTGTTACCTCTACGGAGCAGGTGATCAGTGACCCAGCAGTCAATGCCGTTGTCATCGCCACGCCGGCGGAGACTCACTACGCGCTCGCCAAACAATGCCTGGAAGCTAACAAGAACGTCCTGGTCGAAAAGCCGCTCGCACTTTTCTCTGATGAAGCAAGGGATGTCCAACAGCTCGCGCTAGCGAAGAAGAAGATCCTGATGGTGGGACATATCCTGCTCTATCATCCTGCTGTCCGTAAGATAAAGCAGATGCTGCAAGAGGGAACTCTGGGCAAGTTGCAGTATGTGTACTGCAATCGCCTGAATCTCGGTGCGGTCCGGAAGGAGGAAAACATTCTCTGGTCATTTGCACCGCACGATATCTCCGTGCTGCAGTACCTTATCGAAGATGATCCTATTGAAGTCAACGCGAATGGCGGAATCTTCCTTCAGCCGGGGATTCATGACGTCACCTTGACCACCCTGCGCTATCCGCACAACATCCAGGCGCACATCCACGTTTCGTGGCTTCATCCTTTCAAAGAACACCGGCTCGTGATCATCGGCGACAAGAGCATGATTGTCTTCGAGGATTCTAAGAACGAAGACAAGCTTGTTCTCTATCCAAAAGGAATTGACTGGATCAGCGGCGAGCCGAGGAAGAGAGAGATGGACTTTGAGGTCGTGAAGTATGAAGAGGCGGAGCCTCTGGAGCTCGAGCTGCGCCATTTTGCGGAGTGCGTCAAAGAGGGTAAGAAGCCTTTGACAGACGGCGAAAACGGCATCAAGGTTCTGGAGATACTTGAGCGAGCTCAGGCATGTTTGGAGAGTGGGCTGGCCGATGTGCAGAGGCCCCAAACGGTGAAGGCCCCGAAGGGAGACCAGAAGTTTTTCGTGCACGAGACGGCGGTGGTTGATGAAGGATGCCAGATCGGTGAGGGGACCAAAATCTGGCATTACACGCACGTGCAGAAGGGCGCGGTCATCGGCAAGAACTGCGTATTAGGTCAAAACGTGAACGTCGGAAACAACGTGCGAATCGGGAATCATGTCAAAATCCAAAACAACGTCTCAATCTACGAAGGCGTGACTCTGGAAGATTATGTCTTCTGCGGACCGTCGATGGTGTTCACCAATATCCTGGATCCTCGATGTGAATTCCCTCAACGGGGAAGTGAGTTCTACGTTCGTACACTTGTAAAGTACGGCGCATCAATCGGGGCAAACGCTACCATCGTATGCGGCAATACCATCGGTCGGTTTGCATTCGTCGGCGCCGGCGCCCTGGTGACGAAGGACGTTCCGGACTATGCACTGGTTGTCGGTAATCCCGCCTTCCTTGTTGGTTGGATGTGCCGGTGCGGAAAACGGCTCACTTTCGATGGTGAGAATGCGCAATGCTCACGCTGCAGTCGCTTATACAGGAAGGAAGGCGATCACATCGTCTGTGAGAAAGACGCGCCGTGAGCCAACTTTAGAGAAGCTTAGTTGCATGGATTCAACCAAGGGATTCAAAAATGCAGGTGGTCAAGCGGGGGCCCGCGGTGGGCCTCTGAAGTCCAGGCACGGTAGGCCGCTCATCGGCGTCATTACGGTCGTACTGAACGGCTGGGGGCGAATAGAGAAAACGATTGAAAGCATCAGTCAACAGGACTACGAGAATCGGCAATACACTATAATAGACGGCGGCTCGACTGATGGGACCCTTGACATTCTGAAGAAGCACGACATTCAGATCAACCGTTGGATCAGCGAGCCGGATAGAGGCATCAGCGATGCCTTCAACAAAGGGATACGCCTGGCGAAAGGCGGCCTGATCGGAATCCTTAACGCAGGCGATTGGTACGAGCCAAACGCCCTGCAAACAATTGTCGATGCCTATCGCGCGCACCCGGAAGCCGACGTCTTCTGCGGCGGGCTGCGATTCTGGGAAGGAGGGCAACCGACGATCGTTGCTTGTTCTAATCCTTCGCTCCTCGAAAAGGAGACGTCAGTCTACCATCCGGCGGTGTTCATCACGAGGTCGGCGTACGAGAAGTATGGCCTTTATGACGAAGGATTTCATCTCGCGATGGACTACGAGTTGTTGCTTCGCTTCAAGCGACGCGGCGCGCGATTCATCGCCCTGGATGCAGTGCTCGCGAACATGAGTCTCGATGGGGTCTCATACAGACATTGGTATGCGGGATTGAGGGAGGTGCGCGCAGCCAGATCGAAGTATTTCAGCGCTGCCAATATTGCCTACTATCATTCACTTGCCGTGTTGAAGAACCTGCTTGCATTTGCGCTGAAGAAGTCCGGCCTGGGGATCCTGTACCGCACGCACTGGAGGTTTCGAAACAAGAGAACGGCTGCGAGACTCTCTCGCGGCTAAGGATAGATAGAGCCGCTCCAAATTGACGAAGTCTGATATTTGGATTCTTGATCGAGTCGACATTAAGAGACCCCATCCCCGCCAAACAATCGGCAGGCAGGCTGCCCTTCCCCTTAGGCGGAAGGAATGTTTTTTTCCGCACGAACGTGAGCTGAACGTGAAGATTTCGTAATCACGGTTTTGCTGTCGAAGGGGGCCCTCTCCTCTGAGGAGAGGGTCTGGGTGAGGTCTGGACCGCGCCAGATTGCGGGTGGCTCCCTTTATTTCCAAAAATTAAATCCAGAACAGAATAACGGCCATCGTGAAATCCTCCGCCATCGTTAAGAGGCTCCTTCCGCTCGTTTATTTCCTGATCGTCTCTCTTCCACATCACTTTTTCTCAGACCTGTTCGATAAGTATCTCCTCATTCCGTTCGGCATGGACTCTGTTCAGTCGTGGGCGAACGTTGTTTCCGTCGGACTCATTCTAGGCGTTGGTGCTCTCGGTGTTTACGTCATGCGGGTTCAAAGGCGCGTTGCGGTCCGCCACCTTCTTGCATGGCTTGCAACGCTTATTCTCATCTACGCCGCGGATCGCTACTTCATCGTCAACAACATCGAACGAATCCATTTTCCCCAGTATGCGGTCTTGGCGATGCTCCTGAGCCTTTCGCTCCCGAATCACGTTCTCAACTTCTTTGTCACGTGCTTCGCGGGCTTGTTTGACGAGTTTCTTCAGTTCGTGATGAATCCAAGCCGGACGAACTACCTTGATTTTAACGACATTGTGCTCAATATTCTGGGTGCGGCGCTGGGCGTTATCATCGTTCTCAGTCTGACCGGGAAGAAACAAAGCATTCGTGGCTCGTACGAAAGCAGGCTGAGGCTCGCGTTCTTCGGCATCGTTTCTGCGATCGTGTTGATGACTGGAGCTGCCTTTGCATCGGGAAGGGTCGTCATGTTTGCAGACGTGCCGAAGGATCACCGGCACGTATTCGCCGTCCTCGACGGAAAACTGAGTTTCATTCTGTCATTCGAGACAAACAATCATTTCTGGCAGGTAGCCGACAACGGCAAGCAGTTTCACGCGATGACATTTTATGAAGCTGTTGTTCTGATAGCGGTCTTGTTGTTTCTGTACCGATTTATCATTATGTGGCTTGAACGCACTGCTGATCCTTTCACGCCTCAGACCCATAAATAAAGATCGTCATTCTGAACGGAGCGCAGCGCAGTGAAGAATCTGATTGACGTAGAGATGGGGAGTCGTGTCTGAAATCCTTCGTCCACCCTTCGACTCGCTGCGCTCGCTCAGGGCGGACTCAGGATGACGTGCTTCTTACCGTCCCCGACTGCGAACAAGAATCCAGAGAGGCTCAACGAACACGAAATGGTGTCAGAGAAGGACATACTCATCGTAATCCCTGCGTTCAATGAAGCTGGGAGCATAGAGCAAGTGATCGGAGAGATACGAGAGTCTCTGCCCGAGCCGAGGATTCTCGTCGTGAATGACGGATCCACCGATCGAACGGCGGAGATCAGCAGGGATGCTGGAGCGGTGGTCGTGAGCCATCCGTTCAATCTCGGCGTCGGCACCGCGCTCCAAACCGGTTATAAGTACGCGGTCCGGCATGGATTTCATTATGTTATCCAGCTTGACGCCGACGGGCAGCATCCTCCTTCCTTCTTGTCTGATTTCGTGACGAAGCTGAAAGAAACCGAAGCCGACCTCGTCATCGGCTCTCGATTTCTGATCGACAGGGGATCTCGGATACCATTTATACGGCGAGTCGGCAACCGCGTCTTTTCGAGACTCCTCACAATCCTCACCGGCGAATCGTTGACGGATCCGACTTCCGGATATCGAGCGATGAAACGACCGATTCTGCAATTCTGTGTGCGGGATACCTACGGATTCGATTACCCGGATGCGGATTTCCTCTTGACGCTCCATCGCTCAGGGTTTCGGCTCGTCGAGATACCGATTGAAGTCAAGCCCAGAAGAGGAGGAGCGTCTCAACATCGCGGGCTGCGACCGGTCTACTATGTCTTGAAAATGCTCCTTTCGATTTTCATCATTCTCCTGAGAAAGAAATCCGTCTCCAAGCGCTAGGAGGTCCCCATGGGCCCACGCCTTCAAGCATTTGTCATTTTGATAAGTCTCATCATCCTCGTTGGAATCATTGAGCTGGTCCGGCGGAGGAAACTGCGGGAAGAATATTCCTTCCTCTGGCTCGTCATCGGATTTGGTTTCCTCTTGCTTGCGATAGCTCCGGGGATCGTTGTCTGGATCTCAATGCTGCTCGGCACGGAACTGCCGGTGAACACGCTCTTCTTCTTTGGCCTCATCTTCGTGCTGCTGCTTTGCCTGTACTTCTCGCTGCGTATCTCAAGTCTGGCCAATCAAGTGAAGAACCTCGCCCAGAAGATTGCACTGTTCGAAGCGTCCGACAGTAGTCAAGCACCCTGAACCGAGCGAAGCTGCAAGCTGCGCCTGATGAAAAAGAACCGAGCACGAAATGACAGGAATGAAAGCGCTCAGCTTCGAGGCGTGACGCCCCTGCAGTCCTGGAAGGGCTTTGGATACCTCTCGGCGACTCTCATCGTGGTCGCCGGCCTGATCGTTTACTGGAACAGTCTGGATTGTTCGTTCCACTTCGATGATGAGACCTCCATCATCAACAACCAGGCTATCAGAGATCCGTGGAATTGGAAAGCGATCTGGGCATACTCGCCTGCACGCTTTGTCACATACCTCACCTTCGCCATCAACTACCGCCTCCACGGACTTAGCGTCCCCGGTTTTCATATCGGAAACCTCGCGATCCATCTTGGCACGGCGCTCGTCGTCTGGTGGCTTGCAAGCCTGACCTTTCGCACGCCGGCGCTGAGGAAGACCTGGCTTGCTCAGTATTCGCCGGCAATATCGCTCTTCAGCGGTCTGCTTTTCGTGGTCCATCCCATCCAGACTCAGGCGGTTACGTACATTGTCCAGCGTGCAGCATCGCTGGCAACGTTTTTCTACGTTGCATCATTAGGCCTCTACGTGCGTGCCCGTCTCTGGTCAGGTGATGAACAGCGGCGAACCGAACGGCTTCTTTGTTATTCTGGGGCGGTTCTTCTCGGAGCTTTGGGAATCCTGACGAAAGAAACGATATTGACATTGCCACTGGCTTGTCTTCTGTATGAGATTTCATTCTTACGTCAAGGCAAGATCGATTGGAGGATTGTTCTGGCCCTCGTGCTTCCCTTCCTTCTGGTGCCCGGAGTGCTGCTCTTAACTCGAGTGATTCCGCTGGCCGATGCAGAATACATTACACCCATCCAGTATCTGCTGACCCAGTTCAAAGTGCTGGCGATGTATCTGCGATTGCTTGTTGTTCCAGTCGGCCAAAACCTTGATCATGACATTCCGCTCTCGAACAGTCTTCTTGAAGCCTCCACCGCTTCCAGCCTCCTCTTTCTCTTGATCATTCTTTTCACCGGGTGGAAGCTCTTCGGCAAGGCCAGAGTTGTCTCTTTCGGCATCTTCTGGTTTTTCTTGACGCTTTTGCCTGAATCAAGCCTGATCCCGATAAGGGATGTCATGGTCGAGCATCGGCTGTACTTGCCAATGGTGGGATTCGCGCTGCTGTTGCCTTCGCTGGCGTTCTCACTCGCAAGGGCAGTCCCAATCCGTGTGATCACGTCCGCCTTAGTACTTCTTGTGGGGTGGCACGGCATGTTGTCGATAGAAAGGAACAGAGTCTGGAAAAACGATTGGACGTTGTGGAACGATGTGATTCAGAAGTCTCCAAACAAAGCGAGGGGGTACAGCAATCGAGGCATCGCAAATCTCAGTGCGGGAGCGTTGGAGCGTGCAATAGCGGATTACAACTATGCGATACGCTTGGATCCCAGTTATGGGCTTGCATTTGTCAACAGAGGGAATGCTTATCTTGTGATGGGGGAGTATGACAGAGCGATTGCAGACTACGAGAAAGCACTCGAATTAGGATTGAGCAGCTCCAACGATATTGCGAGGCTGCATTACAATCGTGGAACTGCTTTCCTGAACAAGGGAGATATTCCCAAAGCGCTCAAAGATCTCAACCGCGCTCTGGAGATGGACCCATATTATGCGGAAGCATACTATAACAGGGGCAACATTGAATCGAGAGAGGGGAAGGTGAAAGAGGCTCTGGAGGACTATGACCGCGCTCTGAAGTACAAGCCGACCTACGCGAAGGCTTTCAACAATCGCGGTTTGGTTTTCAAGTCGCTGGGGCAATTCCCCAGAGCCCTGGAGGATTTCAATCAGGCCATACGAATCCAACCGAATTTTGCGGAGGCACACTTCAATAGAGGTGCTGTCTGGAATCAACAACAGCGGCCCGACAGCGCCATTTCCGATTTCACCGAAGCGATCAGGCTTCGTCCCAGTGATCCTGACGGATACAGCGGAAGGGGCCTGGCGTACTACAGCAAGAAAGAGTATGACCGAGCTCTCCTGGACTACACCCGCGCCTTAGAACTCAATCCACTCTCGGCTGAGCTCTTTCGCGATCGGGCTCTCGTTTATCACGCGATGAATGACCATCGCAAGGCACGTGAGGATCTTTCAAAGGCAGAGAGCCTCGGTCTCCGAGATCCCTTTCTTGAGGGATTCATTCGAGCAGAGGCACAGGATCGAGCTCGCAGACCTGCTTCACGGAAATGAAGGCTCAGAGTTAGCCCGTGGATAGCATTGTCCGCTGGTTCTGCATCGCGTTCTCTGCCCGTCAGCAAGAAAAGGGCCCTTACACCTTCAATGATGCTCGCCTGCTCGCACCCCTTCCTCTATGGTTCATTGCTTGAGGAGCGATCGTTTGGCTTGTACGCTCAGTGCCCGTTCGTGAGAGACGGCTTCCTCGATGCACGCCGAGGTAGGTCAGACCTGCCCGCCGCAAAAGGCACAATAAGGGCAGGCGGGCATTTCTCTCTGACCGTAAAGGACAAACAAGAATGTTTGTCCCACCAAGGAAGGCTGTATTCCGAAAAACGGGACAAGCTCCAGATGAATCCGCCCCTTTTAGGACCTGAGTGACTCCAAGCACACATGGCCAAGAGACCGCGTGTAAGACCTTGACAAATGTCCCCTCTTTCCCTATTTTCATTCCCGAAGGTCTCGGAGGATCCAGCAAGGTCATCAGGAAGTGGGCTGTAGTATTGAGGATCCCACCATAATAAACGAGCGTTAAGGATTGTTCATGCGTTATTGTGATCCCGCTTCTGCGATGCCGACGCGAGTTCTCGAACAGGGCAATTGCTTCATATATAACGACAAAGCGGGTAATCAGTTGAAAAAACACTTGACAACAACGCTTAATGTTCCTATATTTGCTGCACGATTTGACACACTTTTCCGCATCGCGAAGTGGTAGATGATTGCGAAAATTTGCGGGTGAGAATCCGACGGGATTCTTGCATCTATCATTTTGATCCCGAACGTTCCCCACAAAGCTAATTTAGTTCACGTTGAAAAAGTATCGCCACTAAAGCACGAAGGCACTATTAAGAGTGCAGGAAAACCAAAACAATTATTGTCTCTTTTTGTGTCTTGGAGACTTCGTGGCACTTTTTCATTTTAAATCGATTACGATCATCCACGCGAATGAAACTACTAACATAAGGAGCCACTCTATGGAGGGAATCAACTCAAGTTGACACAATTTGCCGGGACTTTTTGAGATGTTGTCCGTCTCAAGAGTTTGCGTGGTAGAGGGGAGGAGTTGTACGAGTTTAATCAAACCATCTCTAATCGGAGGATTAAATGAATACAAGGAAACTTTTCAGTCTTGGCGCTTTGGTGGTAGTTCTGTTGATGGCGTTCAGCGCTCTCACGCTGGCCCAGACAACGTACTACCTTAACGTGACCGACGGTGACGATTCGTACACTGGTGCGAATGCGGTGAACAGTCCGTCGGGATCGGGGCCGAAGCGAACAATCAACGGTGTGGTTCTCGACGCAGCGAGCCTTACTGCCGGCACCACGGTGACCGTCAACATAGCGGCGGGCACCTACAACGTTGATCAGAGCGGAATCGGTGGTGGTAATGACAACGCCGGGGTCGCGATCACTGGTAACTTCAACTACGTTTTTGTAGTGAGCCAGTTTAACACACTGACTACCGTCACGATCCCCCAAGGCCTGACGATCAACGTCTCAACTGGCCGCACGGTGACGTGGCAAGGTGCAACCTCTGCGGAGAAACTGACGGTGAGCGCGGCTTTGAACCTGACGAAGGGCACTTTCGATGTGTCCGGCCTCAACGCTTTCAACACGAGCAGCAGCACGGTCGTCACTCGTGACGCAGGCACAGTCAGCGGGACCGTGACTCATGGTTCCAACGTCTCCGTTGTGTATGTTGGAAGTGGAAACAAGACGGCGGGGAACGAGGTGCCGGCGAACATCGGGACTGGATCCATCAACATGTGGCAGACGAGTGGAACGGTGACGTTTCCGAACGCTCTGACTGCCAGCACTGGCGGGATCGTGTCAACGACAAGTGGTGCGACGTTCTCTGGCGCAATCACATTGACGCCTGCTCTGGCCGCATCTTCCGGTATCGTCAACAACTCGGCAAGCGGCGTCCTTACGTTCAACGGTGCTGTCACCGTGAATGCGAGGTCTGCTCAGAGTAATTTCGTGAACAATGCTGGCGGCGGTTCAATTGTCTTCAATGCTGCGCTTGCATTCGTGAACAATTCTTCGTCCAGCCTAACGTGGGCTGCCGCAAGTGCGACGCTCCTCAACGCGACTGGGGGAACCCTTACGCTGGCCGGAGGGATCAGCGAAACCATAGCGACGGACCCGGGGCCCCCGTCTGTTGATTACGCCTTCACTGTCGCTCTGACTAACACGGCAGGGGGCACGGTCAACGTTGGAGGCACTGCGTCCACAACCATCAATGATAACATCACCAACAACGGCGGCGGCAAGGTCAACCTCAACGGTGCTGTCACGTTCTCGGGCACGGCGCTGTCCAACAACAACGCATCTTCTGTAGTTGCCCTGGGCAGCAACACCCTGACCGTCTCTGGTGCCGCAACGGTGACGAACGCGGGCTCCTTCACGAGCAGCGGAATCGGGACGGGCTTTGTGAACTTCACAAAGACTTCTGGTGCTGCAGCTTGGAATGGAACAGGCGCTACCGCGAACATTCAGCGGGACGGCAAGGTATCCCTCACGTTTGATGCCTCTATTCGCACCATCAATGGCAATCTTGTGAACAACAATAGCACGAGCGGGATTATCCTTGGTGCAGCAGCGCACACGATTTCTGGTGCAATCGTCAATACCGCGGGGACCCTTGCTCTCAACGGTGTGACCTCTGTTGCGAAGGGCGTTTCCTTGAACGGAGGCGGTATCACCCTGGGTGCCAACCTCACTGTAATTGGTGACTTCAATACGAACGGTGGTTCGTTCACCTACAGTACATTCACGCTCGAATTGAAGGGCAACTTCAACCGAATCAGCGGAACCGTGACTGAGGGAACCGGGACGCTGCTGTTCGATGCCGGTGGTGCGCAGACGTTTGCCGGCGGCGCGAACTACACAGTCTATACCTTCCAGACAACAGGTATTGGCACAGCGGTCACGTTCCAATCCTCGGTCATCATCAAAGGAAACGCGACGATCGGTGCAAATACCAGCGTCGCCCTGAGTACTTTCAACCTCCGCATGGCGGGTGATGGGGCTACCTTCTCGCTCGCTGGCGGCTACACGTCGTCTGCAGGTGGCGGAATCATCTTTGAGGCACCCACAGCAGATCAGACGATCACCGGAACGAACATCTATTCGAATATTGAAGTCCGTCTGGGTGACGTAGCGAAGCACGTCCTCGTTCCGGACGGCCAGACTGTCACGTGGTCTGGAATTCTGACGTTCACTCGCGGTGGAATCGCTGTCGGTGCTACCAATGCTAGTGGAGCCGTGCTCAACCCGTCGAATGTCCTGACGACACCGACCATCAACGTCAACCTCGGTGGTACACCTGGACCAGATGGCAAGGGTATCGATGTGGACTTCCCAGCGGGCGCTCCTGACAACGGTACTTTCAATGCGGCAGGCGTTTCCTACAACCTGGGCTACTTTGGAACCCTGACGACGGCGGACAAGACTGTAGCCGCTGAGTTCGTCTCTGGCTCGCCCGGAAAGGTTCTTGATCTTTCTGTTACGGCAGCAGGTGGCGGATTCATGGTCAAGTTAGGTGATGCCCTCTATGAGTTCACCGGCAACTTGACCGTCGGAGCCGGGACTCTACTCTCGGTGGAAGGTACTGTCGCTGGTAACGATCTCGTAGCCAAAGGCAGCACTACCACACATACGGTTACCGGAAGCATCGTGACCCCGAACGTGGGTGGTGGTGTCTTCAAAGTGACGGGTTCTGCAGTCACGATCAACGGAAGCGGCGCGACCACCGCAACTCATCTCTCGGCAATCGGCAACACTGAGATGGCCAGCTCGGGCGTCGTGACGGTTTCCAATCTCAAGGAATTCAGCGGGACTTTGACTCTCTCAAGCGGTGAATTGCACATCGGACTGGTCGCTGTCACCGGCTTTGCGACATCCGGGCAGATCACAGGGACGTATACTCAGTCGAGCGGCACTACGCTCGTCCTGACAGCGGATCTTGTAACCGCTGGTGTCGCCTCTGTGGATGGCACGATCAACCTCGATGCGTTCAACTGGCTGGTCATGAATAACATCACGGCGGTCGGCACAACGACGTTTGCTGCCACACCAACCGCTGCGGACAATGGGTTCCTGCAGTTCGGGACAACCTTGACTGCGGACCTGGGTGACGTTGCCGTTCCACGACTCGAGCTTGCTGCTACTGCTGCAGGTCAACTCGTGACGTTCACCGGAGGTGTCGAGGTCTCCGATGTGTTCAAGCAGTCCCGTGGTAACCTGGATATTGCCGCATTCAACTTGGTGATCTCCGGAGGCACGTGGACTTCAGCCCTCGATGACGCCGACGATGCTACCTATGATGCGACGACCATCGCCGCAACTGGCGGAACGGGAAAAGTCGTCGTCAAAGGCACGACAACGGTGACGTTGTATGAAGCTCTCTCGGTCACGAACCTCGAGCTCAATAGCAATGGCACCTTCACGTTGGCAACGAACGATCTGGATACTCCTACGTATCGTAAGTTGACAGTGTCGGGTGTGTTCACGATGACCATCGGTACGTTGGCTCTTGGAAGCAATGACCTTGAGCTAACGGGTGGTGCTGGCGCACTGGTGTACGCTGCGGGCACCATCACTGCAACAACGTCGACTTCTCCGACTGGAACAGTTGGAGAGCTGATCTTCAACAATGCGGCGTTGACGACAGCCCCGGCAACGGGGATGGTGGTCCCGAACCTGACAGTGAACGCGAATGCGACGATCACCATCGGCACAACAACCGATTTCACTGTGTCCAACCGACTCACCATCGCGGGGGTAACAAAGCTGACCACGAGCGCCAACGACAGGCTAAAGCTGTCAGATGGTTGCTTGATTGTCAGTGCTGGTAATGGAGGTACAGGGGCCGGCGATCGGTTGAGCCATCTCCCGAAATTCCTGGGTAAGGTCAACCTCGCTTACTTGACCGTGACTCAGACCACAGGCAAGGAGATGCCGACCGACGCGACGACGCTTAAGGATCTGTACATTCATCCGGGTACAGGACTGATCGTCACCCTTACAGCAGCGACCACGGCAACACCGGTTGTGGTAAACGGCACGCTTACATTGCGGAGTGGCATTCTCACGTATGATGACACTCGGCCGCTGCAGCTGGTTGCAGCCGGATCTGTTGTGGTTATGAACACAACCGGCACAGCTGGCAAGATCGACCAAGCTAGCGGCGTCCCGGCACTTGCTCCCGCCGGAGCCTACACGTTGACCTACACTGGTGACGCAGCCAGTGGTTTCATCGAGACCACAAGCAAAGAGTGGCCGTCGACTGCGACCATTACCGAGCTGATCATCACGTACGGCAAGAGCGGTACTTCACCGTATGACGGTATCGTCTACCTCAAGTCAAGCAGATCAGTTGCCAAGTTCACGCTCAACGCTGCGACGGACCCTTCTGGCTTTAGTCTGTCGGACCAAGTTGTGAGCGCGGTGACCAACCTTACGGTGACTGGCGATATTACAGTCACAAAGGGCACAATCTATGCTCCGCTTCTGCTTGGATCTTCCGGGCAGTTGATTGCACAGGGTAACGTCAACATGTCTGGCGGTTCCTTCTCATCGGTCGGTGCCCCGCAGCTCGTTTTCACCGGTTCTGCGGACCAAGCATTCACGTTATCTGGCAATCAGTCAGTCGCCAACTTGACAGTGAACCAAACAGGCACTTCACCGGTGCACAAAGTGACACTGTCGGGCGGAAATCTGACTGTTACCGGCACGATGACGTTCAATAACGGTCTCTTCGACACGGGAGACAAAATTCTGATCCTGACGAATCCGGTCGGCAGCTCCAACCAGGCATTCGTGCGGAACCTTGCGACCGGCGGCAAGAGCCACGCCATTGGAAGTGTCCGTCAGACACTGAAATCCGGTGCGCTCATTGCGTTCGGTCGGAATGAGTTCCCACTGGGTGACGCGACGTGGTACCGCCCGGCGGCTCTGACATTCGTCAGCCCGACAGGTGGAAACACCAGCCTGGGTATTGCGGCCACCATCAAGTACGACGGCACTGCTCCGACTGGTATCCTCGGTCTCCCGATCGCCAACGGTGTTGAAACCGGTGTCGACATTGCTCGGTATCCTGGCTTCTCGTGGTTCATCACGACGACGGGTAGCCTGGGTCAGACGCAATTCAACCTCGAGTTGACCGCGGAAGACTTCAAAAGCCCGGCTGACTTTGATGACGTCGCAAACCTCAGGCTTATCCGGCGATCCGGTGCAGTTACCGACGTTGGAAACACCTGGTCGCTACAAGGTGCGCAGTACGACAACTACGCCATCAACGGCGTTCCGACAGTCGTGAACGTGAACTCTACTGGCGGCTTAATCCCTGGTGGTGCGATTTACACCTACGGATTGAAGTCCACGATGGTCATGGTGAACCCGATTGCGGCCATCAGCCTGACCGATGCGAATAAGACGTTCACGCGGAACCTGGTGAATCCTGCGTTGTTTACCGGTGCAAAGGGTGGGATCAGCTATAGTGTTACGGTCGACAACCCAGCCGTTGCAACGGTAGCGATTGCCAGCAACGTGTTGACTGTGACGTTGAAGGTCAGCGGGACGACGTTCATTACTGTAACCGGAACGGACGCATTCGACGGTAGCCGGATTAGCCATAAGGTCACCCTCTCCTGCGTGTCCGCTGTAGAAGTCGCGAACGATATCATCCCAACGGACTTCTCGTTGGCGCAGAACTATCCGAATCCATTCAACCCGAGCACCACGATTCGGTTCGGATTGGCCAAAGAAGCTCCCGTCACACTCGAAATCTACAACCTGCTTGGAATGAAAGTCAGGACGTTGATTTCGGGCGACAGGATGAGCGCGGCGTTCTACAACATCAGGTGGGACGGTAGGGACGATGCGGGTGTCAGCTCGCCGAGCGGTATGTACATCTATCGCATCGTAGCTGACAAGTTCGTGTCTTCGAAGAAGATGACGTTAGTGAAGTAATCCTTCTCCGAAGTTCGGACAAGCTTTACGAAGCAGCCCCGACGCAAAGTCGGGGCTGCTTTTTTATGTACGCTCAAGGAGTTGGCAGCACTGACGTCATTCCCGCGGCCTGTCCGCCATGCTGTGTGGCGGAAAGCGGGAATCCAGAAATTAGCTTAGATCTGGACTCCTGCCCGCCTGCCAAGGATGGAACCCATAAGTCGGGCAGGCTTCCGCAGGAGTGACTGGTGCAACGTAGTCGGGACGGCGTCCCGATCTACAACCTAATCGAGTAGTGTCCTAATTTGAATTTCACTGGGGCGGTCACGAACCCCCGCCTGCCAGACGCGAATCTAAAAATGGGCGGGCAGGATTTCGTGACCGTAACCACGAAATCGCATATGCTGTCACGGTGTGCCTGCCCCGCATGTTTTGGCGGGGGACCGTGACAGCCGAGGATAATCGAACAGTACCCCTAATCGCTCGCATTTGACAATGAGCAAGATTCACCCTATAATTGAAGGCATATCGGAACTGCTGAACTGAGATTTGATCCTCCCCTCGCTTACTGAAGGTGAGTGCCATGCGGCAAACGAAGAAAGCGCCAACGAAGAACGCGACACAAATCCGGCGACTCGAAGCCCTCATCAACGCCTCGAAAATCCTCAACTCCACGCTTGATCTGGACAAACTGCTTACCCTCATCCTGAATCTTGCCACCAAGAACCTCAAAGCTGCACGCGGCACGATTTACCTCATCGACGCGGAAAAGCAGGAACTCTGGTCGAAGGTGTTGAAGGGAAAGGAGCTCGTCGAGATCCGATTGCCGATTGGGACCGGAATTTCGGGCCATGTTGCGAAGACGGGCAAGACCATCAACTTGAAGGACGCGTGGAAGGATAAGCGGTTCTTTTCAGGGTTCGATCTGCGGACAGGTTTCCAGACGAGGACCATGCTGTGTATGCCCATGCGCGATCGAAGGGGGAAGATCATCGGCGTCTTTCAGATCTTGAACAAGAATGTCGGGGCCTTCGACAAAAACGATGAATACTTCCTCGAAGCCTTCTCTGTGCACGCGGCTCTCGCGATTGAGAACGCGATGCTCCACCAGGCGATTGTCGAAAAGGAGCGAATCGAGAAAGAGATCGAAATCGCGGGGGCGATTCAACGGCGGCTTCTTCCAAAAGAGCTGCCAACGCTTTCCTCCTACGAGATCGACGCGATGGCCCGACCGTCAAAGATGGTTGGAGGGGACTACTACGACATCATTAAGCTGCCGGGTGACAGGTACGCTTTTATCATAGCCGACGTCTCCGGTAAGGGAGTGCCGGCGGCTTTGCTCGTCTCGACCTTGCATGCGTCATTGCATGCTTACATTGAGGGGGCTCTCAACCTCGCTGAACTGGCCGGGAAACTGAATCTCGTCGTGTACAACAACACCGAGCCGGAACGCTTCATTACCGTGTTCCTTGGTATGCTTGATGTCCCTCAGGGCACATTTTCCTATGTCAATGCCGGACACAATTTTCCTATTATCTTCAAACCGCTGCAGAAGTTGGTCATCCCTTTGACCTCGGGGGGGCTTCCCCTCGGGATGTTCGATTTCGCCGAATTCCAGCAAGAGACTGTCACCCTCGAGCAGAAAGACACAATGGTCTTGTACACCGATGGCGTCACCGAGGCAATGGACAAGTCGTTTAAGGAATATGGTGAAGATCGTCTGCTCCGGACGATCGAACGCACGGGCGACAAGCCTGCGAGCATATTGAAGGAAGCCATTGTCTCTGATGTGGACAAGTTCGTGGACGGAGAACCACAGTCAGATGACCTCACCGTGATGGTGCTTAAGCGGGTTGCGTAGTTTCCCAAGAATCGGAATGAAGAGTCGGGCTCGTTCTTGGGTCAGCAGAATGCAAAGTACGCGCCGCTTAAACCATTCTCTCCCCTTCTTGTCAAAACTACGTGAAATGCCGGAAGCTCGATGACCGACCAGACTGACCAGGAGCTTGTTCGGCGTTTCCAGCGCGGTGATGAGTCAGCATTTAATGAAGTGGTTCGGCGATACCAGGAGAAGGTCTATTGGATTGCTCGTCGCTTTGTCAATGATCACGACGGGGCTGACGACATTACGCAGGAGGCTTTCTGCAAAGCGTATGAGTCGCTGAGGGGATTCAGAGGTGATGCTTCGATCTACACCTGGCTGTATCGGATTACGGTCAACATCGCGCTCAACACGATACGCAGGCAGAAGGTGAAGGAGTTCTTTCGGATTGATGCGTTGTTCGATGTGGCCGACACGAGCGTCCAGGCTCCCGATGAGCTCGTCGAGCAACAGGAGGACCGGGCGCTGATCGAACAGGCGATTGCGCAGCTTCCGAGGAAACAGCGGTCGGTTTTTGTGCTCCGGTACTATGAGGAGCTCCCCTACGAAGAGATTGCGAAGATTCTCAAGACCTCCGTCGGGGGATTGAAAGCGAACTACTTTCACGCAGTAAGGAAGATTCAGGAGTACATCAAGCGTGCCCACGGAACACATTAAATATCTTCTTCCAGATTATGTGAACGGCCATCTGGGCGCCGAGCTGCTGGAGGGTGTTGAATCCCATCTCCGGGCATGCGGTCAGTGCAGAAAGGAAATGGAGTCGCTCAGGGATGTGTTCGCCCATCTTGGAGCTCATGTGCCGGAACGCCCATCGGCTTCGTACTATGCGTCGATTCTGCCAAGAGTGCGTCAGCGGTTGGAGCAAAAAGAGACAGGATCGTGGCTTTCGCATCCCTTGATTGTGCGGCTTGTTGCTCCGCTCGCTTGTGCAGTGCTCGCCATCGTGTTGCTTCTCCATGTTCCATTCCCCGGGGCGGAGTCTGGCCGCGATGTCAATCCCCTGCAATCGATCGTCAGCGAGACCTCCACGGAAGAGCTTGCCCAGGCGGTGCTCGAGCATTTCCATCAGCAACCGCTGGCCAACAATGTCAGCGAGGGGGAGATCTCTTCTCTCATTGCCGCGCAGGTTCTTCGCCCTCAAGTTCTTGTCGAGGAAATCGATTTTCGCAGTGCAGGCTCTCTCGAGCCGTTGTTCAGCTCGTCATCAACTCAAGCCATTGAAGGGCTCACTGAGTCGGAAGTCGATGCTCTTCTCCAAAGGTTAGGAGAAAGGACGATCTTATGAGACAAGGTCGGTATTCGTTGGCATTCGCCGTTGTCCTTTTGGCGGCACTTCACTCCATTGCTCCTGCGCAGGGTGGTCCTCCATTCCAGCGAGGACCTGCACTTGAACGGCTCGAGCAATTCAAGAAAATTCGGATGATGGAGGTCCTGAAGCTTGATGAGCCAGCCTCCATCCGGTTCTTCGCCCGGTACAACAAACACCAGGAGTTCCTCCGGGATCTTCGACTGAAACAGGGTGACGTCCTGGAGCGGCTACAAACCCTTCGAAAATCCAACGCGAGTGATGCGGAGTACGACAAAGTGATCCGTGAGCTGCGCACGCTCGAAGAGCAAGTGGACGAAGCGAAGTCGAAATACCTTGATGAGCTGTCGGAGGTTCTCACGAAGCGACAACTTGCAGAGTACATGGTGTTCGAGTGGCGGTTCCAACAAAACCTCAGGGACCTTCTGCACGACGTGCAGCAAAGGAACCGCGAGGAAAGACTCAGGCGCTGAGAGCCTAGCAGCAGCTGAAAGATCAGTCGAAAACCACACGGAACAAGACTGAACCACAAAGTCACCAAAACAACAAAGATACCCAAAGGACAAACGAAGAAAAGTTATTCACTTTATTCCTTTGTGTCTTTGTGGTAAGATGTTTTGACCAGACTTTTATCTGTCGCAAGCCGACTCGCGTTCGCGGGTCGGCTTTTTCATTGATTCTTCCATCGAGGCGGCGTATATTCAGCATATGAAGCGAATCTATCTCGATTACAGCGCAACGACCCCACTCGATCCTCGCGTCCTCGAGGCGATGATGCCTCACTTCAGTGGGCATTTCGGCAACCCGTCTTCCGTGCACGCGTTCGGGAGGGAATCGAGGGCGGTATTGGAAGAGAGCCGAGATCGGATCGCTCGCTTTGTCGGAGCAAAGCCGGAAGAAGTGTTCTTTACAAGCGGGGGTACGGAAGCGGACAATCATGCCGTGAGAGGCGTTGCCCACGCGGCTCGCAGGAGAGGCAAAAACCATATCGTGATATCGGCAGTCGAGCACCATGCTGTGCTCCACTCAGTCGAGGCTTTGCATGAGGATGGGTTTGAGGTCACCTCGGTACCGGTGGATGAGCACGGTGCCGTCGATCCGGATGATATCCAAGAGGGCCTACGGCCCACGACGTGCCTCGTTTCGGTCATGCACGCCAACAACGAGGTAGGCACGCTCAATTCACTGAAAGATATCGGTGCCATCGCAAAGGAACGCGGTGTCACGCTCCACTCGGACACCGTTCAATCTGTGGGCAAGATCAGAGTGAATGTAGACAAGCTCGGTGTCGACCTTCTGGCAATATCGGCGCATAAGTTTTATGGGCCAAAAGGCATTGGCGCCATCTACATCCGCAAAGGAACTTCCGTTGATGCCCTCATCCAGGGTGGTTCTCAGGAGAGCAATCGCCGGGCGGGGACTGAGAATGTGCCTCTCGCTGTTGGATTCGCCAAGGCGGTGGAGCTGTGCGACCTGTCTGTGGAAATGGAGATTGAACGAGTTCAGAAGCTTCGCGCAAAGCTGCGTCAGCGTCTGGAGGGGGAGTTTGAGGGGATCCTGCTCAACGGACATCCGACGGAGTCGCTGCCTCACATTCTCAGCGTCTCGTTTGACTCCTCACGGACGACGATAGACGGCGAGGCCCTCATCATGGGGATGGATTTGCAGGGAGTGGCCGTCACAAGCGGATCAGCTTGTGCGTCCGGAAGCCTCGAGCCTTCTCACGTCCTTCTTGCAATGGGACGTGACGTGAAGACGGCGCGTGCCACGGTTCGCTTCTCTCTTGGCAGGTGGACGACGGAGGAGGAAATCTCTTACGCAGTCGATGCACTGCATCGAGTAGTCTCGAAGATGCAAGGGAGCACTTCTGCATAGGCAGGCTGCGCTTGTCTGTCCTCTGCATACTCGCCTCGGAATGGCCATTTTCCGGATTATGGTGTCGTTTCAAAGGAATAGGTTTGATTTTCTTTACCTCCCCCGTCCCGCTCTCCGTGCGAGACGAGACGCTGTCCAAAAAGTGGTGACACAGGGGCGTCACGAACCCCCGCCTGCCAGATGCGAATCTAAAAATGGGCGGGCAGGATTTCGTGACGCTAAGATGCCGAAATCAAATCGTTTTGAGTGTCACGGTGTGAACCGTGACACCCCTTCGGTTCTAGGAGGGGAAAAATACTCGGCTTGGATAGTTGCTGCAGAATTATCTGTCCTCCCTCGCAAGGGGGACGCGATCTGATTCACAGGATCGCAGGGGGTCTGCTTGTCTCTACCCCCCCCGCCGTCCCGCTCTCCGAGCGAGACGACCCCTCCTTATCAAAAGAGGGGAAAATATATCGCGAGATCTTTCAACGGCAATCCGTTTGTCCCCTTTCACAAGGGGGACGCGTTCCGCTCTTTGGAACGCAGGGGGTTGAAACTCTACGCTTTATCCTTCTCCCTTCTCATTACATCTTCAATCTTGAGCAACACGCCATCAAGATTCTCTCGGACGTCAGCGTTCGAGAAACGGAGGAATCGGATTCCAAACTGAATGATAAAATTCTCGCGCACCTTGTCCTTTTTGGCTGCGCCATCAGCAAAATGGCTATCACCATCAACTTCGATCGCAAGCTTAAGCTCGGGACAATAGAAGTCGATAGAATATCTCCCGACGCCGTATTGCCGACGGAATTTATGGCCACCCATCTGTTTTCTTCTTAGCTTTGACCAGAGAATCACTTCAGCTTCAGGCATACTTTTGCGCAACATTCTCCGCGTCTGTTTGCCTGAATTAGTATTAAACACCCTGGTCATCAACCTCTACCTCCCCCCGCCACGAAGCATGGCGGGCAAGCCGATCCGACTTCCGCCAAACAGATGGCGGACAAGTCATCAGATCGACCCCTCCTTGTGAAGGAGGGGAAAAATAGTCGGCTTGGATAATTGCTGCAGAATTATTTGTCCCCCTTCGCAAAGGGGGGCGCGATCTGATTCACAGGATCGCAGTGGGTCTGCTTGTCTCTACCCCCCCGTCCCGCTCTCCGAGCGACACGACCCCTCCTTATCATAAGGAGGGGAAAATATGTTGCGAGATTATTCAATGGCAATTCTTTACCCCCTTCAAAAAGTGGTGACACAGGGGCGTCACGAACCCCCGCCTGCCAGATGCGAATCTAAAAATGGGCGGGCAGGATTTCGTGACGCTAAGATGCCGAAAACAAATCGTTTTGAGTGTCACGGTGTGGACC
>Ga0315291_10000159_pt1 | contig 81553 bp, 68 predicted proteins | sample YL17G12_20_MG_FD_203070 | JGI IMG/M metagenome (GOLD analysis project Ga0315291, IMG submission 203070) | Sediment microbial communities from Yellowstone Lake, YNP, Wyoming, USA - YL17G12_20 | ecosystem: Environmental > Aquatic > Freshwater > Lake > Sediment | place: USA: Wyoming | collected... | reverse complement strand
GAGCCGCGGGTGTCACCGGTGTTTGGTTAGCAGTAATGGCACTGGCAATCACCACGCTTAGAGAAGGCGACCACGCCGAAAGACTCCCTTCGGAATCCGTCGCTCTCACCGTCACGGCATATGTGCCGGCCTGTGTCCAGGCGTGGCTGGCGGAACCGGTGACCCCGGAGTTCAGCTGGTCGGTGGTCGAACTGGTTCCGTCGCCCCAGTGGATGTGGTACGCAATGTTATCCCCATTAGGATCGGTGGTCTTCACCAAATAGGTGTAGGAGGTGCCAACCCGTCCGCTGGCCGTTCCCGCTGGGGTATCAGGTGTCAACGGTGGCTGGCTGGACACTGACGCCGTATCGGAAATCGTCACGCTCAGCGAAGGCGACCACGTCGAAACGCTCCCTTCGGAATCGATCGCTCTCACAGTCACAGCATATGTGCCGGCCTGCGTCCAGGCGTGGTTGGCGGAACCGGTGACCCCGGAGTTCAACTGGTCGGTGGTCGAACTGGTTCCGTCGCCCCAGTGGATGTGGTACGCAATGCTATCCCCATCAGGATCGGTGGTCTCCGCCGAATAGGTGTAGGAGGTGCCAACCTGTCCGCTGGTCGTTCCCTCCGGGGCCGCAGGCGTCAACGGTGGCTGGTTGACTGCCGGGGCTGAGTAGCCTGGAGGAGACGAGGTGCCAAACCAGTTGTCATAGACAGACATCCTCACAAATGGGTATGTGGGTTGATTATCCAGAGTGGCATCATACCCATATTCTGACAGGTCTGCGAGGTGCTGGCACAACCTGTCAGTCAGAGTGTTGTATGACCAGTTGTTGTGTACAGAAATGGAACCTGTGCTGTATGGGGTTCCCCTGATGTACACAAAGTCATCAATCGTAGTCAATGAAGTATTGTTGTATACCTCTATGTTCTCACCAGCACAGTAGATATACTCATCACCATCCATAGCTGGAGGAATAAGATCGTTATTCCCATGAGAGTCGATATTATTCCCCCAACAGTTCGCCCCCAGAGAGTTATACCTGAATATCCAACTGCTTCTTCCCCTACCACCACATACAGCGTGCCTGACGTAGTCAAACTTGTTGCCCTCTATGATAGCTGAGGCGACATGGTAGATATCGCCAGCCGAGACCTCGACTCCATACCCCATGCCATCCATCTGACAGTGGTGGATATAGTTGTGGTGAACCCATGTGTCAGTGACATCTTCAGGAGCCGCAAATACACCTATCCGGGAGAAGTTGTAGATCAGATTGTTGTCAATCTCTACATCATTGCCTATGCAGCGCACACCAGCCCACCTATTGACAGTCGTGGAAGTTCCAGAGTATGGCCCTTCGATGGTCAATCCAGTGAGCCTAGCCCCCGCTGCTAGATAGACAAACCAAGGGCTGTCTGGATACACTCTATAAGATGAGCTTATTTTGATCTTGCCGCCAGTGATACCAGACCTACCCCTGCCACCAGCCAAGGTCACCCCTGCTTTGACGTCGGCCACATGAATATCGTTGTACATGTCATCATCGGAATCTATGGTTATCGTGGCTCCGTCAGCTACGTAGACTATCTGACCAGAGCTTGCAGAGGCCAGAGCTGATTTCAGCGCAGCCGCTGTGCTGACGACGTAATCGGCCTCACTCGGATCAATGATGTTGAGGTAACCAGAACCACCCCCGACGGGACTGCTGTCCACATAGGCAGGCGCACCGTAACTAGGGACAACGGTCTCAGCGACAGCTGACGTTTCTAAGAGAGAGAAAACTCCGAGGGGCAGTGTGAGAAGTATCGCTACCAGGCAGACTCTCACCGTCCATCTTCTTATCATAATCCTGTACCTCCATCGCGTTTCATGAGGCATTCCACTTGGGCTCTCTTCGCTTCGCGCGTGGTACCAGCTACAATATGTGCCGATCGTTAACCCCTTGGGTTTGGCGACTTGTTGCGCACGACTGGTACGAGATCAGGGCGGAATGGCCTATTCTGTTAGATGTAGCAGTGGGTGGAAAGTGATGGAATGTGGGGTGGAGGGTTGTGCGAGATGTAAACGCTGCGGAATGGACGCGAGTTCTTCTCGATGCGAGAAGTACTGCACAGCCATTGTCTGAGGCTCCGGATTCTGCCGGGCAAGTTCGTAGTTGAGGCCGGGCGGCGCTCACGAACTCTGTGCCAGAAGGGTGCGGTCAACCACTCCGCGAAGAGTCCGAGGGCAGTGCTACAAGCGGTGTCGCAGACGAAGTAGGTTGCCAGAACAAGGACCAACAGGCAATCCGTGCGAGCTGATAGTTGGATGTTGCTGGCCGGCACCGTCGAGGCAGAGCTCTGGAAGAAGTGGAAGGCTACCCCGCCTATGGCTGGGGGCAGTAGCGCCCCTCCCTTCTCTCGGATGAACGCCCCCGGCAAGCCTAATCTGGCCGACGCTCGTCTTCCGAACAGGGAGACGATACCCAATGGGTGTCTATAGGACCTCAGCTTGCTCCTTCTCACCGCCTCTCCTTGCCCTGCGCAGTCGGTGCCCCCTCACGACTGTGCAAGCCGACTATTTTCCGCGGAACTTCAGGCAAGTAGATTTGCACCATTGGTCTGCATTCTACACATGGCCACGAATGCGTTGTCAAGTGGTACCGGAGGCGACGTTCCCCCCAATGGTGGCCCTCCTTGAGTTCACTCCCTATCTGGGAAACAACCCCAGTTTGGATTCAAAGGGGTGGATGCGCAGGGCCATGTCGTGCAAACCAATGCATAGGGCTACTATTATTCGGCTGGTGTTTGTGTCTCATGCCCCCTGCGACCATTTAGGGCCGGAGGTGTGACCTGCCCCCAAGAACGGAGCCGATGTCAATATAAGTCCGATAACATATTGAGAAGGCACCCAGTGGTCGGATAGCCATTCAAAGCTGAGCATGTCATCAACAGACTGCGTGAAGCCGAGGTATTGATTGGCGAGGGTACCACGGCGGGTGAAGCCAACCCAAGGCAGAGGATCGCTGTACGGATCTATTACTGCTGGCGTAAGGAATACGGCGGAATGAGGGGTGATCAGGCCAAGAGCCTCAAGGAATCTGCGAGGGAGAAAGCCCGGCTGAAGAAAGCTGGTGGCTGATATCTCGTTGGACAGCGCCACCATCGAGGAGGCCGTCCGGGCAGACTGACAAGCCCTTCACGGTGATGCCAGATAATCATTGTGGTTCTTGATCTAGTCGAGATTTCCGAGAGGCGGGCCTGCTGTGTGCTGGGACACGCCAGGTTAGCCACATCAACCGTGACTTGTTTGCCTGCTGTTTCATTGAACAGTGTTTGCACACTCATTGATAATGTATCTCCACTTGCCCGCTTTTGACGTTGGTATAGTATCGACTACCTGTACTTCCACATTCAATTTCTCAGAACGTTGAGCAATAGCCCTCTTTATCTCTTCTATGTCTTTTTCCTGCACAGAAGAATCTATCCCAGACATGGGTACGACTCTAATGATCCAAAGGTCGCTGCTCTTCTGTATGACCTGGAATTGACAGAAACTGCTCAACTCAAAGAATATGTGAGAGAAATACGCACCATGAAATCGTTTGCCCTCAGGTGTGGTTACAAATGTATTAGCACGACCGCCTATGCTTTTCAATAATGGTAGATCCCGTCCACAGGAGCATCTTTCGTTCGACGGTGTTCCGACATCGCCGTTTAGATAGCGAATGAACGGCATGGAATAGTTGTGCAAGTCAGTCAATACAATTTCACCTGTCCCATCGCCAGACTCATCATTGTTGACAAATTCAATTATCGAGCGTTCTGCAGCGCTGTGAAACCCAGTGTGTTTCTCACACTCACAAGCGTTGCCGCCCCCATCATTGCAGCCCCAATTGTCAAAGACTTTGCACTGAAACTGCTCTTCAATGACTTCCCGGTATTTTGGCAACAACATCTCTGCTGTTGTGAATATTGCTCTGGGCCGAATACGGGTTACCCCTTTCTTCTCTGCAAATAGCGCTAGTGCGTATATTGAAGATGCATAACCTCTCAGAAATGGGGCACCGTATCTATCTATGATTTCTACATACTTACCGAGAATCTCATCATTAATTCCGAAAGACGATATTCTACGATTCCTCTCCAGCCTATCTCTGATTCTCTGCAGCATTGGGACTCCATGACTTGCCACCAACGATGATCCGCCAAATGTAATGCGCTTATCGCCTAGGCGGTAGCCCGCCCAGCTCCAACCCCTAAATGTAGCAGCCCAAGCCATAGAAAAAGCATTGAGTTCTGTATAGTACTTGAAGGGCGTCCCGGTCGATCCAGCTGTAGAATCCAGTACAGCTCTTCTCTTGCCTATGTCGTCGGACACAAAGTCCTTGAAATTCTCCCTGATGATATCTTTGGTTAAGAGAGGCAGTCCCTTCAAATCATCTCGGTCACGGATATCTTCAGGCGATATGCCATGTTCATTGAACATGCGCCTATAGTATGGAACACTGACATAGGCATGTTGAATGAGATCCCGTAACTTGTCGTTCTGCCATTCCCGCAACTGGTCCTCTGACCACCACTGCGACTTCTGCAGGAAGTTGTAATAGGGAATGACTTTAGTCTTCAGTATCAGGTCTCCGATGGGGTATAGGATATTTCTTGCGAGGAACGGATACACAGAACTACTCTCCAAATCTCACAGTATTGTCACTAGTATAGCCAATCGGGACTCCCCTTGCATCGAAAGACCATTCCAGGAGTATGCACGATGGATTCCTCCTCATAGCAGGCATGATCAGTGTCAACCACAACAGAATCCATGGAATGGCCACTCCAAGATATGCCGATACGACTATTCAACGACATCTAGGAAGACCATTAACAGAGATGAGTGGTTTCCTCCAGGTTGTTGTCGCGGGCCAGGGCGAGAATCAGGAACAGCCATGTGACGGCCCGAGTGAAGAACGCAGATGGAGATCTCATACCGGCGGAAAGCAAGATATGAGCAACCACAAGGGCTGCAGCCAGCAACACAAGGCGCAGAGTCGCAGTTGTGCGACACATCCATTTGTTCATGAATGTCACAGCGGATTCCCGCCAGTCTATGCCTGAATCACTTATTAGCCTTTGCCTACGAACCGTTGCACTGCCCCCACCGCTAGTACGCCTTTTCATACGCCAAACCCGCCTCTTGTCTCCCGCCCTCACCGCCTCATCGTCGATCGCGCCCAACGGGCTTGTCAAGTATGGATTCCCACTCAGCAACTATCTTGTCTACAGTCAAGTGCCGTATCGTCTCCGACGCCCCCTTTGACAGATGCTCCCGGAGTTCACCATCAGCCAGAAGAGACTCGATCGCCTTGGCGAAACCAGCGGCATCATCGGGGTTCTGCACGACAAGCGAATTGGTTCCGTCCTCAGCCAGATCCATGATGTCACCACAATTGGAGACCACACATGGCAGACGACAAGCCATGGCTTCCAGAAATACGTTCGGGAACCCCTCTCTCCTCGAAGTATGCACGAACACCTTCGCAGAATTGAAGAAGCGGGCCACATCCTTTTGATAACCTACGAAATCTATACACTCTCTGACGTTCAACTCATCGGCAAGCTTCATGAGATTCTCTCTCAAAGGGCCATCGCCGACGATACATACCTTCAGATCCTTGAAAGACGCCCGCACCACGGCCACAGCCTGGATGAATGTCTCGAGATTCTTCACCGGTGAAAGCCTCACCACCGTTAAGACGTCGTACACTTTCGGCAGGTCCGCGTGTTTCGCGCGTGACAGATCGGGCGGGTTGATTATGGGATGAATCTTGGAGGCTTCAACCCCGCGCTCGGTTAGGAAAGCCTTGGTAACCGTTCCGGTGGTTGTCACCGCAAAAGAGTCCTTCAGCATATGTACGAAGAAACGACTCAGTAGTTCATTTCGCTTCTGAAAGAACCCCCTGAAAGGCATCTCGATTTCGATGCGCCCCGCTATCAACGACGGTATGAAGCGACGTCTTGTCATCTTTGCGGCCAGGTACCCAATCAGACCATGAGGAAATAAGAGATAAGCCAGTATGTAGTCGGGCTTCCGTGTAATCGACAAATACAGCAACATTATGGACTCCGCCACAACAGCCACGACAGAGTTCCTGGCTGCGAACCTCGGTGGGCAATGGTACTCCACCTTTGGAATGGGCGGGCCTGGACGGCGGCTGACGACCATCACAGTGCCCACCCTGTCCACTTTCGAAAAAGGCGTCATCCTGTGTAGTGTAATACCTTCCCCCTTGTTTCCAAATTGAATCAGCAGATTCAATTGCTTCGCCATGCCGCCTCCTGCCGATCTGGCATTCCTCCGTCCGCACAACTACTACTCTTACTCTCCAGCAACCTAGTGCGCCGCATGATAGAACCCGCAAGCATGACAGGTGATGCTATACATTCTTCCGGCTGACTCTTGAGCACGCGACAGATAACGCCAAGTGGGCTCCAGCCCTTGCGGGCTCTGCTAATGCCAAAGCACCGTATCGACTGAGGGGATGCCAGCCAAGAACACACGGCGCAGGTCATACCCCGGCAACCACAGAGAAGTGGATCTTTCGCAATTCCAGAGACAACAGGGCGCTCCTAATGAATTAGCGGCTTGATGAGACTACCGTCAGTATCTTCATCGCCGGTCAGTGTTCGCCATCCGGTAATTCCGGAAACTCTCCGGGTAATTCTCGATGAAGTCCACCACGAACTTCGTCACATCTATCTTGTCTGCCAGAAGCCTGTCCCTTTTCCGCCTCCACTCCTCCCTTAAATTCGGCCGTTGCAGCAACTCTACGGCCTTCCTCATGGCCTGAGCTTGACCGGTTCGTGGATCGGGGAAGCAGTGGGTCAGACCGTACTTCTCGTCCTGCTCCTTGACGTAACCAGTGTTCAGCGTGTTCACGTATATGGCAGGTGTCCCAAGGACCGCGCACTCAGAAGCCACTGTAGCTCCCTCCCCAATGCATAGAGTGGCATAATATAGCAGGTCATGCAATTTCTCCGGTGCAACCGTAATGCGACACCTCTCAAGGTCGGTGGACAGTTTCCTCTCCGATGTGATGAGCACGCGCCCATACTTCTCAAGCTCCATGACCAATTGCCGTGGATCGACCACCCCATGCTGGCCGATATCATGCGAAGCACCCCACGACACGAAACGAACGATGATGAACCTGTCATCGGGTGTCAGACCGATCTCACCCAGCACTGAGGGGTCAGGCACAAAACGGGTTGGATGTAGGTAGGCTAGTTCATGATACCCAGCATAGCGGACCTGTTTTGTCCCCAGATCCCGCTGGAAACATGACGGCGTACAGACAGTCTTTGTGAATGGTGCATAAAGGTAGTACTGCTCTCTGGAGTTCTCCGTATCATCAAAAGTGACGTGTGGCCTGCGAAGAAGCCACGAAACGTGAGCCGCATTTGGAGATCCCAGGCTCATGACTATGTCTGGTCTGAAGCGTCTGGCCACCCGGAGAGTATCCCAGTCTATTCTCAGCATGTCGATGCCCTTTCGCACCAATCCTCCGCGGTAGCTACCCGCTCTAACGTATTTAAGACCATACGCATCCAGCAGGCGGAGCGAGACCTCCTTATCTTTAGCAGTGATAAGGAATTCGTGCCCTTTCTTCTCCATTTCCCTCACAAAATGCTTGAAGAAGTGGACATGTGCAGGATGACCTATATCTACCAGAATCCTCATTCTAACTCCTCATTCCAGGTGCTGGAACAGCATCGAATCGAAAGAATACCCGCTCTTGGAGAGCTACTTGTGTTGCTCAAGACTACGCACGATTCCCAAACCGGCGCTTCCCAGCAACAGCCCAAACCCTATCCCTCAGTCCGACCTCAAGTCCTTCTCACAGACGCGGTACAAGTGATGATCGACGATAATGGCTCTCGTTTGCCTAGCCACCAGAAACGTAGGATGGAATAGCCTCTTACCCCGAAGAATGTACTTGGCTAGCCCACACAAAACACGCAATTGAGGAAAGTGCATCTACCGACCTCTTGGCGAGTGGATCCGTCTATATGCATTGAGACCGTCTCTGGCTATACTCATTCTTAGAGGTGAGAAAACTCGCACCTCTCTACCGAAGTTCACCAAATCGCCGCCGAAACGCCGCTTGAATTCCCTGGGTCCGTATTCCACATCGGGCTTGCCGGCTCCTCCAAAATCGAAGATCCTGTAGCCGTTGTTCGCTCCCCACTTAAGAATATGCCATACCAAGATATCATTCGGGTAGTGGTGCAAGTACTGCCGATCTGCTCCAGCCCACCAGTCGTACATTCTGCCATTGTAAAGCAGCACGGCTCTTGCTCCAACATATCTGTCGCCCTGCTTGGCAAGAAAGTACTTAGCCAGATTCTTACTACAAAATGTCTCAAACACCGCTTCAAACAATGATATATCAGCCAGCGGGATACCGGCCTCCCGGTACGTTTCTTTCAAGAGGTCATAGAACACGGGAATCAGCGATCTGTTGGATACCTCCTCCACTGAAAGGCCCCGTTCATGCGCCCTGTTTATGTTCTTCCTCCGCCCGCTGTGGATCAACTTCCAGAGTTGGTCTTCAGATCGATCCAGATTTATGAGGAAGTTCAGGTGCCCTTCATGATGATATGCTTTCAAATGCTGGAGGCTGTCGTCGGTATGCCACATATTGCGGATTTCCGAGTACAAAGCCCTCTTTCGAGCGAGCCTGTCGTATTCAGACATCAGCATTGGCATCAGTGATGATTCGGTCCCCGCGAGTACAAGAGGCCCACCCTGAATGATAGAGTGAGATGACAAGCTTGACAGCAAGCCGCCTAACTCAGAGACAACCACACCAGATGCGACTCCGCAAAGGTCGCCCGTTTGCCGATTCACCGCAAACAGCTTAATGGGGAACCAACGCTTGGTTTGTCTACAGACCGTATACATGAGCCGCGTCTGAAAGATGTTGCCGCGTGGATGGTGAAGTGCAAACTCATCCCACTTTGAGTCATCGACGCTGTCGGTCACAAGATACTCTTCGGTCATCTCCCAGTCCCCGGCTCATCTCGGGAGCCCTTGTCATCCACCTCGGTCGTAGTGATCGGTTGTTCATCTACGCAGCATGGATTCTAGCACATTTGCCTCCACGTCGGTGGTCGCACCCAGAATCTAACAATAGAAGAGGACATCGTTCCACCTCTCCGGATGAACAGTCAGGCAGATGCTGTCAAGTTTAGCGGTATATACGATGTTGCCCTTACCAGGGTCATTCCTCAATTCCCGACCTGAATCTCTCAATCATGTCTCAGACAAACAAGAGACCGACCCGTTTGAGGTCGGTTTCACGATTGACTCCCCACCGCCCAAGTGACCACTTACAGGCTATGGTTCCAGGTCTCCCGGTCGGTTTGCCGACTATCTGTGCTTTGCCCCCTGCTGTCCCCCTAAGGCATTGGTCGTTCGTTGCCTTTGACACCCCTCGAACTCCGCAACGACCACTTCAATCCGACACACTCCTAGATGGGCACCTTTTACCCACTGGCAGCCAATCGTCACTTCGTTTCCCGAGCGTCAATTCGAGATGATCTAGTGCGAGACGAGAATGAATCAGAGGCCAACGCAAGCCGAACGTATGACATGCAGGTCAACCCACCGGGCACGCAGACTATGCGGACTATGGAGTAGTAGGCTTTTCAGCACAGATGGCCGTGGGCTATGCTGCGTGGGAAGTACTAGTTGCCTTGGGTTCCAATAACCCGAAGGGCAGGGTTCCACGGGCTTGCCCGTGGGATTCTACGATCTGAATATCTTGTGGAACCTATGTTCTATCCTGCCTGCTATCGCTGATTCGCTTTTCGGTCAGCCTCCTGTACTGCAGGACGAAGACCACAAGCGCGAACAAGGCAATGAGCGCCACTCCTGCTATTTCTCCGTATAGGATGGCGTCATTCGTCTCCTCGAAGCATATCCGGCCACGGACCGCGATCAGAGTCAACTGGACACACCACGCTACAGCCATGGCGATCAACAGCAATTGAGCCGCCAAAACAACTATTCCGAACCTCAGTCGCCTGCCGAAAAGCACCCGATTACCCCCTTAGCCATACTACTGACATCCCGCAGAGGCTATTCTACACTGGTTGCGCTTGTTTGGTGTGGACTCCTAGATGCCTCGAGAGCTCTCACCATCTGGCGTCTCCGGAGTAGGATACCAGCGACTGTAACAGCGATGAGCACAACAGCCACACCAACTATGACACTCAGTACCCACCAGCGAAATACCGGCCTCTCTACTGTAGCACTTGGAGAACTTTCGTTGTCAAAGGAAACCGGCACAGCATTCCCGCCCATGTCTCCCACAATGACGTTGGAGAGACTGAGAGGGCAACTCTCACTCTGCTGTCTTGCAGTGAGAATGACTGTGGCAAATGTCCCTGGCGTCGATACTGTCATGCCAGAAGTTGTGATTGCGCCAAAAACCCCCGTGATCTTCCCCGCTTGGTTGTCTATACTGCCTGAATTGAAGAAACTGGTGGCTCCCCCTTGGTTCAGGAGACCTCCTTCTCGCACCGAGCTGACGGAAACCAGAGAGGCATCAAAACTCAAGTCGAACTGCATACCGGCTATTGGAGTGCCGGGTACCAGCTCTATGCTGATGCTAAACTGTTCTCCTGCCTCCAAGGGCCCGCTCGGGGCTGAAATAGTCACCGTGGTGGTCTCTGCAGCTGACGCCGTGCTCGGAAGACACAGTAGACACAGGGCCACTGCCAGAAAGACCGCCAACCATCTTGAATCTGCAATTGAATTGCTTCCCGTCATCATACTCTCCCTATCCGGTCCAATTCTGACCAATCAGCGTGGCATCGAGCACATTGACCGTGCCATCTTCATTGATGTCTTGTCGAATCCAGCCAGCTGCGCCAGTCTGGCTCCAGTGTTGCCCGATCGTGATCATGTCTAGAACGTTAATGGATCCATCATCATTGACGTCCGGTCGAAGTACATTACCCACTGTTATGGTTGTGTCCTCGTAGTCAGTCATCTGTCCATCCGAAACCTGGAATCGGACACTGGAGTAAACCCCTGCCTGACCATATCCCGGCGTCCAGGAGAAGGTTCGGTTGGCAGCATTGAAGGTGGCACCAACAGGCAGGTTTGAGGCGGAGTATGTCAACGCATCGCCATTGGCATCACTGCCTGATATGGTGAAGGAGAGCGTGGCGCCCTCGTTGACGCTCTTGTTGCCAATGGCATTGAGCACCGGCGGTACCTCATCGATCACAGTTATGGTAATGTCCTCGTAGTCAGTCATCTGGCCATCCGAAACCTGAAAATGGACACCGGTGTAGACACCCGCCTGACTTAGGCTTGGCGTCCAGGAGAAGGTCCGGGTGGCTGTATTGAAGGTGGCACCAACGGGCAAGTTTGAGGCAGAGTACGTTAGCGCATCGCCATCGGCATCGCTGGCTGATATGGTGAAAGAGAGTGCGGTGCCCTCGTTGACGCTCATATTGCCAATGGCATTGAGCAGAGGCGGTTGGTCGATGCTGACCGTGCCGTCAACCACAGAAATCGGCACGGAATTCCCGTTCACATCTCCAACAATGACATCGAAGAGACTGATAGGGCAAGTCCCACTTTGGGTCTTGGCCGTGAAAGTAATGGTGGCAAATGTCCCTGACGCCGATGCTGTCGCACCAGGAGTTGTGATCGCGCCAAACACCCCTGTGATCAACCCCGCTTGGTTGTCTAAGGTGCCTGAATTGAAGAAAGTGGTGGCTCCACCCTGGTTCAGGAGACCTCCTTCCTGAACCAGGCTGACGGTAGCGAGAGAAGCATTGAAACTCAAGTCGAACTGCATACCGGCTATGGCTTTGCTGGGCACGACCGCTATGCTCACGGTGAATTGCTGTCCCGGAGCAACGGCCCCGGTCGGCGCCGAAACTCTCACCTCCGTGGTCAGGGGGGCAGCAGAAACCATGCCCGGAAGGCCCATTACTCCCAGCGCTATCACCAGGAGGACCGCCAGCCATTTTGAATGTGTGGGCAGATTCGTGCCTATCATCGTGTTCCTCCTAGTCTATCCGGTCCAAAACTGGCCAACCAGTGTGGCATCGAGCACATTGACCGTGCCGTCTCTGTTGATATCTTCCGGGATCCAGCCACTTACGCCCGTCTCGTTCCAGTGCTGTCCGACCCTGATCATGTCAAGGGAATTGACCGACCCGTCGCTGTTGACATCCACCCGGACTCCATCGCTCACGGTGATGGTTATTTCCTCGTAGTCAGTCATCTGGCCATCCGAGACCTGGAAATGGACGCCGGCGTAGACACCCGCCTGACTCAGGCTTGGCGTCCAGGAGAAGGTCCGGTTGGTTGCGTTGAAGGTGGCACCAACAGGCAAGTTCGAGGCGGAGTACGTCAACGCGTCGCCATTAACATCACTGGCTGATATGGCGAAGGAGAGTGAGGTGCCTTCTCTAATGCTCTTGTTGCCAATGGCGTTGAGCACTGGTGCAACATTCGTTGATGGAGGAGGCGCAGTACCCCACCAGTTGTCATAGCTGGACATCTGAATAAACGCTCCTCCATTCGGGCCGCTTGCTCCATCATAAGCGTTATACATAAGCCCCGGAGTGTGAATGAATTGCTGTATGACCGCCCCGTGGTCTAGAGAGTATGACCAATTATGATGTACTGTGATGTTGTCACCAGGATATGGCTGACCCCTTATATTGACGAAATTCTGTCCGGTTAGGACAGACGTGTTGTTGTATATCTGTATGTTCCCACCAGCGGATTTACTGGCATCTCCGTTATAGTCATCACTACCGTGCTGGTCAAACACAGAACTGGTGCAGCCACCATCTACATAGTTGTATCGGGCTATCCAATGTGCTCTACCAACACCCCCTGAAACCATGTGCCGACCATAGGCGAAGTGATTGCCTTCCACAATAGCTGATGATTGTTGGCTTGTGTTCAGAGGGTATAAGACGACTCCATACCCATATCCAGATTGTTGGTTGTGGTGGATGTAGTTGTGGTGAACCCAGACGTCCAAGATATCGGCCAGAACAACAACGCCACCATGAGTACAACCTTGGATTTCGCAGTTGGCTACCTCTGTATCATTCCCGGCCCGGACGCCATAACCTTTCTTGCCACTGATTATGGATGTGGTTTCGTTGGCTCCGGCCAGGTTTAACCCAATCACATTGGCATCATCTTCGCACCAAACAAGTGCCTCTGTGTTAGGGCAAGAGTATGAACTACTCCAAGTCAGAACCGCAGCAGTCCCAGTTCCGCCTCTGCCACCAGCCAAGGTCACTCCCGCTGGAACATAGCACCCGACGTAATAACCCGATGGGACACCGCTAGTACCCCAGTAGTTACTAGAATCGAAGGTTACTGTGGTTCCATCAGCGATATAGACGACTTGCCCATAGGTGGCCGCTGCCAGGGCAGCTTTGAGCTCGGCCGCTGTGCTGACGACGTAATCGGCCTGACTCGGATCAATGATGTTGGAGTAGCCAACACCACCTCCTATGGGACTGCCGTCCAGAGTCGCTGGGTATCCGTACATAGGAATAGTCGTTTCAGCTTGGGCCGGCGTCGCCTGGCTGCCAATGGCAGCAGACACGCCCAACAGTAGGGAGATTACTGCCAAGAAAGTGAGTATGAGTCTTCTCATATTTCTCGTCCTTGTGGGGGCTTCCGCGTCTGTGGATCGGTTTCTGTGGGTGATCTGTGTGTTGCCCCTCTGCTGCTTGCTGGTGAGTCTATCATTGCGCCGTCTCACGAACGTCTCAGCAGGCGCCTTGTGGGTCACAGAATGTTATCTCAAGGATGATCTGCGAATGTTTCCTCTGCTGTCGAGCGACCACCCTGATGTGGCCTCTCAGAAACCTCTCGGGGGGGACTCTGGACATCACTGGATACCCGGTATTGAGGTTGCCGCAGTGGCAGCAGCCGTAGTCCTCGACAACACGCGAACGCTGGGTAGTCGCTGGATATCATGGCAAGCTTGACTTAGAAAACCGACGGGATCGGGCCACTACTGGTGAATCTGTGTCCCTTTGCGCCCTTGGTTGAGAACGGATGTCGACTTGCACTTCTAGAGGACGATGGTTAGCGGTCTTCGTGGCACAGCGCAGACCTGGTCCATGGAACGTTGGTGAACCCGTGTGTCGATAGGTTCAAATGCATTCTGGCACGCCTGGACGAGCGCGTTTGCGGATTCTTTGGCCTCTGTCAACCATTCTCTGATTTCCATTGCGTTATGCGGCTGGCGCTGTGGCAGAATACTGGCCGTATAGAAGCCCTGAGATTTCGTCGACATGGCAACTGGGCTAGAAGAGGGGGGACGACAGCTGACTCGGGCACTGATGGTATGCGCATGGCACGAGGACAATTTGCCCGGTAGTAGCTTGCCTGTCGTGGTGTCAGATGCCCAACCTGCTGGTGATGGCTAACGTCCTCACGGCGGTTCTGTCCGTGAGGTGCTTCTTTGGAGAGATAGATTGGACTGTAGCAGAGTCAATGCACCAAGGTGTCGTGGCCCGAGGCTCCTTCTTGGGGGGCACGTCATTTCGCCTCTAGCCGCTTCGCGTCCCACTGGCGGAAGTCATCGACCTCTGTGGGAAGCAACGGGAAACGTAGTCCTCCGCAGTCACGATTCTCCCGCGGTACTTCCGTAGGAGTCTCTCGAGATTGCCCTTCATGTAGGACCCGGTCCTCACCAGGAAGACCCGCTCGTCGAAATGCATATCGCGCAGCCCTTGAGTTGGATTGAACTCGTACGGATGCATGTAGTAGCAGGCCGGCCCAGATCTGAGAGCAGTGTCCAGGGTTATGCTGGTCCATGGCCACCCCAAAACCCTCGTCATGATGGACTGGCCTCCGGGCATTCTGAGTATGGGGAATACCGCCATTGGTATTTCAACAAGACCGCTGTTTCCCCTGCGAAACACCGAATTGAGGCTCACCTGATATGGTCTTCGTGGCGCGTGAGAATGATCCTTGAATTTGCCGGGGTTCCTGGCTGGGCATACAGAGCTATCATAGGCGAATCCCTGCTCAACCAGCACCTTGGCAAGCCATTCTGCCACGATCAGATTAGGAGCACGGAAGCCGACCACGCGTCTTCCGGATATTTGCTCGAGTATTTGCCGGGCCTGAGCCAACTGCTCAGAGAACTGCTGCCTAGACAGAAGAGTCATATCCTGGTGGTACATCCCGTGACATGCGATGTTGTGCCCTTCCTGAACAATCTCTTGCACCAGCTCGGGATACCATCGAGCGACTTCACCAAGAATGGCAAAAGTGACTTTGGTGTCATGCTCCCTAAAGCAGTTGAGTATCCATCGGGTTGGCTCCAATATCTCACCGACTGGTCTGTCAGAATGGTACGTATCACGAAGGCAGTCTTCCACACTGGCCCACCTGGACGACGATGCACCAGTCGCCCACCTGCAATGGTACCATTCGTCCAGATCAACGAATAGTATCAGGGGGTTCCTCATATTCTCAGATGACTGCATTTGTGCTCTCCATTGACCCAAAGCCTGCCGCGCGCAGTCCGCAAATCCAATTGATGCTGCGGCGTCTGCATGGATTCAAGCCCTCTGCCCCAGTTTCCATAATCGTCTATTCTGTCTTCGCTACGCGACTTCCTCTCAGAACCAGTCCCCGTTTGACAATGTTCACTGCAGTATCCTGAAAGAGTGATGCTACCCAACCGAATGTACTGGTTCCCCATCTTCCGGCATGTGTGAGTAAGTACAGGCGGTCGTGTTGTCCAGCCTCAACTAGCTTGATGACATCATCGGTCGAATACACACTGCGTGCGGTGAGGCGTTGTCCTCTACTGTCCGCGTCTGAAGGGAGGACGTCCTTCACCTTATGAGCTGGACTCCATGTCCTGCCAGTGTCAGACAGATAGACAATGTCACGAAAGGAGAGATAGGCCTCTCCTAGAACTCCGAACTCCCGGAAATCATGCTTGCGCCACAGATTGCGATTGTCCCACCGCGTCAGAGGGTTTCCGTGCATGCTGACGGTGTTGACCTCAGCGACTTCTCTGAATGCGGCGAGTTCGCGTTTGAACATCTCCAGGGCCTTCTCAAAGTTCCCTTTTGCCCTATCGAGTGTCTCGTAGTGATAGCCAATCTCGTGTCCCATACCGGCGATCTCTCTCATTACATCAGGCCTGAAGACCCCACCTTTGTATCTGAAGTAATATGTTGCACTGATGCCAAAGTCACTTTCTACAAGTGCCGTCTTCGGTTCGTTCTTAGGACTAGTGTCAACATCGTGCCTCATGACGATCAGTTTGGAGGGCAGATCCCGAGTTTCCAGATAGGCCCGCACGGTCAAGGGCGTGTAGCCTGAGAATGCTATCGCCTCACAGAGATCCGTGTACTTCTCTATTGTGAAATCAAGGCTCATTGCCCGCCTCAGCTGTGTTCGTGCAGATCAGGTTTCATACCGCAATAGACCGATTCAGCCTGTGCCTGCATTCTCCAAATATCAAGCCACTCTGTTCCCTGCCATTGAGCCGACTCCACACGCCATCGTCAAAGGTAAACGGCGCCACACCCTGGAAAGCCTATCATACTACGGATTGGAACTGTTGGTGTTTGGCAGGCGCTTCCCTCCACCTCTCATCGTTCTTGGGCTGGAGCGTTTCTTTTTCCAAGAGCCCTCGCCGATTCTCTGTGTCAGATCCACAGCAGCCGCAACTGCGATCTGGTGGCGCGTGGTCACCAGATCATCATTTGGGTGACTCTTCCTGCGATGTAGAAATCGCGCTCATCAATATCGTGAAAAAGCGCGACCGTCAGCGTGGCGATAGAGTGGCTATCTGCGGCGAGAGCCCCCCGGCAGAAACTGACGGGCTTCGGCCATATGCTGGGCCTCGGCTATCGGTCTGGTGCAGTCTGCGACCGGGTTCCGCTGAGTGGAAGAAGCCCATCTCATCTCCATTCTCCATGCGAGATTCCTCAGAAGCAGCCAGCCGACTTTGCGAATGTACTTGCCGTACATGATCTTGGATTTCTCCCCTTGGTATCTGGCGGGCATGGGCACTTCGACTGCCCGGACTCCGGCAACCGTGAATTTCACCAGCAAATGATTGCAGTATCCATAGTATGGGTAGAGGGTATCCAGGTCAATTCTCTGAAGCGCTTCCGCAGATGCAGCGGCGTAACCGTTCTGAGGGTCCATGACCTCGTAGTTCCCAGAAGAAACCCTGGTAGCCCACTTCAGGAGCCAGTTCCCAAATCGCCGCCACGGGGGCATCCCCTTCATGTGTCTGAAAGATGACATGCGGTTGCCTTTGCTGTAGCCGGCTTCCCCTTTGATGATGGGTGCCAGCAATCGGGGAAGCTCCGCCGGGTCCATCTGGTTGTCCCCTGCCATGACCACAGCGATATCCATTCCCTCCTCAAGGCATCTCTTGTAGCCACTTGCAATGGCAGCCCCAACGCCTCTGTTGGTCTGATGGTCGATGAGCACCAGCCTGTCAATGTCCCGGCACATTTCAGAGACGACTCGGCCGGTGCCGTCCGTGCTACCGTCATTGACAAGGTAGATCCGGTCCACATAGGGAGGCATATTCTGGACCACAGAGGCGATGAAGGCCTCTTCATTGTAGGCCGGAACCGTCACCCCGATCTTCTTACCTTGAAACATGAGCTTCCTCCTGCCTTACGATCGGTTGTGCGGTTGCGCCATCGACGGCTATTTTCGTCTGTAGCTTTGGCTGTCTGGCCGCTGCCAGACACAACTCCAGTACGCGTATTCCCTCATGCCCATCTACCAACGGCTGCTCACCATTCTCCGCACATCTCAAGAAATGCTCCAATTCAAGCTTCAAAGGCTCTGTCTTCTGCACCGGTACATGCCACTCTTTTCCCCAGTAGTGGATTGTGAGCCTTTGCTCGATATAGTCGAGATAGGCAATTCCCATGCTCCCGGTTGCTACCAAGCTCCTCACTTTGTGGGGGGTGAACCAGTTCACCTCGATGGAAGCCATGGAGCTTCCGAAATCCAGTACAATCACAGCATGGTCCTCTTGGGTTGCGTGCATGAGCCTGCCGGACCTTGCGAATGTGGTGATCGGCTCCTTACCCACGAGATATCGGGCGACATCGATGTCATGTGACGCTGAGTCCACGATGATCCCCACATCTCTGATCCTGCGAGCAAAAGGCCCGACTCTTCGGGTAGAGATGATCATGATTTCACCCAATATTCCTTCGTCGATGATCTCCTTCAGTCGCGTCACTGCAGGATTGAATCGCTCAATGTGACCCACGGCCAGCTTGGCATGCGTTGCCTGGGCCACTCTTTGCATTTCTTTGGCATCTTCAAGCTGGGAGGCTATGGGTTTCTCCACCAGGCAATGGACTCCTTTGCTGAGGAAGTCCATAGCTACCTTCCGATGCAGACTGGTGGGAACCACGATGCTGACAGCATCAACCCGAGACACCAGTTCTCTGTGATCGGTGTAGTACGGGACGCCATAGTGCTCACTGACTGTCCGCGCCTTATCCATATCCGCATCAACCACCCCCACAAATTCGCATGCCAGCTGTGAGTACACCCTCGCGTGGTGCTGCCCCATGACACCCAGACCCACGACTCCCACCTTGACCATGTCATAACCTCCACTTATCTATGGGTTCCCGTTCGCTGTGCACCGGCACGTTGAGCCGCACTTGCTCCAAGCCGGTCTCCCATCCGAGAGCAGTTCCTGATCTTGTTGATGTTTCCCTTCCCCACCCCCTTGAAGATGAAACCGCGATCCAGGAACTCCCTAGGGTCAAACAAGTCTCTCCCATCAATCACAATCATTGATCTTAGCAGGCTTGTCAATCTCTCCGCCGTGAGTGAACGGTACTCCTCGTGTCTTGTCATCAGCACCATTGCATCACAGCCCTTCAAGGCACTATTCATATCTCGCTCAATTGGATGTCCGTCATCTTCCTTGACGTACGGATCATGAACTACGCAAGTCGCTCCCCTAGTCCCCAGTTCTTTGAGAAGTGGCTCCGTTGGCGTGTTTCTGGAGTCATCGGAATTCTCCAGAAACGCATAACCCAATACGCAAATGCGCGATCCTCTGATTTCCTTCCCTGCTTCTGCCAATGCCGCCTCCAGCAGATCCACCATGTGTATCGGCATCCAATCGTTCAAATGTCTGGCTGTGGTCAGGACTGACGTCGGGTATTGATGCTTCGATTCGGCGTAGGTGTCGTACCCATGCATGAGGAGCCAGGTGTCTTTTGGCAGACAGTGCCCACCCACGCCGGCCCCCGGGAAATGCATGTTCCGAACCGGATTGGCGTGCGGTGCTGAGGGATCATTGGGGAGCCCATTCACGAGTTTCCTCACTTCATATACGTCTATGCCCAGAGACTCGCACAGCAACCCGACCTCATTGGCAAACGCGATCTGCACGTCTCGATAGGCGTTCTCAACGGTCTTCGAGACCTCAGCTGTCATGATATCAGTCCCGTGGACCTCTGCTCTCACGATGGATCGATACATCTCCACGGCCATATGCCTGCTCTCGTCGTCCAGGGCACCAACGATCTTGGGATACTCCCTGATGTTGTGGATGAGCCTGCCGACCATGACTCGTTCATAGGAGAAGCAGAGGCCGAATCCCCCGGGGAGACCGGCGCGAAGAGCGGACACTTCTTGAAGGATCGGCTTGACCACGTGCTCGGTTGTGCCCGGTGCCACGGTAGATTCGATTACCACAAGGTTCCCTGGCCTCAAGTACTTCCCGACCTGGCGAGAGGCTTCCCTGAGCGATTCGTACTTTGGCACGTGAGTCTCGTCCGTGGGAGTCTGAACATCAATCAGGACTATGTCCACATCTGAAAGTGCGGAGTAGTCGTCCGTCACCACGAACCGCCCTTCCTCCACCACCCTTTGCAGCATTTGCGGCAGCTCCGGCTCATTGCCACCGATGGGGCATTTGCCTTGGTTGAGCCAGTCAATCTTCCACCCGGACCTAGTGGATCTCCGCTGAATCCCGGTCACGTTGTAGCCGGCATTGGCCAGAAGCACGGCAGCCGGGATACCAACATACCCCATGCCGATCACTGCAATCTTCTTGTTCTTCATCATCGGATCCAGCCTACGGTCGCTGCTCACTGACCCTTTTCGCGAGAACTATGAAATGGCTTGGCGGCGGCACTCCTCTGAATTTCTCTCGCCGGATTCCCTACCACAACCGCCTTGTCCGGCACATCCTTGGTCACCACTGTCCCTGATCCAACAACAGCTTTCTCTCCAATCGTGATGCCTGGCAAGATGGTGGAATTGGCCCCAATTCTGGCTTCTTTCTTGATTGTAGCCCCTGCGAGTTTTGCTCCATACTCCATGTACTTGTCGTTCGTTGTTACTGAGCATGGCCCGAGGAAGACCCCATCCTCGACCCTTGAGTAAGCAGTCAGATACACGTTTGTCTGCATGGCCACGCCGTTTCCAACCCGGCAATGCCCATCAACCACCGTGTTCGTTCCCACCAGAACATTGTCGCCAATCTGAGTTTCTTCCCTAATGAGAACGTTGTGGCCGGTCCTGAGTCCTCTTCCGATGGATACATCTGAATATATGATGCTCCCGGATCGAATGCGCGAATCCTCACCTATGGTGAGCACACCATCGTCTCGATGGCCCAACATCACGTTGTGTTCAATCACCGTCCCCTTGCCGATATGCACTTGCCCGCGCAGGACCACATCCTTTGAAACCGTGGCTCCGTCAGACCGAACCCTGGGGACGTTGACCTGAACTGGCTGCGGGGCTGGAAAGGACGCATTCGCAGCTCCAGTCTCAAGCGTATGCGTCTGCTGAATGCGACGACTATCGTTAGGGGCATCCTTCAGGCCCTGGACAATGTGCCTCAGATCCTGATCACTCAGCCCCGGGTGCACCGGCAAAGAGAGCACCTCTCTTGCAGCACGCTCCGAAACCGGCATGTGGACGTCGTATCCCAAATCCCGGTAGAACGGTTGCATGTGAATAGGTATGGCGTAGTGAATCCCCGTCATGATCCCTTTCTGTTTGAGGCTTGCCGCGAGGTCGTCTCTTGATATCCCGAAACCGCCGGTTACCCTGATAGTAAACTGATGGAAGACGTGCTTCCTGTCCGGGCCGACTGCGGGGGGCGTCAGGCCTCCTATGTTTGTGATCTGGCTGGCCAGGAATGCCGCGTTAGCGGTTCGCTTGATATTGATCTGGCCCAGTCTCCTAAGCTGGCAAATGCCCAATGCTGCAGAGATGTCGGTCATCCGATAGTTGGACCCTAGGGTCTGGTGGAGATACCTTTCTTTCTGACCGTGGCTTCGTATCATTCTTGCTTTCTGGGCCACATCAGCACTATTGGTGGTAATAATGCCACCCTCTCCCGTGGTGATGTTCTTGGTTGCATAGAAAGAGAAACAACCGGTCCCGAACGATCCCACCTTCCTTCCGCGATACTCCGCCCCGTGTGCCTGACAGGCATCTTCAACCAGTGTCAAATTGTGCTCATCGCATATCTGAACGATCTCTTGCATGTCGCACGGCTGTCCGTAGAGGTGGACGATGATAACGGCCTTCGTCCGCCGAGAGATTGCCTCCCTCAGGAGCGATGTGTTGATGTTGAAGGTCATTTCGTCGATATCCACGAACACCGGCTTAGCGTTACAGAACAGAATAGCATTAGCGGTGGCAATGAAGCTGAAGGGGGTGGTAATGACCTCGTCACCTTCACCGATGCCAGCGGCCAGCAAGGCTGCGTGAAGGGCTGCTGTTCCGCTGTTTACGGCAATGGCATGCTTTGTGCCGATGTAAGCTGCAAAAGCATCTTCAAAATCGGCGACCTTCGGGCCTTGAGCCAGAATTCCTGACTTCAATACCTCTGTGACCGCCTGAATCTCATCGTCACCCAGTGAGGGATTCGCCATCTCTATCATGTGCCCAATACTGCTGACCCTTTCCTAATCCTTGCCATCTGTCCAGAGAAAAGAAAAACCGACCTCAAAAGGGTCGGTTTCACTATTGGCTCCTCGTCATCCAAGTGACCAAGATACGGATGACGGCTCAACGCTTCCCAAGCTGTCTGTCAGAGTCTTTACTTGCCGATTAGCATCCCCTGTCTTTATTGTGGCGTCCCAACAGGCTACCTATTGCCACGTCCTAGATTTTAGTCGCTACAGAACCTAACAATCCCTCGACAGTTCCGATTAGGTTCCCCTCTGTTTGTCAAGCTTCTGTCATACCGCGACATACAAAATAAGACCCGACCCGTCTCAGGGTCGGTTTCACCGCCGTCTCCCCGCTATCCAGGCGAACGCATATGCACAGCAGTTCGACGCACCTCTCCCCAACATCCCCCTTTTCTGTCAACTCACCAATAGGCTAACTCTACCACTCCTCTCATAAGCAATAAACTCCGATAGCCGGAGTGTTCTGACCCTCTCTCGACAAGGAACCTACCTAACTTGGCATATTATAGCACACTCAAGCAAGGGCCCCCATTCGCAAACGTACTTGGCTGGGTGAGTGGAAGATGCGTAGATCTGACGGATGTGATTCAACGGCAGCCACCGTAAATAGGAAGCGTGATACTCCACACCAAAAGGTCTCGCGGGTGACTCAATCCGCCATCTCGACTAGGGTTCGACAACGCTACGCCAGCCAACAAAGGGGATATGTTCCGATCTGGATCCGGAATCGCCTTCCGGCTGTCGTGTCTTGACGCTGTGATTCAAGGGGACAGGCGCTTTCTCGATGAGACTCGGCGCTTTGGTGAATCGGACTCCTTGGCCGTTATTCCAGCCCGGTCTCGTTTGGCTTCAACTCCTTGATGTGTCTCGCTGGGTTCCCTGCAACAAGGTAGCGAGGCGGTACTTCCCGAGTGACCACTGAGCCCGCAGAGACCACCGAACCTTCTCCGACGGTGACGCCAGACAGAATGATTGCGCCGATGCCAATCCACGCATCTCTTCCTACTATCACAGGCGCGGCAAATGACTCGACCACTCCTCTGAAATGCTCCGGAGGTTTGGAGTGGGCCAGTAGCACATTGCTGCCGGCTAGAGCCGCTCCGTCGCTTATGGTAATAAGGTTGGGATAGACGTTGTCTATGTTGACGTTGAAGCCGATTAACACGCCTTTCCCTATTGTGACCCCTCTGGCGCGATGAAGAAGAACGCGTATAGTTGAATGTGGGGCAAACATGGCCATAAGGTTGAGGTGGAAGTTGACGAAATAGCGTATCCCAAACAGGAGATACTGAAGACGACCCGTATAGCCGTGCTCCGCGCCTGACCTCTTCAGTCGGTCAAAGAAAGGCCCAACTTTCGTATATGGCGTTTCTTTTCGCGAATCTGCCCGTTTTTGCCCATCCATCCGCAGAACGCTCTCCTACTTAGTCGCCTATCACACGTGAACTACTCCACCGCCGTGTTGCCGTTAGCATGTCTGACGCTTTCGAACCATGTCCGCACCTGGGTGGCTCCAACGAGATGTTTCTGCTCAATGCAGATCGCTGTGACCTCGTCCCTTTGGTGAGACGATCTCACGGTTGGATCAAGAGTACTCATACCGAATGATACCACGAAGCGAAAGCCATCAACAGAGTGGTCGTCCACATTCCTCGGTTGCCGCTCATAAAGTATAATGACAGTGAAATCATGAGATTCATCCAATCGCTCGGGTACGTGATGTCGGAGGATACAGAGGCCAATTCATCGATTGCCGTCAGAGCACTGGGCGATCATCTGCTCCGGGAGGGATTCGGCTTTGACCTCTGGGCATGGGAAACCGCCATGATCGTGTGTTCTGGTTCTATGGGCCGTTCGGAACCCATCGCAAGAACCACACAGCCGGAGGATATGAAGATGTTGCAGTATGATACGGATGGGCCTGGAATTGCGGTGTCGTCCCGACAATGACTGCTCTTCTATCTCTTGAACGCCGGAGGTTGGCAACCATATGCTTCCATTGAACATGATCCTCATACACCACTTCCTGGAAGAGAGTGCCAGGAAATACCCGGACAAGATTGCGCTCATTCATGAAGAGACTCGCGCGACCTATGGACAAATCAATGCCATGGCGAATCGTATTGCCGGTGCTCTCATCGATATGGGAGTCGGTGCCGACACGCGCGTTGCCGTCATCCTTCACAATTCGATCGAGTATGTGGCCAGCTACTACGGTGTGCTGAAGACCGGCGCAGCCTTCGTCTCCATCAGCACGGACATCAAGCCGGACGGACTTGCTCCACTGCTGAAGGAAATCGAGCCGGTGGCCGTGATTTCATCCACGCGATTTGAAGGCCTTCTCTCGGATGCGCTGGCTTCTTCACCCCATGTGCGGGCGCTCGTCGTGTCACACCCGAAAATGAAATGGGCAGCCATGCCGTTTCCGGTAGTCAGTCTTGAGAGTATTGTCAGAGAAGGAGACGCGTCCAATCCCGGTTTGGCAGTCGACCCATCGGCGCTTGCGTGCCTTATCTACACTTCGGGCTCTACCGGGGTGCCCAAGGGAGCAATGCTTACTCACCGCAATATCGTCCATAACACGGACTCTATCTGTGCGTATCTGAATCTGACACCGGATGATCGCCAGATGGTGGTTCTCCCGTTCTTCTACGTCATGGGGAAGTCGCTCCTCAATACCCACTTCGCGGTTGGTGGTTCAGTTGTCATCAACAGTACCTTCGCCTATACTGGCGCGCTCATTAAACAGATGATCGACGAGCAGGTAACCGGAATGTCCGGGGTGCCTTCGACCTATGCCTATCTGCTGCATCGATCTCCTCTGGCGGCAAGCAGAGACAAGTTGCATTCACTCAGGTACTGTTCGCAGGCTGGCGGTCACATGTCGCGGCAGATAAAACAGTACCTTCGCCGGGTGCTGCCGGCACACACTCTGATATACATCATGTACGGCGCCACAGAGGCCTCCGCACGGTTGAGCTACCTTGATCCGGCGGAATTCGACCGGAAGATCGATTCCATCGGCAAGGCGATCCCTGGCGTCACGCTTCGCGTTGTAGGCGAGAATGGCACTGAAAAGCCGGTTGGACAGGTCGGCGAGCTCACCGCGTCGGGAGACAATATCATGCAGGGATACTGGAAGGACCCGGAGACCACTGCACGCGTACTGGACCACAACGGCTATCATACCGGCGACCTGGCCTACGTCGACGATGAAGGCTACTTCTTCCTGGTGGGGCGCAAAGACAACCTCCTGAAGGTGAGCGGCCACCGGATCAATCCCCAGGAGATCGAGGATGTTGTGATGGCAAGTGGCCTCATTGTGGAGGTCGCAGTTCTGGGGAAGCAGGATCAACTGAAAGGGAATAGTCTCGTGGCGGTCGCTGTACCTGTACGAGAGAATTGCGAAGCAAGTGACGTGTTGGATTACTGCGCGGCGAAACTCCCCAGGTACAAGGTCCCCGACAGAATCACTTTTGTCCGGACTTTGCCCAAGAAACTGACGGGTAAGATTGACCGGGCGAAATGCGCAGAAATGATTCAGTAGTGCCAGAACCGCGTTCGATACAGTGAGATCACGGGATCCAGCTCCTGCCGTGGGACGGGGGACTGCACGGTTTTGCCAGAGAAGTTGCAGCCGCAACTTGACGGAATGGACAGCACGCCGCACAGGCTACTGTTGAATGGACGAGAAGAAGGATGCTATATTTGGAGCGTGGGAGTGAAGGGCCGGGAGATGGGTGACTCGGCGGTAACTGCCGCGAAACGCGATGGTGCTCTGGCACGAACAGCCCCATGCGAGTGATCGTGAGGAGATAGCCGGTAGCAGCCAAACAGGAGGTAGAGTCTTGAGTGGTGATCAGAGCGCGAGAGAAGACATAAGAAGACGCTTCAAGGATTACATTGTTGGCAACTTCATGTCCTCGGCAGAGGACAAAAGCCTGAGTGACGACGCGTCCCTTCTGGAAGAAGGGATTATGGATTCCACGGGCGTCTTGGACCTGGTGATGTTCATTGAAGAGACATTTGGCATTCAAGTGAAGGACGAAGAGCTAGTGCCAGAGAACTTGGATTCGGTAGACAAGCTCGTAGCCTTTGTGGAGAGAAAGACCAGGCGTGGGGCTTAGCGTTCTCCTGGAGACACGGTGTAGGGCATTCCCGAACCGGGAGGCTCTGGCCTATCATGGCCAGAGAGTGAGTCTGCGTAGTATCGAGGCGCATGCCAGTTTGCTCCGAAGCCCCTTTCCTAATCATTGTTTGCCCAAACACGAGAGGGTAGATATCTATCCGGACAGCTCCGGCGACTCAGTTGTCTCGGCATTGGGAGCATTGAGGACCCTCATGGCATCCCCGTGCGTTGCATCTTGTCTGACTCTGCCGAAAACGCCTGCTTGAGAGAGGCAGAGGAAGAGACCGAGTGAAACTGAAGGCGGTGAATGGTATGGCATTTCGCAAGGACATTCTACGGATTGACTGTGAAGCTGAGACGGAGCGGATCTGTTCCTTCATCCGGAAGCAGGTCGGTGATATGAGAAAAGGCGGCGCTGTCGTTGGGTTGAGTGGGGGCGTCGACTCCGCCTTGAGCGCCGAGCTGTGTGTGAGGGCGCTGGGCAAGGACAGGGTACTGGGATTGATACTCCCTGAGAAGGAGTCCAGTCCCACGAGCGCAGAATATGCTGGAAAGCATGTCCGGAAGATGGGTATTGCCTGCAAGACATTCGACATCACTCGCACGCTGGATGCCTTTGGAATTTACGAGAGCCGTGACAACGTTATCAGGGCGGTCTTCCCAGACTATGAGAGTTCGTGGAAATCCAAGATTGCCCTCCCCGCCGATCTGCTTGCCAGAGATGCCCTGAGTTTCTTTGCTCTGAAGGTGCAGGATGGTGCCGGTAATATCAGGTCCGCCCGACTCAACAACGAGAGCCTACGCGGGATAGTGGCCGCCACGAATGTCAAACAGAGAACCAGGATGGTCTGCCTATACTACTGTGCCGAGAAGGAGAACTACCTGGTTTGCGGGACAACCAACAGAGCTGAGATGGTTCAGGGGTTCTTCGTGAGATACGGAGATGGTGGGGTGGATATCGAACCCCTAGCTCATCTGTACAAGAACCAGGTGTACCAGATTGCCGAATACCTCGGTGTCATCAGAGAGATCATAGACAGGGCGCCGAGCCCCGACACCTACAGTTTTGTGGTGACCGACGAGGAGTTCTATTTCCGCATGCCATACGATACGCTGGACCTTCTGTTGTATGCTTGGGAGAACAGCGTACCAGTCGGGGAGGTTTGCGGTGCGATGGGACTGACCGAGGAACAGGTCAAGAGAGCGTTTAGAGACTTCACATCCAAACACAGCGCAACCAAGCATTTCGGGGCGCTACCCCCTACTCTTGATATACGAACCTGAACCGTTTTGAAGGCCAAAGGAGCGATGTAGTGATGTCAGCGAAAGTCTGTGCCAACTGCGTACTGCCGGAAACCTTCCCTCGAATCCGATTTGACAAAGAGGGGGTGTGCAACTTATGCCTCGATTCACAACACAAAGAGACTCGAGAGGGAAGGGCTACGGAATACAGGGAGAAGTTCGACAGCCTGTTGTCAGAGTACAAGGGCAAGAGCGGCTATGATGCGCTGATGTGCTACAGCGGCGGCAAGGACAGCACCTACACGCTGGCTGTTCTGAGAGAGAAGTATGGCCTGAATGTCCTCGCACTGACTCTCGACAATGGGTTTGTGTCGAATCAAGCATCGCAGAACATACGCAACGTCGTGGAGAGACTGGAGGTAGACCACATCTTCTTCAAGCCCAGTTTCCATGTATTGGCCAAGATCTTTCGCACGTGTGCCACCAAAGATATATTCCCTCCTAAGACCCTGGAAAGGGCCAGCACCATCTGTACTTCTTGTATGGCAATCGTGAAATCGAGCGCGTTGCGCCTGGCGCTGGAGAAGGACATTCCCTTCGTTGCCTTTGGATGGTCTCCAGGTCAGGCTCCAATTACCTCTTCCATTATGCGTAACAACCCCGATATGGTGAGAATGATGCAGAAGACCCTGTTCGATCCGCTCTACAAAATCGCCGGTGATGACATAAAGCCGTATTTCCTTGAGGAGAAGCATTTCAGCGGCGACTATCGTTTTCCTTACAACATCCACCCACTGGCTTTTCTCGACTACAGTGAAGACGACATCTATAGAGACATCTCACGCTTCGGATGGAAGGTGCCAGAGGATGTTGATGCCAATTCCAGCAATTGCCTTCTCAATTCCTTTGCCAACGTTGTCCATGTTGATCGATTTGGTTTCCATCCCTATGCCTTTGAACTTGCCAACCTGGTCAGGGAAGGATACCTTGACCGTTCCAGTGCTCTTGACAAGCTGAGACGAATGGAGAATCCGGAAGCCACTGCGTTAGCCAAGGAGAGGCTGGGAATAGCATAGGCGTTGTCTCCGGTGAGGGCGGCAATGTCCGATGTGCCTACGCTCCTTCGCTTGGAAGCTGTGCTCTCGAATTGTTCCTGGTATGGTGCTGCTTCTGTGCACCGAAATGCTGATAGGCAAGAAGGCGGCGCTCTTCGCAACGTGAATGACCGCAAGTCGGTGTGGATTTGATGCGAAGCGCTTGTTCCCGAGCGGGCAGAAACCAGCACCTATTCATTTGCGATCTTTTGGAGGTTAGGGTGATTGCGGTTCGGCAATTCGGGCAATCCAGCCTTCAGTAGCATTTCACCTTAGCTGTGGCATGAATGCGCTTGCCGGGCACGTGGTTCCAGGGCGAGCCAGAAGCGAGCGCTTCCGGACTCTGTGAGAGAGGGGGATCATGGGCAAGACAGGCAGACAGAGAAGGGAAGGATATGCTCTGATAACTGGTGCCTCGAGTGGAATTGGCTATGAACTGGCAAAGGTGTTCGCCCGCAATGGGTTCAATCTCGTTCTGGTGGCCAGGAATCGAGAGAGGCTTGAGACAGTGGCGAAGGAGCTGGCGCGCGACCATGGGGCCGACTGCCGCGTGATTCCGGCTGATCTTTCTCTGATGAGTGGCGTTGAAGAGGTCCACAGGAGAGTTCGTGAGAGCAACTTGACTGTCTCCGTTCTAGTCAACGATGCCGGAATCGGGACCTACGGGCCATTTCGCGAGACAGACTTCGAGAAGGAAGCCCAGATGGTCAATCTGAACGTAGTTGGATTGACCTACCTGACGAGGCTCTTTGTGGGGGAAATGGTGGCAAACCGATCTGGGAGGATACTGAACGTGGCATCCGTCGTGGGATTCTGGCCCGTTCCCAACATGTCCGTTTATGCCGCCACCAAAGCATATGTGGTCTCATTCAGTCAGTCATTGGCCAGTGAATTGAGCGGGACAGGCGTGCAAGTGTCAGTGCTGTGCCCGCCGGCCGTTCACACCAACTTCCTGAAGGAAGGGCAAGAGAAGATGACAGGCCCCCATTCCGGTGGAGTCGCCAGGGTCTTGGAGCGAATGAGGCATGCGGACGCGGCAACCGTGGCTACTATAGCCTACAGGGACCTGATGAAGGGCAAAAAGGTGATCATACCTAGTGCCTTCTACCAAGCCTTTCGAATCATCATGAAATTCGTTCCCCAGGGACTGGTGTCTGACCTCAGGGCGAGACGCCGCAGAACCACATCTTTGGATAGACACTAGGACTTCATCTTTCTAGGGCGGCAACGGGGTTGGTGCAGTGCGCCCTAGCTGGATGACCTATGTTATAGTGTCGTGTCAGAGCTGCGCCGGTCAGTCCGAGTGCCTGAACGCCATGGGAACTAGCATCCGAGCGGCAGGCAGAGGCAGTATTATCCATATGCTAGTAACGAGTCTGCATATCACCCCAGTCCTTCCTGAAGACAATGAAGCCATTGCCCTCGGATAGGCATGGTAGAGCAGCTTTGTCTCTCTGCTTCCCCGATGCCGTTTGAAGCCGACCAGCCCTCGGCTATTCTCAGCAGTCTTACCGATCTCTCCCTGTTCCCGCCGGACACCACGGAGCGTGGACTTGACAAGCCCGGTACGGCTCAATTATAGTAGGTAAACGGTTGCCTACGTCCATAGGAACTGGTCTGTTTGCCGTAGCTGATTGTACTGAACTTCGTCGTCAGGGGGTACAAGAGTGAAGAAGCTAGTGAAGGTCATACCCTGCCTGGATATCAAAGAAGGCAGAGTAGTCAAAGGGATCAAGTTTGTCGATTTGAGGGACGCCCGTGATCCAGTGGAGGCAGCAGGTACCTACGAGAAGGAAGGCGCGGACGAGATCGCCTTCCTGGACATTGCCGCCACCGTGGAGAAGAGGGGTACCAGGCTGGAATGGGTCAAGAACGTGAGAAAGGCCATCACTGTGCCCTTTGTTGTGGGTGGTGGCATACGCGACATTGCCGACATGGAAGAGCTCTTCAACATCGGGGTGAACAAGATCTCCATAAACACTGCTGCCTACAGAAACCCTGACCTGATCGCCAACGCCGTCCGGACGTTTGGGGCCGAGAGCATCGTGGTGGCCATCGACGGCAAGAAGAACCCGCCAAAGAGCAAACGTCCCCGGCTGGAGTTGGTGGTGAGCGGTGGCATGGAGGAGACGGGGGTGGAGATCGTGGAGTGGGCCAAGAGGGTAGAGAAGCTGGGAGCGGGCGAGATACTGCTGACCAGCCGCGATGCCGACGGGACCAAAGAGGGTTATGACCTGGAGATGACCAAAGCGGTGGCTGAGGCGGTCAAGATCCCGGTAACCGCTTCCGGTGGCGCCGGCAAGCTGGAGCACCTTTACGAGGTCGTAGTCATCGGCAAAGCGTCGGCGGTGCTCTGCGCCTCCGTTTTCCATTTCGGAGAGATCACCATTCCCCAGGCTAAGAAGTATCTGGCCAGCAAGGGTATATCGGTGAGACTCTAGAGAATCGGCGCTTCATCTCTTTGGCTATGAAGGAAATCACAGAAGTGAAAGTCGGCTTCCGTCATACAGAAGCCATCGTGGCTCCGACGACTGTTTGCAGGATCTCGACGTCTGCAGTGCAGGCTGCGGACGCGAAAGCGGCCGGCACGTGCCAGACGACCGGATATGGTTCAACCAGTGGATTCAATTCAAGTCGAATATGACCATATAAAAGCGAAATGGAGGTAAGAACATGGCGGCGTACAACCCATTTGAGGTAGCACAAAGACAGGTAGACAAATGCGCGGATTTTCTGAAGCTTGACCCAGCCACACGGGCTATGCTCCGAATGCCAAAGCGTGAGGTGCACGTGACTTTTCCGGTGCGCATGGACGATGGCTCCGTCAAGGTATTCCAGGGATTCAGGATTCTATACAACGACGCCAGGGGACCGGCCAAGGGGGGTATCCGTTTCCATCCTGATGAGACGATCGACACCGTGCGTGCCCTCTCAGCCTGGATGACCTGGAAGTGCGCCCTACTGGACCTGCCATTGGGTGGAGGCAAGGGTGGAGTCATATGCGATCCGAAAGCTCTATCAACCAGCGAGTTGGAGAGGCTGAGTCGGGCCTATATTCAGAATACCTACCAGCTTATTGGGCCCGAGATCGATGTTCCTGCCCCTGACGTATACACGACTCCCCAAATCATGGCCTGGATGATGGACGAGTACTCGAAGATTGTGGGCAAGAGTCAGTTTGGTGTGATCACGGGCAAACCGCTGTGTATCGGTGGTTCGCGGGGACGCGGCGATGCAACGGCCCGTGGCGGGATGTATGCTATCAGGGAAGCCGCCGAGGCCCTTGGCATCGATCTGTCCAAGGCCACGGTCGCCATACAGGGCTACGGAAATGCGGGAACTCATGCGGCCCGGTTGAGCAAGGAGCTTTTTGGGTGCAAGGTTGTAGCCGTCAGCGACAGTAAGGGAGGAGTGTTCAACAAAGCAGGCCTCGATCCTGCGGCTGTCTTCAAGTGCAAGGAAGAGACGTGCTCGGTGGTGAACCTGGCAGGAACCAAGCAGATCACTAACGACGAGTTGCTTGCCTTGAATGTTGACATCCTCATACCCGCAGCCATGGAGGATGCGATTACCGAGAAGAACGCAGCCAAAGTGAAGGCGAAGATAGTGGCGGAACTGGCCAATGGGCCCACCACGCCCGAGGCAGACGAAATTCTCTACAAGAACGGGGTTCATGTGATCCCGGACTTCCTGTGCAATGCTGGGGGCGTTACCGTCTCCTATTTCGAGATGGTCCAGAACTTTCAAATGTATTGTTGGGACGAGAATGAGGTCTACGAGCGTCTCGAGGCCAGAATGGTAGCTGCCTATCATTCCGTCCTGAGTACGAGCAAGAAACACAAGATAAACATGCGGCAGGCAGCGTACATCCGGGCGGTGGAGCGCGTGGTGGAGGCTATGAAACTGCGTGGCTGGGTCTAGCGCAGGATGCTAAACTAACGGGACCAGTTGGAAGCGAGCTTGAAGCGCTTCAAGAACGCAATGAGATACAGGCGTGATCGTCTAAGGGGAGGCAGATGATAGGCTCCAGCAACATCGAGGTGGAGAGAAAAGTCAACGCCATCCTCAGGGTGTTGAGAGAGTCGCCTGAGGCTGTCGGCGCCAGGGTGATCGGTCGCCAGTTGAAAGAGCAGGGCATCGACCTGAGTGAGAGGGCGGTGCGTTATCACCTGAAGCTGATGGACGAGCGGGGGCTGACGCACCTGGCGGGAAGAGACGGGAGGCAGATCACGCCGGCCGGCATCGAGGAATTGCGGAATGCTCTGGTGGTTGACAAAGTTGGTCTCTTCATGAACCGGATAGAGACAGTCTCCTTTCGAACCACTTTCGATTGGAGGACAAGAAGCGGCTGCGTGCCAGCCAACCTGTCGATCTTCCACAAGGAGGATTTCCCAAGGGCACTGAAGGCGATGGCTGGTGCATTCAAAGCAGGGCTCTCCGTGGGAGATATGGTGGCGGTGGCGGAGGATGGGGAGAGTCTGGGAGAGAAGATCATCCCCAAGGGCAAGGTTGGCTTTGCGACAGTATGCAGTGCGGTGGTCAGTGGAGTGTTGCTCAAGGCGGGTGTTCCCATGGATTCGAAGTTCGGTGGAATACTGCAGATAAGGGGCCGCAAGCCGCTTCGTTTCGCAGAACTGATTCACTACAGTGGGACTTCTCTGGACCCGTCGGAGGTCTTCATCAGGGGGAAGATGACCGATGTGACCGGGGCAGCAAAGAAGGGTGATGGCAAGGTGCTGGGCAATTTCGCTGAGGTGCCTGGCCAGTGCAAACCTTTGGCCGAGGACACGATCGCCAAGCTCAAGGAAGCCGGACTAGGCAGCTTGATGCTGATGGGCAAGCCAGGTGAGTCTGTCTGTGAGGTGCCTGTGGATCCCAATAGGGTGGGGGTGCTGTTGCTCGGTGGATTGAACCCGGTCGCCGCTGCCGAAGAAGCCGGTATTGAGGCCGAGAACGCCGCCATATGCTCCGTGGTGGAATACAGCCGACTGAAGAGCTTCTGGGACTTGTAGGCACATCGCCTCAAACAGCCTCCGGCGAAGAAGTCGAGTCTGAGTTCGCGATCCGCTGGGCCGCTGTGGAGAAACGCATCCCGTGCTTCACCTCCCTGGACACGGCTCGCACGGCGGTGTGGGCCATGGCCAGCGGCGACTGCCACTTCAACGTGCTACCGATGAGCCGGTACCTCAAGAGACAGCCTTGACCGGCAGTTTGCCGACCTGAACTCGCGCATCACTAGATCGATTGACCCGCCGTGACAATGACGTCCAGTCGCTGCAGTGACTGCTTGGGTAACCCCAGCCCGTCCCTGTCTTGGAGGGATCCAACTTGCCCCAAAAAATAGGGACTAAGGTCCCAAGACAGCCGGGCGGCCGGTGTGCCATACTCGGCGCAAATTCAGGGAAGGAGGTGTCGATCATGGTGAATCCGGCGCTAATCGCTCTGGCTTTGGTTGCAATTGCCGCTTTCTTGGTTTTCGTGGTTGCCAGAGTGGCAGTTGCGCGCCGCCAGCAGGCGTCAACGGGACGTGGAGAGATAGCCATCGGTGTCTTGCCAAGGAGTTCTCTGGGCAGATGGTCGGTCGGTCTGGCCATAGCCTTCATACTGTCTCTCGTTGCGGTGCAAGCTTTGCCTGGCGACGCTCTTTCCGATACGGAATCCAATCAGGCTCTAGCGGTTGTTCTGAAGATCATCCTCATTGGCGTATCAGGAGCCTCCTTTGTTGCTGGCCTCATCAGTGTCATCAAGCGAAAGGAGTCATCTGTCCTTGTCCTGGTGGGTATGCTGATCACTCTATGGATGGGGCTGATAACTATGGTGGCCCACTTCTTCATGGAGTAGAGCCGGGGCAGGCAGTCCTATCATAGATTGTGCACGATCCAACGGGCATGGCAGACGAATAGCCGCTGGCCCGGTGCCTGTCAGTCCAGCATCAGCTTGATCTGGCGCGCGTTGTTCACCGCTTTGTCTTCGTGGCAGTTGTTGAACAGGACGTGGCATTGCTGCGTTTTCTGGGCAAGGTATTTGATGCGGGGAACCCACTCCCGCAGCTCGTTCTCAGAGTAGAGGTAGTTGAAACGTTCGGCGGTTGTGATGCCTTGCTTCTCCCATGTGGCACGGTTTCGGCCGTGGAAGCGCACCAGGGCGATGTCTGAGGTTGTCTGCGTCAACGGGGGGACGCTTGATGTGAACCCCTGCGGTTCATCGACGCAGACGAATGGCAGGTTGTTATCGCGGAGGAAGCTGAAAGTCCTCTCTCTGTTCTTCTCGTTCAACCACGAGTTGTGCCGGAACTCCACGGCGATCCGGTACTGGGTCAACTTCTGCTTGCAGGACAAGATATAGTCGCGCTGTTCGTCTCCGGGATAGTACCAGGGTGGGAACTGGAAGAGGACGATTCCCAGCTTGCCGGCGCTGTCCAGTGGTAGAAGTGCTCTGTCGAAGCGGGTCCAGAGTTCATCAGTGATGCGCTCGGGCAGGTCGCGCTGATAGATGTTGGCCTTGTGCTGCAGGTCGGATGGCAGGGACGCTCTTATGTCTTTGGGCAGGACCGATGGTGGCGTAGGGTGCATGGTGAACAGCCTGAAGGCTTTTACGTCGAAGACGAAGTCGGGGTCGGTCCGCTGTGCCCAAAGTACGGCCGTCGCTTCGCTAGGCATGGAGTAGTAGCTGCTGTCCACCTCGACCAGCCGGAACTGGGCGGCATAGAATTGCAGCCTGGCCTCGGCCGATTTGGCCTCGGCCGGATAGAAGCGGCCCGAACGTATCAGGGTCGGGTCTGTCCAGGAACAGGTGCCGACGAGTACTTCGCCCATATTTGAGTGCTGGTGGCGGAGTCTTGACGCCATTCTAACACAGGTGGGTGAGCAAGCGAGCTTGAGAACGCCGGTTTGTCAGGCGAAGTTGCGGACCCGGTTCAGGGGCATCGGTTGAGTCGGCTCTTTTTCCCGGTAGGATGGCTGTATATAGCGCAGTTGCTGGGCCACTATGTTAACTACCCCGTCATGCTTCTGAAGAGTTCCTTCCACCATGATGACCGGCTCCAGTCGGGCGATCTGGCGATACTTGTCATAAACCTGTGGCCTGAGGATAACGTTGATCAGGCCATATTCATCCTCCAGCGTGATGAAGACGTGTCCCTTGGCCGTACCCGGCGCCTGCCGGCAGACCACACAACCCGCCACTCTCACCTTTGTGCCTGAAGGAATGGCCGCTATGTCGGAACTCTTCAGCACTTTGTATTTAGAGACCTCGGAGCGGAACACCTCCATCGGATGGTGCCTGGCTGACAGCCCCTGGATCTGGTAGTCCGCTGCTACTTTGTCCTTCAGCGTCATTTGTGGCAGATTCACTCCAGGTACCGGCAACCGGAGTGGCATGGTGTTCGATGGCTGCTTCACCAGCATCCCCAGTTGCCAGAGTAGCTGTCGCCGGGGCGCGCCGAGGAAATCAAAGGCCCCCACCATAATGAGGTTCTCCACTGCTTCCCGGTCCAGCCTGGTTCTGGTATAGAAGTCCTCTAGAGAGGTGTATGGATATTGGGGGGCCTCTTTCAACCCCCTGGAATCCCCCACTCTTGGGGGACAAGAAAAAACGAAATCTCGGGGACACCCCGAACCCCGGCAGCGTTCCGCTGCATCATGATCACGAACCTGTGTAGGGGCGAGTCTCGTACTCGCCCTTGGAGACACCCCCAAACCCCTGGTCCGCCTCAGGCGGACTGCACCGTTTCGTGTCATTCCCGCGGAGGCGGGAATCCAGTCCTGGGACTTGCCGTCAACCCCCTTGATCCCCCACTCCTCCTGAGGCGGATCTTCGATCTTGGGGGATGAGAAAAAAGAGGAACTGAGGGACACCCTCAGACTCCCGGCAGGAGTTTCTCCTGCACCTCCGAGCAGGCGGCCCTCTTCTATTCGCTGCCACGCCTTTTCCCCCACGGCCTTCACATACCGGAAGCCCAGCCTGATCTGGCCTTCTTCCATTGTGCACCTGGCACGGCTGAGGTTGATGTCCACCGGCAATACCCTGATCCCTTCGTGTTTGGCCTGGTTAACGATGACCTCCGGCGAATAGAAACCCATGGGCTGGCAGTTCAGCAAGGCGCAGTAGTATTCGCCGGGGTAGTAAAGCTTCAGCCAGGCGGAACGGTAGGTGGTCTCGGCCAGAGCCGCTGCATGGGCCTTGCAGAAGCCGAACTCCGCAAAGCTGGCGATCTGCTGGAAGGCCAGGCCGGCCACCTTATCCTCTATACCATTCCTCCGGGCACCTTCCAGGAACTCGTTCCTCAGTCGCTCCATGGCCTCTCTCGATCGCTTGCGGCTCATCACCCGGCGCAGCGAGTCGGCCTGGCCCGGGCTGAAGCCGGCGATGGCCATGGCCACCTGGATCACCTGTTCCTGGTAGATGATGACGCCCAGGGTTTCTTTGAGCACCGGCTCCAGGCTGGGATGGAGGTAGCTTACCTTCTCCTTTCCCTGCCTGCGGTTGAGATAAGGGTGGACGGCGTTGCCCTGGATGGGGCCGGGCCGGATGATGGCCACTTCGGCCACCATGTCCTCGAAGCACCGGGGCCGGGAGCGGGGGAGGGTGGCCTGCTGGGCCCTGGATTCCACCTGGAACACTCCCAGGGTATCGCCCCGGCACAGCATGTTGTAGACGCGGGGATCGTTCAAGGGAATACCGTCCAGGTTCAGGTATATTCCTCGGCTTTCGCGGATCAGATTGACGGCCTCATGAATAAGGGAGAGCATGCGCAGACCGAGGAGGTCGATCTTGATCAGTCCGACATCGCTGATATCATCCTTGTCCCACTGAGTCACCACGCGGCCCGGCATGGTGGCTTTCTCGAGGGGCACGATGTCGCTGAGGGGGGTGGTGGAGATGATCATCCCGCCCACGTGGATGCCCAGGTGGCGGGGGAAACCGGCTATCTGGTGGCACATCTCCAGGAACTGCTCCCAGGACTGAGAGCCCAAAGATCTCTGGAACTCAGCTAATCCGGACAGGCTTTCCTTTATATTCGCCGCAGAGTATACGTCCAGCGACCGGGCCGTCCGGTCCACTAGGTCCGGCGGCAGGCCCATGGCCTTGCCCACTTCCCTGACCGTGTTCCGAGCCTTGTAGCTCACCACGTTGCACAGTATGGCCGCGTGCCCCGGCCCGTGCTTTTGATAAATGTACTGTATGAGCTTCTCCCGCTGGTCTTCCCGGTCGGAGGCGATGTCGATGTCTATATCCGGTATGGCCGACATCTCGTCGTTGAGGAACCTGCCGGCGAACAGCCTTTGCTCCACGGGATCGACGCGGGTGACGCCCAGGATATAGGTCACGATGGAACTGGCAGCCGACCCCCGGCCCTGGGCGGGGATGTCGTTTCTCTTGGCGTATTCCATGATGTCCCACACCGTGAGAAAGTAGCCGGCCAGGCCCAGCTTGCGTATCAGGCGGATTTCCTCTTTCAGCCGCCGCTCCACCTCCTCCGTCACGGGCTGGTATTTCCGGTGAACTTCTTCCCAGCAGAGCTTCTCCAGGTAGCTATCGGCGGTCTCCCCCGGAGGAGCCTGGAAATCGGGGAAGCGGTGACTGGAGAGATCGAGGTTAAGGTCGCACTCATCGGCTATCTGCAGGGTGTTGGCCAAGGCCTTAGGGCATTCCCGGAATAGCCGGGACATCTCCTCAGCCGGCTTCAAGTGGTACTCGGAGTTGGGCCGCCGCAGGTGGTGTGAACTGTCCAGGGTGCTGTGGTTCTTGATGCAGACCAGGATATCCTGCAGGCGGTGGCCTTCTCTCTGGGCGTAGTGCACGTTGTTGGTGGCCACGTAACCGATTCCCAGGTCATGAGCTAGCTCCACTAGGCTGCGGCACAGCCGCCGGTCTTCGGGGCAGAGGTTGTTTTGAAGCTCGATGTAGAAGTTGTGGCCGAAGATGTCGAGGTAGTGGCGGGCAGCCCTGGCAGCCTCCTCTTTCTTACCGGCCAACACCAGTTGGGGAATCTCTCCCTTCTTGCACCCGGAGAGGCAAAGAAGCCCCTCGGAGTGATTCTCCAGCACAACTGGGTCCAAAGAAGCCTGGCCTTTGCCATGGCTGAGCTGGGACTGGCTGATGAGGCGGCACAGGTTGGAGTAGCCGGTCATGTTCTGGACCAGGAGAGTTAGGTGATGACCGTCATCGAGCGTCATCTCCGCGCCGATTATGGGCTTGATTCCCTGCTCCCTGGCCGCGTTGTGGAACTTCACCATGCCGTACAGTCCATCGTGGTCGGTGAGCGCCATAGCTGGCATGCTGATTTCTCTCGCCCTGGCCACCAGGTCGTCTGGGTGAGAAGCCCCGTCGAGGAAGGAGAAGTTGCTGTGGCAGTGCAGCTCAATGTACATGGCTAATACCTTTGCTGGGACCAGTTTCCCGAGATGAGGTCTTGAAACACAGTGATCACCGAGCCATCGCTCAGCTCCAACTCGAAGTAGCGACGGGCGATCTCCTGCCGCCACCATTCATCGTCTATGCGCCAGACATTCCTGATGCGGGCCACCCTCTGCCTGTTCCTGAGCCAGACGAAGACAGGATGGCCGTCTCCGTCGGCCGTAACGCGGACTTCTCTGGGGATGTTAAGTGGCGTGACCATGCTGATTGACCTTTATCCATCGGCGTGAGAATCGACCAGGGCCACCCGTCGCTCTGGTATGCGGGAGTCAGGGTCAAGCGCTACCACCTTCTTGAGTGGACTATGGCCGAACCGGTCTCCCAGGTCTTTCTCCAGGCGCTGCAGGGCTTCTTCCTGACGGCCTTTCGCCCCTGATGATAGAGGCGCTTGTTTGCCCAATTCGCCGCCCAGTTTGGCCAGGCCGAGGTAGATCTCCGATACTCCTTCAGGTAAAGAGGTTGTTTTCAGTTGGCGCTTCAATATGCCCAGGATTTCCGTTTTTGAATCCAAAGGCGTTTTCAGGATCACGGTGTCCGGCCATGTCCTGCCATCTTCGGACCGGAAGCATAGTCTTACCTGGCTGCAGACCTGGTAGCGCCTTCTCAGCAGAGGCACGAGCTGGTCCAGCAACTTGCCGAGCGCAGCCAGCAGCGCGTCCAGACTCTCTAAGGGTGGCTCGAAAGACAGCGTCTGCTCCAGCATATCCGGCCTGGGCCTGGGGCTCACCGGTTCCTCGTCTATCCCATTGGCCAGGCGATGGGCCAGCAATCCTTCTCCGCCCAGTTGACCGGCCAGGGCGTTCTCCGGCAGGCCGGCCACTTGGCCCATATGGCGCAGGCCCAGCCGCTTGAGCCAGGTTATGGCTTCCGGAGAGAGGGGTAACAGATCAACGGAGAGAGCCTCTAGGAACTTCTTCTCCTCACCGCTTCTCACTATCAGCGGTCTGGCAGAAGCCAGCGACGCGGCTATGCCGGCCACAAACTTACCTCTGGCTACCCCGATCTGAGACTTAAACCCGGTCTGCCGGAGGATGTCGCGGCTGACTCTCTCTGCCAGATTATCAGCGGGGCCAAACAACTGTTCCGTGCCGGTAACATCGAGAAACGCTTTGCCCAGGCTGTCTGCCTCCACTGTTGGGCTGAACTGATCCAAGATGTCCAGCACCTCCTCGAAAGCACTGGCATACCCAGACTCGTCGATGGGCAGGAAGATGGCCTCGGGGCAGCGATGGGAGGCTTGTCTCAAGGTCATTCCAGGGTGAACGCCCGAGGCGGCCGCCTTCTCGGAGCAATCGAGCACGGTCTTACGCTCATGGGGGAATCCGCCGATGATCAATGCTGGAGCATAACCATCTTTCAACCCCCTGGAGTCCCCCACTCTTGGGGGGAGATTAAGTAATTTGGGGGACACCCCCAAACCCTCGGCAGGAGTATCTCCTGCACCTCTCTTACTGCCAGCACCCCCTTTGGCAAAGGGGGGTTCAGGGGGATTTCGAAGGTCTGCGGGACACCCCCAAACCCCCGGCAGGAGATCTCCTCCTGCACTTCCGTCTATGTGTCCCTCTCCCTTGATGGGAGAGGATGAAGGAGAGGGTGAGTCTGTCAAACCCCCGGCATGGACCTGTCCCTGCACCTCTTCTGAGAAACCCTTTTTGAACTCCCACTGTACCGGCAGATGGGGGATGAAGAGACAAAGAATTTCCATTTTTGTTCCTTGGCCATTGGTTTAGAGAGTGAGGATCTAGGCCAGTCTCGTCAGTCTGCGGATAACGCCGATAACTCTTCCCTGGACCTCTACGTTTTCCGGATCGTGGTACATGGGTTCCATCTGGCTGTTAGCCGGCTGCAGCCGGACGCGGCCACGCTCAAGGTAGACCTTTTTCAGGGTGACCTCTTGCTCTGCCTTGAGCCATACCGCCGCCATTTCACCACTATCCACAGTGTTGGTGGCCTGCATGATGACAACATCGCCGTCATCGATGAGAGCGTCGATCATAGACAGCCCTTGGATCTTCAAGGCATAGACGTTGTCCCTGGCGGAAACCATGTCAGCCGGAAGTTCCAGCGTTTCCAAGGGCTCCTCGTGCCAGGCGTCTGACTGCGGTACCGGGATGGGCTGGCCGGCGGCGATGTAACCCAGGAGGGGCACTTTAATGGCATGTCCAGGCCTGTCGGTCAGGGTGATGCTTCTGCGGATGCCAGGCTCATGGCTGATATAGCCCTGATTCTCCAATACCTTGAGATGATGCTGCACCACCGCCGGGGAGCTGATATTACAGCTATGGAGGATATCTCTGACTGTTGGGGGATATCCCTTCCGTCCTATGAATTCACGGATGAAGGTCAGGATCTGCTGTCGCCTTTGGGATATCTGGGCCATACCGCCACCTTCAGGACATCATTTATAGTACAAATGTACTACTAACGGGCTATTTTGTCAAGTAATGTGGGACTGTTCACCGGATGCCGGATTTGGACGAGTTTTCTGGGAGTGCAGGTCTGCCCACAATGCGCGCTTTTTACCAGTTGGCTGAGAGCATCATGTGCAGTTGGTAGGCAGACTACCAGACCATTTGACGTTCAGAAAGCTAGCCGTTTGCATATGGCTCAGGCCCTCTGCCTGACGTTTGCCGGATTCCGTGGCACAAGACGGAAGAACCGCTCGGCCGGATAGCCGACTGCGAGTGTAGAGTAGACGTGGTGACCAGCCGGCAGCTCGACGGCCTTCCGGGTCGTCTTGGTGTGAGCCAGGGCTGAGGTGATGTAGCCGATCAGGCACGACCCGAGGCCAAGCGTCTCAGCCGCCAGGATTAGGTGGTAGGTGGCAAAACAGCAGTCTTCTGCCATGGTGGGAGACAACTTCTGACCGTGAACGAGGAAGACCAGTGGCGCACCATGGCAATAGCCCTTCTCCCCGCGGTCGACGTGACCCACGTATCGCTTGAGCTCCGGCACGTTCGTCAACAGCTTATCCAACATCTCGGCTCCCACCACCGGGCGGACCAGTGCTCGGCCAACAGGGTTTTCGAGCCGCCGGACCAACTGCCGATAGTAGCCGGCAGTAGCCACCTCGAGCTCGTTGATTCTCGCCCCTGTCAGGACAGCGTAGTGCACGTCCTGCGCGTTTTTGCCTGTCGGGGCATACCGGGCAATGTCAAGGATTCGGTCCAGCTTGGCTGGCTCGACAGTTTCCGTCTTGAACCGGCGGATGCTCCAGCGGCGGCGAAGGAATCTCTCTAACACCTGGTCGTTCAGTTCGAGCTCCCCGAGTATTGGCGCCGCCTCTGCAGGCACACCTGAATGCCGGATGGCGTCGGGTTCACATACGGCGACGCAATGCCCGCACAGGACGCACAGCGAGAGATCGTGGATGGGGCGGATCTCCTTACCCTCGCGCGCGAACAGGCAACGCGGGCAAGTGATGACGCAGCGGGCACACTGCGTGCAGCGATCGCTGGAGATCGCAATTTCAACGCGCTGAGATGGTAGCGGGTTCATCGTGCCCATAATTCCCTCCTTAGCGGAGCGTCGGAGCCACCGTCGCTTCCAGTGTATTGCCAAACCGGCCGGCTCAAGGTGTGGGCCGCCCGGCAGATTGAATGGTAGAAGGCCAACTCGGCCTTGAGATACCCCAGAAATGGTACCATCTACGGAGTTAGAGTAGCCAGCGGTGAGGCTACCTGCCACGCTGGACTCGAACTCGGCCGCAAATCAGTTGGCCTGGGAAGGTGGAGAGGACAGTTGTCATGACGGAGTCGAGATGCTGGAATCAGGGTGTCGAAAGACCGCGAGGCGGGGCCAAACGCGACTCCCTGATTGCCTCCAAAACCGGACTACAGAGGCGGCTTTTCAAAGCTGGTGAGCCGGGCGGGATTCGAACCCGCGACGCCCTGATTAAAAGTCAGGTGCTCTTCCTCTGAGCTACCGGCCCACACGAACTCCTATTTTACCCGATCGAAACGAATTTTTCTTCTTGCCCGCGTTGGTCCGCTGCAGAAGGCCGTCGCGGTTGGTTTTGAGACTTCCCCGTGTTGTACCTATTGACAGTTTCGAACGCGCGCCGATATCATGTGGTTGACTTCTAATGTTCCCATAGGCTTCGAATTCCCCTGGAACGAATGACTAGGAGGTGGCATTGTGGCTGCTCTTTACCGGTTTCTGGATGATTGTGAAGACAAGATGCTTCTGGGAAACAAAGGGGCGAATCTGGTCACGATGACCAAGATCGGACTTAGAGTACCCCCTGGTTTTGTGGTCTCTATAGAGGCTTACGCGGAATACAAGCGCACTGGCCATCTGCCGATTGAGGATATTGAAGATGGTCTGCGATGGCTGGAAGGGGTGACCGGAATGCGGCTGGGTAATGGCCTGATGGTGTCCGTTCGCTCCTCGGCGCCGGTATCCATGCCTGGGATGATGGATACCCTGCTCAATATCAAGAGCAAGGCGCACATGGTCTCGGCCATAAAGAAGATCTTCGGTTCGTGGGACAATCTCCGGGCGGTGCAGTATCGGCGCCTTAACAACATACCTCGTGACATAGGTACGTCGGCTGTCGTGCAAGCGATGGTTATGGGAAACAAGGATGACAGATCGGGAACCGGTGTGGTATTCACCCGCAACGCCAGTACGGGAGAGCCGCATCTCTTTGGAGAGTACATCGGCCGGGCTCAGGGTGAGGATCTTGTTTCAGGAAGTAGGACGCCTTCTCCGGTTGAAGAACTGCGTTCTGCGATGCCGGAGGTCTACGCTGAGCTTGAAACCGTCGCCCACTCTCTGGAGAAATACTTCCGTGATATGCAGGACGTGGAATTCACTGTCGAGTCAGGCATCCTCTACATTCTACAGACCAGGTCCGGAAAGCGGAGTGGGCAGGCGGCGGTGAAGATAGCCGTCGATATGGCCAGGGAGGGGCTGATCTCCAGGGAGGAAGCTGTGAAGCGCGTGAAGCCGGAGGAGTTGAAGGCTTTGCTGCACAAACGCATCAAGTCCTCCGAGAAGCTGGAGCCCCTGGCACGGGGCTTGAATGCGGCCCCGGGTGCCGCTTTCGGCAGAGTGGTGTTTCACCCTATGGAAGCGCTGAGGTTGGCGGAGAAGAGTGAAAAGGTCATTCTGGTTCGACCGGAGACCAGCCCGGATGATATTCAGGGCATCGCTGCTGCTGACGGCGTACTCACCTCCAGGGGTGGGCTGACCTCTCACGCTGCGATTGTTACCAGGGCCATGGGCAAACCGTGCATCTGCGGCGCAGAAGAGATCAAGATTGACCTGAAGGCGGAAGAATTCGAGGTAAGAGGTCATGTGGTCAAGAAGGGAATGGAGATCACCATCGACGGTACGACGGGTACGGTATACCTCGGAGCTTTGCCCCTGGAGGAGGTGGAGGTCACACCGGAACTGGTCGAACTCCTGTCTTGGGCGGACGGCTTCAGGCGTCTGGGCGTAAGAGCCAATGCCGACACCGCAGACATGATAAGGCTGGCGAAGAGCTTTGGCTGTGAAGGAATCGGTCTTTGCCGCACCGAGCGCCAGTTCAATGCTCCCGAGCGCCTTTCCGCCATCCGCGAGTACATCATGGCTAGGACGCCATCTGAGAAGACGGAGGCCATCGAGATACTGCGGGGGTTCCAGGAAGAGGATTTCGCGGCGATATTCCGGGAGCTGGATGGGTTGCCCATCATCATCAGGCTTCTGGATTTGCCACTCCACGAGTTCCTTCCGTCGGAGACCGATGCGACTACTCCCAGGGTCAGAGAAATGGTAAGGGAATTGCGAGAAGTGAATCCCATGATCGGTCATCGTGGAGTGCGGCTGGGCGTCACTAACCCGGAAATATACCGGATGCAGGTGGAGGCTATCTGCCAGGCGAAGGCTCTGGTGGAATCGGAGGTGAAGGTGAATGCCGCAGTGATGATTCCGCAGGTCATCACGGTGCAGGAGCTCCTGTGGGTGAAGAAGCAAGTCAAGGCATCCGGTCTGAAGATCGGCGTGATGATGGAGACCGTGCGTGCCTGCATGCGGGCGGGCAAGCTGGCTCACGAGGCCGACTTCTTCTCTTTTGGCACCAATGACCTTACCCAGGCCGTCTACTCCTTCAGCAGAGAAGATGCAGAGAAGAAGTTCCTGTCCACCTACCTCGGATTGGGCATACTCCAGGACAACCCCTTTGAGATTGTCGATGTCAAAGGAGTGGGGAGGCTGATGGAGACAGCCATACTCTGGGCCAGGAGAAACAAGAAGGGGTTGGAAATCGGTGTTTGTGGGGAGCATGGAGGAGAGCCGAGATCGATACGCTATTTCCACCAGATTGGCATTGACTACGTGAGTTGCAGCGCCTTCAGAATTCCGGTAGCCAGACTGGTGGCGGCGCAGGCGGCACTACAGGACAAGGCTGAGAAGCCCGCAGAGAGAGTTGACACGGCGTAGCGCGACCGGGAGACACCGGAGACCTGGCGAGCAGCATTTGCTGGCGCTCCTCGACACCCGGTTCCGGAACGACGCGCAGGCGGGTCCTGCTGCCAAGCCCAGTGGACTGCGAGAGAGTCCGGTAGAATCCGCGTATCTTTCCATCTAGGCAGATACCTCCGCAATCCAGCTTTGACCACGTTCCAGGCGAGTGCTAACATGTCCTGATGGCTGCGAGGCGAAATGGCGCTGTTTGACATCTTCAAGAAGAAAACGGAACAGGCGCTCAAGCGCACCAAGGAAGCCTGGTTTGGCAAGATCACCAACCTCTTCGAGCGCCAGACCATAGAGAAGGCGCTATGGGACGAGCTCGAGGAGTTGCTGATCGCGGCTGACACGGGGGTAGACACCACGGACAAGCTCATCGGCCGGGTCAAGGAGCGGGTCAACAAACAGAAGATAAGCGACGCTCACCAAGTGCGCACTGTCCTGATGGAAGAGATGACCTTGATGCTGCAGGTCAACGGAAACAAACCTGCAACGCCGGCTTCACCCCGGGTTATTCTGGTAGTTGGCGTCAACGGCTCGGGAAAGACTACCAGCATTGCCAAGCTGGGGTACAGCTGCAAGAGAGATGGCAGCAAAGTAGTGCTGGCTGCTGCCGACACGTTCAGGGCAGCGGCGATTGAACAACTCAAGTGGTGGGGTGACCAAATAGGCGCGGAGGTCATTGCGCATCAACCCGGTGCTGATCCGGGAGCGGTGGTGTTCGACGCTATTCAGGCAGCCAAGACGCGCGGCGCTCAGACGGTCATCGTGGACACGGCTGGCCGCTTGCACACCAAGTTCAACCTGATGGAAGAGCTGAAGAAGATCAAGCGGGTTGTCCAGAGAGTCGACCCCACAGCTCCGCATGAGACACTGCTGGTGCTGGATGCCAATACCGGCCAGAACGGGGTGAGTCAGGCCAAGTACTTCACGGAAGCGGTAGGCATTACCGGTATCATCCTGACGAAGCTCGACAGCACGGCGAAGGGCGGCATAGTGCTAGCCATCTGCGACCAGTTGAAGATCCCGGTGCGGTTCATCGGCACAGGCGAGTCTGTCGAGGACCTGGCGCCCTTTGACCCCCAATCATTTGTCGAAGCCGTCATGACGTAGGGAGAGAGATTGATCCACATTGGCCTTGATCCTGAAATAGCCCAGATCGGTTCATTATCCATAGGATGGCACGGCGTCCTCATGTTTGTCGGCATAGCGGTGGGGCTGGGGCTCACGCTGCCCTTGGCGAGGAGACTCGGTATACAAGATGAGATCACGTACACTGCTGCCATATGGGCCGTCATCTTTGGATTCGTGGGGGCAAGGTTGACGCATGTCATCGACAACTGGTCATTCTATAGCCAGGATCCGGTGGAGATGCTCGCCGTGCAGAGGGGTGGATTGGGTTGGTATGGGGCTCTTATTGGAGGCACACTCGGTGTGGCGATCTATGCCCGCCTCAAGAAGTTTTCCCTGGGGCGGTTCGCCGATGCGGTGGCCCCCGGCATTGTCCTGGGTCTCTCTTTGGGCAGGATCGGCTGCACGCTCAACGGCGACTCGCCGGGAACGCCAACGTCGCTGCCTTGGGGCTTGGAGTACACCAACCCGAATTCGTTTGCGCCTCTCCTTGAGCCGACACACCCGGCGGCAGTCTACGAGATTCTGTGGAACATGGTGATTCTGGTAGTGCTGTGGCGATTGTGGAGACGACTGAACCCCGACGGCGGTCTCTTCCTGGTCAGCCTGGTGATGTACTCGGTGGGGAGGTTCGCCATCAGTTGGTTCAGGGCTGAGGACCATGTTCTAGGGCCGCTGCACCAGTCTCACATTATTTCGCTGGCAATCTTCATGATAGCAGCAGGGCTGCTAGCCTACCGAAAGACGCGTCTGGTGAAACCGGAATCTGCTCAGGCCACTGTCCCAGAGGCGCAGTCGCAGAAGTCGGTCTAGTCTATTCCTACCGCAGCCAGCGTTTGGACCACAGTCACGTCATGTGATTGTCCCTGACCTCCGAAAACTCCCTGAAACCCCCTTTGCCAAAGGGGGACTGTGGAGGTTGATGACTTCTTTGCTGCCATGGGCCGGGGGCAGAATGCCGCGGGCAGATGACGCGATCCAGGGCTCCTGCCCCGGATTCTGCGGCCACGACGAAGCGTGGCCCTCCGAGGACCGATCTGGATTCCCGCCTGCGCGGGAATGACAATAACGGAGGTGCAGTCCGCCTGAGGCGGATGCCGAGGGTTTGGGGGTGTCCCCCAACTTCCATTATTCCTTCCCCCAAGATCGAAGATCCGCCTCAGGAGGAGTGGGGGATCAAGGGGGTTGATGGCGAGGTTCAGGGGGGTTCTCCCTGACGTGACCTGCGGATTTCGAGAAATGCCAAGCGCGACGCGGAGCGTCTCGACATCTCCCATCTGAGACCGGCTGTGCTGGGATGCGACCTGGTGTGTGGATCAGGTTGACGGGGCAAAATCAAGGACGTTGAGCGCCAGCGCCTCATCGCCATTCCAGCGATCGATAACCAAGTTGTACACGACGTCAATCTCCGGTGCGATCTCCGCGGCCAGCAGTCCGAGATCGAAGGCGATAGCTTTCCACGTAACGCTCCCATCCCTGAGCCTCAACTTGAGGTGTTGAGAGGTGTTGCCGACGGTGTAGTAGTCGACTACTGCAGCTCTGCGGGACAGGAAGACAGGCAGGGGGTTGTGGTGACCGAACGGAGCAAGCCTCTCCACGAGTCTGAAGGTCTTCCCGCCGATACTGGAGAGGGGTATGGTGGCATCAATGGTCAGGTGCGGGCGTAGATCGATGCCCGTGAGTTGCCGCCCGGCCATGTCCAGCAGCCGCTGCTGCAGGGTCTCCAGGTTCTCTCTGGGCAAAGAAAACCCGGCGGCGCCGGGATGCCCGCCAAACCGTTGCAGAAGGTCTCGGCATTGCGACAGGGCGCTGACGATGTCGAACTCAGGGATGCTGCGGGCGCTGCCTGTGGCCATGCTCTCTCTCAGTTCATAGACGATTGACGGGCGGTAGAATTCCTCTGCCAGCCGGCCGGCAATCAGCCCGGCTATGCCTGACGGATAGTCCTCTCCACCGATCATCAGGACCGGGTGGGTGGTCCCGGTGATCGACAGTTGTCCCTTTGCCTTCGCCAGAAACTCCTCAGTCAACTTCTGTCTCTGCTGGTTCTTCTCCTCGAGCTGCTGAGCCAGTTGACGTGCTTCCTCGCTGGAAGTGGCCATGATCAGGCGATAGCTGGTGATGGCGTGGTCGAGCCTTCCGGGTGCATTCAGCCGTGGTGCCATTGTCCAGGAGATGGCCTCGGTGTCCAGGTGGTCCGGTTCCAGCTTGGCTGTCTCGATCATTGCCCGCAGACCGGCGCGATGGGTCCGGCGCAGAACCTGCAGGCCCCTTTGCACCAGGTAGCGGTTTTCTTCCAAGAGAGGCACCTTGTCGGCTACAGTCCCGATAGCCACGAGATCCAGCATCTCGTCCAAGCCCTGCTCCTTGCCGAGAGCCTGTGAGACTGCCTGAAGGAGCTTGAAGGCCACTCCGACTCCGGCGAGCTGATCAAACGGATAAGAAGAGTCCGGTCGCTTCGGGTTGACCGTCGCCAGTGCCGGGGGCAAGTCGGACATTACGTTGTGGTGATCGGTGATTATGACGTCCAGCCCATGTGCCTGAGCGTACGCCACCTCGGCATTGTTGGTGATCCCGCAGTCCACGGTAATAACCAGAGAGACACCCTGTGCTTTCAGGTTGTCCAGCGAGTCCGTATTGAGTCCGTAGCCCTCTTGCACGCGGTGGGGGAAGTAGGAGAGCATCTTCCCGCCAAGACGGGCCAATCCCTCCACCAGGACAGCGGTTCCACAGATGCCATCGGCGTCGAAGTCGCCATAGACCACGATGATTTCGCCGGAGGTCAACGCCCGCCGAACCCTGGCTACAGCCTTTTCCATGTCGGTCAGGAGAAAGGGGTCGTGCTGCAGATCCTGGCCAATGCTGAGGAAGGATTCAGCTCGTGCGGGTTCGGTAATGCCCCGGTTGTACAGGAGTTGGTTGACCAAAGGAGGTTGCCCCATACCTTGCAGGAAGCCGGATGGGGGTGATGGAAGTATTCTCCATCGCCGGTGGTTCATCTGCCTACCATGCCCTAGCCTGCGTACTCTCTCAGCAAGAGCACGGAGTTGTGCCCGCCGAATCCGAAGGAGTTGGACATGGCCGCCCTGACTCTCTGCTGTCGGGCCATATTTGGAACGTAGTCGAGATCGCAGTCCGGATCCGCATGTTCCAGATTGATGGTGGGTGGTACTATCCCGTGCTGGATAGCCAGGATACAAACGATGGCTTCAATAGCACCGGCAGCCCCGATGAGGTGGCCCATCATGGACTTGGTGGAGCTGACGGGGATGCGGTAGGCGTCCTCGCCGAAGACGGCCTTGATAGCCATCGTCTCGCACTTATCATTCAGAGTTGTGGAAGTGCCATGAGCATTGATGTAGTCGATGTCCTTGGGAGTCAGTCCGGCCTTCCTCAAAGCCATGTTCATGGCCTTGGCTCCGCCCCTTCCATCCTGTGCCGGCTGGGTGATGTGGAAGGCGTCGGACGTAGCGCCGTAGGCGACCAACTCAGCCAGTATGTTGGCGTTGCGCTTGAGCGCATGGTCCAAGCTCTCCAGAACGAGGATTGCCGCGCCCTCTCCCATGACGAAGCCATCGCGCTGGGCATCGAACGGACGAGAGGCTTTCTGCGGCGCATCATTTCGAACCGACAACGCACCAGCGGCATTGAACCCGGCAATCCCTATCGGCGTGATCGCGGCTTCGGCACCGCCGGCAATCATCACCTGAACATCACCCCGCTTGATGATTTCGCAGGCCTCGCCGACGGCGTCAGCCCCGCTGGAGCAAGCCGACGTCGCGCAGAAGTTCATCCCCTTGGCGCCCAGCATGATGGACACGTGTCCGGCCGCGGCGTCCGCAATCATCATGGGAACCAGGAGTGGGCTTATCCGGCGAGGACCTTTCTCTGCCAGGGTCGCCATCTGCGCCGAAAGCGTGGTTATGCCGCCTATGCCGCTGCCGATGATGACGCCGACTTCAGTACCTTCCTTCTCGCAGTCGAGGTTAGCCTGTTTCACGGCCTGCATGCTGGCCACTGTGGCGAACTGGGTGTAGCGGTCCATGCGGCGGGCCTCGCGGTGCTCGATGTAGTCGGTGGGATTGAAACCCTTCACTTCGGCCGCGATCTTGGTCTCAAAGGCCTCGGCATCAAACAGGGTGATCCGACCGACGCCGGACTTACCGCTCGTGAGCGCTTCCCAGAGCGCCGGTATGTCAAGGCCCAGAGGGCTTACGGCCCCCATGCCGGTAACGACGATCCTGCTCGTCATTAGGGCCAGTAGAGCCTTTCTGCTTCCTTCTTCAGTTCAGCCCGGAAATTGGGGTGCGCCACTGCGATGAGCTCCAGGGCGCGTTCCCTCTGTGTCTTGCCCTTGAGCCTGGCGATGCCATATTCGGTGACCACGTGGTCGGCCAGGGTTCGGGGAGTGCTGACCACTGTCCCTGGCTCCAGCATGGGCAGGATGCGGGACAACTGGCCGCTCTTGGCCGTTGACGGGATGGCCACGACGCTGCGCCCGCCATTGGAAAGGTAGGCCCCGATGGCAAATGAAAGCTGTCCCCCGGACCCGCTGGTCATCACCGGACCAACTGACTCAGAGGCAATCTGCCCGGTAAGGTCAACTGCGATGGCGCTGTTAATGGCTACCACGTTATCGTTCAGGCAGATGACTCTGGGATTAAGAGCATAGGAAGAGGAGTACACTTCAAATAGGGGGTTATCGGCAATGAAATCCATCTCCTCCTTGGAGCCGCCGCCCACCGCCGTGGCCACGCACTTGCCGATGTTTATGCCCTTGCGATTGCCGGTCATGACACCGTTCATGACCAGAGTGCCGATGCCCCTGACGGTGTTCTCTGAGTGCCAACCCAACTCGTTCTTGGTCTCCAACCCGCCGAACTGAGCCACCCACTCGGCGGTGCCGCCGACGCCGATTTCCAGGCAGTCACCGTCCTTGACGATGGTGCCCACATAGCCGGCGACGGTCTTTTCCAACTCGCCGGGGCCGGTAGTCTTTCGGCCAAGGATGTCGGTGCCCCCCGGGACCTTGCCGGTGGGGGTGTGCTCGACGAAGAAGTTGATCTCGGAGACATGGATGAAGTTGTCTCCGTAGGTGCGGATCATGTTCTTGTTGACCTCGGCGATTACTGTCTTGGCCGATTTGGCCCACTCTTTCTTCCTCCAGAGCGAGTTGCCGAAGCTGCAGAAGCCATGTTCATCAGGAGGCGAGATCTGGACCATGAAGACATCGATAGGCTTGGGCATGCCATCGCCGATGTCGGGCACGCCGAAGAGACCGCTGACGATGAAGTCCGACTTCTTCTGGGCAATCAGGTCGCGGATCAGGGGCAAGACGTAGGATGTCTCCAGTGCGAAAGCATCCGGAAAGGCATCGTACCAGCTCGCATCGTATATAGGGAGATCACTGCCGCCGCCGCCCATGATCTTGACGCCGCTGATGTCGCCGGCCAGGCTCACCAGCGCCAAGCCCAGTGCCGGAGCCTCAGGTTGGGCGAATACGACATAGTCTCCCGACTTTACTGCCTTAACAGCATCTTCCGCTGAAACCAGTCTCTTCTTGTACTCTTCTTTCCAGTCCACGCTCTGTACATTCCTCCTTATCGAACGAAACCAGTCATGATGTTATCATCCGCTGCTTCCATGGTCAAGGTAACGGAGGCAGCCGGAATCCGTGGATTCACCAATGCGGGGCGCGTAGATTGAGGCGGTCTCAAAGGAGTGCGGGATGCTTCCCGCCGGCAGTCTGAGGGTGTCTGCCTATCACACGGGCAAGCTTCGCTTCGCTTGTGTCATCCATCGAGGGGTTGCAGGGGGCTGGAGGGATGCTATCCGTCGCGTCGTTCCCCTTTTCCGAGGGTTTGGGGGTGTCCCCCAATCCCTTCTTCTGCACCCCCAAGATTTGGGGGATAAAAGAGGTTTGAAAACGGCCTCTTGGGACAGCCTACCAGAAGGTTGAAAGGGAGTCCTGAGATGACCTCGGGACTCTTCCGTTGGCAAGGGAGAGAACCCGCCAGCAACTTCAGGCATGCCGAAGCGCATTGGAATCACGAGGGATGGCAGCCATCAGTCGTAAGGGGTGGGGGTCATCTCCCGGATCAAGTCAGTGGCTCTGAGTCTCAGTTTGTCGACACAAGTCCCCAAAGCCTCTCGTTCTTTCTTGGTCAAACTGTTGGTGATATTGGTGACGGTGTTCACGCTCCTCTGGCGCTGGAAGGCCTCGTCGCCCTTTGCCGTGACGACGACTCTGACCAGGTTCTTCCGGGCCAAATCGTGCTTCTTCTCCACGAGGCCCTGGCTCTCCATGCGGTCGATCAGGGCTGACATCGAATGCGGCTCTCGGCAGAGCAGCCTGGCCAACTTGGATGGGGTCAAGGGTTCCGAGGAGATCTTCAGGGCATACAGCACCATGGCCTGGATCAGCGATATGTGAACTCGAGATAACTCGATCTCTCTGGCTCTTTCTACGACCTTGGCCGCCATGAACAGCCGAGCCCAGAGCAGTTCATTCTCGTTGAGTGCCATCGCATCCTTGCCCATGCTTGCCTCCTAACGTTTTAGATAGCCTTGGATCGCAGAGTATTCTATAACAGGCGAGACATCCGCACAAGCGCGTTCCAGGGGTTGGTGACGATCATGACAGGCGATAGCCTTTCGAAACGCCTCCCATTCTTGAGGGGGGGCATTTGTAATGTCTCCTGGAAGAGAAGATTCGCCCGTCCACTAGTGGACGGGCGAATCTTCTCAAGAAAGGGAGGTGAACCTGCTCAACAAACCGACTCGTCTGAACTGCCTCTTTTTCCCTAGAAGGGTATCACACTGGGGTATCTTATAAGAGGGTACATGCCACGGTAGACGTTGTCAAGAGTTGCAGGCTACCGTCGTGCAAGATCAAACTTGGAGGAGTGTGGCCGATTAGCAGAGACTCGGCTGCGGCATTCTCGGTGGCTAAACGAAGTTGTATGGAAGTGGCCGGATCTTCCGGATAACTTCGACTGCCCTGGCGCGCAACTTGTCCGCACAAGCGTTCATGGAGTCGATCTCCTCCGTGGTCAGACAGGTTGTGATTCTGGAGGTCTCTCTCGCAGCCCTCACGCGGTCCAATGTCTCTTTGCCCTTAGGGGTAACAGAAACCCTGACCAAGTTCTTTCTCTTCAAATCTCGCTTCTTGGTTACCAACCCGTTCTTCTCCATGCGATTGACCAGGGCTGACATCGAATGCGGCTCTCGAGAGAGCCGCCGGCCCAGTTTGGACGGTGTTAGTGGTTCCTGTGACGTGTGGAGGGTATACAGAACTTTCACCTGAATCACGGATAGTCCCATTCGGGACAGCTCCATCTCCCTGGCCTTTTCGACGAGCTCCAGAGATGTGTACAGACGGGCCCAGAACGACTCGTGCTCGGTGAGATCCAGACCATCTTGTCTTGCCATGTTAGTCCCCCCTTGGTTCAACAGGAATCCAGGACACGCCAGTCGCTGTTTTGGCTGCGACCAGTGTAGGCATAGCCGCCGCTGCGGTCAAGAAACGGGGGCCTCGGTGTGTTGCTGCCTGCGCTCGCAGAGCGGGTGCGATCGCTCCGCCGGCAAAGGCGAGACCTGCCGACGATGAACTGAATAAGGACCGATACCTGGAGGGCCATGCTCCGTCGTAGCCGCTGACGTGGCTGTAGATGTGACGCAGCCATCCGACCTGCCCGTCAACTGCACTTCGTGTAGCCGCAACTGCGGCAGAGGTAGCAGCCCTCCTGATAGACCAGCAGGTTGCCGCAGTCGGGACATTGGCCGGCCACGTTCTTGACTCTGGTGGCCTGCCCGGCGGCGGGCCTTTCGGGGACCTCCTGGATTTCTTTCTCCAACACGCTGGCTATGGCATCGGCGCAAGAGAGGACGGCGTGTCCTCCCTCCCAGACAATGGACGGGCAGCGTATGCCTCTGAGCTGCTCTACGATGCTGGCGATCTCTATTCCGGAACGCAGCGACAGCGAGATGAGCCGAGACAGGCCCTCCAACTGCGCTGAGGCGCAGCCTCCCGTCTTTCCCAGAGTGGAGAAAACCTCGCAGATGCCGTGCTCATCCCGGTTTACGGTCACGTAGAGATTCCCGCAACCGGTGGACACCCTCTCGGTGGACCCGGCAGTGACACGGGGCCGCTTGCGGGGGGTGCGGGTCTGGGTCTCGACCTTGATCTCAGCTTTCTTCTCCCCCACCGCACCATCGTGGTTGATGGTGAGGACCTGGCTCTCCTTGCTCCTGTCCCGGTAGATGGTTATCCCCTTGCAGCCGAGTTCATAGGCTAGTCGGTAGACCTTGGCCACATCCTCCCTGGTGGCATCGTGCGGGAAGTTCACCGTTTTGGAAACGGCGTTATCAGTCGATTTCTGGAAGGCGGCCTGAATCCTGACGTGCCCCTCCGGGGTGATGTCGTGGGCAGTGGTGAAGACCTGCTGCACCCAATCGGGTACCTTGTCCATGCCACGGGCGCTGCCCCTTGCGGCCAACTCCTTCATAAGTTCCTCGCTGTAGAACCCTTCCTTCTTGGCCACCTCCTCGAAGTTCGGGTTCACCTCCAACATGTGTTCCCCTTCGAGTATGGTGCGCATGTAGGAGAGGGCGAACAACGGCTCGATGCCGCTGGAGCAACCGGCGATGATGCTCAGGGTTCCCGTGGGGGCGATGGTGGTGCGGGCGGCATTTCTCAGCTTGGGCTTGCCGGGTAAATCGTAAATACTGCCTTCGAAGGCGGGGAAGGCCCCTCTGGTCTTGGCCAGGTCGGCAGAGGCCGCCGTGGCCTCCTTGTTGATGAAGCTCATCACGTTCTCGGCGGTCTCCAGCGCCTTCTCAGAGTCATAGGGAATACCAAGGCAGATCAGGGCATCGGCAAAGCCCATCACGCCCAGGCCGATCTTCCTGGTGGTCTTGGTCATCTTCTCTATCTTCTCTGTGGGGAACTTGTTGGCTTCAATAGTGTTATCCAGAAACCTGACGGCCAGCTTGACTGTGTCAGCCAGCTTGGGATAGTCGATCTCCATCTTGCCGTCCTGTTGCCGCAGCATCTTGGAGAGGTTAATCGATCCCAGGTTGCAGGACTCGTAGGGGAGCAGGGGCTGCTCGCCGCAGGGGTTGGTGCTCTCGATCGTTCCCAGCTTTGGCGTGGGGTTGTCCTTGTTGATCCGGTCGATGAAGATAATGCCGGGATCACCAGTCCTCCAGGCCATGTCCACTATCTTGTCGAAGACCTCTCTGGCGTTGAGCTTCTGGACGGACTGTCTGGTGTTGGGGTTAATGAGATCGAAGTCGCGGCCTTGGTCGACGGCCTTCATGAATTCCTCGGTGATAGCGACGGAAAGGTTGAAGTTGCTGAAGACAGTGCCCTTCTCTTTGGCGCTGATGAACTTCAGGATGTCAGGGTGGTCAATGTTGAGAATGGCCATGTTGGCGCCCCGCCGCATTCCACCCTGCTTGATGACGTCGGTAGCGATATCGAACACGCGCAGGAAGGAAAGAGGACCGCTGGCGATGCCGCCGGTGGAACCTACCCGATCGCTCTCCGGTCTGAGTCTGGAAAAGGAGAAACCGGTGCCGCCGCCGCTCTTGTGTATGAGTGCGGTCTGCTTGACAGCCTCAAATATCGACTCCATGGAGTCCTCTACGGGCAGCACGAAACAGGCGGAAAGCTGTCCCAGCTCTCTGCCGGCGTTCATCAGAGTGGGCGAGTTGGGCAGGTACTCCAGGCTGGCTATCATAGCGTAGAACTTGTCTTCCCAGCTTCTGACATCGGCTTGCAGATCGTAGGCCACCTCTGCCGAAGCAATGCAGCGGGCCACCCGTCGGAGCATCTGTTCCGGCGTCTCAATGACCTTGCCATTGAGGTCCTTCTTCAGGTATCTCTTCTCCAGCACCTTCGTGGCATTAGGAGACAGCCTCATGATAGCCTCACCACCGTCGGTGGCCGGAGCGCACTTTATCTGACCGGCTTTTGTCTTCACACTGGCTTCAGTTGTTTCCATATGTCCCATTTTGGTCAGAGCCTCCTTGACTATGCCTTCGATTTCGGTTGGCTCCACGGTTCGCTTCCCCTTCTGTCTTCCGCGCAGGACAAGCCCTTCCATTCCTGGCAGCGGGAGTCTGGTTCCTGTCTTGCCCTTTTCCATCCTCTGGATCACCTGACTGGTAAGCTGCTCGGTCATCTCTCGATCGGTTATGCCCAGAGACTGTACTGCGGCAAAGACGGCCCGGGCTATCTGGTCGCGGGCAAGACGGTCAGAATCGTTCTTCTTGGCTTCGTGTTCAGACATGGTAGGCCTCCTAGCCAGTGGCTTTGCGCGATCTCTTGGCGGATGACAGCAGGCCTTCTCCGGGGATGAGGGGCAGTTGGGTGGCGGGGGTTTTCTCCTGGCTGTGCATCAAGGCGTCGATTTCTTCTCTAAAGCTCTCAACATCGGCGAACTCCCGGTACACGGAGGCAAATCGAATGTAGGCAATGCGGTCCACATCCTTGAGGTGCTTTATCACCAACTCCCCGACTGTTGAGCTGGGCACTTCGACTTTCCCCAAGTGATGGAGGTCTTCCTCGGTCTTGTCCACGACCTGCTCGATTCTCTCGTTCGATACCGGTCGTTTGGCGCAAGCCTTGCGAATGCCTGCCGTCAACTTGTCTCGATTGAACTCCTCCCGGCGTCCATCCTTCTTGATCACCATGAAGCTGTCAGCGTGAAATCGCTCGTAAGTAGTGAAGCGGGCATCACAGTGCAGGCACTGTCGCCGGCGCCGGATGCCGTCGTCGATGCCTCTTGAATCGACAACCTTCGAATCTTGAAAACCACAATAAGGACATTTCATGGGCTTTGAATCCTACGGCTTGGGGTGCCTCAGCACTATAACACAAGATATAGTGGCTGTCAATAGGTTTCGGGACGCTCTGGGAGGCTGAGGTTTCGTCATTGGCCCAACCAGGGTTGTCTTTGTGGCAACGATCTCGGGCCAATCTGCGGAATCCACAGACCCCCGGCAAGGAGGTATCCTCTTCTTCAGAGTCTGTCTATATCTTCCCTCTGAGGAGTTCCCTGACACAGATTCTGCTGAAGTCCCAGAACTGCTGCCGCGCGCTCTTGAAATCCATCGTCTGCATCAGGCTGCCCAGAACTCCAAATAGAAGCATGGTGGGTATGAGTCCTCTGGAGTACTCCAGCATCCAGGTGTTCTCTTTCATGCGGTAGCCCTTGTCGTAGCCTTTTCTCAAGAATGCCATGTCACCTGGCTTGTAGACCGCGTGCTCGAACTGCCCGCGGGCGTAACACCGCATTTCCCCATCCAGCAGGATGTCGTAGACGTGAGACCAGTGGTAGCGGCCAGTGTAGCCCTCCGAACCGATCGGGCTCCCAAATATGACCAGGTATTCCGTGACGGATGCATACAAGATGGTGAGCATTCCCATGGAGCCGCCGGACATCTTGAAGACCCAGGTCTTCTTGCGGCGGATGCGGTTGGGATACTGCTTGTCCAGATCATCCGTGATGGCTTCGAATTTCTCCTCGAGTGGCAGAGCGAGGCTTCTCCGGCAGATGTCCTGCAGGGTATCGGGATCGAAGATATAGGCCACGAGTTCCTCCCCGGTCAGAGCCTGCCGAATCCATCTCCCCACCCGGCACTTTGGCAGGGTACTCCCTGACCATACTTATTCCGCCGAACGATCATATTAGTAACGCCGATGGGTGTCAAGGAGAGGCACATGGAGAACGTCCGCTGCAATTGACAGGTGAGCAGGCAAATCCCTAGAATATTCGTGGACCAGGCGCTCCGGCAATGGAGGCGGCCGGGCTTTACACGGCAGTGGGTCAGAGACCCGTGGGACCTTCCCACGGGTCTTTTCTGTACAGTGGGGACGCCAGCCTTCACCGTTGATAGGTACAGGGCAGACCAGGATGGAGAACGTGAGGCAGTCACAAGACGAGCGCGGCGAGCGTGAGAAGAAGAACGTGGCGCTATCGTCGGTCGTGGCTGCGGTGTTCCTTACCGGCATGAAGCTGGTGGTGGGACTGCTCACCGGCAGCCTGGGCATCCTTGCCGAGGCCGCCCACAGCGGTCTTGACCTCATCGCGGCAGTCGTGACGTTCCTGGCGGTTCGGGTCTCCGGGCGGCCGCCGGACAGCGAGCATCACTATGGCCACGGGAAGGTCGAGAACCTCTCCGCGCTCATCGAGACCCTGCTTCTGCTGGCCACCTGTGTCTGGATCATCTATGAGGCCATAAAGAGGCTCTTCTTCGAAGATGTGCTGGTTACGGTCACGTATTGGAGCTTCGTGGTCATGGGTATCTCAATAGTGGTGGATATCACTCGATCCCGCGCACTTATGCGGACTGCCAAGAAGCACGGCAGTCAGGCACTCGAAGCGGACGCGCTGCATTTCTCTACGGATGTGTGGTCTTCATGCGTCGTTATTGCCGGGTTGGCTGGGGTCCTATTGGGAGACCGCCTCCACACAACCGCTCCGACTGCGGCGCATTGGCTCTACCGGGCTGACGCCATCGCCGCGCTGGGGGTGGCGATTATTGTGATCTATGTCAGCTACAGGCTGGGACAGCGCACGATAGCCGTGCTGCTGGACAGGGCTCCCAAAGGGATGAGTTCCGCAGTGAGGCAGGGGATGGCAAAGCTCCCCGGGGTCTCCGATGTGAAGCAGGTGCGTGTGCGGCAGAGTGGCCCATCGACCTTCGTGGACTTGGTTCTTTCCGTGAAAGCCGACACCAGCGTTGAAAGGGCACACTGCATTGCCGCCGAAGCGGAGAATCTGGTGCACCAGTTGGTGCCCAAGTCAGAGGTCATGGTGCATGTGGAACCCTGTGCGCCAAACGGAATGGGGCCGGTGGAGACCATACACGGTGTCGCGGCCGCACACGGAGTTGATGTCCACGATCTGATTCTGCGTGACGTCAATGGCCGCCAGACTTTGGAGATGCACGCTGAGGTTCCCGACAACCTCAGCGTCGATGATGCTCACGAGCGTATCAGTGCCATGGAGCAGTCGCTGTTGCGCGAGATGCCGGCAATCCAGGATGTGGTAGTGCACATCGAACCTAGCAGTGACAAGAGCATATGTCAACCGGCGGCCGAATCGCTGTCGCCAGCGATTCAAGAGGCAATAGACCATTTGCGGAGAGAGTACCCTTCTCTTCGTGACTGCCACAGCGTCAGCATCACCAGCGACAGCAGCAGCCGGTTGGGCCTCTCCTTCCATTGCACCGTCTCACCCGATCTCAGCATTGCTGAGGCGCATGATCTGACCACACGCATCGAAGTCTTTCTCCACGGCCAGTTCCCTGATCTGGAGCAGATCCTCATCCATGTTGAGCCGCAGAAATAGGAGGCCGGTCGCCGGGATTGGCTACCTCGTCGCTTCAGAGGTAGACTGCAGTCAAGCACTCGGTGGGGTGACATGCGGATGGATGCACATGCCCGCCCGAACGTCCCAGAGTGGAGGGGATGCACAACCCAGCGAGTCTCGGCGCCAGACCCAAGCTGCGAATGGTGTATCATGTGTGGACATTCTCGCGAAGGACTACCGAAGTGGCTATTGAGTCCGGCAGTCGTGCTGTAATTCTGAAGCGATCACTCATCTTCTCCGGCTTGAACGATGGTGACCTCGAAGCCCTGTCCAAGCTGGCGGTGAGCCACCTCTTCAAGGCGGGTGAGTATCTCTTCTGGGAAGGCGGTGCGCCTGCTCATTTCTACGTTGTTGCTTCTGGCAGGGTCAAAGTCCTGAAGCATTCCTCGTTGGGTAAGGAGTTCGTGGTGGCCTTCTTCGGCCCCGGAGAGATCTTCGGCGAGGTTGCTGTCTTCGAAGAAAGGCCATATCCGGCTTCGGCCCAGGCGATCTCAGATAGTGAAGTCCTGAGGATCGGGAAGGAGAAGTTTCTGGCCTTTCTATCCGACCATCCGGAGATTTCCCTGCGGATCATCAATATGCTTGGCGGACGGTTGAGAGACGCCCAGAACCGGCTCAATGCTCTGGCGGGAGAACGAGCCGAGCAGCGGGTGGCCAAGATATTGTTGATGCTTTCATCGAAGCTGGGGCAGAGCCTCCCTTTCACGCGGCAAGAGATAGCCGACATGTCCGGGACCACCATCGAGACGACCATCAGGGTCATGAGTCGCATGAAGAGCGGAGGCATCATTCGTTCGTATCGCGGCAGGACGGATATCGTGGATGAGACCAAGCTCAAACTGCTGAGCGAAGGCCCGCAGCTGGTTTAGGTTTGCCACCCATCTGCTTTTGCGGTCCTCGCCCACTGCTACGGTCCTTCACAATGGAAGGGGCATTTCCGGCTTCTTGGAATTCCACCGTGAGGCAGTTTCAAGAATCACTTGTCAATCCCCTGGCCCCCACTCCTCCTGAGGCGGATCTTCGATCTTGGGGGGTGATAGGAGAGTTGAGGGACACCCTCAAACTCCCGGCATCCGCCCGAGGCGGACTGCACCTCTCTATGACTTAGATCATGGTGGAGGCACAGTTCGAGGTCTAACATGAAGGGTGAAGTCTTGATGTGGACGTGGCAGTCCCCAGGAGGTGGCAGTGATGTTCAACAGATGCCCTGGTGTTGAAAGATCTCTGAGAATCGAGTTGCACAAATGCCCCAAATGCGGTGCTGAAGTGGAGATATTCTCCAACGAGGTCAAGGTGAAGTGCTACCAGTGCGGGGAAATGGTCTACAGTGAGAGGCTGCCTACCTGCATTGACTGGTGTGCTTCGGCGCGAGAGTGTCTGGGAGAAGAGAGGTGGCGGCAGTTGAAAGGACAGAGTGATGGCCAGTGAAGGGCCGAGAAGGGGACCAAGGAACATTATCGGAAAGGTGCCATGGAGGGAGGGGTACAATGGGCGCAAGAACGAAGGTGCTAAGGAAGGTTGTCAGGATCAATGAGGAGAAGTGTAGCGGGTGCGGGGTTTGCATTCCGGCCTGCGCTGAAGGGGCCCTGCAGATAGTTGATGGCAAGGCGACACTGGTGAGCGACAAGTACTGCGATGGCCTCGGTGCCTGCCTGGGGGAATGCCCGGAAGGAGCCATAACCATAGAGGAACGGGAAGCCGACGGATTTGACGAGACTGCGGTCAGGCACCACGTTGAGCAGCACAGCCACGCGGAAGAGACCCTTCCCTGCGGCTGCCCATCGGCGAGCGAAACCCGGCTGGCGAGGCGGCCGGTCGAGACTGATTCAACGGGAACGATCTACCAGGAGTCAATGCTGGGCAACTGGCCGGTGCAGCTCACTTTGGTCACTCCCGGGGCGGCTTTTCTGCAGGGGGCTGATGTGGTGCTGGCGGCAGACTGCGTGCCTTTCGCCTATCCGGGCTTTCATCGCGATTTTCTGAAGGATCATGCTCTATTGGTGGCTTGCCCCAAGCTCGATGACTTTGAGGCTCACTTGGCGAAACTGACCGAGATTCTACGCAGGTCCAAGGTGCAGAGTATCACTGTGGTACGGATGGAAGTGCCTTGCTGCTCAGGCCTGACACACATGGCAGAGGAGGCCATTCGCCTCAGTGGGAAGAAGATACCGCTAAGCGAATTTGTTATTGGGATACAAGGAGATCGCCGTGTCTGATGCTAAGCAGGCCCAGCCTCACGAAGCTGGGCCTGCGCCTGTCTCTGTCGGAACGATCGACGGCAACTCATCCCCCTGGCAGAGCGCTGCAAGAGTCTTCTGCCTGCCGTGGTGAATGGTAGCCCGAGTCTCTAGGCAACCTCCGGCTCAATCAATCCGTAGGCTCCATCTTTTCGGCGATATAGAACGTTGAAAGAGTTGTTATCGGCGTTCAGAAAAATGAAGAAGTCATGGCCAAGCAGCTCCATTTGCACTGAAGCTTCCTCGACGGTCATCATCTTTATGGGGAAGCGTTTGGCTTTGACAATGACGTCCGGAGTCTTCTTCTCTTCCTCTACCTCTGCCTCGATAGGAGGTTCAGCTTCTCTCTTGTGCCTGGCGAATCTTCTCCTGAGGTAGTACTTCCCCTTGAACCGTCCTATCTGTTTGCGAATGACATCGTCAGCAGCGTCAATGGCGGCGTAGACGTCAGCCTGCCTTTCTTCAGCCCTGATCAGCACGCCGTTGCTCTTGATCGTCACCTGAACGACATACCTGTTAGTCTGGGATTTGGCTTTCTCCTTGGAAATCTCAACCTTGGTCTCGACGATGGAAGGCAGAAGATGACTCAGTTTGCCCATTTTCTTGCTGACATAGGTCTCCACAGCCTTGGACAGTTGCAGTTTCTTGCCCCTGATTTCCAGTTCCATGTTTTCGGTCCCTCCTTGTGTTGTCGCTAAAGACCCAGTTGTGATTGAAACCTAGAAGTCGTGTTGGTGCATCTTTAGTCAACGACGGTTGTCGTTGAGAGGAAGCGAGTCTGACAAGTCATGGCGGGTAGAATGCATCGTTGTGTCACCACTATAAGGTGAGACTTCATAGGTGTCAATATGCTTGGAAGATCAGAGATCGCTGGCAGCAGGTGCCGCTTTGCTTACACCAGGACGGCTTCCTTGGCGGCCTTGCGCCCAGAAGAAGCTTTCTTCGATGTCGGCTCGGTGGACTTCTGGGCAGGGTGCGGGCCCTCGGGAGCATTTATGGATAGCGGCTCGATAACAACCGCTCTAGGCTTCGCAGTGACTCTGGCCTTGTCTGGCAGATGCTTGTGCTCGCTGGAAGCATCGGTTGGTTTGTCAGCGGTGGCCGTTGCGGAGCGCTTGGCCGTCTTCCCGGCGCTCTTGGCTTTGTTTGGTGCCGGCTTAACCTTGTCTGAAGCCTCAACTGGCGAATCTGCGATGGCCGCGGTGCGGCGCCCAGCGGTCTTCTTGGAGACTGGTCTGCGTGCCTCTTGGACTGGCTCTGGTTCCGGAGAAGCTTTGACTGGCGTTTCAGCAATGGCCGCAGCGCGGCGCCCAGCGGTCTTCTTGGAGACTGGCTTGATTGCTTCCTGCGCCGGCTCTGGTTCTGGAGAGGCGTTGGCCGACGTGCCTGCTATGGCTGCGGTACGGCGCCTCGCCGTTTTTCTGGAAACTGGTTTGAGTGCTTCCTGCATTGGTTCCGGTTCCGGAGAAACACAGGCTGGTGTGTCTGCCAGTATCGTGGTGCTGCCTCCTGTCGATTTCGGGGCCACATCTCGTGCAGGCGGCAATCCCTGAGAGGAATCGGCCGGCGTGTCCACAATGGCTATATCAGGGCATTCGGGCAAGGCCACTGTCTCTGGACCGGAATTGTTGTTCTGGGTGGCAAGTGCAATCGTTGCGAGTTGAGGCCCTTCGCGCGTTACCGCCTCGCTCTGTACCAGTGCTGTCAGTATCTCCTGCCAGTGGCTGTAGATGGCCCAATGGCCCTCTCCCGGGAAAAGCGTAACACGGCAGTGTGGGATGGCACTCGCCAGTCGTTTCCCCATGGCTATCGGCGCCTGCGTGTCGCTCTCTCCGTGCCATAGCAAGACATCGCAGTTTATGACATGAAGGTGGAAGCCCCAAGGCCGGGACAGGAGCTCCAGATCCCAGGTGATGCCCTGGGTGCCAGAGCGAACGGCCTCTATGAAGTCGGCCGTCAGCATCGCTTTCATCTTGGGCAGCAAGGTGTGGGCCTCCTCGGAATTGCGGAGGCCATTGATCTGGGACCTGAAGTACAGGTCGGGATTATGTCGCCAGGTGGTGCACATCAGCCAGCAGCCCAGCTTGGCCAGCGGAGGCAGATGGCGATCCAGGCTGAAGAACAGATGTCCCATTCCCTGCATGCCTCTGGTAACCTGTGGACTGTCCAGCGGCGCTATGCTGCTGATCAAGCCGGCAGCAGTCAGTCTCTCCGGAATACTCGATGCGCAGACTGCCGCGTATGGCCCGCCGCCTGAGTAGCCCATCACGGCGAAACGCTGTATGTTGAGGGCATCAGCAAGCTGTACTACGTCGTTAGGCCAATCCAGCAGAGTGCGGCAAGGTTTGAAATCTGAGCGCCCGAATCCCGGGCGGTCAACAGCGATGATGCGGGCGCCGGCGGAAGCGGCGACGGAAGCGTCCGGATGATGGAAGAGACGTGATCCCGGTGTCCCGTGAAAGAAGAAGACCGGCTTGCCCTGCGGGTCGCCGTATTCGGCGTAGGCCAGCCGTCTTCCATCGAGCAGACTTATGTTTCCCTCAGGCAACGATGATAGTGTGGTCTCCAACGTTCTCCTCCCTCTGTTCATCCAGGAATCAGAGTTCCGATGTTCATTCTACGGGGGCACGATCACAGTCATGTCTCAGAGCGAGATGGGAACCTCGCAAAGCCTTCTCAAAAGCGAGGAAATCAATCGCTGGCGAATCTGCCTCTCGGCTCCAGTGAAGTGGCCTTCTTGCTTGCTGTGGCTCTGGGCAAGCCGATGGAGAAGGTGGTCGTCGAGACCCTGAAGCCGGACGGAGACGTCAAGTACTGGCGCGACAGCGGTGGGGTGCACCATGTGCCAAAGCGCAGGCTGGAGGATATCGCACTGGGTGACCTCTAAGGGACGTCCGTCATGCGTTCCCCGTCCACTGTTTGGGACGAGGCGGCATGATATCAGGTGGTTCTCTCTTCCTAATGGCGGACGATTCCACGGTCGGACCGGGCTGCTCTGCCTAGCCAGAACCGGCGCGGCTGATGACGTGCACGGCAGTGGCCTTGAAAGAGGCGTGAACCTGCTGGCCTACCTTGAGCCCCAATTCCTCTGCCGACCTTCTGGTGATAAGGGTCACCAGAGTGAAACCGCAGTCGATCTCCACTCTGGCATAGGGACCGGACAACGCCATCAGTTTGACTTCACCGGAGAACGAGTTCCGGGCACTACTGGAGGGTGATTGCAGAGAGATGGTGATCTCCTCGGGCCTGATGAAGACGTGGACTTCTTCCCCTGGGCGGTGATCCGTTACGGCTTCCAGGCTGTGACTGTTCAACCCGACCTGAGCCAGGCCGCCTTCGTTGGTAGCTACGCGTCCCCTCAGGATGTTCTCCACTCCCACGAACTGGGCGACTCTCATGTCACTGGGGGCATAGAAGATGTCTTCGGGTTTGCCCACCTGGATCAGCTCACCCTCCATCATGACGCCTATTCTGTGGGCCAGGCGCTGCCCTTGAGCCATCTCGTGGGTCGCTATCACAATGGCCGTCGCGCGCTCACGACTGAACTTCAGGATGAATCCCTCAATCGTGTTCAGGCTGACCGGGTCAAGGTTGGCGGTGGGTTCGTCCAGCAGGAGCATCTGCGGGTCTGTGACGAGTGCCCGGGCCAGAGCTACCTTCTGGGTTTCACCACCGGAAAGGGTGCGCGCATTTCTTTTCTGGTAGCCATCCAGGCCGACCGTCTTCAGCAGGGTGTTGACCTTCTCAGGGATGGCCTTCCTGTCATACTTCCTCACTCTGAGCGGGTAGGCCACGTTGTCATAGACACTGGCATCGAACACCACTGGCTTCTGCAGCACCATACTGATCTTGCGGCGCACCTGGGTTCTGAGCCGTGGTGTGACTTCCCTTCCGTCGAACAGAACCTTGCCAGAGGAGGGCTTCTCGAGGTGATCGAAGAGACGCAGCAAAGTGGTCTTCCCGGCGCCCGCAGGCCCGATGATAGCCAGTACCTCTCCTGTCTCCACGGTCAGTGAAACGTCCTTCAGCACGGCCTTCGTGCCGAAGCGTTGGTTCACGTCGATGGCTTCTGTCAACGACATCAGCGCCTCTGTTGGACGACATTGACTGCGATGTTGACTACCAAGGCCATGGTGATAAGGATGATGCCAAGAGCCATGGCCAGTGCGAACAAGCCTTGCTGACTGTAGAGCGATATGGCGGTGGTCAGCACACGGGTGTACCCGGCGAAGTTCCCGCCAACGATCCAGGCAGCGCCGACCTCGGAGATAGCCCGGCCAAAACCCAGGAGGACTCCGGCGACGATGGCGAATCGGGCCTCCTTGATGATGGCCCAGATGGCCTGGAACTCGTTGGCCCCGAGAGAGAGCGTGGTGTCTTTGATGGTCTTATCTACCCCACTCAGCGCAGAGATGGTCAACCCCAGCATTACCGGCACGATCAGCAGCGTCTGGGCTATGACCATGGCCGTGGGAGTGAAAAACAGGTGGAAAGCGCCGAGAGGTCCGGCGCGAGACAGCATCAGGAAGACGAAAAGGCCGACGCAAACCGTGGGAACGCTGTACAGAGTCTGGATGATGTTGATGAGGAGGCGCTTGCCCCAGAAGTTGCGGAAGCTGATGAGTCCGCCCAACGGGATGCAGATCAGTGCCGCCAGGATAGTGGAGGCCGCCGAGACTCTCAGAGACCTCCACGTGATGTCGATGACTTCCGGGTCGCGCGATACAATAAGGTGTATCGCGTCTTTCAGGGCTTGCCAGAGTTCAGCCAATCTGCTTCAGTTCTCCAGTCTTGCCTGCCCGCTATGACGCGGGTTCATTGCCGGCACAAGGCGTAAACAGTTGCAGGCCATAGTCCTTAACCCCGTATTTGCCGATCAACTCCTGTATCTCGGGCGAGGTCAGGAACGTCACCATGTTCTGAGCCATATCCTGGCTGGTGCTCTTGGTGCAGACGATCGCCGAGTAGACGTTCAGCAGAATGGCACCCTGGTCTACGATGGGCACTAGCTGCAAGTCGCTCTTGTAGGCTAGGAAGGTACCCGCATCGGTCAAGGTGTAGGCACTCAGTTCGCTGGCCTTCTGCAGCGTTGGCCCCATGCCGCTGCCGGCGTCCAGGTACCAGCCTGCAGCGCTTCCGGCGCTCTTGACGGCAGCGTAGTCAGCATGACCGGCCGCCTTCCAAATAGCCTTCTCCTTGCTGTGCGTTCCGGAGTTGTCTCCCCGGGAGATGAATTTACCACTGCCGCTCTCATACAGCCTCTTGAAGGCGTCCTCGGGAGTCATGTTCTTGATGCCGGCCGGATCGCTTTCGGGGCCGACGATCATGAAGTAATTGTAGGCGAAAGGCACGCGCCCCACTCCATAGTTGTCAGAGATGAACTTCAACTCGTTGGGTTTGTCGTGGATGGTGAGGACATCAACGTCACCCCTCTTGCCGTACTCTATGGCTTGACCTGACCCAGCGTAGTATACGTCCAGTTGGACGTTGTACTCCTTTTCAAACTTCGGTTCGAGGTAAGTCCAAAGCCCGGTATCGTAGAGGCTGGTGGTGGTGGCTACACGTAGTCGGCTCTCGGCAGTAGCTGCTTTGCCAAAGTCTTCTGACTGGCTGCAGCCTATACTGCCTATGACCAGGGCTGCCAGCAAGAGCAGAGCCAGCAAGCCATGGATTGTCTTCTTCACTAGTCAATCCTCCGTATTGTTTTCACAGAATCCCAGAGCGCTCTATGCCAGCCTCTTGTGCGGAGGAGCGCGGCTACGCGATATGCCCATCCTTAACCCTCCTTTCCAAACATGGGAGGCATCGCCGTTTCCAGCGATACCCTGCCGGCCCGTCTCCAGTGGGTATTCCCTTTAGGAGACAAGGCTCGGAGAGTTCAGATCCTTGTTCAAATGAAGGTCGTTGTCCCCGTCTGGGAGGTGTCGTAGCCCCCGGCTTCAGTCACGGCCTTTCGAAAATCCTTGCTGGCGATGACCTCGAGAAGCGGGGCGAACTCCTTGTTCCTGTGGTTCTCGATGGGGATCACCAGGTCGTACTTTTCCCGGTACAACGGCAGGAAATCGACATGACAGGCTCGGGCGGCGGCCTCAATACCCAGACCTACATCCGCCTCGCCTTTGGCGATGCCTCTGGCCACGGCGAGATGCGTGTCCACCTCATGGGTGTAGCCCTCCACGTTGGACGGCGTTATGCCCAGTTGCCGCAGTTCCTGATCAAGCAGAATCCGCGTTCCAGAGCCCTTCTGGCGGTTGATCAGGGTGACATCAGGACGCCTCAGGTCTTCAATGCCCTTGATCCGCCTGGGGTTACCGGCGGCAAACATGAGTCCCTGGATGCGGTAGGCCAGGTGGACGATGGCTACCTCCCGGCCGGGCAGAAGGTGTTTGACGTAAGCGTAGTTGTACTCCCCGGTCTCTGCGTCCAGGAGATGAATGCCGGCCAGATCTGCCCGCCCTTCCTGAAGGGCGATCAGGCCACCCAGGCTGCCGGCATAGGTGACGTCGATCTTGATTTCGGGATTCTTCTGCCTCAGCCTGCTTACGAGCATGTTGAGTGCCAGGTCATGACTGGCAACGATGACCAGAGCCTTGCCCAACTTGGCGCTCTTCGATGACCCCTTGGCAGCCTGTGCGCTGTCCTTCCGCTCCTCCCGCCACCGGTCCAGATGTATAGAGAAAGCGGCTTCTATCTCTTCCAGGCTGTAACCCTGACTGAGGGCTTCCAGAATGCCGTTGCTCATCATATTTGACAGCCGGGTCTGACGCAGCGTCAGCAGTTGCGGGTCTTTGCTGTTGCCCACCACTGCTGTGCCTCCGCCGCGCCTGGACTGGAGGACTCCGTCTTCTTCCAGTTGCCGGTAGGCCTTCACCACAGTTCCTGGACTTATGGCGAGACTCTCCGCCAATTGCCTGACGGTAGGCAGCCGCTCTCCCGGCTGGAGGCGCCCCGTGGCCACCATCTGTCTCACCTGGTCCGCTATCTGAGTAAACATCGGAGATCTGGCGCTACTCGAGAGCCTGACTTCAATCTGGGGAGGAGTCTTGCCTCTAGACATATCGACTTCACATCGGAACCAGGGAGTAGTCTGACGTAGTTGTGCCACTTATGATAGTGTAATTATATCAAGTCACGTACAGATAGGCAACTGCGTGTCTTGGAGGCAAATGGGGTAAAGCGAAGACAAATCTCTCCGATCTGAGATGCCCAAACGCGGTCAATCAGGGCGGTGAGCCGGTGGGCGCATAGCCCCGAGGGTTCAGGCGGCAACGCCTGCGCCGCCCGATGTGGAAAGGAGAGTATATGGAGGCTGGCTTGCTCTGATGAAGCGCCCTTGATCTACAGGGCGTTCTTCTCTTGTCCGCACACACCGCAGTGCTGCTGAAGTGCCCTCTTCGTTCGGATTGTCGATTATCTTGGTGCGGGATGCGGGACAGGGGTCATGAACGAGCCATCCATTTCCTGTGCTCCATGTTCGTGCCAAGATCCTAACAGCAGGTCCCGACGGCGGCCCCCGTTTCAGGATGAGAGTTGAGAGTTCTTCCCCGAGTGGTGTTCAAGGACCTGTCTGTTGCGGCGGGCACCTCCTTACTGCTAAAGTTGTTCCTGAGGATTATGTAGATGAGGCTGTTCTGGTTGGCGGCAGCCCTGGCGCTGGTGGTGGGCCTGATCGGGGGGTTGGTGGTGGCGGTCTGGCGGTTTCCCGACATGTCCGTCGCCGTTCCGGTCCTGGCAGTGGGGCTGGCAGTTGCCCTGCAGAAGTACACCGCCAGCTTCTTCGGCTACTTCGTCATCAACTTCTCCAGGATATACAGTCCCGGGGACAGGATCCGCATTGGCAACATCAAGGGTGACGTGCGCTGGGTGGGGCTGATTCATACCACGCTGGAGGAAGTGGGCGAAGACGAGAAGCTGGGGGGTGAGCTGACCGGCCGCATCCTGCATGTGCCCAACCTGCTCATATTGGACCAGCCGGTGCTGAACTACTCCAAGGACTACACGGTCCACGAGAAAGCCGTCACCTCTGACTTCATGTTTGACGAGGTACGCATTCCTCTTACCTCCGACAGCAATGTGGCCAAAGCCAGCCAGATTCTCGAGAGTATTCTCAGGGTCGAGGAAGATGTTCACCTGAAGGAAGCCCGGGAGATGTTTCAGAACGGCTATCCCAAGTTCCTCAGCGAGGCCACGGGAGGGCCCAGGATTCTGGTGCACGTGGAGCCGGGGCGAATATGGATCAATGGCAAGTTCGTGGCGCCCATACGCGACCGCAACCAGTTGAGGAGCCGGATTCTGGTGCAATTCATGGAGCGAGCCAAGGCGAGTCCGGACGTCAAGCTGGCCTAGACAAGCGCCGAATGATCCTGCCTCATTCCACTCTCTCCACTTTCAGCAAGTTTGTGGTGCCTGGAATGGCGATAGGGAGGCCGGCGGTAATCACTATGAGGTCGCCTTTGCGGGCAATTCCCGTTTCGAGGCACAGGCGCACGCCCTCGGCGAAAAGCTCATGCACGGTGGCTGGCTCCGGCACCTCGTAGGGGTAGACCCCCCAAGAAAGGAGGAGCCTCAGTCTCTGTCTGGGGCTGGGGGTGGCAGCCAGAATGGGAATGCCGGGACGATACTTGGCCACGCGCCTGGCGGTGCTCCCAGACATGGTGAAGGCAACGATGGCTGCCGCTCCCAACTGGTGAGCCGTGTGGCAGGCGGCGTAGCTTATGGCATCGTCGGTTACCGGTTCGAGGTCGGCACCCTTCTCTGCCATTATCTTCTTGTATGGAAGCGCTGGCTCAGTTTCCAGGGCCACTCGTGTCATGACCTTGACGGCTTCCACCGGATAGCGACCCACTGCCGTCTCTTCTGAAAGCATGATGGCATCCGTGCCGTCGAAGATGGAATTGGCTATGTCAGTGACCTCAGCCCGGGTTGGCCATGGCGAATCCACCATCGACTCCAACATCTGGGTGGCGGTGATCACGGGCTTTCCGGCGCGGTTGCACTTCCTGATGATATCCTTCTGAGCCAGAGGCACTTTCTCCAAAGGGATTTCTACCCCCAAGTCACCTCGTGCCACCATCAGGCCATCGGCCGCTACTATGATACGGTCAATGTTCTGCCATGCTTCCCACTTCTCTATCTTGGCGATGAGCGGTATGTCAACGCCCTGCTCTTTCAGAAATGACTTCACGTCAAGAACGTCACTGGCTGCTCTGACGAAAGAGAGTGCCATGAAGTCGACGCCGTGGTCGATGCCAAACAGCAGGTCCTCCAGATCCGTTTCCATTGGCGAAGGGACGCGCAGGTTCACGCCGGGCGCGTTGATTCCCTTCTCCCATTCCAAAACGCCGCCCACGACAACACGGCAGGTTACGTCTGTAGCGCTCTTCAGCCGGACCTCCAGTTTTATGGCCCCATCGTTCAGGAAGATGACGTCTCCTGGCTTGACGCTCTCTGGCAGTCCGGGCAGACTCACGCTTACGGCATGTTCGTCGCCATCCACACGGCGAGTGGTGAGAACGAAATCGCTGCCTTCGTTCAAGGTAACGTCCTTCGACTTGAGCCGGCCGGTCCTTATTTTGGGACCGGGAAGGTCCTGCAGGATAGCCACCGGCATGTTGAGCGTGGCGGAGACGTCGCGGATGGTGCGAATGCGCCTCGCCTGGTCTTCGTGGCTGCCGTGAGAGAAGTTCAGCCGGGCTAAGTTCATCCCGGCTCGAAGGAGATCCTCTATCGTCGATGGTGATTCGCTGGCGGGGCCGATAGTGCAAACGATCTTAGTTCTGCGATTGGTGTTCATGCTTGCCCCTCATTATACAACTTCGGATGAAGGGAGCGGCCTATTGACAACCTGGGCGCCCGCGTTTGATAATCTGCATCGAATCATGGGGTCGGGATGTGGTGGCGAGACTGTTCAGACAGCAGTCTGACTACTGCAAACTGCCTTCTGAGTGAATGTAGAGGACCAGATGTAGCTTCTGCGCAGTCAGGCAATTTGGAGCAGGCTGGCTGGTGCAGGAGAATCTCGCTGGTTCAAAGCTGCAAGCGGTCAGAACTTGAGCTTCGCGGGGAGCCAGCTACAAACCTGCCAATCGAGCAGAGGAGGGTCAACTGGCTCGGTCCCAGCCTGCCTGCATGTGTGTCTGACGCTATCACACGAACATTCTCTCACTGACCTCCTTTTCGAGTAGTCCGTGCCCGCAATAACCCTTTCTATATACTAGGGCGGTTGGCGTCTTCTGGTATGTGACTTTCGTCTCCTTGCTTTCGCCTCATCCGTCTGGCTCCACTCCGCGTGCTATAATTCGCGATAGACTGATCAGTACATGCTCAGTGGTCGTCTCAAAAGGCGTGCAGTGGGAGTCCGTGCTGGGGGTCTGGGGGTATACCCCAAATGCAAAACCTCCCCCAAGATTGGGGGTCAGGGGGTTGAAAGCAAGTCTGCGGACATCCTCCGCCACCACCCGCAACACCGTCTCCTGGCTGAATGGCCATTCTCACGGATGAGCGGAATGTATCTCTATCAGCAATCCGGAGGGGTAGGCACATGAATCAAAGCGACAATGCTGATGCTGGACTAATGAAAGAACGGGTTGATCTCTATCGTGCGCAGAATCCGGAGGCGGATCGCTGGGCCAAAGGCTACGGTGTCATCACACACTGCCTGGAGACGCAAGCCAGAGTGTTTGCCATGGCAGAGTCGCTGGCTGCCCGGGGTGTCAGCGGCGACGGCGTACCGCTTTTCGAAGTGCTCCGCGCTGCCGATCGCCTCGCCAGCGCCGGCATGTGGCTGGTGGTCCATGAGACGTACGCTCGTCGGGTCTACCTGGACGGGCGTGTCCTGACATGGGAGGACTTCAAGCCGGATCCAGAGGGGCACACTGGTGGATCCCTCAACATGGTGCCGGCCTACACCGGCTATATGGCCGCGAATGCCGTCACCGGTCACACGCGGTCGTGGATCATGGGCCAGGGCCACTGCGTGTCAGCCATAGACTCCGTGAACCTGCTCCTGGACAACATGAGTCCGGCCCATGATGAGCGATACTCACTGACCAACGAAGGGTTGACGCGTTACGTCCAGGACTTCTACTCATACCGGCTGCGCGCCGACGGCCGCCCGGACTCGCCGCTGGGCAGTCACGTAAATGCGCATACCGCTGGTGGAATGGCTGAGGCCGGGTACCTGGGCTTTGTGGAGCTCCAGTACGTTCATATGCCGCTGCCCGGGGAGAGGCTGGTGGTGTTTCTCAGTGACGGTGCTTTCGAAGAGCAGCGAGGGAGCGACTGGGCTCCCCGCTGGTGGCGGGTGGACAACTGTGGGCTGGTGATGCCCATCATGATCAACAACGGCCGCCGTATCGATCAAAGAACCACCATGTCTCAAGGGGGTGGTGTGGAATGGTTCATTGACCACCTTAGACTGAACGGCTTTGACCCGATCATCTTCGACGGCAGGGATCCGGCGGCCTTCGTCTGGGCCATAATCGAAATGGAGTGCCGGCTGGAGGCGCGCGGCAACTCGGTCCGATCCTGCGACGAATGCTACCCTGTGCCGCTCCCGTACGGAATAGCGGTGGCGCCGAAAGGGGCCGGGTTCTACGGCGCCGGAACCAATCTGGCCCACAACCTCCCGCTGGGGTCGAACCCGCGTACGGATAAGGTGGCCGCGGAGAACTTCAATGACAGTGCCCGGCGGCTCTGGGTGCCGCTGGCGGATTTGCAGCAGTCGATCACCAGTCTTCAGCATCATAGGACTTCAGGCCGACCCCTGGAACGCGATCATGCTCTGGCCCGGCGGGATGTGTCTCTGCGCGAATTACCGCCAGCAGTGTTCAGACCGGTGCCGGACAACCGGCTGGATGAAACATCCTGGACCAGGTCATCGCCCATGCATGCCGTGGACGCAGTCTTTCTGGCCACGGTGCAAGCCAATCCACGCCTTCGTCCTCGGGTGGGTAACCCTGACGAGATGCGCTCCAATCGGATGCTGCAGACGCTCGATGGCCTGAAGTTCCTGGTAACGCATCCTGAACGCGGTATCCCCGAGGACGTTCATGGGGCTGTGATCACGGCGCTCAACGAGGAGGCAGTCGCTGCTGCCGCCCTGGCCAACAAGGGCGGGATCAACATCATTGTCACCTACGAGGCCTTTGGGGCCAAGATGCACGGCGTGGTGCGCCAGGAGATCATCTTCGCCAAGCACTGCAAGGAAGCTGGGCAGCCGCCACGCTGGCTGTCTGTGCCCCTGGTGCTGACCTCTCATACGTGGGAGAACGCCAAGAACGAGCAGTCCCACCAGGACCCTGTCATGGCTGAGGCCATGCTGGGGGAGGCATCGGACGTGTCGCGGGTCATGTTCGTGCCTGACTACAACAGCGCCGTCGCGGCAATGGGCGAAGTCTACCAGACGCAAGGCCAGGTCTGGACCCTGGTGATACCGAAGTACGACTCGGTGCCGGAGCTGTTCTCGCCGGACGACGCGGCGCAGCTACTCAGGGATGGTGCCATTCGTCTCGACTGGGCAGGCCATGACGGAGACGGACAGCAAGTGATCTTGACGGCTGTCGGCGCCTATCAACTGGAGCAGGTGATAAGGGCGTCGGTCCGTTTGAAAGACCGTGGAGTGCCACACTCTGTGGTCTACATGCTGGAACCAGCGAGGTTCCGCTTACCGCGCAGTGAGGGTGAGTCGGCCCATGCGGCATCGGCCGATGTCAGGGCTGCCCTCTATCCGAGTCAGGTGTCGCCCCGCGTATTCGTCACGCACACCAGGCCGGAGACTATCCTGGGAGTGCTGCAGCCCTTGAATACTGGCACTGGCCGCACGGTTGGTCTGGGGTTCACCGGTCAGGGAGGCACGCTGACTACTCCGGGTATGCTCTTCGTCAACCGCTGCACTTGGGCTCACATTCTGCTGGAGGTGGCTGAGCTTCTGAGTTTGTCTTTGGACAGGCTGCTGGATCGGCAAGTGCAGGCAGCCTTGAATGGAAGGTTGTCTCCAGAAGGCATTGTCATCTAGCTCTTTCGTCGTGAGGTTTAGTGGCGCGAGACCCGCCATGATCTGAGGCACCAAAAAGAAACACCGACATGGGAACTTGGTCCCATGTCGGTGTTAATAGCGATTCTGCCCGGTGCTCCGCTAGAGCGCCATTTCCTTCAGGTCGGGGCTGATGATCAGCTTGGGTTCAGTCACTGACTGGACGTTCTCCGCGGTGAGGCCTGGCGCGACCTCCTTCAGCACCAAGCCCTTGTCCGTGACTTCCATGACAGCGAGATCGGTCACTATCAGCTTGACCACACCAACTGCTGTGATCGGGTAGGTGCACTTCTTGACAATCTTGAAATCGCCCTTCGTGGTGACGTGCTCCATGGCAGCGATGACCTTCTTGGCACCGACGGCCAGATCCATGGAACCGCCGATGTTGCCCACGTGCTCCGGGAAACCACGATCCGGGTTGTTCCATCCGGCAAGGTCACCCTTCTCAGAGACCTGCAGAGCACCTAGTACTGCCACGTCCATGTACCCGCCACGGATCATGGCAAAGGATTCACAGTCGGAGAAGTAGCAGCAACCAGGGAGTTCTGTTACAGCCTGGCAGCTGGCATTGATGCAGTCCTGGTCGATGTTGTCACCCTCAGCCAGAGGTCCGCAGTTCAGCATTCCGATCTCGGCCTGCAGGACGATGTCCCTGCCCTCAATCCAGTTGGACACCAGAGTAGGTATGCCGATGCCCAGGTTGACATAGGATCCATCCTGTAGGTCATTGGCTATCCTGAGGGCTATCAGTTCCCGGGCTATCCCCTCGAACTTCATGTTGTTAGGTTTGACTACCACTTCTTGTCCTCCCGTTAATCCGCTCAAGCACCTAGTCGATGCCAGGCCTGTATGCTCGCCGTCCGACCTCCACCACCCTCTGGACATAGACGCCGGGTATGTGCACCTTGTCAGGGTCCAGTTCGCCCGGTTCCACCGCCTTCTCGACCGAGGCTATTGTGATTCTGGCGGCTTTGGCCATCTCGGGATTGTAGTTCTGAGCGGTCTTGCGGCAAGTGCAGTTGCCCATCCTATCGCCTTTCCAGGCGTACACGAAAGCGTAGTCCGGCTTGAGGGCTACCTCCAACAAGTAGGAGCGACCGTTGAAGACCCTCTTCTCCTTGCCCCGCTCCACAACGGTGCCCACTCCCGTGGGGGTGTAGAAGCCGGCGATGCCGGCACCCGCTGCCCTCATCTTCTCGACAAATGTGCCCATGGGGAACACCTCAACCTCTATCTTCCCGGCGCGTACCGCCTTCTCGAACGGCGAATTGGCCCCCCTGGAGGCTGATCGATAGAAAGGATAGTTGACGATAGCTTTCTTCACCTGCCCCTGTTCAACCAGCTTGGTCATGTCCTCGTTGCCCGGTCCCATCTGCTGGCAGATGATGGTCAGGTTTCTGGCTCCCTGCCTGGCCAATGCTTGAAGGAGCTGCACAGGCGTGCCCGCAGTAAAGAAGCCTCCAACCGCAATGGAGGCTCCGTCTGGTATGTCCTTGACCGCTTCATCTATGCTGGCAAAGACTTTATCCATTCTGTCTCCCTAATCCACCTTTCGTGTTGTTGTCTCAGTGAGATTATCCCAGGCCGCAAATAGGCTCGGTGGTGCGCCTTCATTTCTCCTCCGTGGCGAGTCCGGCTGGGTTCACCCCCTGGCCAAAGAAAGAATAAGACATGGGCCTTCCATATGTCAATTTTCGCCCGGCCGCCATGCCGCTGGGGCTCGCCGGTGGCCTGTGACTGAATGGGGAATGTCTGCGAAACAGAGAAGGCCGAGCTTAACTCGGCCTTCTCGGGGTCGTGACAATGCTTACTGGACTTTCACTTCGATTTGCCTGGGTTTGGCTTCCTCGGCCTTGGGTAACTTGATCTCGAGTACTCCCTTGTCCAAGGTGGCCGAGATCCGCTCTGCCGCTACGCGGAAGGGCAGCTCTATCAGGCGAGAATACTTGCCGAAGCTGCGCTCTCTCATGTACCAGGTCTTGCTGTCTTCAGTCTTCTCTTCCTTCTTCTCGGCCTCGATCCTCAAGGTACCCTCTTCCAGGGTGATGTGGACATCGTCTCTCCCTATACCTGGCAGATCAGCCTTGATAACAAGTTCGTCCTTCGTCTCGCGGACGTCCAAGTCCATTCCAATGCCGCCAGTAACCAGAACCGGCTTCCAGGGAGCCCATAAGTCCCCAAATACCCTTTCCAATTCCTCCAGTATCGGATCTACTCTGACAATCGCCGTCATCCTTGTGCCTCCTTCCTTGGTATTCTTTCCATCTGTTTACGATTCTAAGATCGTACCAAGTGCTGAGTAAGCGACTTTGATCACAGGGGATGAGCGGAGCACTGCGTGAAGGTGGCCGTTCTGCAAGTCCTCGTTTCGGGCCTCGGCGTCTTCACTGCCAGCGGATTTGTCGGGCACTCTTTATCTGCGCGACCGGTGTCGGTCTGGACCGGGCTGACCGTGCTATAATGTCGCCGATCCGAACGGGGGATCATGTTCATTGCAGGAGGTGCTATCGGTGTTTGCGGCCACTCACATGGCCGTCGGGGCTCTGATTGAATCTCGGGTGCGGAAGAAGGCAGCTACAGTGCCGGTCGCAGCGGCTAGTGCCGTTGCGCTCGACATGACCATTTTCTGGCACGCAAGAGACGCCGAGTATCAGTGGCCGCGTGATTCGTTCCCTTTGTTCCAGGTCGTTCCTCATCCACATGATATGCAGAGTTGGCTCCTCGTTGCCGTATTCATCGTCTCAGTGATTGCTGTGGGCGTACTCCTGCGCAGATTCTGGTGGGGCATGCTGTGGGCGCTTTCTCCAGACATAATGGACTTTGTAATACTGAGACCATTGATCGGGGAACACCCGATCCATGACTTGGTCAAGAGGGTCTCAACGCCTTGGGGTCTCGCCGTGGAGATGCTCCTGGTGGTTGTTGTGGTGCTTGTGTTGTACCCGAGGGTCAGGAAGCGAGCAACTGCTGGGGACACAGTCTCGTGACCGACTGACCCGCATCCACTTGACACGGGTTGGCCTTCTTCCCGTTTACAAATGAACGGGGCGGAGACTCATCATCTCTCCGCCCCACTGAAGTGCGATTGCTGCGGACCCCTGTCAGACTCTATTTGTCATGGTACACGGGGCGCCGCTTCTCAAAGAAAACGGCCTTCGTGGCCTCCTGCGCATCCTCGGTGAAGCCACACAGGACATTCCCTCGTCCTTCCAGCTGCGTGGCGGCATCCAGGTTCGGAGCGTCGATGTTGCTGTTGAGCAGTTCCTTGGTGAGCCTCAGAGCGAACGGCGTGGCGCCGAGCATCTCCATGGCCAGGTCCGTCGCTACCTGGTCCAGTTGATCGTCCGGAACCACGCGGGACACGTAGCCGATACGCTCTGCAGTAGCGGCGTCCAGGACTCTGCCCGTGTAGATGTATTCAGCGGCCCTCGACAAGCCAATGAGGCGGGGCAGGAAGTAGCTTGACCCCAAGTCGCCACCTGAATAGCCGATCCGGATGTTGTTGGCATTGAACCGCGCGGACTCACCGGCAATCCGGATGTCGCAGGCCATCGTGAGGCTGAAGCCGCCGCCGGCCGCCGGGCCACGGACTGCAGCGATGAGAGGTTGGGGAGCGCGGCGCATCTGGACGACGACATCGGCTATTGCCCTCTGCAGCATATGGCCGTTGGTGGCTAGGCCGGAGGGCCCCTTGACTTCTTCCGAACCCTTACCGACAAGTCCGGTGAGGTCCTTGACATCGAAGCCGGCGCAGAATGCCCGGCCGGTGCCCGTGACGATAACCACACGGGCCTCGGGGTGTTCGTCCAAAGTGGTGAAGAAATGCCTCAGCTCCTTGACCATCTCGACGGAGATGGCGTTGAGGCGGTCGGGCCGGTTCAGCCTGAGCCAACCGACGTAGTCTTGACAGGTGAAATATAATGTTTTATAGGTCATTGACTAGAAGTCCTCCTTCATTCATGGATGCCACATGATAGCATCCACGCTCGAAGGAGGTCAATTTTGTTAGATCGGGATTTGCGTGGGGGGAAACTCGCAGTCCCGGGCTATATGGCTCACTGAGATGGCAGTCACTATTTAGCTGGTGATTGCACCCTCGTTATGGTAACGGGGAACAAGAGAAAGTAAGACTGGTCTGAAGACGCCGGCCACAGTTCTGGGAGTAGTTGCCTTTCCTGCGGGGGGAGTGGCGAAAGGGGAACTGTCCTCCAGAACTGTGTCCGTTCAGCCAAGAGAGGGAAATGATGCAGACCTATTCTTGTCAGCATTGCGGCCTCAATTCCGAGACTACCTTCGATCTCTTTCTCCACATCTTCACGCAGCATATGCACAAGGATGTGGGCTTGACCGGAAAAGAGGTACGGAGACTGCTGAGGGAATCACGCCCATTGGATATGGCCCATTGGGTCATCTGCTGTAACTAGCCCCCGTCCTGACCAGGGGGCACCGTCACCGCCAAGGTCTTCGCGCGCTCGTTCCAGGAGCTGGATGCGTTCTACTACGCGTTGTCACAAGCTCCGAAGCTGATAGCCCCGGGTTGTCAGATACTGGCTTGACGGCGACCATGGCATGCGGTCCGCGGGGCGAATCGGAAGACCGAATATGGTGGCATCGTCCTTGGTGGATGGTTCGGGCACGGGCTCACTCCGGAGCTGAGCCTGAACTTGAATGAATGACAGAAGGGGTGTGGGTTATAATGTCGACTGACAAAGAGAATCAGGCTGACCTTTCCGAGTTCAGAGACAAGGTAGAGAAAGAGCCCATCGGGGCTTTATTCGGGATGAAGCTGTTGGAATTGTCTCCGGGTTATGCGAGAGTCAGCATGAAGCTGCGATCGGAGTATCTGACCTTCAATGGGTTTATATTCGGCGGCATCATTTCATCCATAGCTGATCAAGCATTTGCCTGTGCCACGAATTCGATGGGACGCCCCAGCATTGCCACTCAGTTCAACGTCCATTTCATTTCGGCAGCAACTCCGGGAGATGAGCTCACTGCTGAAGGGAGGGTGCTGCGAAAGGGCAGGCGCGTTGATGTGTGCGAGATTGCGGTGACCAATCAGGATGGGAAGCTTGTTGCCAGGGCTACTGGCACAGCCATCCCCATGGCGTAGGACCAAAATCAGGGCATATGATGTTTTGCGGGCCTATCGGGAAGCCGATAGGCCCGCTCTTCTTGTTCAGAACATCGAGTGGAATCAGGCCTTGTTCTTTATGACCACCACTTCGGCGATCTTGGTTGCGGTGGCGTCGTCCATTCCGATGGTGCGTTGAAGTTCCTCGAGGAATTTCTTCTCGTTCTCTTCCACCACGCCATCGGCGAGAACCAGATCCACGGCGACGAAGAAGGCGGCGCCCAGTTCATCCTTGCTCAGGCTAGCCTTGGCTGCCTGCAGGACCGGTCCAATGCCGCGCTTCTTGATCAGCCCGGCAACCTTGTTCAGGATGTTGGCCAGGTCTCTGAGATCGGCCTTCCTGAAGGCCTTCAACGTCATCAGGTCGATGGCGACGCGCTGTATCTCTTCCGGACTGACCTCACCGTCCGAAGCTACGGCTGCCACAGCCACCGCGCCGAAGGCTTCCTTCTTGTCCAGTTTTATCTCGCCGCCTTCCTTCCCTAGAACCTTGTCGAACAAACCCATTGTTGTTGTCCCTCCTTACTCTCTGAACGACTTTGGTTTGTACTTATTTGGCAGCCAAGTATTATACATCATTACTTCCTCGGGTTGGTTATTTGACATACTGCCATTCCCTCGTGGCGCACATGCATCGGGGGCAATTGTTGGGAAAATGTGATCTAGGTCATACACGGACGGTTCATCGAGACGCCATAATCCTTCCGTAATGCTTGACAGGCCTGGATAGAGTCGTTAGAATGGATAATATAGCTAAATAGTAATGATAACTATTACTGATTAGATAAGAACAGTCCATGAGAAAGTCAAAACAAAGAGATGCGATCTTGAGGGTCTTGATGAGTACGACGTCACATCCGACAGCGGAATGGTTGTACGAGGAAGTGAGGAAGGAGATTCCGAATATAAGCCTGGGAACCGTCTATCGGAACCTGAGGCTGATGATGCGCCAGGGCGAGATAATGGACTTGGAGCAGACTGGTACCTATAGGAGATTCGATGGAAACTCAGCCAATCATTATCACTTCAGATGTAATGGGTGTGCCAGGGTTTTCGACATTGATGAGCCCGTGGTGGTGGGAATTGACGAGCGTGTAGAGAGAAACACCGGTTTCAAGGTTTCGCATCATCGGCTGGAATTCCGCGGCTTGTGCCGAGATTGTCAGACTACAGGAAAGGAGAATTGAGGAGGAACACCATGGACGCTGCGATCAAAGGGCTGAAGAAGAATGTCGTCATCAAGGCGGTGAAGGGATTATATCGAGGGCAGGAGCGGATAGACCAGGACGCCGGCTACCGGGCCGAGGTCAAG
>Ga0315291_10000158_pt1 | contig 81616 bp, 66 predicted proteins | sample YL17G12_20_MG_FD_203070 | JGI IMG/M metagenome (GOLD analysis project Ga0315291, IMG submission 203070) | Sediment microbial communities from Yellowstone Lake, YNP, Wyoming, USA - YL17G12_20 | ecosystem: Environmental > Aquatic > Freshwater > Lake > Sediment | place: USA: Wyoming | collected... | reverse complement strand
AGCTTGATCTTGTGATAGAAGGGGTTGGCCCAGTGGAACCCGGACTCGCGCACCGTGCCCTTGTATGAGCCGAACAGGAGCAGCACGGTGGCCTCGTTCGGCTGCAGCGTGAAGAACCCGCAGGCCAGGATCACGAAAACGACGAGGACCAGCCCGCAAACGACCATTCCCCAAATCTCGGCCACCGGCACCGTGCGGTGCGGCACTTGGCTGGCCGCGTACGCGAACCAATAAAACACGCACGCCAGCGCCACAAATGCTGCGATCAGGGTTGGCAACACGACCCAGCCGCTCACCGTCCGCCGTTGAAACTCGCTTGTCATCACGCTCTCCTTGTCCCGCCACACCATGTCAGTTTTTGGCGGATTATCATAATGATAGCACATAGATATCGCACATGCAAGTATATGGGCGGCAAAATTTTATAAGTGAGGCAATCACGTGGATGCAGTCAGCGATAAGGGCGATTGGCGGTTCTTGCGATACAGCATGCTCACGTCACAGGTCTGATAACGTGCCGCCGGATGCCGTTTATTGTGCGGGCACCGCTCAGTGTGCCTGGGCAAGGCGTAGCTGCGCTGCGGTCAGCGTTGCCAGAGGCGAGCTCCCATTGCAGGTTCAAAGGTTTCGCGCGAAGGGCAGCGCAGTACTGAAGGACTCGATGGAACTGCACGATGCAGGACTGGCGGCAGGTGCGGCGGCGGAGGGCGGTTTGAGCATTTGATGTGGGTCGCGGGGTCCCAAGGGGCTCCGGAGTGGTGCGGGATGGCGGATTTGCAGACCGAGGCCGAGCTGGTTCTCTCCGGGGGAGCGGGGGGAAGGAGTAACTCGGCGCGGGCGGGCTACTTGCCAGTCCCGCTGTCCTGCGTGCCCAGCGCTGCATTTCGGGACATTCCCGTGTACCTGCGCTGCGCCGAGGACGCGGCGGAAGCCGTTCGGTCCGGGTTCATGCTGTATCGCGGGGGAGATGTGGCGTTCGCGCCCGAGGACCGGCAACGCCTGCTCGACAGCGGGCGACGGTTTGTGTACATCCGCATCGCCGACCAGGACCATTTCCGGACCCAGAGCGAAGACTCGATTCTGACGACCGTGCAGGATCCGACGCGCGCGATCTCCGAGCGGTCGGCGATCGTTTATGAGACGAGCATCGAGCTGGTGAATGAGCTGCTGTCCGAGCCCGGCGCGCTGGTGCAGTCCACGCGTCTGCAAAACGTCTCGCGCTCGGTGGCGACCCTGGTGCTGAGCGATTCGCGGGCGTTTTCGCACCTGTTTGCGGCGGCGCACCACGATTTTTACACCGCGACGCACATGGTGAACGTGGCGACGTGGATGGTGCCGCTCGGCTATGCACTGGGTATCCGGGAACCAGACGAGTTGGAGCAGATGTGCCAGGCGGGACTGCTCCACGACGTGGGAAAGGTGTTTGTCCCGGAGGAGCTGCTCAACAAGCGCGAACGGCTGACCGCCGAGGACTGGGGGTTGATCAAGAGGCATCCGGCGCTAGGGGCGGCCCACCTGGCGTCGTTCGAGAAGGTCGCTGCCTGGGTGTTGACGGCGGCGCGCCAACATCATGAGCGCCTCGATGGGAGCGGGTACCCATCCGGGCTACGGGGTGCGCAAATCGAGCAGGTCAGCCGGATCTGCGCCGTGGTGGATTCGTTCGACGCCATGACGGCCCTGCGCCCCTTCAAGCAGCGGACCATGACGGTCTCCGACGCCATCCTGGCGCTGAAAGCAGAGACGCCGGCGAAGTATGATCCGACGGTGATCGAGGCCTGGATCGCGCTGCTGAGCGGGGTGGACGATCGGGATCTGGTGGTGGGTGGCGGACCGACAGCGCCGGAGGACGAGGAGTCGAATGACGAACGGCGGCGCAACAAGCGCTTCCACTGCGAGTGCCCGGCCCGGATTCACGTCTTGCGGCGACAACCCGATGGCAGCGTGAACGAGGCCCCGGGCCTGCAGGTGACCGTGCACAGTGTGTCGCGGTTCGGGCTGGGGCTGCTCAGCCCGCGTGAGGTGCACCTGGCGGAGCGCGTGCGGGTCTACCTGCATGGGCGCAACTGGACGGGGAGGGTTGTGCACGGTCAAACCGTGCGCTGCCGGGCGTACAAGGACGGATGGTTCGAGATCGGGGTGGCGCTATTTCCAGTCGACTCGGAAACGTTTGACGACTTGTAGCGGGCTCATCGGTTCGGCGGCGCGGCCGACGGCGCCGGGGCGGCGAGCTTGCGGTGACGGGCGGCGAACTCGGGGGCTTCCTTCACACAAGTACCCAGAATCTTGAGGGATTCGCCGAATGCGGCCCAGCCGGTGCGGGTCAGCTCGGCGGGCTGCTGCCCGACGTCGGGGTAGCCGGCCTCGTCCGGGCGGGCGTGCTCCCAGTTGCGGAACAGGCGGCCCCAATCACTTTCGAGCGCGGTCTGCATCGCCTGCTTGGCATGCCACGGGTACCAGAAGGTGTCGTGGTACAGGACGCTGGCAATATAGGCCCACGGCGCGAGCACGGTCTTGAGCGACCACTCGATCGGCTTCTTCAGCGGGCCCCAGTAGATCAGGTGCTGCATACGGCTGGCGAAGGTCATTTTCTCGAAGGGGCCGACGAAGTGCCAGCTCTCCTGCGCGGCCTGCGGGTCGCCGACGATTTCGATCTCGCGCGGGTCGCCGCAGCCGAGGCCCAGCTCGTGCGCCAGCCGGATGTACTTGATCGAGAGGGGGTCGAAGCCCATCAGCCGGGCAGCGACGGCATCGATGGCGGTTTGGTCGCTGCTGGCGAGAATCACGTTCTTGACGTGCGGGATCATGCAGCGCGGGCCGGGCCCGTCGCCGGCGAACGTGCCGTCCATGACCGCGAACACGCCGCGGTGGATCTTCTTCTGGATCATCAGCAGGTCTACGAGCGTCTCGTGAATGACCGGGTGGGTCCAGTGGCGGCGTTCGTTGAGCAGGCCGCCGAAGGCGTTTTTCATGGCGCCGGTGGTCGTGGTGAAGACGTGTGTCTTGATGGTCGGCAGGTGGATGATGTTCTCGCCGATGAAGCGGCGGGGGATCAGGAAGCCCTTGGGGTAGACCTGGTTGAGGCAGAGGAAGCGTTGGGTGAGGTCGCCGACGGCGTCGCGGATGCTGATCCACTCTTCGCCTTCGTACAGGTGGATGTTGCGGAGGCCGTGGGCCTCGATGACGTTGAGCTGCTTGTTCTCGCGCTCGCCGAGATGGGCGTCGATGACGACCGTACGGTTATGGCAGGCGTGAATCAAGTTGGGGTCATAGCCGTCGGCCTCGAGGGCGCGGATGACGCCTTCGAGCTGCCAGGGCACGGTCGAGCTGGCGGGGAAGAAGAAGTGCCAGGAAATGTTCACCTTGAGGGCGGTGTCGGCCTCCTTGGCGATGACGTCCTGGTAGCCGGCGAGGTTGAGCAGCTCGTGGTAATCGCGGAGCACGGTCCGCGGACTGGTCCGCAGGATGGCTACCTTTGATTTCATGCACTCTATTTTAGGTAGGACAGGTCGAGTCTTCGAGACCTGCCCCGCAGCGCTTTCCGAATCTTGTTCTGGCAGGTCTCGCAGACTCGACCTGCCCTACAGGGCGCGACCTGCCCTACCGGGGCTAACAGAACTCGCGAACCGCCGTACAATTCAGCCTTTGGAGTGCGACGCATGAGTTGGCTCTTCAAGGTCCTGCTGGTCATCCTGATATTGTTGGCGGTCGTGCTCGGCACGTTCTACGCGTTCGTCCATGCCCACGACGGCGAATTCCGGTCCCGCCGGCCGCCGGCGGCGCGGTTCGAGGTCATCAAGCTCAATGCCCTGCCGCCGGTGCAGGAGTACGGCATGGGGCTCGACCTGCGGCACCGCGACTTGCGCGGTGTCGATCTGCGTCAGGCCGGCCCGGAGCAACTGGGCCGGATCGATTTCGACGGCGCGACCGTGTGGCCCGCGGCCGAGAAGATGCCGGCCGAGCTGCTGCCGCAGCAATATCTCGAACTGGGCCGAAATCCGGGCCTCGGCGTGCGCCGGTTGCACGAAAGCGGGGTGACAGGGCGGGGCGTTGGGATCGCCATTATCGACATGCCGCTGCTGGTCGATCACGTCGAGTACGCCGACCGCGTGCAGCTTTATGAGGAGCTCGAGCCGGTGTCGCGAGTCGAGGGCGGGGACGCCAGCATGCACGGCGGCGCAGTGGCCAGCATTGCGGTAGGCCGCACGTGCGGCGTGGCGCCCGAGGCGGATCTTTACTTCATCGCCGCGAGTTGCTTCAAGCTCGATTACGTCGGCGTGTTGATGCGGCAGCGGGATTTCCAGTGGTACGCCCGGGCGGTGCGACGGGTACTGGAGATCGATGCCGGCTTGCCGGCCGAGAGAAGAATCCGCGTCATTTCGATGTCGGTCGGTTGGGGGCCCGAGGAGGCGGGCTACGCGGAGATGGTCGCGGCGGTGCGCGCTGCGCACGATGCCGGAATGCTGGTGGTGAGCTCCAGCAGCGGGGATGACGGGTACTGCTTCCACGGGCTCGGGCGGCGGCCGTTGGGCGCGCCGGACGAATGGGAGTCGTACGTGCCCGGCTCGTGGTGGCGCAATGGCCTGGTCCGGAGCCGAGCGGGGTCGGTCGAGGAGTACGTGCGGGCCATGCAGTGGGCGGAGCGGCTCGGGCCCGACAGCCTGATCCTGGTGCCGATGGACGGCCGGACGACCGCGGCGCCGACGGGGCCGGAAGATTACGTGTTCTACGGGCAGGGGGGCTGGAGCTGGTCGATTCCGTACATCGCAGGGCTGTACGCGCTGGCGGTGCAGGTGAAGCCGGAGGTGACGCCGGCGGAGTTCTGGCACGTTGCGGCGCGGACGGGGCGGACGATCGACTGGCAATCGCCGCGCGGGTCTATCAAGGTGGGGCCGATCGTGGATGCGGAGCGCATGGTCGCGGAGTTGCGGCAGCCGATGCACGCCAGAGAGTGAAGCCATCGCTTTCGGATCCTGTTCTGGCAGGTCTCGAAGACTCGACCTGCCCCACCCCCAAAAATGCCCCGCCCGTGCACACGCAGGGGCGGGGTCTTGGATGCGCCCGCGTCCTCGGGCTTGCCACGGGCGCACGCGCGTTTCGGGCTGCTTGTTCGGCTAGCGCAGGCGGATGATCCGGCGGACCACGACTTCGCGGTGCGCGCTGCGGTCGCTGTGGGTGACCGCCCGGACCACGCCGTCGTTGTGGGTGACGCCGCCGGCCATCGACGCCGCGACCGCGCCGCTGGGCGTGGCGCTGGCTCGGCCGCCGGCGCTGACCGTCCGGCGGGTGCCGCCGGCGGCCAGGGCGGTGCCGAAGCTGGCGGCGCTGGTGCCGTCGGTATCGAAGCTCAGGTTGAAGTTGGTCGCATACGCCGGGCCGCGCTGCGGGGCGACGGCCAGGCTGATCGACAGAGAAATGCCATCCTCGTCTACGCCCACCGCGACGCCGCGCGCCACGTTGACCGCGCCGGTGCGCGTGTCCGTACGCGCGAAGCCGATGTCGCCTTCGTAGCGTGCGGTGGCGGTCGCAGTGCCGGACCGGCCGCGGCCACTGGTCGCGCTGGCCGAAGTCTCGGCGTCACTCGCCCAGGCCGAGGCGGTGAGGGCCCAGGTCACAACACACAGGAGGCTCGCGAACGCTGCAAGGTTGATCTTCGTGGTTTTCATGGCATCTGCTCCTTCCTGGAGACTGCGTTTGTCCTGCATGATGACGGACGGGATGGGGGATGTATTCAACAAACCCGAGCGCTGTGCCACTGGTCTTGAGCAGGGCCTTGCCGTGGCACCAATCGCGGGGCTGCAAAGCGGAGCTTTGCACTACTGTGAAAGCGGCGGCGCCGACCTCGGGGTCGGCGCCGCGCTACGGAGGCGAGACAAGTGGATATGATGGCGCGCCGCGGAGGGCCCCGTTGGCACATTGCCTCCGGGATGCCCTCCGGCCGGGCGTGTTACGGTCTGATTTCAATACCGACGACGTTCGATTGACTGTGGCCGCCCCGCATGGCGTGGCTCTCCGCGCGGACGCGACTGTCCGCGCTGCGCAGCACGCCGCTCGAGCTGATGCCCACGCCGTTCGCATTCGCATGCGCAAAATAGCGCGCATCGCTATCCACGAGCGTCGTGCTCGTCGCGTGGCCGCCGAACGTCACGGCCGTGGAGTCGCTGTCGGCGGCGGCCCGACCGCCGAAGTACCCGCGGCTGTTGGCGCGACTGTCGCTGACGGCGGTGCCCCAGCGGCTGAGGGCGGTCGAGGCGGAGCGGCTGCGGGCGTGGCCGAAGAACAGGCTGTTCGCGGTGGCGTGACTGTTGCTGATCGCCAGTCCGCCGATGGCGGCCGCGATGCTCTCGCTGTCGGCGATGGCGCTGCCGCCGAAGAGGCCGCGTGCGTCGGCACGCGAATTGCTGATCGCGGTCCCGTGGTCTGCCGTGGCGACGGCCCGACTGTCGGCGTAGCCGCGACCCGAGCCGATCGCCGTGCTGTTGGCGACGGCCCGGCCGCCGTTGGTGGCGCCCGCGATGGCGAGCGAGCTGCTGTTGCCGACGGCGACGGCGGTTGCGGACGCGCTGCCGCCGTTCGAGCTCGTGGACACCGCGACGGCGTCGCCGGCCAGTGCCGCCTGGGTCATCAGGAACGCGACGGCTGCGATGGCTGAAATGAGGCGTTTCATGGCTTTTCTCCTTCTCGGTCCGACGGCCGTAACTTCGTCGCCGGATCGCTGGCGGAATGGACGGCGGAGGGGGCGGGTTTATTCACTCGGCCGGCGGGCGGAAAATGTCGGCTACGGCGGTTATCGTGTTAGAGCGCGTAACAGTGCTGTGTGGCACAGGCGTCCCGCCTGTCACTCTCACCGGCGAGACGGCGCTGCTACAGGCGTTGTGTTAGATGGTGTTACCGGAAATGTTTCGTTCTTCCGGGAATTCCGGGATGATTTCTCGTGCCGGTCTACGCTCTGGTTGTTCATTGGCCGGGCGCGCCCGGGAACGCTCTTCTCCGCCCCGTAGGGGGCGTAGGTCAGTAGCCGGGGGCGCAGCCCCCGGTCGCAGCGCGCCAGCGTGCCTGAGCCCCAGCGGGGCGCCGGTGAGTTGTCGGAAAGCGCTACCGACGCCCCGCTGGGGCTCAGGGTCTTCGACCACGTGTACCGTGGGCTGCCGCCCACGGCTACTGACCTGCGCCCCAGCCGGGGCGGGCGACTTCGGGCCACTGAGCGCTCTCGTCGCACATCGGTTCCGCGGCATCCGCGCTCCCCGGAATTCCCGGGTGATCCAAACTTTTCGTGAGGACTCGTGAATAACCCGGACGGGTCAAACGTCGAACAAGCGGAATTCTGCCTCGTGGAGCGGGCTGCGGCCGGCGATCGCGAGGCACGCCGCGAGCTGTTTGAGCGCTTCCGCGAGGCGGCCTACCGGGTCGCACTGCGAATCACCGGGCGACCGGAGGACGCACTGGATGTGGTGCAGGACAGCTTCATCCGGGTCTTCGAACGGCTGGAGGACTTCCAGCGAGACTCGACCTTCCAGGCGTGGCTGTTGCGGATTGTCAGCAACCGGGCCCTCGATGTGCTGCGGGCCCGAAAGGTGCGCCTGGCCATCCCCTTCGATGGGGGCGACGATGAGTCGCGGTATGAGCCAGTGGCGACCGACCGCGAGCAGTCGCCGGAGAACGAGCTGGAGCGCGGCGAGTTGGCCGAGCGCCTGCGGCGGGCGATCGAAGCCCTGCCGCCAGACCAGCGTGCGGTGTTCGCGCTGTATGCGACCGGCGATATGACGTATGGCCAGATCGCCGAGGCGCTGGGCATCCCGATCGGGACGGTGATGAGCCGGCTGTTCCATGCCCGGCGGCGGCTTTTCGAGATGTTACCGGACCTGGCCCCACTGTCAGGCAGCATGGAGAATTCTTGACGTTGGTTGACCGTCGAATAGGTACGCGGGTGTTGCGGTGTGCGGCGGGTTGCGCCGCAGTGGAGATGTGATGAGCCAGTCCCACGACAGTCTGGACGCTGCCTTGCGGGCGGTGGCTGCCGGCCAGTGGGAGGCCCTCACGCCGGAGCAAGTGGAACGCCTGGAGCGCGTGCTGAACGAGGAGCCGGCGGTCGCGGCCCGCTTAGCCGGCCGAAAGCCGGAGCTGGGCGCACGGCTGGCGGAGGTACTGGAGGTGCTCGTCGAGCAGACTCGGCCGGCACCACGCGTTTGGCAGGATATGTGGGAGCGAATCGACGCGGCGGCGCCGGCGGCGGTGCGCCACGGGGCGGGCCGGATACTGCGCCTCTGGACGCCGTTGGCCGCGGCGGCGGCGTGCGTGATCCTGGTGCTCCTGTGGACACTGGAGCCCTCGACGAGCGAGGAGTGGCCGCTGCAGTTGGCGACCAGTGTGGAGATCGACGAGCTGGAGGTGCCCGAAGGCGCGACGCCGATGGTAATCTCGACCGGCGGGGAGAACGGGATTGACGTGATCTGGGTCCTGGAGGACAAGGGCTGAGTCCCGGCGGCATGGAGGAGCGAACATGTCGAGGTTGCGACAGTGTGTAGCTGCGGCGCTGGTGATGGGGCTAGCAGGCTCTGTCGTCTGCGTGGGGCAGCAGAAGCCGGAGCGTAAGTCCACGGACATCCAGGTGTGGGCGATCCGGGCCACGACGAAGAACAAGGAGATCTCCAAGGAGCTGCGTGAGCTGGCCGACAAGCTGAAGAGGGATTTCAAGTTCACCGGGTTCAAGCTGGAGCAAAGGGCGTCCGGCAGCGCGGCGATCGGCAAGGCCTACAGCACGTCGCTGACCGGCGGGTATCAGGCGAACGTGACGCCGAAATCCAATGACGGCAAGCAGGTCAAGTTGCAGGTGGAGGTCTTGAAGGGGAAGGATTCCAAGCTCAATACCACGGTGACCGTGAAGGCGGGGCAGTTCCAGCTTTTGGGCGGGATGTCGCTGGACGGCGGGGACCAGTTGATCGTGGCCGTGTCGGCGAAGTGAGGCTGGGCGTCAGAACGCGACGCGACAGCGAGCGCGGAATGTAGCGTCGGCCCCCCGTGGCCGACGCCGAAGGCCGCAGAATCTGTGCTTTTCTACGCCGGCCACGGGGGGCCAGCGCTACGTCACTGCTCACAGAGCAGTGGCACCCGGCGGGCACCCCTTGTGCGGGTCAATCGGTTTCGGCGGGCGCGGATGTCGTTGCGGGAGTTGACGACGTCGTCGGCCGGGTCACTGGCGGCGGCGGGAAGTCGAACTGCGGCCGGGGGTTGGTGCGCAGCTCGAGGGTCAGCGAGCCGCGGGCGCCGGCGGCGTCGGGGGCATTCTCCACGTAAATGACGCGCTGCACGACGCGGCCGATCGCGGCCACGCGGCGGACAATCTCCACGGGGTCGACGAAGGGTAGGGGAACGCGCTTCACGCGGACGACGCGGTCGCGCTCGATGAGCAGGTCGAACCAACGCGCGTTGGGCCGCGCGTCGAGAGCGTCCTGGATTTCCTGGACCGGCTGCGAGGTGGCGAAACGTCGCCGTTCGCAGCCGATGATCTCGTCGCCGGGCCGCAGCACGCCGTCAGTGGGCGCGCCGGGCGTCACGGAGCGGACCCGCAGGCATGGGCGTTCGGGGTCGACGGTGACCTGCGCGCCGAGGCGGACATTACCACCACCCGGCTGGTATTTTCGCCACCAGGCCTCGGTGAGGACCTCGGGGAGGAACTTCTCGCAGTAGCGCAGCCAGAACAGGCCGAAGTCGGCGAGCGCGCCCGTCTGGCCGACGACCAGCGTCTCGGGTGGCTCGTGTGAAGATCCGTTCGCGCGATCGAGGACCGGCGCTAGCTGCGCCGCGTCGCCGTGGCGGGCTTCGAGGATCTGCCGCAGCCAGTCGGCGTGCGATGCGATGATCAGGACGTCGCCGTCCAGCGCCCAGCACAGGTGCAGCTCGCCCAGCGGAGTCTGCGCGGGGTGCTCGCCGAGGAGACCGCTGAGATCCAGTTGCTCCACTTCCGCGTCGGCGAGGTTCAGGCTGGCAATGGGCGGCAGCGGCGGTGGAGCCGCGAGCTTGAGCGAAAGAAGACGGTAGAGGGCCAGCGTGGTGCGCGCCAGCTCCGTCCATTCGTCCAGTGCGGCCGGTGGGTCGCGCGTGGCAATCAGGAGGGCCACGGCCGGGATCGGGGGGGCGGGCAGCTCGCGGTTCTCCGGCATTGCCGTCCCCAGAGCGAAGCAAGTTGCGGAACTCACCGCCGCGAGCAGATCGTGAATCGTCCCCGCCCGCTCCTGGAGCTGGTAGGCGACGCGGAAGACGCTGCGTTCCGGCAGCGCGGCGACGAGCTGGGTGAGGCTGGGATAGTCCACGTGGCCGGCCCACGCCACCAGCGTCTGCCGCGGCAGGGTCGCGACGAGCTGGTCGAGGGACGCATCGTGCGGCGTGGGAGCGCCCGGGGCATCGCCCACGACGCTGATTTGCAGCACATGGTCCGTGCGATGCAGAGCGAGCAACACGTTGGACGAGCCGCGCAGGAGTTGGGGCAACTCGGTCAGCGGCGGAGGGGCCGGACTGCTGGCGACGGGCGCCGTCGCGGGCGCGGGATGGTCCAGGCGTAAGAAGAACACGCCGTCGGGGTCGGCAGGCACGCGGGCGAGGAGCCGCTGGTACACGGGGTCGTCCGCGAGCGCGGGGGTGCCGTCGCCGCCGAGCTCGGTCAACACGCGGTCAAACATGCCGCGGGTCACCTGGTCGCCAAAGACGAGCAGGTCGTTGTGCACGGCCAACCCGACGTTGTTAGGCAAGCGATAGAGTGCCGTCCGCCCGGTCGTCGGCAGGGGCCGGGCTTGCCAGCGGCGCAGCAACTGGCGTTTGTCGCCGGTGGGGCGGCACAGGATCACGGCATCCTGGGTATGGCGCAAGCCTTCGGCGACATAGGCGACCCGCTGCGAAAAGAGCGTGCCGATCGCTTCGGCGGGCGACATCTTGACGGTCTGCTCGACGCGCTGCCGCCACTGCTCGGTTTCCTTCAAGGAGGCCGGCTGTCCGGCGAGCTCGGCAACGGTCACCCACAACTGCGGCTCGACGAGCTGGGTGAGCAGGTCGTCGGCCTGGCGCAGCTCGACGAACAGCCCGACGTCGGCGGGCACGGCGCGGGCCAGAGAGTCGTCGGCCCGCGCTGCAATGATGGCGGAGAGCAACAGGCCGGCCACCGCGGCCGCGTGTGTGGCTCGTCCGATGATGGCCCGGACGACCTGGGGCGGGTGCGCTGCCGTGGTCAACATGACAAGGGGATGGTTCACCAGATCAACGGTTACAACGTGTGGTCACCGAGAGTCGCTCGCGACTAGATCGAGTGGACATTTTCGGCCGGGGGCGTGGACTCGGGCGGTTCTTCTTCGCCGGCGCCGAGCGTGCCCCAGAAGGCCTGCCACGGGTTGACGCCGGCGATCTTGGAAGATTCGCGGGCCACGTCCTCGGGCAGCGTGATGTCGAGGTAACGCGCCAGGTTCTTCACTTCGGCCGTCAGCTTGGTGCCCGCGGCCTGCATTTCCCAGAGGCGATCCTCAACGCCTTCGGCGATCAGCCCGAGAACCGCGTTGTAGGCTGGATCCGCCTGCGCCGAGTCGTCGGCCAGGCTGATGATCGCCGGCGTACCCGGCGGCGCGACGGCAGCCGGACGCGTGGTCCAGACGATGGCGATGGCCAGCACGGCGGCGGCCTGCGCCAGGGCCCCGGCGACGAGCGCCACGCGCGACAGCGGGAAGCCGAGGATGCGGGCCCGCGGCCGCAGTACGTCCTGCATGACGCGCTGCGTGAAATTCGGCGCCAGCTCGGGCGTCTGCGGGGTCGATGCGATTACGTGCCCGATCGTCTCGAGCATGGCGAGCGTCTGCTGGCAGCGCGGGCAGCGCAGGCGATGCGCGTCGAACTCCAGCCGCAAGGAGCCGGCGAGTTGGCCATCCAGATAGGCGTCAAACAGTTGTTCGCATTCCGAGCAGTTCATGGCTTACTCACGCGTAGCGCGAATCACTCATGAAATCGAGGGTCATCCAGTCGCCCACCAGTTCTGCGCTGAGCGCCGCGCGGAGCTTGGCGCGGGCGCGGTGCAGGTGACTTTTCACGGTCACGGTCGGCATGTTGAGCACGCGACCGATCTCCTCACAGCTTTTGCCTTCGCGGTAGAAGAGCAACACGGACGATTTCTGGGGCGGCTTGAGCTCCTCGACGGCGGCCCAGATGGCGTCCCGCAGCCGGTGGGCCTCCTCGCTGTTGGCCAGCGTCCGCGGCGCGTCGGCCTCCGGCCGCCCGACGCGGGAGAAGTCGACCTCGCCGGCATAGGGCTTCTTGCGGCGGAGGGAGTTCAGGCACAGGCGGTAACCGATGGTAAACAGCCAGGTACTGAATGCGTACTTCTCCGAATAGCTGTCGAGGGCCTCGTAGGCTTTGACAAAGGCGGTCTGGCAAATGTCTTCGGCTTCGTGATGGTCACGCACCATCCGCCAGACGAAGGCGAACAACCGCTCTTTGTACGTCTCGACGAGCGTACGAAAAGCGTCGGCGCTGCCGCGTTTGGCGCGGTTAATCAGGCGCGTTTCTTCGCTGCGGGGCATGGCCGCCTTTGCCGCGTTGGGCTTCATGACGCCCACGTCACACCACCTTGTACCTGGGCCTGGGACGAGCAGTTGCAGCAAAATACCTGCTCGCTTAAATTTAGCGTCGAAATGGCCAAAGGTCCACCGCCTGCCCCCAAGATAACCAATAAGAAGGTCCGGTACAACTTCGAGGTGCTGGAGACGGTGGAGGCCGGGGTGGCGCTCACCGGCAGCGAGGTGAAAAGCCTGCGCCAGGGCCAGGCGTCGCTGGACGAGGCGTACGCGTTCATTCGCGAAGGGGAGCTGTTCCTGATGGATTGCAACATATCTCCTTATCCTATGGCAGGTTACGCGCAGCACAAGCCCACGCGGGAGCGAAAGTTGCTGCTGCATCGACGCGAGATTCGCAAGTGGCAGATCAAGGTCACGCAGCGGGGGCTGACGATCGTGCCGCTCGCCGTGTATTTCAACGAGAAGGGCATCGCCAAAGTCGGGCTTGCGCTCGCGCGCGGCAAGACGCACGCCGATAAACGCGCCACGCTCAAGAAGCGTGCCGACCGGCGGGACATGGACCGGGAAATCCGCCGGCGCCGGTAGCGCCGCGAACCGAAGCGCGACCATAAGCGAGCAGCCTGTGGTGTGCGGCGACGAAGTGACGTCCGAGGTGCGCAAGGCCGGCGTGTACTACACGCCGGCGCACGTGGTCGACTACATCGTCAGCAAGACGGTTGGCGAGCTGCTGAAGGACAGGACGCCGCTGGACACGGGACTGAACCGCGACCGTAAGGGAGCGGCGTGGTGTGTGCACATGCCCGGTCGGCCGCTCCCTGACGGTCGCGGTTCGGATCGGATGGTGCGTATTCTCGACCCGGCGTGCGGAGCGGGTGCGTTTCTTCTCGGTGCGTACGAGCACCTCCTCGCCTGGCACCGCGGCTGGTACGTCAAGGACCGTCCGCACGAGCACACCGACCTCCTCCGTCGTGGACCCGATGGCCAGTGGTACCTGGCCGCCCGGGAGAAGAGACGCATTCTCCTTAACCATATCTACGGGGTCGACATCGACCCGCAGGCGGTCGAGGTCACCAAGCAGGCGCTGTTGCTCAAACTCCTGGAGGGCGAGGGCACGGAGGCGATCGGCGACACGTCACGGCGGTTTTGCGAGGGGATGCTTCGTGGCCTGGGCGAGAACATCAAGTGTGGCCACGCGCTGATCGGGCCGGACTTCTATAAAGAGCACCCGTGCATGCTGCGCGCCGCGGAGAAGCGGCGGCAGATTCCCGCATTCGACTGGCGGGCGGAGTTTCCGGGCGTTTTCGGCTGCGGCAACTCCGGCTTTGATGCGGTCATCGGGAACCCGCCATACCTTTCATTTTCCGGGCGGCAAGCGGCGGAAGTGTCTGACGCCGAGCGGGCGTACTTCGAGCGGCACTACCGCACTTCAGGCTGGGCCACGGCGCACGGGATGTTCATCGAGGCGGCGGTGAGGCATTGGGCGCGGCGCTTCGTCGCGTTCATCGTGCCGGACCAGGTCGGCCACCTGGCGGGATACGGGCCGGTCCGTGAGGCCGTCGTTGAGCGCTGTGGCCTGCGCGAAGTTCGCTATTGGGGCGAGCGCGTGTTCCCTGGCGTTGTGACGCCGGCGCTGACCTTCATTGCGGACGCGAGCTACCACGGGCCGACGACCGTCCACCTGACTGATGGCGGACTCTTCACTCGCTCCTACCAGGGTGATCAGTCATGGACCCGTGGCAAGGGTGGCGGACTGCTGGCGAAGCTGCGGCGCCAGGCGACTTCGCTGGGCGAGCTCGTGGCCGACCGCGGTGTGCACACGGGCAACTGTGCCGACAAGCTGGTAGTGCCCCTGGCCGAGCGCCGGGCCGGGTGCGTGCCGGTGCTTGAAGGCCGGCAGGTCTCGCGTTACCGGTGTGACCCGCCGCGAAAGGCCCTGCGGCTCGACTACCGGGCGAAGGACGGCGAGTACTTCAGGATTCGGCCGCAAGAGAAGTACGCCGGTGCCCGTTTTGTTATTCGCCAGACGGCTCCGTTCCCGATCGTGGGCCCGCGCGAGCACGCGGAGTACTTCCGAAACTCGCTACTGGCGTTGTATTCACCGCGCGACGGCACGGATGTCCGTTACGTGGTCGGGCTGCTGAATTCGCGGCTGATGCGCTACGTCTACTCGCAGACGGTGCTGGAGTCCCGGCAGCGGGCGTTTCCGCAAGTGAAAGTGCGGTCGCTGCGTGAGCTGCCCGTTCGGGCCATCGACCGGGCTGATGCGCGCGACGTGGCCCTGCACGACCAGTTGGTGTGCCTCGTGCAACAGATGCTGGACCTGCACAAAGCCACGGCCGTCGGACGGCAAGCGAGCGTCACGGACGGCCGGATCGACCAGCTTGTCTACGAATTGTACGACTTGACGCCGGACGAGATCCGGACCGTCGAGGAAGTGACGCCTTGCCGACCCGAACCGCGACGGTAAGGGAGCGGCACGCGCGGGAATGGCGTCAGCGGGCCGGCTCGGTTGCCAGAATGCGCTTCTTCAGCTTGTCCGCCTCGATGAGGAAGAGGATCACAAGAACCAGGCTGGCGATGCCGGTGACGAAGTTGACGCACGGAATGAGCCAAGTAATTGCCAGGTAGCAGTACCAGCGCGCGTAGCGCTCGCCGCAGTCGTCCACGTCGGCGATCCCGCGCGAGTAGAAGAAAACCTGGAACGACTCGGCCAGGGCGGGGAGCACCTTGAAGTTCCAATACAGGTTAAAAAACGGCACCATCAGGAGCCACACCCGGTTGGGCTCCTGGAAGCGATATCGCTCGGGGATATAGCGGAAGGCTTCCACCAGATACCAGCAGATCATCGCCTGGATGGCCGGCAGCACGATGAACAGGAGGCACGGGCCGGCCATCTCGCCGCCAGCGAGCAGCAGGGTGGATGCGAGCATGGGCGGTGCCGGCAGTGGGTACATCGTGGTGTTCCTTCAGTATGCTGCGCAGGTATTCGCGCGGGCGCCGCGCTTATTTCGGGCCGGTCACCCAACCCCGCTACTTACCGGTCTTCAGCCGCTGCCGGAGCCGGGCGTCGATAAAAGGCTGGATGTCGCCGTTGAGCACGCGTTGCGTATCGGGGATGGCCAGGTTCGTACGGTGGTCCTTCACGTGGATGGTCGAGCCGTGGATGACGTAGCTGCGGATCTGGTGGCCCCAGGCGATCTCGCCCTTTTCGCTGTAGAGCTTGGCCAACTCGGCGTCGTGTTTGGCTTCTTCTATCTTCTCGAGCCGGGACTGGAGCAGGCTGAGCGCGACGCGCTTGTTCTGGGCCTGGCTGCGCTCGTTGACGCACTCGACCACGACGCCCGTCGGCTTGTGGCGGACGCGCACCGCCGTCGCGACCTTGTTGACGTTCTGCCCGCCGGCGCCGGACGCACGGCGGAAGAGCTCGATATCCAGGTCGGTTTCGGCGATAGCGATCTTGGTCTCCTCGAGCTTGGGCAGGCAATCGACGGCCACGAAGGAAGTCTGGCGTTTGCGCTGGGCGTTGTACGGGCTGAGGCGTACGAGCCGGTGCACGCCGACCTCGCAGGACAGGTAGCCGTAGGCGTAGGGGCCTTCGACAAAGAGCGTGACCGACTGGATGCCGGCCTCTTCGCCGAGCCGGCGGTCAACTTCCGACGTCTTGAACCCCACCGACTCAAAGTACATCAGGAACATGCGGAGGAGCATCTCGGCGAAATCGCAGGCGTCGACGCCGCCGGCCCCGGCCTGGATGCTGAAGAAGCAGTCGCGCTGGTCGTTTTCGCCCGAGAGCAGCGTGAACAGCTCGATCTGGTCGGTCTTCTGGCGGATGAAGTCGAGCTCGCGTTGCAGCTCGGTGCGGGATTCGTCGTCGCCCTCTTCTGCGGCGAGCTCGACGAGCACGTGGGCGTCGTCCACGCGGCGGAGGACCTCCTGTAGCGGCTCAACCTGGGCGCGCAGCGCCTTCATCTCGGCGACCACTTGCTGGGCCGTCTCCTGGTGCTCCCAGAAATCGGGGCGGTTCATGCGGGCCGACAGCTCGTCGAGGCGCGCCGTCTTCGCGGGCAGGTCAAAGGGAGTCCCGGATGGCGTGAATGCGCGTACTGAGTTGGCGTAGGGCCGCGGATGGGTCTTCGTAGGTGACAGGCATGTGCGTTCCCTCGTGCGGCAAGCCTGCGACGCTGACCGTTACGAGCACTCCTGCATCTTATCCGCCGCCGGCCTTGCGCAGCACCTCCGCCTTGTCCACTTTCTCCCACGTGAACGTCGGCAGCTCGCGGCCGAAGTGCCCGTGCCGGGCGGTCTCGCGGTAAATCGGCCGTCGCAGGTTCAAATGCTCGATCATGGCGCGGGGCGTAAGTGGGAAATGCTCGCGGACCAGCTTGCCCAGCCGGTCCTCGTCGATCTTGCCGGTGCCCTCGGTGGTCACATAGACGCTGGTGGGCTCGGCGATGCCGATCGCGTAGGAGAGCTGCACCTCGCAGATGTCCGCCAGGCCGGCCGCGACGATGTTCTTGGCGATGTAGCGGGCCATGTACGCGCCCGAGCGGTCGACCTTGGTCGGGTCTTTGCCGGAGAACGCGCCGCCGCCGTGCCGGCCTCGGCCGCCGTAGGTGTCCACGATGATCTTCCGCCCGGTGAGGCCGGTGTCGCCGTGCGGGCCGCCGATCTCGAAGCGGCCGGTTGGATTGACGTGGACGTTGATCTTGGGGTTCCACCAATTGCCGAGGACGGGCTTGATGATCTCCGTCGTGACGGCTTCGGCGAGCTCGCGCTGGCGGTCGTTCCAGGCCGCCGTGTGCTGCGTGGAGAGGACGACGGTATCGACGCGCACGGGCTTGGCGCCTTCGTACTCGACGGTGACCTGCGACTTGGCGTCGGGCCGCAGACCCGGAATGATCTCTTCGCGGCGCACGCCGACGTGGTGCTCGACCAGGCGGTGGGCCAGGTGGATGGGCAGCGGCATGAGCTGCGGCGTCTCGCGGCAGGCAAAGCCGAACATCATGCCCTGGTCGCCGGCGCCGTCGCGGTCCACGCCCATGGCGATGTCAGGCGACTGCCGCTTGATGGAGGTCAGCACGGCGCAGGACTCGTAGTCGAAGGCCATGTCGCCGGAGGTGTAGCCGATCTCGCGGATGGTTTCGCGGACGACGTCGGGGATCTCGACATAGGCGCGGGTCGTGACCTCACCGGCGATGACGGCCATGCCGGTGGAGACGAGCGTTTCGATCGCGACGCGTGAATGGGGATCCTGGGCGAGCATCGCATCGAGAATGGCGTCGGAAATCTGATCGGCGACCTTGTCCGGGTGGCCCATGCTGACGGATTCGGACGTGAAGAGATACTTCCGGGGTCTGGTGTGAGACAAGCTTGCCTCCTTCTTTCTTTTCACTGCGCGTGCCACGCTGTTTCCGCGCGCTAGCGGACGTATCCTAGCGCGGACGGGACCGGGCGACAAGAGAGGCTGGGCGGCCGGCGGGATGCCGGCCGCCCGCGGGTTCCCCCCCCGGCGCCCCGGGCCTGAAGCTCAGGGGTCGATGATCCGTTGCCGGATGGCGTACCGGGCAAGCTCGACGCGATCGCGTATCCCGAGCTTGCGGAGCAGATTGCTCCGGTAGGAGTCAGCGGTCTTGTAGCTGATGGTCATTTGCAGGGCGGCCTCGCGGAGGGTGAGGCCCCGGGCGAGCAAGGGCAGTAACTCGGCCTCGCGACGTGAGAGCTGCTGGGTGCCGCGCGCGCGGGTGGCGCCCCGGTTGAAAGGCTCGCGCGTGTTGGGGCTGAAGTACTCCCGGCCGGCGAGGACCGTATCCACGGCGGTGCGCAGCTCATCCACGCCTCCGTCCTTGACGACGTAGCCCTGGAGCGGGCAACGGCCCCAGGCCTCCACCTCCTGCGGGTCGACCGCGACACTGATGGCGACGATGCTAGCCTCGGGGCGCAGCCGGGCAATCATCTGGAGCGCGTCGACGACATCCGGGTGCGGCGTGTCTGCGTCGACGAGGATGAGATCGGGCCGGCAGCGCATCGCGGCCCAGACGGAGGCGGGTCGGAAATCGGAATCGGCCACCACACGGAGGTGAAGCTCATCCGCGAGCAGACGGCGGTAGGCGAGACGGTCAAGCGCAGACTGGCTCATCAGGTGGACCGCGGCGTCAATGCTCGTGCCTGCGTGCGACATGTCATCCGCGGGGCGGCAGCGTTCAAGCAGTGCGGTGTATTGCCCCAGGCCGTGGGGCATTCGCCGGTGCCGCTCAGGCACCGAGAGGATACGGTGCCGGCGTGGCGCCGCTACGGGTGAATACCCGTAATTCCGGCCCGGCTAGCTGCGCCGCGGGACCTTGAGCCCGAGCAACCCCATGACCTGCTGCAAGTCGGCCCAGGCCTCGGACTTGGCGGGTGGATTGCGCAAAAGGTACGCCGGGTGGTAGGTCGGCATGAGCCTGGTCGGCGGCAGGCCCAGGGGGGCAAGTGCCGGTGGTGGGAAATCGTAGAACTGCCCGCGCAGCTTCGTGATGGGCGTTTTGGTCGCCAGCAGGGTCTGTGACGCCGGCCGGCCCAGTGCGACGATTACCTTGGGCCGCAGGATGGCAAGCTGTCGAAACAGGTAGGGGCTGCACGTCTCCATTTCGTCGTCGCTCGGCGTGCGATTGCCCGGCGGACGGCATTTCACCACGTTGCAGATGTAGACCTGCTCGCGCGTCAGGGTCATGGCCGCGATCATGCGGGTCAGGAGCTGGCCGGCGCGCCCCACGAACGGCTCGCCTTGTGCATCTTCGTCCGCCCCCGGGCCTTCGCCGACGAAGACGAGCTCCGGCCGTGGGTTGCCGACGCCGAAGACGGTCTGCGTGCGGCTTGCGTGTAGCCGGCATTTCGTGCAGCCGCGAACGAAACCGGCATCAAGCTGGGCCAGCGCGGCGGCTGCCTCGGCTGGCGACAATTCGCGCGTGCAAATGGCCGGCAGGTTGGGGTCGTGTACGAATAGGCCGGGTGTCGTCAACGCGGGCGGGGAGGCGGGCGGCGTGGGCGCTGGTGGGCGTGCGCGCTCCCGGACGCTGGCCGCCGAAGCGCTCGGCATCGAGGCCGCCGAGACGGCCCAGTGTGGAACGCCCAGCCGGCGCTCGTTGCGCAGCCACTCGCGCAGCGTGGGAATCAGTGCGCTCGCATCTGGGTCCATGACGATGAGCTTACGCGCGGAGTTGCGAGGCGGCAAGGCGTCCCAGCACACTCCCTCGCGTTGCAGGGCTGCCACCAGCCATCTAGAATCGAGCCATCATGGAAAAGCCGCCGCTGAAGCCGCTTTCGCTGACGATCTTCTACCCGTGCTATAACGAGGAGGCGAACGTCGAGCGCGTCACGCGCGCTGCGGTCGAAGTGGCCGGCAAGATCGCCGACGATTTTGAGGTGCTGATCGTCAACGACGGCAGTCGCGACCGGACCGGGGAGATCGCCGACCGCCTGGTCGCCGAGATCCCGGGCGTGCGGGCCGTACACAACAACCCGAATCTTGGCTACGGCGGCGCGCTGACGCGGGGCTTTCGCGAAGCGCGCAAGAACTGGATTTTCTACACCGATGGGGACGGGCAGTTCGACTTCAACGAGATCCCGAAGGTGCTGCCGCTGCTGGAGACGCACGACATCGTCTCGTGCTACCGGCTGGACCGCAAAGACTCCGCCATGCGGAAGCTCAACGCGTTTGCCTGGTCGACGCTGGTCAACCTGCTGTTCCACATCGGCCTGAAGGACATCGACTGCGCGTTCAAAATCTACCCGCGGACGTTTATTGAGCGCATCGAGATGAAAAGCACGGGGGCGCTCATTGATACGGAGATGCTCGCCAAGGCCAGGAATCTCGGCTGCTCGATCGCGCAGACGGGGGTACACCACTACCCGCGGACCGCCGGCGCGCAAACCGGCGCCAACCTCAAGGTCATCCTGCGGGCGTTCAAGGAGCTGTTCAAGCTGTACCGGCAGATCAAGGCCGAGGGCGCCGCGGCGGGCAATGACCTGACGCGCGAGTAGCATGCCGACGCGGATCCCGGCGCGCCGGAACAGTATTTGTGCCCGCGACACGGTCCGAAAAAAGCAGTGGCGGGACATTGAGAGCCGAAGAGTCTCAAGAGTCTCATGTTTGTGTGGGGCGTAAATGAGACTGTTGACCGGGGTGGCGGGCCGATAACCAAACCCGGGCCACCGAAGGCACGGAGCCACGCAGCGACGAAGGCACGAAGGTCTAGTCATAATATACAGTGTAGACAATCTTTGATTGCGGGGTGGCGGCGGAGGGCGGGTTGCTGGCGGGTGGCGGAGATGGGCGGAAAAAGCCGGGACTTAGGGACGCAGGGACCGAGGGATCAAGGGGCGAAGGAGCTGAGGGGCGGGAAGCGGGTTGCGAGTGGGCGGCTGGACCTGGGCGGGTGGCGACGGGCCTGGTTGGCGGCGCGCTGGCGGGCGCAGTCGGCGACGCTGCGAGAGGGTACACCGGTGCGGCGGCGGCGGACAGACCAGGCGCGAACGCGCAGCACCGCAGAAGGGCAGCGGAAATAGGTGACTGTCCCTAATAATCTCTAATAATCTGGCCTGTCTCGAGGGAGGTCTCCGTCTTCAGCGAGTAGGATGTCGCGGTGCTCGCCGGCGGGAACGACGACCACTGCCACATATCGCCGTCCGGCTCCTTGTCGATCGCGTAGATCTCCGCGACCGTGACGCCCTCCGGGAACGCGTGCTGGAACGACGCGTTTCCGAGCACGTCCTGCTGCAGGGCCACGATCTGATCGAGCGTGGCGTACACGACGGCGATCGGATGTCGGGCGTCATAGAGGCCCTTGATGCCGGCGGCCTCCGCCGGTGTGAGGCCGGCGACGGCATTTCCAGCGATCACGACCGGGGCGTCCGTCTCGCTGCCGTCATAGGGCATGAGGTTGAGAAGGTCCGCCATCTCGTCGGCCAAGGCTTCCTCGAACGTGCCCACCTGGTATACGGTCGGTTTGGTTGTCGGCCCGGGCTCAGGCTGGGGCTCGGCCACCGGCCAGAGACCGCACCCGGTCGAAAACGCTACGGCGACAAGAACACAGAAACCCACCAGTCCTTTTCTCGCGTCCGTCATCGAAACGTCTCCCATGTTGTTTACGACCACGCTTAGCCGACATTTCCCAGATAATCCCACCCGGCTACGCCGCCGGGTAGTGTTCGGCCCTCGCACAGGGCATCCCTGTTGCGCCAACGGTCCTTTCGGGCGTTTCCTCCGTGCCTGCGCCGGCCACGGCGTTCTTCCGCTCCTATCCGACCTTAGTCGCCGGAGGACTCGATTGGTGATCCGCAATTGGCAATGACCGCCTGCATTTCGGGGCTCAGTTGTTTCACAAGCTCGGCGTTGTAAGCATGGGACGTGGTATCCGCGAGGATGGCCGGGGTGGCACCGAATATCCGCGCGGCGCCGATGGCATAGCCGCGCGACTTGGCCGCGGGCGACCCTTCGGCCACCGCGGGATCGACGTCGGTCACAATGATCGAAATCGTATTGTCGCTGTTGCGGCGGATATCACACGTCCGAAACTCCTGGGGAAAGTCCCGGAGCGATGAAGTCTCGACCTCCCAGAAGCTCTCTTCCGGATGGTTGATGGGATCCGCGGACGGTTGGGGGGTGACCACGTTGACGTGCTGGTGTCCGGAGATCCATAGGATGAGATTGGGGTAGTTGTGGAGAATAGCGAGCAACGAGAGATCGCTAATAACAGAGGTGCTGGAGAATAAAGAGTAGTTCCCTGAGTTAGGATCCAGCGTCTGTTGCGGGTAGAGCGGAATGTGGGCCGCGATGATCATGAGTTTGTCATGGTCCTGGCCGTCCTGAAGCTCGGCTTCGAGCCAGTCGCGCCGGGGCTGGTCGAGACACGCGCGGGCATAGTTGGGCTGCCCCACTCCCTTACAGGTATCGTCGAGCACGATGACCTTGATCGGCATATCCGACTTCGGCTCGAAGGAATAGCAGGCAGAGTCGTCGGCCAGGTTGGTCGCGGTGAAACCGTGACCGACGGGGCTCGAAGTGGTGTTGAAGAACTCGCCCATCCAATTCAGGCTGCTGGAAGCGTTGGTCGCAAGGGCGCGGCGATCCGCGTCGGCCACGACCGTCGGCGGTGTAGCAAAGTACGCCTCCGGCCCAACGCCATAGATATCGCCGTACGAAGTCGAGCCGTCGACCACGCCCATATAGTAGCCGGTCTCATCTACGGCATCTGACGCGGAATCCGCGCTGATTGCCATGTCGAGGATGAAAGGCCCGACATGGGTTTGCTGGGTCTTGACGTCCTCATAGGCGGAGCCCATCCAGAACTGATCGTGGTTGCCAAGGACCTGAAACCAGGGGATCGCCGGGTTGAGCCCCGCGGCCTGGTAGGGCATCTGATAATCGATGGTGTCCGCTCCGACATGAGCGCCGGAGCTGGGGGTGATGACCTGGCCATCGAGGACGTCGATGAACCACCGCAACTCGTTGTACTGGTTGTTGTTGATGTCGTCGCCGAGGGAGATACCGAAATCGAACGGCGATTTTTGGTGTAGAGCGTTGATCGTCTGGATGGCGGCATCGAGGACCTGGGTCGTCGAGAGGATGATCGGGGAATAAGCCGACGCCAGGCCGGCCGAAGCGGGGCCATACGGTGCGCTCCAGCCGACGCCGATCGGCTGAGCCGGGGATTCCTTGTCGGCGATGTGAATATCGCTCATGGAGAAAAATGACAGGAGACGCGCAGCATTGGGCGCATTCGTGTAGCCGGGCGCGAGGTCGGTCCGCTTGTCGTACGGGCGCGGGTTATTGGGATCCGCGCTGTAATTGGTGCCGGCCCCTACGTGCCAAGCGCTGTAACCGAACGGCTCGTACAGCGGCACGTCGGCCGGGTTGAGCTGCGGCGTGCTCGCGGGTATCGCGACGGGGAGGATCTGCTGTTTGGCTGTCGTGAAAACATCCTTCGCGATCGGCCATTCTACAGGCTGCGGCTCCGTCGGATCGCCCCATCCACATCCAGCTAGTTGTAGTTGGAGCAGGAGGGCAAGAATCAAACTGAGAAGCCCCAAAGTCCTATTGCGCATGTTTGTGATTTTCCCTTGGCTGAGATTGTCCGGATGACTTCGCCCGGCTCCGCTGCCGGGCCGTGCAGAGCCGTTGTACAGCGCCAAACGCTTGTCGCGCCGGACGTTGTCGTGCTGTTCCCGAGTGTCATGCGCAGAACGAGGCCGGTCGGAGACCTTCCGACGGCCTGAGTACGTCCCGAGCGCCCGGGGAACGCCCCGTGTTCCGCGCTGGGCGCAGAGTATGCGCCGGCATCGGCGGAACGGAAGCCGCTTTGAGTCCGGATCGTCCGGATGATCTAACACCGCGTCCTCTGCCGTCGTAGGCCGCGACCTAACGTCTGACAACCCGACCAATGCGACCCCGGCCGCCGAGTGGGGCGCGCCGCCGGTGCGCTGTCATCCCGGGCGCGTTCGCCGTGCGCACGGGCTGGCGCCTGAGCGATGGTGTTGGCCTCTCTGGGCGGGTGTGTACAGGGTCCGCCGCCCGCACACCCTATCGGGGCTCCAATGAAGCCGGACAATGGGCAATACCACCCAGCAGGTCGCTAAAGATGGCATGATATCCGCAGGCCTGAATCTCTAGCTCGCTCCGGTTACTATTACCGAGAGCAGTAAACATTGAACAAGTCTACCCTGCTGCATAGCGGACGGATTCTGCGTGGAAGTAGCTCTTGACGATTGCGGGTTGGTGTTGCGTGCTGCGGATGTAGGAGCGCACGCCGTCGATCATTTCGGTCCGCGTCGCCGGGCGTTGGCGACCCAGCGCATTGCTCTTTACGTCCTGGTTGAGGAATTCGTCGGGGTTCAGGTCCGGGCTGTAGCCGGGCAGGAAGAAAACCTCCAGCCGGTCGGCGTGCCGCGCCAGCCAGCGCTGCACCTCGGCCGAGCGGTGCCCCGGGTGCGGGTCGACGATCAGCAGCACCTTGCGTTGTCGCAGCCGCCGCAGCCGCGTGGCGAACTTGAGGAACACCGTGCCGTTGAAGTTCTCCTTGAACACCATGAAGCTCAGTTCGCCGCGGTTGGTGATGGTCGACATCATGTTGCAACGGAAACGCTGCCCCGTGCCCGGGATCACCGGCGTCTGCCCGCGGCGGCCGTAACTCGTGCCGGTCTGATGATCCGAGCGCAGGCCCATCTGATCCCCCCAGTGAATCTCGGCCTTTTCCGCCTTGGTTTGCCGCTCGATCGCGGGATACTCCTCGTCCAGCCAGTCCGCCGCGGAGCGCGGGCGCTACAACGGGTGCGAGGCTGGCGCCGCCTGGACCGGGGCATGGTAGGGGGTCTGCGTGGAATAGAGCCTGATGCGCTCGTTCAGCTCGGCGACGAGCGAAGCGGCACCTAGTCGTTCGGCCAAACTGCGCGCCTGGCGCGCCACTTCTACCGCCCGGCCGAACTGTCCCGCTTCCGCCAGGGCCGCGGCGAGTGTGTCCAGCACGGCCGGGTCCTCGGATTTCGTCAACTGCGCGGCGCGCTCGGCGAGCGTCACGGCCTCCGGTCCGCGGCGTAGTGCCGGATCGGGATCGGTCGCGAGGTGCCACGCCAGCCCATTCAGGGCCTCGACCCAATCGGGCTGGGCGGCCAGACACTCGCGGTAGCGGGCGATCGCCGCGCGCGACTGTCCGGTTTCCCCGAGGGCCTGGGCGAGCAGCAGGCGAAGTTGCGGCGACTCGGGCAGATCACGCACCGCGTCGGTCAGCAGCGGTACGGCCTGGCCCGCGTTGCCCGCTTCGAGCAGCTTGCCCGCGCGCTGCAAGACCGCTTGCGTCAGGTTCGTGCGCACCGCGGGACGGCGGGGGGTCACACGCAGCGCCTCGGTCAGATGCCGGATGCCCTCGTCGAGCCGCCCGGTCTGGGCACACGTCGTGCCGAGGTTGAAGTGCGTCAAAGCGTCGTTGGGGTCCTGTTCCAATGCGACCGCGTAGGTCCGCAGGGCGTCGTCGATCCGGCCGACGTCGGCGTACGCGTTGGCAAGGTTGTTCCAGCACTGCACGTCGTCGCAGCGCTGCCGGATCGCCGTTTCCAAATACGGGATAGCCTCCTGCTGCCGGCCGAGGCGGCCCAGCTCGACTCCCAGGTTGTTCGACGCGATGTACGCGGTCGGGCTCTTGGCGAGCGTGTCGCGCCACAGGGTTTCGAGATTGTCGTAAATCCGACCCTGCCGCCAGGTGCAGACACCCAAGACGAGGAGCAGTGCCGTGGCCAATACGGGGGCCGCTTTCTTGCCCCAGGCGGATGACCGGAGCCGGCTCGCCGCGGCCGCGATCACCACGGTCATGAGACCCAGGCCGGCGAGGTACTGGAAATGGTCGGCGACGAACGAGTAACGCATCGGGTAGACGTTGATGAAACCGAGGGCCGGAAACAGCGTGCCGCCGAAGAAGAGTATCGCCACCAGCGGGCCACGGCCGAGACGCCGGCGCAGCAGCCACAGGGTCACGACCAGCGCCGAGGCCGCCAGTGGGTAGAGATACTGCCACCACACGGCGGAGTTGATCACCCAGCGCTCGTAGATGAACGCGAGGTTGTGCGGCCAGAGCAGCTTGCCGGCGTAGAACCAGAGGGCCCGGCCGGCGATGAGCACGCGATCCGCAAACGAGAGTGCCCATTCGGCTCCCAGGGCTCCGACGTGGTGCAGCTCCATGCGAATCGTGAGTACGCTCAGACCGGCGCCAAGCGCGAAGAATGGCAGCAGCGGCGCCACGTCGCGCCACGCCAGGCGGCCGCGCTTCCACCACGTCAGCAGAAGCAGCGCCGCCGGCAGCGAACACGCGACGGTTTTGCTCAGTAAAGCCGCGGCGAAGGCCAGCAGCGCGAGGGCATAGAAGGTCCGCCGGCGGTTGCGAGCGTCGCCGACGAGCGGCGCAAAGCGGAGATACGCCAGCAGCGCGAGCAGGTAGAACAGTCCCGAAAGCGCGTTCTTGCGCTCGGTGATCCAGACGACCGACTCCACCTCGCTGGGGTGCAGCGCGAAGACGGCCGCGACCAGCCAGGCGCCGCGCAGCTCGAGACGCCGGAGCACCCGCCACACCAGCAGCGCATTAATCGCGTGCAAGAGGACGTTGACGGCGTGGAAGCCGACGGGGTTCAGGCCCCAGGCGTGGTATTCGAGCCAGAAGGTGGTGTGCACGAGCGGGTAGTACTGCGGCACGGCGCCGGGCTCGGTCCAGATGCGGCGCAGGCCGTCGGCGGTGCGGAGGGTCGAGTTCTCGGTAACGTAGGCGTCATCGTCCCAGATGAAGCCGGCGCGGAAAGCGGGGATATAGGCAATGACGGTGGCGGCGAGTAAGACGAGCGTCCCAGCCACCGCGGTCTTGCGCGACATGCAGTTTCCTCGTGGCAGGGTGCGTCCCGGACGCACCCTACTCCTCCCGCATCTCGAGCAGCTCGAACGCGTTCCCGTCGGGGTCGGCTAGCGTGACGGTCCGCAGGCCGCTGTAGTCCTGGATCTCGTCCAGTTGCTGTCCGCCGTGCTCGAGCAGACGCAGCAGGGTCGCGTCGAACTCGCTGGTGGTGATGTCGAAGCGGACCGTCGGGTACTCGCCCGGCGGGGGCTGAACGGCGGGGTCCCAGGGCTCGACGGGCCACCACAGGCAGATCGACGGACCATAGTCGGGGAAGTCGAGCTGGGCGTACGCACTGTGTTGGCTGACCTCCTTTTCGACCACCCGGAGTCCGAGGCCATCGGCCCAGAAACGCAAGGCCAGCGTGAAGTCGCTGACGTAGATGTGAATGTCGCCGATGCAGAGCATGGTCGTGTCCTAGCGCGCGAGCGCCCGCGCTCCGCACGGCCGACACGGCGGTCGGCCGCTACAGGCCGAGGTCGGTGCGGTATTGCGCTCCTTCAAAGCGAATCTGCGCGACGGCACTATACGCGCGGCGGCGCGCGTCGGCGAGCGTCTCGCCCAATGCGGTGATGCCCAGCACGCGCCCGCCGGCGGTGACGAGCTGGCCTTCCGCGCGGCGTGTGCCGGCGTGAAAAACCACCAGGTCGTCGGAATCTTCGGGCAAGCCGCTGATCGGCAATCCGGTGCGGCTTTTCTCGGGGTAGCCCGCGGAGGCCATCACGACGCACAGCGCGGCGCGCGGGTCCCAGCGGATGTCGGCCTCGTCGAGCCGCCCGTCCACCGCCGCGTTAAGCACCTCCAACAGGTCGGACCGCATCCGGATCAGGATGGCCTGCGCCTCGGGGTCGCCGAAGCGGCAGTTGAATTCGAGCACTTTGGGCCCGGCGGACGTGAGCATCAGGCCGATATAGAGCACGCCGCAGTAAGGGATTTCCGCACGCCGCAGCCCGTCCAGCATGGGGACGATGATTTGGGATTGGACCTGCTGAATGACGGGCTCGTCGACGGCGGCCGAAGGGCAGAACGCGCCCATGCCGCCGGTGTTGGGGCCCTCGTCATGATCGCGCAGGCGTTTGTGGTCCTGGGCGGGTTCGAGCAGGTACGCCGCGGATCCGTCCACAATGACCAGCAGGGACGCTTCCTGTCCGAGCAAGCGCTCTTCAACGACGATCCGCGTGCCGGCGTCGCCGAAGGCGCGGTGGACCAGCATCTTCTCCGCGGCCAGAATCGCATCCGAGGGCTCGTCGCAGACGATCACGCCTTTGCCCTTGGCCAAGCCCGCGGCCTTCACCACGACCGCCTCGTCCCGCGTGGCGATGTACTGCCGCGCCAGCTCGAAGTCGGTGAACATGCGGGCATCGGCGGTGGGCACGGCGTACTGGCGCATGAGCTGCTTGGCGAATGCCTTGTCCGCTTCCAGCCGGGCCGCGGCGGCCGTCGGGCCGAAAATCCGCAGGCCGGCCTTCTGGAACGCATCGACGATGCCGCCCGCGAGCGGATCCTCCGGCCCCACGATGGTCAGGCCGATCGCCTCCCGCCGCGCGACACTCAACGCGAGGGCGATGTCATCCGCGCCGCCGGGGATGTTCGTGCCGAGCTTTTCCGTGCCGGCGTTGCCGGGGAGGATGAAGAGCTTGGTCAATGCGGGCGAGCGGGCCAACGCATGACACACAGCGTGTTCTCGTCCGCCGGACCCGATCACGAGCACGTTCATGCGCAGTCCTCATGCGACGTGTGCGGCCCGGCGTCACTGCGATGAGGCACGGTCACCGGCGGCGACGGCGGCCGACGCGAGTTGGCCGAGTCTATAGCGGGACCAGTTCGCCGGCCACTCATCGCGGGCCAGGTCGATGCAGCGTTGATAGCGCATCGCCGCGACGCTGAGGTCGCCGCGCTGGCGGGCCAGCTCGCCGGCAAAGAACTGCACGTCCTCTTGAAAAAGCAACGGCCGCTCGCCCACGTTGCCGAGCAGGCTGTCGACGAGCGCGGTTACGCGGTCCTCGTGTTCGATGCCCGTGATCACGCGGGCAATGGCCGCGGCATACGTGGCGGCGACCGGATCGCCGCGCCGCCCCTGAGCATCGGGTTCACCCATGTGTTGCGCGGTCTGCCGGGCCTCGCTGGGCCGGCCGGCGAGCCACAGGGCCGCGACGCGCTGCAGCGCGGCGGTGGGGGCCTGTGCAGGATTGAAGTCTGGCTGTTGGAGTACGACGGCCAGCTCTGCCGCAGCGTCGTCGTAAGCGCCAGACAGGTAGTCACAGGCGGTCAGCCGCCAGCGGGTGAAGGCGTCGACCGCATCGCCGGCGAGCTCTGCACTGCGGCGTAGCCACTGTCGGGCCAGGTCGAAGCGCTCGCCGTCATAAGCGGCGTGGCCGAGGCGGGCGTAATCCATGCTGACGGCGCCAGCCAGGGCGGTTTCGAGCCACGGCGGCGGGACGTCCACACTGGGCCGGCGTAGGGCGGCTTCGAGCACCGCAAGTTGCGCATAGCGGCCGCGCCGCGCATCCAACTCGTTCAGGCGGTCCGCGGCGTTCCAGGCGGCCGCCAGGTCGGTGTCCGCCAGGCTCCGCGCCACGCCGCGCTCCCGCGCGTAGGCGCGGTTACGCTCGATGACCGCGTCGGCCTCGGCATAGCGATACTCGTAAACGCCCCGGCCCTGGCCCAGGAGCATGGCGTCCGCATCATCGCCCACCCAGGCGGCCAACGGGTGATCCGTGTCCGCGGGCAGCGGCCAGGACGCGATGCTTTCACCCGTAGCAGGGTCGAACAAATGGATGGTCCCGTCGGTCGTCCGAACTAGAAGCACGTCGTCGCGGGGATTGAACGCCAAGGCGCTGACGCTGGTGGGGATCGGAATCCGCTGGCGGACTTCGTGGCGCGCGACCAAGATCAGCCGGAGCACGTTGTCCTCGCAGGCCGCGGCGAGGTAGGCGCCGGTACGGCTGAAGGCGATCGTTGTGGCGGGGGCGTCGAGCTTAAGCCACAGCTCCGGGCTTTGGGCCGGCGCCGGTTCGCCGCTGGTGCCGCTGGTGCGAGAATCCTTTCTCGCACCCACCCCTTCCGGATCAACCAGCAGGAGCTGCCCGTTGGAGCGTACGACGAGCAGACGCTGCGTCTGCGGGATGAACGCCAAGTCGCGGACCAGCGCTCCGACGAAGTCGACGGGCGGGGGTGCGTCCTGCGCCTGGTCTGCGTCGCTCTCCAGCGATCCCTCGGCCAGGTTCCAGCGGCGGAAGACAACACGCTGCTGATCGCCCGTCTGGTTGCGGGCCAGCAGGGCGACGAGGTCGCCATCGCCACTGATCGCGACCTTGTCCAGCACCGCGAGGGTTGGGTGGCGCCAGGGCAGGGTGCGCGTGGTGAGGTCGGTTAGCCGGACAAAACGCAAGGTGGACCGGTCGCGGATCACTGCGCGATCGCCGGCCGCGTCCACGGCGAGGGACATCCCGTCGCTGCCTAGCCCGAGCAGTCGCGGACGGAGAATGGTCCGCGGTTGCGGCGGCGTGCTGGAGGGAGCAGCGCCGCGGGGGCAGGAATACTCAAGTACCTGGCCGCGAGCCACCGCCATCAGCACGGTGGAGCCGTCGGCGGACGCGGCCCAGGTCACCGGCGGGGTATCGTGAATTGGGCGACGCTGCTCGATGTTTTCTGGGGAGACCCAGTGCGTGACCACGCCGCGATCGTCGAGGGTGACGACGGACCGATCCGCCGCCGACAGGCGGACCTGTTCCAGCCGGTCCGCCGTGCAGCGCCACGTGCCTTGCAGATCGCCGCTACGGTAGACCGCCAGGCGCCCGTCGCGCGCCGCCAGCACGATGGTCCCGACCCCGCCTTTGAGGTCGAACAGCTCCCATTCGGGGCCGGCAGCGATAAAGCGCGTCCACTCATCCTGCTGTGGGTGGCCCACGGTCGTGATGTAGACGGCGTCAGCCAGGACGGCGAGAAGCTCGTCGCCGTCGAAGCGGACTGCCCGCGCGGGGGTCGCGCCGGTCCAGATCAGCTTGCCCTGTAGTTCGCCGGCGAGGTCGATGGAAACGAGCTCGACGCCCGCGGTGGTCGGTACGGCGAGTTGGCCCGAGCGTGGGGCGAAGTCGGTTGGGCCGCTGCGTTTGCCCTGCAGCGCGACGCGATGCGTTTTCTGGCCTGCGGGGCCCGAGAAGAGCCGCACGGTGCGGTCATCCACCAGCAGCAGGGCCTGGCCGTCCGAGACCGGGTAAACGGCGCTGGGCCGGCTGACCTCACTGAGTTGGACGGCTACGCTCGGGCACAACGTTCCGGGCCGCCAGGCGCGCGCCCAGTCCTCGCCGGCCGCCGCCAGGACGCCTTCATCCGTGACCTCCAGGAGCGTCAGCGGGCCTGGGGTACGGACCCAGTTTGGCGATGCGTCGGGTGCGAGCGGGCGAATCGCGATCGAGTCGGGAGCACTGCAAACCGCCGCCCATTGGGTGCCCGGCGAGAGCCGGGCGAGGGTGCCCGCGGCGCGCCCCGCGTGGGGCTCAAACGTGAGCAACGTCGCTTGGTTCTCGGAGGTCTGGAGGTAGTAGCGGCGCAGGGCCCAAATCGCGGCCGGGCTCGGTCCAACCTCCAGGGCTTGCCAGCAACTGTCGCGCGCCTCGCGCAGGTCGTTGCGCGCCAGCGCCAGGTTTCCGCGCTGGATGTGCTGGCGGACCAGCGCCCGGCGCAGGTCCTCCTGGGCCTGCAGCGCCTCGGTCGTCCGGGCCCGCGCGTCCCGCAGCGCCTCCTGCTGCTTGAGGACCGCCGCGCGAGCCTCATCGGACTTCTCGACGGCTTCCTGCCGGGCGGCGCGCTCGCCGGTGAACAGCACCGCAAACGTGACCAGGAAACCCACGAGCATGAGCAGGATCAGGCCGGCGGTGGTCGCCTGCAGGCGATAGCGGCGCAGCGTCTTCTTCAGCATGTACAGGCCGCTGGCCCGTTTGGCCTCGATGGGCTCGCCCAGACGCCGGTGACGCAGATCGCCGGCCAGCTCGCGGGCAGTCTGGTAGCGGCGGGCCGGTTCCTTCTCCAGCGTCTTGAGCAGGATGGTGGCCAGCTCGTCGTCGATCTTGCGGTTGGCGTGCAGTCGGCCCACCATCGAGCGCGGGTTGCCGGGCTCTTCGTGGGCGATGCGGCTGAGGATTTCGCCGAGCGGGCCGTCCACCACGTAGGGGTGGTGCCCGGTCAGGGCTTCGTAAAAGATGACCCCGAGCGCGTACACGTCGGTGCGCACGTCCACGTCCTGTGAGCCGGCCGCCTGTTCGGGCGACATGTAAGCCACTGTGCCGACGAACTGGCCGCTGGTCGACAGGACCTCGACCGTGGACTCGGTGGCCGCCAGTGGATGCACCGGCTTAGCCAGCCCGAAATCGAGGATGTGCGGCTCGCCGTCGGCGTCGACCAGGATGTTGGGCGGCTTGAGGTCGCGGTGGATGACGCCGCGCTGGTGCGCGAAGTTGACGGCTTCGCAGGCTTTCTCGAACAGGAACAGGGCCGCGTCGAGGGTCGGGCGTTTCTGGGCGACGTAGCGGTCGAGCCGCAAGCCGTCGATGTACTCCATCGCGAAGTAGTACCGCCCGCGGCTGAGCCCGGAGTCCAAAATGGTCACGATGTTGGGATGCCGCAGAGACGCGGCGAGCTCGACCTCGCGCTCGAAGCGCCGGCGCGTGTTCTCACTGGCGAACGGACCCTCGAGGAGGACCTTGAGGGCCACCTGCCGCTTGGTGCCGAGTTGCGTAGCGCGGTAGACGACGCCCTGTCCGCCGCGGTGAATCTCCTCCTGGAGCACGTAGCCCTCGATGCTCGGGCCTAACGGAATCTCCTGCCCGGGCTCCTGCGGCAGGTCCGGGGCTTCGGCGCCGGTGAGCCGTGTGGGGTCGTCGGCGTGCGTCGAGCCGCGTGAGGCGGAAGCGGGCTCGGCGCCCGGCGCGGCGTGTGACGGTCTATCGTGCGGCGACGATGCCATGCGGCGGTGCTCGAACTTCAGAGTATTCGCAGACGGGATTGTACCCGGAGCGGCGCGCGGCGTAGAGGAGCAGTGGCATCGGGGCCGGTCGCGTGCTAGGATAGGTTGTTTATAGGCAGTCAAGCGAGACCGGTGGTGGGATACCGGCCTCCAGTGAGTGCGAACAACGCTATGGCACACCCACGCAGGCCCCGCCGGCGCAATGGCGTCACCCGCGGGGCGCTGCTTTGACCTCATGGCGAGAGGAATGATGGACACGGCAACTTCGCGTGACGTTCCGGCTGGCCGGGTGTCGGCCGTGTCGACTCAGGAGCTTTCTCAAGCGGTCGTGCGGTTCGCCGGCGATTCCGGCGATGGCATGCAGCTTGTCGGGGGGCAATTCACGGCGACGTCGGCCATCCTGGGTAATGATGTTGCGACGTTCCCGGATTATCCGGCGGAGATTCGGGCCCCGATTGGCACGCCCGCGGGCGTCTCGGGGTTCCAGGTGCACTTCGCCAGCCGCCACATCTTCACACCCGGGGACCGAGTGGATGCCCTGGTGGCGATGAACCCGGCGGCGTTGAAGGTGAATCTCGGCGAGCTGGTCGAGGGCGGGATATTAGTGGTGAACTCGGACGAGTTTGACGAGGGCAACCTGCAGCGGGCCCAGTACGCGGCCAATCCGCTGGAAGGCGGCGAGTTGAGCCGCTTTCGGCTCTACAAGATCCCGATCACCCAACAGACGCTGGCCGCCGTGAAGGAAACCGGGCTCGGCCCGCGGGACGCCGCCCGATGCAAGAACTTCTATGCCCTGGGCGTGGTGTACTGGCTCTTCGACCGCCCACTCGAGCCCACCTTGCGCTGGATCAACAGCAAGTTCAGCAAGGTGCCCGCGGTGGCGCGCGCCAATACCCTGTCGCTACGGGCCGGGTACGCGTTCGGCGAAACCGCGGAGATGTTCACGGTTCGCTACCGCGTGAAGGCGGCCGATCTGCCTGCGGGGATGTACCGGAACCTGACGGGCAATCAGGCAACCGCCCTCGGACTGGTGACGGCGGCGCAGCTCGCCGGCCGGCCGCTCTTCTACGGCAGCTATCCGATCACGCCGGCGAGCGAGATCCTCCACGAGTTGAGCACGCACCACAGCTACGACGTGCGCGTTTTTCAGGCGGAAGACGAGATTGCCGCGATGTGCTCGGTGATTGGGGCGGCGTTCGCCGGGGCGATCGCGGTGACCGGGACCAGCGGGCCCGGGATGGCGCTGAAACAGGAGGCCATCGGTCTGGCGGTCATGACGGAGTTGCCGTGCGTGATCGTCAACGTGCAGCGCGGCGGTCCGAGCACCGGGCTGCCGACCAAGACCGAGCAGGCCGATTTGTGGCAGGCGATGCTGGGCCGCAACGGCGAGTGTCCGGTGCCGGTGATCGCGTCGCGTTCGCCGGCCGATTGTTTCTGGACGGCGCTCGAGGCGACGCGTGTCGCGATCAAGTACATGACGCCGGTCATCATGCTGAGCGACGGGTATCTGGCGCAGGGCTCGGAACCGTGGCGGATTCCCGAGGCGCGCGAGCTGCCGGAGATCAACGTGCGCTTCGCGACGGATCCGGAGACCTTCCAGCCGTACGCTCGACTGGAGAACGGGGCGCGGCCGTGGGCGATTCCCGGCACGCCGGGGCTGCATCACAGGATCGGCGGGCTGGAGAAGGAGCATATCACCGGCAACGTGTGCTACGTGCCGGAGAATCACCAGCGCATGGTCACGCTGCGGGCCCAGAAGGTCGACAACGTCCTTGGCGAGGTGCCGGACCAGGACGTGTTTGGGGCGCCGCGCGGGGAGCTGGTGGTGGTGTCGTGGGGGGGCACATTCGGAGCGGTGCGGACGGCAATCGAGCGGGCGCGGGAGGCCGGCCAGGATGTGTCCCACGTGCACGTGCGCTGGCTGAACCCGCTGCCGCGCAACCTGGGCGACATCCTGCGGCGCTTCCGCAAGGTGCTGGTTTGCGAGCTGAACATGGGGCAGTTGCAGTTGCTGCTGCGCGGGCGCTACCTGGTAGACGCGGTCGGACTGCACAAGGTACAGGGCCGTCCCTTCATGGTTAGCGAGATCCTCGAAAAAGTGGACGAACTCCTGGGAGGTCGAACCCGGTGAGCGTGGTATCCGTCGAATCCGTTGGGCTGTCCGTCAAGGACTTCAAGACCGATCAACAGGTCAAGTGGTGTCCGGGCTGCGGCGATCATTCCATTCTCGTGCAGTTGCAGAAGGTCCTCGCCAGCAGCGGAACCGACCGCGATCACACCGTCTTCGTTTCCGGCATCGGCTGCTCGAGCCGCTTTCCGTACTACATGAACACGTACGGGTTCCACAGCATTCACGGCCGCGCGCCGGCGGTGGCGACCGGCGTCAAGTGCGCGAACCCGGACCTCAACGTATGGGTGGTGACCGGCGACGGCGACGGGCTCAGCATCGGCGGGAACCACTTCCTGCACACCGTGCGGCGAAACATCGGGCTGAAGATCATCCTCTTCAACAACCGCATCTACGGCCTGACCAAGGGGCAGTACTCGCCGACCAGCGAGCTCGGGACGCGGACCAAGTCTTCGCCGGTGGGCTCGATTGACTACCCGGTGCACCCGATCTCGGTGGCCATCGGGGCCGAGATCACGTTTGCGGCGCGGGCGGTCGATACCGACGTGGCCCACTTGCAGTACGTGCTCCAGCGCATGATGCAGCACAGGGGCACGGCGTTCCTGGAGGTGTACCAGAATTGCCAGGTGTACAACGCGAACGCGTACGCGTGGGCGACCGACCGCCAGACGCGGCTCGACCACATCGTGTACCTGGAGCACGGCAAGCCGCTGATCTTTGGGAACAACCGCGACAGGGGCATTCGCTTGCGGGGCGAGGCGCTCGAGGTGGTCGAGCTTTCCAAGGTCTCGCCGGACGAGCTGGTCATCCATGACGAGGCGGCGCTCAACTCCTCGATGGCGTTTCGCCTGGCGCAGATGCACTACCCGGAATTCCCGGAGCCGCTGGGTGTTTTTCGCGCGGTCCAGAAGCCGGCCTACGAGGAAATGCTGATGGGGCAGATCGCGGCAGCCCGGCAGAAGGAGGGTCCGCCCAAGCTGGACCGGCTGTTCCACGCGGGCGAGACGTGGAAGGTCGGATGACGCCCGGGGAAAAGGGGTCGGGAGTCATTTTCCAAACGGCCTGAAGAAGAGACTCCCGACCCCTTTTTTAGTCCGCGGCCTGGGCTACGATCAGGAACGAGTGGCTGAAGTAGGGCCGGAAGAGCCGCTTCCATGCCTTGATCCAGTGCCGGCGCGGCTGGATCCAATAGCCCTCGACGGGCTCGAAGCCGGTGCGGCGCAAGAGCGCCGCGAGCGTCAGCGGGTCGAACCACGCGACATGCCCTTCGTGGCAGCGCGGCCGGCCGCGGCGCCAAATCTTCCACGCTTGAAGGGCATAGAACGGGTTAGGCGTGGTCACGATCAGCTTGCCGTCTGGTCTGAGGTGCCGGCGCAAGGTCCGTAGGAACTGGCCCGGGTTTTCCAGGTGCTCGATGATCTCGCCGGCGACGATCGTGTCGAATGTCCGGCCCAGGTCCATCGTGTGCACATCGGCGCAGACGGCGTGGTAGCCATCGCGGACCAGGGCCGCTATGCCCGCGGCGTCCAGGTCGACACCCAGGGTGTCGGGGTTGGTTTCGACGATGCGGCGGAACAGCAGGTCCGCCGCGCCCGCACTGCTCGGCCCCGTGCGCCGCGCGGGTCGTGCATCCACGCAGCCCAGATCGAGCACGGCGGCCCCGGGCGCGATATGCCGGGCGATCACCGCGAAGCGATCCCGAATCGTGGTTTCGAACACGGCGCAAGTTTCGGGGCGGCGGCGATGGGGGTCAATCCCGGATGAAATCCGGCGGGGCTCGTCCGTGCCCCCGCAGCGCAGCGAGCCCGCGGGGTAGCAGATCTCCGCCGAGCAGGACGGCCGCGGGCCGCTGGTCGCCGATGACCTGGAAGAGCTTGAGGTAGCGCCCGGTTTCTCCATGCAGATCGGATGCGAAGAACCACGTACCCCTGGACCGTACTCACCGTTAAGCGTGGCATCCGGCGGCCGGCGCAGATCCGCCGCGGCGGACACTGTATCAAAACAGGGACAGAGGCGAACGCTGACACAGAGCACACGAGCGTATTTTATTGATCGCGAGGCATTTGCGAAGCACGTCGGTTTCGTATGGCCATCAGATTTGAGGAATTCTGCCATGATGGATCGCCAAACGTCGGGGCAAGAGCCGTTGGTCTCTACGATGCTCGTCGCCCCCGCGCCGCCTCGGCGTCTCGGTCAGAACCCGCCACCGCACGCTTGCTCCGGCCGGTTGCGGTGCATCGGCTGGACTTTCGAGCGGCGGAGAGTGCCACCAAGACGGCGCGGGCCTGCGTGAAGGAGGAGCAACTCAAGCTCTGCCCGACGCTCGAGCTTGGCGTGAGCTTCGAGCGGGAGGAACAGCCGCCAGTCGAAGGGCGCAATATCGTTGCCGATGGTGTCGGGTCTTCAATCGCAGAGGGCCAGGCGCGGGTGGAGATCGACTGCCCGGCGGATCGGTGCCTGCGGCGGAAAGCTGGCAGGAATCTGGAAGTTTGCTGGTAACCAACGGGATTCAACGGGACTTACGTGGCATGTAACGGGACGCAACGGGACTTGACGAGGCGGCGTAACCCTCGATAATGACGGGAAATAAGGCTGCGGGTGTAATTCACGTGGTAGAATGCCAGCTTCCCCAAAGAACGTAGCTCTACATAAGCACCTCAAAAAAGCGCTCTGGCGGCCACAAGACGCGGTTTTTGCCACCCTCGCGGGACCATGAATCGACCCAAGTAGAGCCGAATCGACCGCTGATGTAGAGTGTACCAACAACCTAACTTCGGCGCACCGTCGCGAATGCGCGATGTGCAGCTTGGCAAGAACGAACCGCCTTTCTCCGACCGCTACTCAGAGCCATTGATTCCAGCAGCCGAGTGACTTTCGCCGGTTTCGCAGGGTGTCGCATTTCGACTTGTCCTGAAGCGAAATGTGATAGTACTGCTCGCCGAGCTCTGCGAGATGCCGTGGCCGGTTTCGCAGGAGAACTTTTCGGGCCACTGCCGACTGGCGGCCCACCGACGCACGGCGGTGCGGTCAGCTAGGCGCATTGGCCCCGGTACTGCCGTCAATCGCGGGGTGCTCGTGATCGGAGTCAGCTCAAGGCGTGGCCGTCGCGGCTGACTCGTCGCGCTGATGGTCAAACCACGCGTAAATCGCTGGGAGAACGAGGAGCGTCAGCATCGTGCTGCTGATGATCCCGCCGATGACGACCGTGGCCAGTGGGCGCTGGACCTCCGCCCCGGTGCCCGTCGCGATCGCCATCGGTACGAAACCCAGCGACGCAACGAGCGCGGTCATCAGTACCGGCCGCAGGCGGGTGAGACTGCCCTGCGTGACGGCCTCGCGCACCGGCAGTCCTTCGCGCCGCAGTTGGTTGATGAAGGTGACCATGACGAGGCCGTTCAGCACCGCAACGCCGGACAGTGCGATGAAGCCCACCCCGGCGGAGATCGAAAACGGGATGTCGCGTAACCAGAGCGCCAGCACGCCCCCGGTGAGGGCCAGCGGGACGCCCGTGAACACCAGCACGGCCTGGCGCATCGAGTTGAACGTCGCGAAGAGCAGGACGAAGATCAACCCGAGCGCCAATGGCACGACGATCGTGAGGCGCTGTCGGGCGGCGACGAGGTTCTCGTACTGCCCGCCCCAGCCGAGCCAATAGCCCTCCGGCAGCTTGCCCATCTTCTGTTCGATCCGGCGCTGCGCTTCCGCCACAAACCCGCCCAAGTCGCGGCCGCGCACGTTACATTGCACCACGGCGCGCCGCTTGCCGTCCTCGCGCCGGATGATGCGGGCGCCTTCGCTGATCTCGATCGTCGCCAGACTCGACAGCGGGATGTAGCCGGCCGAAACGGCCTCGGCCGCGACGCCACTACGCCGATGGCCATTGCCGTCCATGCTCGCGAGCGCGTAGCTTTCTGCTTCGCGCTTTGGCAGCGGAACCGCCAAGTCGCCGATCGTCCGGATGTTCCCGCGCAGGCGATCGGGCATGCGGACCACCAGTTCGAACCGCCGGTCGCCTTCGAGTACGCGGCCGGCCTCCATGCCGCCGAGCGCGATCTCGACGACTTCCTGCACGTCCTTGACGTTCAGCCCGTAGCGCGCGACCGCACCCCGGTCGATGTCAATCGTGATCATCGGCATGCCGGCGAGTTGCTCGATCTTGAGGTCCTGCGCTCCGGGTACCTGCCCCAGCTCCTCCGCGACGCGACGGGCGTATTCCAGGAGCACGCCGAGATCATCGCCGTAGATCTTCACGGCCAAGTCGCTCCGTACACCGGCGATCAGCTCGTTCATGCGCAGCTCGATGGGCTGGCTGAACTCATAGTTCTGACCGGGCAGGTCGCGGACCACCACCTCCATCGCCTCAGCCAGCTCTTCCTGGGTCCTGGCCTTCTTCCACTGCTCGCGCGGCTTGAGCAGCATGTAGGTGTCGGAGACCTCGGGGCCGCATACGTCCGTCACGACCTCGGACGTGCCGGTGCGCGCGAAGATGGCCGCGATTTCGTCCGGGAACTCCTTCAGCAGCTCCTGCTCGACCCGCTCCTGCATTTCGGCGCTGGTCGTCAAAGCAATGCTCGGCATGCGGGTTGGCTGGAGCGCGAGCGCGCCTTCGCCGAGCTTGGGCACGAACTCGCTGCCCATCCGCGAGGCCAACAGGAGCGTCGCGACGACGAGGGCGATCGCCCCGAGCGACACGGCGAAGCGGAGCCGGATGGCCCAGTGCACGATGGGTTGGTAAATGGCCTTGGCCCACCGAATCAGGAAGACGTCCTTTTCGGTAACCCGGCCGCCCAGCAGCAGCGCCGCAAGCGCTGGAACGACCGTGAAGGTGAGCAGCAATGCCCCGGCGAGAGCCAGCAACACCACCAGCGCCATGGGCCGGAACATCTTGCCCTCGACGCCGGAGAGCGTGACGATCGGCAGATACACGATCATGATGATGCCGACGCCGAAGAGAACGGGCCGGGCCACCTCGCGCGCGGCCTCTTCGACCAGTTGAAAGCGCTCGGCCTTCGTCAGCCGTCGCCCCAGCTCATGTTGCCGCTGGCCGAGCCGGCGCATGAAGTTTTCGACCATCACGACCGCTCCATCGACGATGATGCCGAAGTCGATGGCCCCCAGACTCATCAGGTTGCCGCTGATCTGGTTCTGCACCATCCCGGTGATGGCGAAGAGCATCGACAGCGGGATGGCGAGCGCCACGATGATGGCGGCCCGGATGTTGCCCAGCAGAAGGAACAGGACGACGATGACCAGGATCGCGCCGAGCGTCAGATTCTCCCGCACCGTGTGCAGAGTTGCGTCTACCAGGTAGCTACGGTCGTAGAGCGTGGTTGCCTTCACGTTCTCGGGCAAGGTCTTGTTGATCTCGGCCAGTTTCTGAGCGACGCGATGGGATACGGTGCGGCTGTTCTCGCCATAGAGCAGAATGGCCGTCCCCACGACGGCCTCATGTCCGTTGGCCGTCCCGGTGCCGGTCCGCAACTGCTTGCCCAGCCCCACCTCAGCCACGTCCTTTACAAAAATCGGCACGCCGTCCTGGGCGCCGAGCTTGACGTTGCGGATGTCGTCGGTGGTCTGAATGAGCCCCGTGGCGCGGATCGTGTATTGCTCGCCGCTGTGTTCGATGTAGCCGCCGCCGACGTTAGCGTTGTTAGCAGCCAGCGCATCCAGCACATCCCGGAAGCCGAGGCCATAGGCGATGAGCTTCATCGGGTCGGGGGTGACGTGGTACTGCTTCTCGTATCCGCCGATGCTGTTCACCTCGGTCAGACCCGGCACGGAGCGGAGCTGTGGCTTGATGATCCAGTCCTGGATGGTGCGCAGGTCCATCGGCGTGTAGGGCGTGCCGTCGGGCTTTGGGCCGACCGCGTCTACGCTCCAGAAATAGATTTCGCCCAGACCGGTCCAGATCGGGCCCAGGAAGGGCGTGCCGACCGTGTCGGGCAGGCTTTCCTTGGCCTCCGCGAGCCGTTCGCTGACGAGTTGCCGGGCGCGGTAGATGTCCACCTCGTCGTGGAAGATCACCGTGACCTGCGACACGCCGTAAAAAGATACCGAGCGGATTTCCTCAACGCCGGGGATGCCTTGCATCGCCCATTCAATCGGGGCGGTGATCTGCTTCTCAATCTCGACCGGCGCCAGGCCCGTGACGGCCGTGTTGATCTGCACCTGCTTGTTGGTGACGTCCGGCACCGCGTCGATCGGCAGCCGGGTGAAGTTCCAGGCGCCGAGGGCGGCCATGCCGACGGTGAGCAGGACGATCAGGAAGCGCTGTTGGACGGCGAACTGAAGGATGCGCGCAATCATGTTCTCTCCACCTGGGCAAACGCCCTTATACCGCTTCGTCCTGCTCCTGGCCGGTGCGGATACGGATGACGCGCGCCAGGTCAGCCACCATGATCACACCGTCGCCGGGGTTGCCGGTGTGAGCCGTTTGTTGAACAAGCCGCGCGATCTCGTCGGCGCTCGCGTCCGAGCAGAACAACTCCAGCTTGGCCATCTTGTGGAACCCGATCGTCTGCTCGGTGGCCACGAACTGCCCGCCTGGACCCCGCCCGCGGCCAGCGCCGAGACAGTCGCTCACGGTCACGCCGGGGAAATGCGGCAGCGCACGAAGCGCGTCCATGACTTTGGTGAGCATGTGCGGCTGGATGATCGCCTTGATTTCCTTCATGCTGACTCCTCGGTGTCCGGCCCGCTCAATGTTCATGCACGGCTTCGCGCTTGCCGAGTTCGGCCTTCAGCACAACCGCGCCCTTGATGACGTACCGCTCGCCGGGCTTGAGCCCGTCCGTGACCTCTGCCTGCACGTGGTTCATGCGGCCGACGGTGACAGTGCGCGGCTCGAAGCCCTCACCCTCGGCCACGAACACGACGCTGTCGCTCTTGACCCGCTGCAGGGCGTCGGTAGGTACGACCACCGGCACCGCCTGGCGATCGAACACGACGGAAGCCGTCACAAACGTGCCCGGCCGCCACTGGCGCTCGGGGTTCGACAAATCCACGCGGGCGTACAGGGTACGCGTGGCCTCGTTGGCGACGGGGGCCATGTAGCAGACGGTGCCGCGCGCCGTCGTTCCCACACCGTCGGCGCGGATTTGAACGGCCTGTCCAATGCGCACCCGGCCCATGTCCTGCGTGTAGACGGTGATCTTGACCCAGACGGTGGACAGATCGGCGAGTACAAAGGCATCCATCTCGCCGCTGAGCACCTCGCCGAGGGAGCAGTGCTTCTCGACGACCGTGCCCGCGAAGGGTGCCCGCAGCTCGTACATCGCCAGGCTGGCGGCGTGGTTGGGCATTTCCTGGAGTTGCGCCTCGGATATACCGAGCGCGTGCAGTTTGTTGTCGGTCATCTTGAACTCGATCTCTGCCTCGGCCTTGGCCTTCTGGATGGCCAGGAACTCCAGGTCAGGCATGATCTTCTTGGTGTGCAGCTCTTCGGCGCTCTTGAGGTTGGCCTCGGCGAGCGCCAATCTCTGCTGCGCTGCCAAGTACGCCGCCTTCGCCTCGGCGAGTTCACGGCTCTCCAGGATCGCCATGACCTCACCCGCCTGCACGTCATCACCGAGGTTCTTGTCTACCCGTCGGACGATGCCCGCTACGCGCGGCACGATGTGGGCAACCTTGTCGGCGTTCAGGACAATCTCGCCGGGCAGCGTGAGGGCCTGTTCCAGTTCGCCGCCGCTGGCCTCGGCGACTTCGATCCCACTTTCCCGAATGGCCTTCTCGGATAGGACTAAGGGACCTTCTTTGTGCCCGTGTTCGTCTTCGGCCGCGCCGCTGGCGTGGCCGCGCTCGTCCTCGCCGCCCTCGTGTGTGGGGTTATCGCCCGCCGTGGCCCACGGCGCATGCGGATGTTCCAACCACCACATGCCGCCGCCCAGCACGAAGCCGAGCACGACGCCGATGATGATCTGACCGATGCGTACGTTCTTCATCGCGAATTGTCCTTGCTTTCGTTCTTTGCTTCGTTCTGATCCGTCCCCGGGGCGGCCTCAAGAATGCGCGGCAGTGGTTGCCCGGTCGCCTTCTCCAACTCGACGAGCGCGGCAGCCGACGCCTGGAGCGAATCCGCGTACCCGGCGCGGGCCGTTAGCAGTGCCCGCTGGGCCTCCAGCACGTTGAGCAGCGGCGTCCGTCCAGCCTGGTACGCCGTGCGGGCCAACTCCAGGCTGGTTCCCCGCAGCGGCAATACCTGGGCGCGGTAATAACCGGCGTTGCTCCAGGCCGTCCGCGCACGGGCCGTGGCCAGGCGAACTTCCTGGCTTACCTGCACCACGAGGTTCTCAAGCAGCTTGCGGCTCTGCTCGTGCTCGAACTGCGCCCGGGCGATTCCGCCCTGGTTCTGGTTGAAGATCGGCAGTTCCATGCCGATCGTCGGCCCGAGGATCGTGTCTTGTCCGCCGGACTTCTCTTGGGGCGCGATATCCACCTTGGGTTCGCCTGCGTCCAGCGAGGCGCGGAGGCTGTCCGCGAGGATGTTCCGCCCCTCCGGCGCCCGGCGCTCGTCACGTTGAAAAGAGACGCCCAATTCGAGCGTCGGGAAAAGCTTGAGCTTCTCCAGACGTATCTGCACCAAGGCGGCATCCGCGGCCCGCACGGCGGCCTGAATATCAAGCCGGTGATCGGCCGCCAGGACCAGGAGAGTCTCATCCGGAACGGTCCAAGCCGGTGGTTCCGGCAACGCGTCCGTCAGTTCCAGTGAATCCGGCGCGATCTTCAGCGACAGCAGTGTGCAGAGCGCGGACCGAGCCTCAAAGGCTTCCAGCGCCGTGCTTCGCAGCGCCAGCTCGGCGTCCTGCACCTCGGAACGAGCGAGGTTTACATCGACTTCGCCGCCCGCACCGGCCTGTTGCCGGGCCAGCGCCAGATCAAGCACCTGCTGCGCAATCTGCACGCTTTCGGCGGCAATCTCGCGTTTCCGGTCGGCCTGCTTCGCGCGATAGTAGGCCGTCTTCGTGTCAAACATCGCGATGCTGACCTCGCGCGCGACCTGGAGGATCGTGCGGTCCAGCACGCGTTCCGCGGCCCGTTTGCGAACGGGGATCTGCCACAGGTCCGCGAGATTCTGTACGAGCGCCGCCTCGAAGTTCGCGAGCCCGCCGGCGTCCGGAAAGCGCAGGCCGAACGACAGCGTCGGGTTCGACAGTAGCCCGGCCTGTACGACGTCGGCTCGCGCCGCACCCACGTCGTACAACGCGGCCTGGAGCCTGCGGTTATTCAGCAGGCAGACCTCGGCGGCCTCGTCCACTGTGAGCCCGCCTCGGAACAACTCCTGCACACGCTCCTGGGCGGCCCGCTCGTCGTCCGGCCGATAACCGAAGGACCGCCCAGTCGCCCCCGCAACTTCCGCGGCCATCCGGTCGTAGTCTGGGCGGGGGTTCACGGTCGCGCAACCACCGACCGCCGCGGCCGCCGTGAGGAGTACGCAAATACCCCTGCGTTCTAATTGCTGCATCATCATCAACCTGATCCCAGGCCTGATTGGCTGCGACAGCCCAAGGCCATCGCGCAATGGTCTACTGAGAGGGCACGCCGCCCTCACGCAGGTAGTTCATTGGGCCAGGGGGATCAGATCAGAAGCGGGAGAACCCCGCGCGAGACAGGTGACTGTGCGATCGGGACGGAGCGTTCCAGAAAAGCAAGTGCGTCGAGCGACCACCGGTCCGCCGACTCGGCGACCGGCGACATGGCAATCGGCCGGTCAACGGCGACGGAGGCGTTTTCGCCGACGGAGGGACGGGTGGCCCCGGCACAGAAGCAAGAGTGCATTGAGCACGGCTGATGTCCCGCGTCCTGGCACGGCGTGGCCGCGTCGCCATCTGAACAGGCGCAATCACCAAAGCACGCGACGGGGCACACCGCCAAGGCGATAAAGGCGAACCAGGTTGCCGGGGTCGCAAACGCCATCTCACATATGATAGCGACCATCTCGCGCCGTTTCCAGCGCATTTCCGTTGGGCCACACGGTCACATGCAGATTATGGGTCCGGTCGCGTAAGGAATCTCAGGTCTCAGTTCGCGAGTTCCCGCGTCCCCCACGACCGGACGGCTACCGAGGGGCTGACGGATTGGGTCATATCTGTTCCGGGGTGGGAACGGGACGGGCTTGCGCAATCGGCGAGGTTTCTGCCCCGCCGGCTTGTCTTGGAGGCGGTTGCTGCAGCCGGGAAATGCCAGCTTTTGGAGCTGTTTTCTTGCCATCAGGCCCTTTCTATTCTCGTGCGGTGCGGTATGATCCACATTGGACGATCTTAAGTAGAGCAGCACGCTCTACTTAAGCGATGCAGGGTGATGTTCGTAATTCGTTGATGGCGCAATGGTTGCGGGCGTAATTCAGTGGTAGAATGCCAGCTTCCCAAGCTGGACGTCGTGGGTTCGAATCCCATCGCCCGCTGTGAAGTATAAGTCCTGAGCCGAACGCTGTTTAGCGTGCCTGCCTGCGTCGGGCAGTGCGGCCCAGAAGTCCTCGCCAAAATGGTACATACCGTTTTGGTACCGGCTTCGAGAAGCTGCACATGCCCAAGCTCAAAAACCGTCCGTCTGCACAGGTGCTCCGGCCACTACGTCAACGTGACGGAGGGCGCTGCCAGCTTCGACATGAAGCGCGACTGCTCGGACGGGAAGTGCGTCGTCGGCGCTATCGAGCGGTTCACAGCCGTCCTGCGCGAGCCCAACGCCCCGCTGGAGAAGCGACGGGAGGCGCTCAAGCTGGTCACGCACTTCGTCGGGGACGTGCACCACGGGGGCCGCAGGGGCGACGCCACCAGGCGGCGAAGCTGGTAAAGACGCGAAGTTCGTCGGCAGCCGGAACAGCGACGTGTACCACTATCTGGATCGCCGTTCTGCTGCTCACGATGGAGATTCTGCGGTTGTACACGTGGGGCCGGCTCGTGTCTTACGCCGCCATGGCTTTCACGCTCGTCGCGGTCTTCTATCTCTGCGAGAAGGTCGTCCTGCGGCAGGGGCTTCACCCAGTCGTAGCTGTGATCGCTGCGGATGCGGTCGGCCCACGTGGAGGCGTCGGCGAGCGTCTTGTCCGCATCGTCTTTCAGCAGGGTTTCAACGGTGGCCCGAGCGTCGGGCGTGAGGTACTCCCAGGCGATCGTGGCAATGATCCGGTGCCCTTCCTTGCCCCATGCGAGAGCAAGAGCGGGGGCGAGCAACGCGGTCAGGAAAACGACGAGTTTTCGGAAGGCTGATTGGGGCATGGTCTGCGACCTTCCTGCGAGCCTTGAACTCACGCCAAGCAGCGTACGGTGGAGCGCCCGGTGTGTCACCCGCGGGTTGGCCGCCCACGTCAGTGCAGGCCCGCACCGGCGACCGGTTCCGCCAACTCTACGACGCCGGCAGCCTGGACGCCCGTGACGGGGCCCACTCGCGCGCCGACCTCGCGCTCTGCGGCATGCTCGCGTTCTGGACGAACGGCGAGCTGCGTCGTGAGGGTCGAAAGAACCGCAAGACGCGGGTCACACCCAGTGAGGCGGCGAAGCCCTTGGCCACGCCAGTTCGGTCCGCGGCAAACACGCTATGAACGTGTTCGTCGAACGCACGTGTGCGGACCACGGCGAGGTCGAGAAACGGCAGGCCCGTTCGCAATTCGCGGAGTGCGGTGCGGTCTCCGCGGCCGTGGGGCTTCATTAGCAGCACGCAGTCCACGTCGCGCGGCCCCATTATATGCGTGACGAAACTGCTCATGTACAGCCCGACGATGTCGCGGACCTGCTCGCTGAACCTCGGGTCTCTGGAAAGCTTGAGCGTCTCGCTGTGGTGCGGCTGAAGGGGGAAAGCCCGCCGGATGCGGTGTACCGCGCTGAGCGGCAAGCCCGTGGCCGCGGTCAGGTTCAGCGGCTTGGTCGGACGGCCCGTTTGCATCGCCTGGCTCCTGTCCGACATCCTGCCAGCCAGGCGAACGAGCCGCTTATTTATTCAATGAATCTGTGAAACACCACACTAGCTCTTCTTGCTGGGTACGTTCTTCTTCGGCTCGGTCTTGTCGGGTCCCGTCTTGGCGGGTTCGCTCTTGCCGGACGCACCCTCCTTGGCAGGCAGCTTCAGCTCCATGCCGATCTTCAGCTCCTCCGGCTTGGAAAGCTTGTCCTTGTTCAGCTCAAGCAGCTCGCGCCAGCGATTGCCGTTGCCCAGCACCTTGGCCGCAATCGAATAGAGCGTGTCGTTCTTCTCAACAACATAGATGTTCTGGCGCCCCTCCGGCGGCGGTTTTGCGCCCGGTTGAGCTTCGCCCGGCTTCGACGCCGGTTTTGCGCCGGGCGCGGGCGCGCCGGCGGGGGCCAGCAATACCTCCTTCGGCGGCAGGTTGATAACCTGGCCGACTTTCACCAGTTCGTCGATTCCTGGGTTGGCGGCCAGCAGCTTGGTCCACAAATACCCGTCGCCGTACTGTTCTTCGGCGATCGACCACAGGCTTTCCCCCTCCGCGACCGTGTACTGCTTGGACGCCGCGGAGCTGCCGCGGGGCTGCGGGGGCAGGGGGGTCGCGGCCGGCGGTTCGGTCCCCGTACGTGGCGGGGGCGAAACGACCGGCGTGCTCTTCGTCAACAGGGTGGTGGGAGACTCCGGGGCGGGCGTCAGGCGAGTCGCCGGCTCGCCCGTGGCCGCCAACGGGGGCAGCTCCGGCGTGGGGCGCGGCTGGGTCGCGGCCTCGTGCTCGGCGGCGGGGTTAGGCGTCAACGTCGGGCGCGGCGTAAGTGGGCTGGCGACCGGCCTGGTCGTCGTCGGCCGGGCAGCCGCTGGCTGGGTGGTGGGCGATGGCGCGCGCCCCGGCGGCGGGGTGATAATTGGGCGCTGCTCGCCGGCCGTGGGGCTCGGCCGCGCCGGCGTAGACCGGTCGCCGACCTTGCTGCGGGCCGGTTCTGTCTTGGCCGCGCCGGGCGCGGCGGTCTGGGCGGGGGCATTCATCGGCACCACTTCCGTCGTGTTGCCCGCCTTCTTGCCCTGGTTGATAAAGAAGAAGATCGCCCCCACGATCACGACGAGCGCCGCGACAAATGCGACCTTGATTTCCTTGCGCATCGGCGAGCCTCACTTAATCCCAAAATGCCCGACTCGCGCTGCCCAGCGCGAGTTGGGCCGTAGTATAGCACCGTCTCAGGCCCGCATACAGTCCGGCGTCAACTGGCCCGGGCCGGGATCATCGTGGGCGCCCGGCGGAACCAGTAGTGCGCCAGGAGCAGCGGCGACGCGATCGCAATGGACGAATAGCAGCCGGTGAGGACGCCCACCAGCATGCAGTAATTGAACCCGCGGATGCTGCTGCCGCCCAAGATGTACGCGATCACGATGACCACGAAGACCGTGAAGACGGTCATGATCGTCCGCGACAGGGTCTGGTTGATCGAGGCGTTAATGATCTCCGGCGTCACGATGCCGAGCCGGCCGCGGGTTTCGCGAATCCGGTCGAACACGACGATCGTGTCGTTCACCGAGTACCCGATGATGGTCAGCAACGCGGCCACGATTGGCATGTTGATCTTGAAGTCCTCGACCATCAGCGTGCGGCCGATGACTGTGGCCGCAATCCAGCCGCTGAAGCCGACGAACGCCAGCGCCAGCAGCACGTCGTGGATCAGGCCTGCCACGCCGCCGATGCCGTATGACAGCTTGCCAAAGCGGATCCAGACGTACGCGACGATCATGGCCCAGGACAGGACCAGGGCCAGCGCGGCCTGTTGGGTGGCGGTCGCGGCGACCTGGGGTTTGAACTGCATGACCTTCCGCAGGCTCTGCGCGCTGGTCAGTGCGGTGTCGATCAGGTGGAGCTCGGGTTGTACGAACCCGGTGTACCAGGCCTGTGGATCATCCCGGAAACGGAGGCCGGGGTCGGCGGTGACGATCACCACGCCGGAGTACAGCGGATTGCCCTTGTCGTCGGCGCCGCTGGCCGGGGTCACACCGACCACGTCGAGCCGCCACTTGGGCATGTTCTGGAAATCGGGCTGGAAGAGCATGTTGTCGATGCGCCCGCGCAGGCCCGCAAGGCTCTGTGGCGGATCGAGTTGATCCAGGTAGATGGCCGCCCCATCCAGATAGTCGGTGACGTCCGCATTGACGCCGGTGGGCAAACCGGGCACGTCGGCATCCAGCAGCCGCTGGGTGATCGCGTAGGGGCGGTCGGGGAAGTGCCGCACGTACTTCACGCTCTCCTGGACGCGCATCTGATCGCCGAGCGCGGTCTTCAGCGCGTACTCGAACAGCCGCATGTTCGTGGCGGTGGTGGTGACGTTCCAGACCAGGCCGCCCTGCGCGACGCCGCTGACCTCCAGCACGGAGTTGACGTTCGAGCGGCTCAGGTTTTCAGCGACCTGATACAACGGGTTGCTCAAGGCCCGGATCTTGTCGGTGAGCTGTTGCGCGGTGACGTCGCCGGCGACGCGCACGATCCAATGGGTGGCCCCCGGCGCGGGGCGCGCCTGGCCGCGTTGCAGCAGGTTCTCGGCCTCGAGGGGTTCGATCAGCAGGGCCTCCAGGCGGGCGGCATCCGCCCCCGCGAGGCTGATGCTGAATGCACTGGCCTCGTCGGGCACGGGCTCCACGCTGACCTGGTCAAGCCGGCGCGCGTCGCCCATGACGTCGCCCGATACCTTCTCCAGCCGCTTACTGATCGTGACGTCGTCCAGGCCTTGCTGTTTCAGCTCGAACTCGGCGGCCACGCCGCCCAGGAACTCGATGTCGAAGACATTGTTCTTGCCGCGGACGAAGAGGAGGGCCACACCGATGATGGTGATCAACACGGTCACGGGAACCAGGAACTTGGCCTTGTGATACCAGTCGATGTTGGGGACGCCGATCAACTTGAGCATTCTGATGTCTTTGATCCAGTTCCACTTCAGGAGCGTGGCGAAGATGACGCGCGTGACGAACACGGCGGTGAACAGGTTCAGGGCAATACCCCAGCCGAGCGTGAGGCCAAAGCCCTTCACCTCCTCGCTGCCGACATAGTAGATGATCACGCAGGTCAGCAGCGTGGTCAGGTTGCAGTCGAGGATCGTGGACAAAGCCCGGTCATAGCCGTTCTTAATGATCATGCGCAGCGAGGCGCCGCGCTCCTTCTCCTCGCGCATACGTTCATAGATCAGCACGTTGGCGTCCACGGCCATACCGACCGAGAGGATCAGGCCCGCGATGCCGTCCAGCGTGATGCGGGCCCCCAGCATGGCCAGGGCGGCCAGCGTGAGGAATACGTTGAGCAGCATCGCGATGAACGCGATCAGGCCACACAGCCGGTAATAGCCGACCATGACGACGAAGATCGCCGCCACCCCGATCAGGCCGGCCCGTTGGGCGCTGTCGCGGTTGGCTTCGCCGAGGCTGGAGCCGATCGTCCGTTCGGAAAGCGGCGTGTCCTTGAGGCGCGCGGGCAGCATTCCGCCTTCCATCGTCTGCACCAGGTAGCGCACCTTGTCCAGGCTGAACTCGCCCGTGATCTGGCCGTGGGTGCGGATGGTGCTGCGGATGTTGGGGGCCGAGTAGATCACGTCGTCCACCAGGATGCCCAGCGGTTTGTTGAGGTTGCGGCGGGTCAGGTTCTCGAACATCTGGCCGCCGATGACGTCGAGCTCGAAGCTGACGGCCCATTTGCCGTGCTCATCGCGGTCGATGCGGGCCCGCACCAGCCGCCACTTACGCTGCCCCTTCACGTCCTGCAGCAAACCGTCGTCCGGCGACATCTTGGCCAGGACGTAGTAATCGTTCTCCAGCTTGTCCACCACGTTCCGCTGGTCCTCCGCCGGCCGGTACGCCTGGAGCTGGGCCGGCGAATCGAAGTTGAAAAACTGCATCGGGTTGTCGATCCTGAACCAGCCGAGCTCCTCGTCCGGCAGCCGGAGCCGGCCTTCCTTGAGCTGCTCGCGGTGGCGCTCGTATCTGGTGGGATTGCCAGGATCAGGTTCTGTCAGAATGCGGAACTCCAGCTTGCCGGCACCGCGCAGCAGACGCTTCAGATCGCCGGAACTCTCGAGGTATTGCTTCCCGCCGCGCCAGGTCTTGTAGTTCGCCAGCACGTCATCCATCAGGTCCCGCACGTCGGCGTGCGTCTGCCGAGTCTGCTCCACGCTCTTCTCACGCACGGTGGACTTCTCGTCGAGCTCGAGGATCTCCTCGAAGCGCCGGCGGTTCAGGTTTGTGTTGAGCACGTCCAGGACCGCGTCCTCGAATAGCTCGGACGCGTCGCGCTGGGCCTGCTTGAGGGTCTCCGCGGTCACGGGCGCACTCGCGGGTTCGGTATTGGGCTGCGTGGCCGGTTCCGTGCTGGCCCCGCTCGCCGGCTGCGATTCGGGCGGGCCTTTGCGCAGCGCCTCGTCGGCCGCGCGGAGCGCGTCGTACCGCAGACCGCACTCCTCCAGCAACGCCTTGCGCTTGGCCACCGTCTGCTGGACGGCGGTTTGCCACGCGGCGGCGTCCTCGCCGTGCAGCGCGGCGAGCTGCGCTTCCGCGTTACCCTGCGCCAGCTTGTCCAGCGCTGCGGCGCGCTCCGCGCCTTCCAGACGCAGGGCCGCTTCCAACTGCCCGCGCCGCAGTTCCTCGGCGTACAGCTTGTCCAGCGCCTCGGAATAGGCCAGGCGGCGCGCCGTGGCCTCCTTGGGTGGCAGCGGCATCTGAACTTCAATGCGGTTGCGCCCCTGCACGCGCCAGGTCAGGTTATACACGCCGCTCGGGTCGACGCGCTTTTGCAGCAGGCTCTTCACGCGTTCGGCGAGGCCCGGATCGTTCTCCGCCGCCGTCGTGTCGATCTCGAAGATCAACGACGTCCCGCCCGCAATGTCCAGACCGGGCCGCAGCTTCTGACTGGGCGGCCACAGCAGGACGGCCCCGATCACGATCACGACCGCGATGATGACCCAACGCTGTCCGAGGTTCTTTTCCATGTCATGTTCCTAATGCGTGGTTCAATGAACTCTAAGAATCAATGAGGACCAATTCGTCTGTGAAAAACGCGGCGCCCCGGCGATTCGTGGTCAGGACGGTCCTGGTTATCGGTCGGATGCCGGGTGTTTAAGAAACGTGCGGCGGCCCCGTGCGCGAGATACACGTTCGCACCGCCCGATCAACGCCGGCCAGTGGCGTAGCGTGCAAGACGGACCCGACCGCTTCGCTCAGACATTGGAAACGGTGCCAGGTGGGGAGGTCGGCGCCGGCGGCTGGCGGCCGCTCGGTTGTGCTGGGGTTCTGCGGTCCGCAACTGACCACGCCGTCCCGGTCGCCTGCGATCTGGCGCAGGGTGTGGTGAAACCAGCCGGCCGGCCAACGGGAGAGCGGCGTATCAGGCACGATGTGCGGCAGTCTGGGTTTGGCTCGCTTGTCATGGGCGGGTTGCGGATGGGCGGCTGAGCCGGACGCAATGGCCGGCTTGGGCTGATCGGGTGACGTTAGCAGCCACGGGCACAGCTTCTCCTGAACGACCAGGAGCCACAGCAGGCCCGCGCCGCACGCGACACGCAACGACTTGTCCAGCCGCAACGTGAACATTCCCAGCATCTTACTGCGGCTTGGCCGCTGCTGGCAAGGGCCGCCCGTGACGCTACTTGGCCGACACCGGCTGTGTTGGACGCAGGGCGAGCATCCGGTCCAGCGCGATGCGGGACCAGCGTTTTGTCTCTTCGTCAACCTGGATGCGGTTCACGACGTTGCCCGCGACGAGGTTTTCCACGACCCAGCACAAATGCCGCAGGTCAATGCGGTACATCGTGCTGCACAAGCACTGCATGCCCGCCAGCGAGCGGACGTGCCGGTCTTTCAGCGTACTCGCCAGCCGGTTGACCAGGTGCAGCTCGGTGCCGACGGCCCAGTACGTGCCGGGCGGTGCGTCGCGGACGGTCTGGATGATGTATTCCGTGCTGCCGACATAATCGGCCTTCTGGCAGACCTCCCACGTACACTCGGGGTGTACGATGATGCGGTACGGGTCCGGGAGGGCGCGGATCGCGTCACACTGTGCCGGCGTGAAAAGCTGGTGGACCGAGCAGTGGCCTTTCCACAAGATGAACCGCGCGGCACGCAACCGCTCCGCCCCGATGCCGCCGTACGGCTGCTGCGGGTCGTAGACGACCATGGTGTCCAGTGGCCAGCCGAGGGCGTAGGCGGTGTTACGCCCGAGGTGCTGGTCGGGAAGGAAGAGCACCTTGCGGCCGTCACGGGCGTCGGCCGCCGCACCATGGAGTGCCCACTCGAGGACCAGCTTCGCGTTCGAGCTCGTGCAGCACGCCCCATCGTGCCGGCCGACGAACGCCTTCACCGCGGCGCTCGAATTCACGTACGTGATCGGCGTGATCGGGACAGCGGAGCATTTCTCAACCACCGGCCAGATGGCCTCGACCTGGTCGATGTGGGCCATGTCGGCCATGCTGCAGCCCGCGGTCAGGTCGGGCAGAATCACCTGCTGCCCGTCGCCGGCCGGGATGTCCGCCGACTCCGCCATGAAATGAACGCCGCAGAACACGATGTACTCAGCCTGCGTCTGCTCAGCCGCACGCTGCGAGAGCTTCAGGCTGTCGCCGGTAAAGTCGGCAAAGGCGATGACGTCGTCCTGCTGGTAATGGTGGCCGAGAATGACAAGCCGGCGGCCGAGCTTTTCGCGTGCGGCGCCGATGCGGCGGCGCAGCTCCCCATCGGTGCGGTCCGTGTACTCCGGCGGTAGGGGGGGCTGCACAAGCATCCGATACTCGTCTGTATACGGCAAACGCTCCCGCGGTCTCCCCGTATCCTAGCGCTGCCGCGCAGGCGAATCCAGGACCCTGGGCGGTCCTCCTCAGGCGGGGTGTTTCCGGCGGCGCCATTCGAGGAAGGCCAACACCACGACGATGCCGGCCACGTCGCAGAGCCAGTCCACGAGGTCCGTGCCGCGGCCGACGAACTGCTGCAAGTATTCGTCCACTGCGGCGAACGCAACCAGCGCGAAGGCCGCTGTGAAGGCAAACCGCGCCGACAGCGGATGGCGCACCGTCTGCGCGAACCGCCAGAAGAGGAACGCCAGCAGTCCGAAGGCCCCGACGTGCGCGATCTTGTCCGGCGCCCGGATCGGCACGTCCACCTGCAACCCGGGGAAATGGGTCAGGCAGAACAGGAAGATCCAGTAAGCCGGCAGCGCCCGACGGTACCACCTTACCCACGCCGCCGAGAATGGTGCCCGGGCAGTCATGTTTGCAGGGCGGCGGTGTTCCTCAGACCGCTCGGCTGCCTGGCCACCGCAACCAGGGCCTCCGCGACAGCGCCCGTCGCCGCGAGCTCGCGGGCGAGCGCCAGGTAATCCTCGGCCCCGTGGCTGCTCGGAGCGTAGTCAAAGATCGTGCGGCCGAAGCTGGGACACTCGGCGAGCTTGATGTTGCGGCGAATGGTCGTGTGGAACACGCGGGCGCCGAACCACGCTGCGCTCGGCTCCGCCGCCGCGAAGAAGCGAACCACGTCGTCGCGGACCTCCTGGGCCAGCCGCGTGCCTGCCTCGTACATGCAGAGCACGATGCCGGAGACGCGCAGCGGCGGGTTGAGCCGCTCGCGGACCAAGGCGACCGTCTCCAGCAGTCGGCCCAGGCCCTGCAACGCGAGGAAATGCGGTTGCAGGGGGATGAGCACCTCTTCGACGGCGGCCAGGGCGTTGATGGTCAGCAGCCCCAGCGCGGGCGCGCAGTCGACCAGGGCAAAGTCGAAGCCGGCCCGGTACGGCTGCCAGGCCTGGGCCAGGACGGACTCGCGCTCGTCGCGGTCCGCCAGCTCGAGCTCGGCACCGACCAGGTCGATGTGGGCCGGGACCGCGACCAGCCGTTCGCTGACGGTGCGGGCCGTGTCGGCCAGGGCCACCCCGCGTGTCAGCACGTCAAACATGTTGGGCTCACCTGGCCCGGTCTCGACGCCCAGGTGCAACGTGGCGTGGGCCTGCGGGTCCAGGTCGACGAGCAGCACGCGCTGCCCCTCGCGCGCCAGGGCCGCGGCCACGTTGACGGCCGTGGTCGTTTTCCCGACGCCGCCCTTCTGGTTGATGACCGCGATGGACCGCATAACGGGCAGTATACGAAAGGGGCCCGGCGATCGGAAACGGGAAACCATCGGCTGAGGGTAGCCAAAAAACAGGGATCATCCGGGAATTCCGGGAGAAGCCGCGGCTGGTTGTTCAGCCTGAAAGGCTGGTCTGCGATAGCCGTGGGCAAGCGCAGCGCCGCCCACGGCACAGGCGCCCGTCCGGCCGAGCACGACCCTGAAGGGGTCGTCTGGCGAGCCGCGGTGGCACCTCCTATTGCAGCACGGCCAGCATCCGCGCGCGGCCGTGCTTCTGTAGCGTCGGACCTCCGTGTCCGACGTTTTCGCCCTCCTTTCCCGGATCCGCCGGACACGGAGGTCCGGCGCTACAGGGGAGCGATGTCATCGCACGCCGACGTTGCGGCTCATTGCACTCCGCCGCACGCGCGCATCTCTCTCTCGCGCCCCAGGCCATGGTCAGCCAAAAACTCCCAACCTTTTTCCGACCCGATACGCTACGACGTCAGCAGCGCGATGAACGGGTTGATGTCGCCGAAGTCCACGCTTCCATCGCTATTGATATCCGCGTTGTCCGGCCAGCAGCCGGGGTACGTGTCCAGGTAAGCGTCGCCGTCCGTCAGCGCTTGGACGAATGGGTTGATGTCGCCGAAATCGACCGTGCCATCGCAGTTCGTATCCCCCGCCTGCGGGAGCGGGATGATTCCGAAGCCCACCCTGCGCCACGTCGACTGACTCGCGCTACCTATGCTGCCGTCCCCCCAAGTGACACCCGAAAACGGACCAGGGCACCCGAACAAGCCCACATGTGCCAGCTCGCCATCGATAAAGAGGAGGTACGTCTGCATGTCAATCGACTCTATTCGATACTCCCGGTAGTCGCCCCCCTGGAACGGGATCCAGACGCCCTCCCCGTGGCTGTAAATCTCGTTCTCGTCGTACGAAAGCATGATCAGCCCGTGGCCGGCGGCGTCAATCGCCATCAACGGGTCCCAACTGGCGGCGGTGTCGACGCGCAGGCGCCACTCCACGAGGAGCATCTGCTGGCCCGGTACTGGCTCCAGCGGTACGTCCACCCAGTAGTCGTCCGCAATCTGGCTGCTGGCCAGCCCGTCGATGACGAGCGCCCCGTCTTCGAACCAGCGCTCGGCGCCGCCGGCGTATACGAAGCGCTGCCAGCCGACCTCCTCGGGAAGCTTGCCCCCGTTCTTGCTCGGGTCGTACTCAACCCAAAACTGACTGCCCAGCGCAGGGACCACCATCGCAAGGCCGAGAAGCCAGCCCACGATTCGGCTCATCGCCTGCTCCTCCTACTCGTCGGGGGCCGTACAGACATGCCCCACCCACCAAGGCCTAATATAGCACGCCAGAAACCGCTCGTCAAATTCTTTTTTCCTATTCATCCGAAAAAACCGGCCGCCGCCCCCAGGCAAACGCCTACGGGCCCCGGGTCGGCAGCGCGACAAACGCCCGCTCGAGGCGCGGGTACGCCCCCGAAACGGAAGTAGTCCCAGCGGGTGAGGCTCGTGGCCCCCTTGGATGCCGAGGCCCCAGCCAGGGTGCGTCCGGGACGCACCCTACGGAGTGTTCTGCTTCGCCGCGGCCAGTTCCTGCGGCCACGGCACGTCCGCGGCCAGCTTTACGCGAATGAGCAGCAGCGCGTTCTCGAGTTGCGGATCCGTCTTCGGGGCCTCGTAGGGGTCCGCTTCGAGCAGCTTGAAGTCGGCTTCGGAGAGCAGCGGCGGTTCCTCGTCCTTCTCGGCATCCTCCGCCTTCAGCGCCCCCAGCGCCTTCGCCTGCTCCTCCGCGCTGAGCGCCTTGTTCTCGCGGTCCGGGTCCTCATTGTGGATGACGAAGCTCTCGCGCTCATGCTCGATGACCCGCCGGAGCTCTTTGGGCGTGAGCTTGAGCGCGAGGTCCGGATCGACGCCCCATTTCTCCGCCTTCGGCGCCTTGTGCGGGCTCCGGCCGCTCGGCAGGTAATACAGCGCCGTGGTCAGCTTCAGCTTGGCTTCATCACTCAGCGGCCGCACGTGCTGGACACTGCCCTTGCCGAAGGTGCGCTCGCCGAGAACCATGGCGCGGTGATGGTCCTGCAACGCGCCGGCGAGAATCTCCGAGGCACTCGCGCTCGCGTCGTTGACCAGGATGACCAGCGGCAGGTCCTTGTACGAGGCCTTGCCGGCGACCCGTTCCCGGCGCTCGGATTCCAGCCGCCCGCGCGTCGACACAACCTCGCCTTCATCCAGGAACGTGCTGACGAGGTCCACGGCGACATCGAGCAGTCCGCCGGGGTTATAGCGCACGTCGAGGACGAGGCCTTTCATGCCTTGCGCGGCGGCCTGTTGCAGCGCCGCGCGCAGCTCCTCGGCCGAGTCCGGATGGAAACCGGTCAGGCGGATGTACGCTACCCCGGCGTCCTTGTCCAACATGTAATTCCAGGCCTTGGCGTCGCCGGGAATGCGGTCCACGCCGCGGACGGTGGTCAGGGTAATCCGCCGGCGGGTCAGCTTGAACGGGATCAGCTCGCCACTGCGCGGCCGCTGGACGGTCAGGACGACCTGGGTGCCGGCGGGGCCCTGAATCCTGCGGACCGCATCATCCGTGGTCCAGTTGGCGGTGCTCTCGCTGTTGACGGCGACGATGACGTCGTCCGGCTGAATGCCGGCTTCGAGGGCGGGCGAGTTTTCGAGGGCGGTGACCACTTTCAGGCGGTTGCTGCGCTCGTCGATACCGAGCTGGATGCCTACGCCTTCGAAGCCGCCCATCATCATCTTCTCGAAATCGACCGCGTCGGCCGGCCAGATCATGTCGGTGTGGTCATCGAGCTTGGAAATGACGCCATCGAGGAACTCGACCACCAGCAGCCCTTCCGGGAGCTCGATGCTCTCGCGGTTCAGGTCGCTCACCTGGTTGAACAGGCGCAGCAGGTCCTTGTACCCCAGGTCCGCGCCGCGCTCGCCCGCGACCTCGTTGCGGAATTCGGCCAGCCGGCGGACGAAGTGCTCGCGTAACGCAGGATTGGCCAGCCCGTCGAGGAAGCCGCGCAGCTTGGTGGTGCTGCACAAAGTCGTCAGGTCGTCGAGCGCGCCCTCGGCCATCTCGCGGTAATCGGGCTCGCGGTAGTACAAGTGGTCAATCAGCTTGATCGCGGAGCGCAGTAGCCCCCGGTCCACGTCGCGAATCCGCTCCTGCAGCGCCTTCTCGTCCTTGTAAGTCAGCTCGATGCGCGCGTGCCGGGCGGTCTTTTCGCTCTGTTCCTTGAGCGCGTCATCGGTCGGACAAATCCGGCTCAGGAGCAGGTAGTAATTCAGGGCGTTGGTCCAGTGATCCTGCTCTTCGAGCTGTTGAGCGGTGGCCTTGGCCCGTTCGGTCAGCTCGGTCACCCAGGCATAGCTGGCCAGTTCCTCGCGGTTGGCCGCGTACGGCACCGCCTGGGTGACGAAGCTCAGCGCCAGGAAGGCCCGCCCGTCCGCCAGCGCCTGCTGGGCCTGCGCGATGTTCCACTCGAACGTCTTGGCCTTGAGCTCCTTGCGCGACGCAGTGACGCTATGGTAAGACGCCAGCCAATCGCGGACCTGTGCGGCACGGGGGTTGCTGCCGGTGTCCAGGACGCGCTCGACCGCGGTCCGCCCGCTGTCGTAGTCCCCGCGCAGGATCGCGGCGTATGCGGCGTTAAGGGTGTCGTCCCCGGCGGCAGCCCAGGCAGGTATTAACAGCCAGGCGAGGACCAGAGCAAATCGCGCTAAACACAGCCGCATGTTGTCACATCCTTTCGAAGCCTGGAGGGCCTAATGAACCGTGGGGGTACGTCCTCCGCCAGGCAAAGAAACTCGCTCCGTCTCATTATACGACGGTGCCGGGTGCTCGCCTACTTCGCGGAGTTTCATCGGTTACGGCGCGACAAGTTCAAACAAAAAGCCGCGCCGATTCTTGGTCGGTTTCTGGGGCCGCGCGCGGCCGAGAAAAACGGTTGCCAGTTCGGCAAAAGCGCGCATGATGCCGCCATGACAAGCGTGCCGCACCGTCCGTCGACGACGCCCGAGCCGGGTGCGTCCGCATGCCGGTTGGTACTGGGGATCGACCCGGGGCTGCTGCGGACCGGGTACGCGGTCTTATCGGATGGACGTCCGCCCGCCGAAGCCTGCCTGGTCGAGGCTGGCGTTATCCGTCTGCCGCGCGGCCGGCCGCTGCCGGACCGCCTGGTCGAGCTGGAGCAGGGCCTGGAGATGATCATCGCGACGCACCATCCGGTCCGGCTGGCGTGCGAGGAGCTGTACGCGCATTACCGCCATCCGCGGACCGCGATCCTGATGGCCCACGCCCGCGGGGTGATTCTCGCGCTGGCGGCGCGGTGCGGCCTGGAGGTTGTTTCGCTCGCCGCGACCAACGTCAAGAAGCTTCTCACCGGCAGCGGCCGGGCTGGCAAGCGGCAGGTGCAACAGGCCGTCATGGCCACGTTACGCCTGCCGGTCGTACCGGAGCCGCCGGACGTCGCCGACGCCATCGCGATCGCCCTGTGCGGCTTGCGCTGGCGGCCGGCGGCGCGGAGGACGCGGACATGATCTGTCGCTTAACGGGCCGGGTCATCGGCGTTATGGAAGACGCCGTCGTCATCGAGCGGGACGGCCTCGGCTATGAGGTGATGGTGCCGGCGTCGGCCATTTTCGAGCTGCAACGCTTGATCGGGAATGAGCTCACGCTGTTCACCGTCCAGTATTTCGAGGGCAACCCGGCGGGGGCGCATTTGATCCCGCGGCTGGTGGGCTTTCTGAGCGAGTCCGACCGCGAGTTCTTCAACCTGTTCACCAAGGTCCGGGGCATAAGCCATCGCCGGGCGCTGCGGGCGATGGGCGCCCCGGCCCACCAGCTCGCCGCCGCGATCGAGCACGGCGACACGCGGCTGCTGACGAGTTTGCCGGAGATCGGCAAGAAGACGGCGGCGCAGATCATCGCCGACCTGCAGGGCAAGCTGCTGCGTTTCCTGCAGCCGACGGTGGCCCCGTTGCCGATGGCGGAAATGACGGACGTGCAGCGGATCGCGGTGGACATCCTGGTGCGCTGGGGCGATCGCCGGGCGGACGCGCAGCGCTGGGTCACGGCCGCGGTCGGGGCCGACCCGACGCTCAAGGAGCCCGACGCGATCGTGCGGGCGGCGTACCGGGCACGGGAGATTCGAGTGACGGGCAGCGAGTAGCGGGTTACAATCGCGCTGAGGCAAGTAGACATGGTCCGCGCCATCAAGCAAATCGTCACCGTCCAGCCCGGCCACCGTGTGGAACTGACCGCCAGCGAGTTGGTTCCGGGTGAACGCGTGGAGGTGATTGTGCTCCTCGTGCCGGGGCCACGCCGCAAGTCGTACCAGGCACTGCTGGGGTCAGGCCGCGGCGCGTATGCTACGCCGGATGAGGCGGACGAATTCCTGCGGAGACTACGGGACGAATGGGACCGCTGATTGAACAGCTCGGCGCGCGGCCCTACCTGGATGCCAACGTCGTGGTCTACATGGTCGAGAACTACGACGCGTATGCGGGCTTCTCGGCTGCGCTGACCGCCGCGCTGGACCAGGGGGACCTGGTTGCGGTCACCAGCGAGCTGACGTTGGCCGAAGTCCTCGTGAAGCCCTATCAATTGGACCGCGCCGAGCTCATCCAGGCATACGAGACCTTCCTCGAACCCGACGGTGCGCTGCAGGTCGAGCCGGTGACGGGGTTGGTGCTGCGCGAGGCGGCACGGCTACGCGCCCGGAGTCGGCTGCGGCTTCCAGACGCGATCCATGCGGCGACCGCGGTGGCGGCGGGATGCAGCGCCCTGATTACCAATGACCAGGGTCTGCGGCAGTTCCAGGACGTGCCCGTCAAGCTTGTCACGGACCTGCTCGCCGGCAATTGAGGTCCTGACGCCGTGCCCGTCACGGTTCCCGGCCGACTGGCCCTTAACTCGTCGCTGCTCTCAACTTGCCCCGGCGGAGCTGGCATGGCGATTGAACGGGTCTTTTCGCAGAGCGTGCCCGACGAAGTGCGGTACCTGACGTCGCTGCGGCCGCAGCGGCTCGAGGAGTGCATCGGGCAGGAGGTCGTCCGCGAGCAGTTGCGGATCGCGCTCGACGCGGCCCGCAAGCGCGGCGAGCCGCTGGATCACGTCCTGCTCGACGGGCCGCCCGGCCTCGGCAAGACGACGCTCGCCCACGTCATCGCCAACGAGATGCAGGCTACCATCCGTGTCACCAGCGGCCCGGCCATTGCCCGCCAGGGCGACCTGATGATGATGCTCACCCAGTCGGACACGGGCGACGTGCTCTTTATCGACGAGATTCACCGCCTCGCGAAGATCGTGGAGGAGTTCCTCTATCCGGCCCTCGAAGACTTCCGCGTCGACTACACCACCGAGAGCGGCATCGGCGGCCGGACAGTCAATTTCGCGCTGAAGCGCTTTACGCTGGTTGGGGCCACCACGCGGGCCGGCATGTTGTCGGCGGCGCTGCGCGACCGCTTCGGGATGTTCTTTCACCTCCAGTACTACGCTGAGGAAGAATTGGTCCGGATCGTGGAACGGAACGCCCAGCTCCTGAAGATCAAGGCCGACCGGCTGGCCCTCCGCCGCCTGGCGTCGCGCTCGCGCGGCACGCCGCGGATCGTCAATCGCCTCCTGCGCCGCGTGCGGGATTACGCCGACGTGCGCGGCGACGGCACGCTGACGCCGGACGTGGTTGATGCGGCCCTGAATATCCTGCAAATCGACACTTTCGGGCTCGACAACCTCGATCGTGGCTATCTGATCGCGCTCATCAAGCACTACGACGGCGGACCGGCGGGCATCGAGGCCATCGCGGCCACGATGGGCCACGAGCGTGACACGCTCGAGGACGTGGTCGAGCCGTACCTGCTCCAGATCGGCTTTGTGATCCGCACGCCGCGTGGCCGCGTCGCCCGCCCCACGGCGTACGAGCACCTGGGCTTCGCCGTCCCGCGCGGCGTGAAAGATGAGCCGACGTTGTTCGAGCCGTAGCGTCGGCCCCCCGTGGCCGACGTGTGTAGCGGCCGGGCTCTGTACCGGCCGTCGATGGACACGCGGGCTCCACGGCCGGTACAGAGCCCGGCCGCTACATTTCCGCGAAGGGGCCCTTAGAATGAGCCTTTTGCAGGAGCCGCGCCATGTTCGAGCATCGCCGACAGCCGCTGTTGCCCAGCATCGCGTTTGTGTTGCGGATGACCCGGTCGGCGGGCATCGCCGTCGGGATCGTCTTGGTCGGGCTGGGGCTCGGTACGCTCGGCTATCACCGTCTTGGGGGATTGGCGTGGATCGACGCGCTGGTCAACGCCGCCATGATCCTGTCCGGCATGGGACCGGTCGATCAATTGCACACCACGGGGGGGAAGCTGTTCGCCGCGACGTATGCGCTGCTGTCCGGGTTCTTGTTCCTTACGGTCGCGGGCATCCTGCTCGTCCCGGTCTTCCACCGCACGATGCACCGGTTCCACCTGGAAGGGGATGAGGACGTTTCGGCGGATAACCAGGCTGGCAGATAGGCGTGCTAGCGGTGGGCGCGTGCCCCCGAAGCTGCAAGCGGCCGATCGGCGGCCGGTGGGCTCGCGAACTCGATGCCGACGACGCACAGGCCGTCGTCGGCCGGAGCGTGTCGGACCACGCGGGCGTTCTTGGCGACGTACCACTTTTCTCCTGGAGCCAGCTCGACCTCCACGGTGATCAGTGGCCCCAGGCTCGTGGCCTTCCGCGCGGACATGCGCAGCCCCACCCCGCCGGCCGAAATGTCCAGCAGCTCGCAGTGACCGGTGTGCGCGCCGGATCTCCAGCGGGCCGGCCCGTGGGCGGGTACGCGAATGTAACGCCGCCGGTCCAGGTACCGTGTCAGCATGCCGCGCCTCTCCATCTTCGGCGCTACCCGTAAGGCCGACCACGCGCCCGCCGGACGCGGCGTGCGGTGGCCGGCCTTGCATGTCCGTTGGCTGGAGGGATTAGGGCCGTTTCCCTCACCGCTGAGACTTTCGGCGTGCCAGACCGGAGCGTTCATTTGATGGCGAGCTTCTGCGGCGCAACATCTGCTTATCAGGCAATCCGAAAACGACACGGTGACGCGGGTTGAAACGGAGCCTTTTTGTGGAAGTCGCGCCCTTTACGGGACGTGCGGCGCACGTCCGAACAGAAGGTGCCCTATAAGCGGCGACGGCGCGGTCAGAAATCCGCTTACGTGGCCAGCACGTCGCGCATGCTGTACAGGCCCGGCGGACGGCCTTGCAGCCAGCGCATGGCGCGCAAGGCGCCGGCGGCAAACGTGTCGCGCGAAAACGCCCGGTGCCGCAGGGTCAGCGACTCGGCGTCCGACGTGAAGTGAACCTCATGCTCGCCGACGATGGCCCCCATGCGCAGGGCGTGCACGCCAATCTGGCCGGTGGGGCGGGGGCCGCACTCCCCCTCGCGCCCATAGACGGCGACATCGGCGGGCCGCTGTCCGCGGGCCCGGCAAATCTCCTCCAGCAGGGCGCGCGCCGTGCCACTGGGGGCATCTGTCTTGCGGCGATGATGGACCTCGCTGATCTCGACGTCCCAGGTTGCGTCCAACCTGCCGGCCAGCCCGCTGAGGATGTCGAGAAGCAGATTGATGCCGATGCTCATGTTTGCAGCCCACACGATCGGGATCTGCTGGGCGGCCGCGCGCAACGCGGCTCGCTGCGCTTCGCGCAGGCCGGTCGTGCCGCTGACGAGGGGTACATTCTGCGCAGCGCACCAGCGGGCCCAGGCTTCGCAGCCGGCCAGGCTCGTGAACTCGATCAGCCCGTCGCACGGGACACGGATCTCCGTTGTGATCGGCACGTTCAGTGGGTCGACGCCCGCCACCCGGCCTGCGTCGGCGCCCAGCCGCAAGTCGCCCGCGACGGTGACCGCGGCGACGACCTCGAACGCCGGATCGCTGCCCGCCAGGCGGATCAGCGTCCGGCCCATCTGCCCGGTACACCCGGCAATGACAACGCGTAGCGGGTTCATTGCAGTGCCTCCAGCGTTTCCTGCATCTTGCTGACGGTGTGGGTTTCGCCCTTGGTGGCCGCGACGGCGATGCCGGCCTTCAGCGTCTCGACGGCTGCCTCACGCCGTCCCAGCTTCAATTCGACGCGCGCCTTCTGGAAATACGCCGCCGCGTACTGCCGGTCGATGCGCAGCGTCTGCTCGAAAGCGGCCAGGGCCTCCTCCCAGCGCTCCAGTTGCATGCACTCGAGTCCGACGCCGTAATGCGTGAAGGGGTCGCCCGGCTGCGCGGCGGCGAGCTTACGAAGCTGATCCAGGCGTGACATGGCTAGAACTTGCGTGCCTTGGCGCTGGCAAAGTCGTACCCGCCGCCGCTTTCGCGATACTCCTTGCCCAGGTCGGCGATGCGCTTTCTGAGAGGGTCAGCTTGCTGCTCGGAGGAGAACCGTTCGGTGGCGATGAGCTGGAGGTCGGTGCCGGCACGGATAATGCACTCTACACCTTTGGCGTGCAGAAACTCCTGGGCCGCCACTGCCCGTGGCTGGTCGCGAAGCCGGAAGTACTGCACGACCACGTAGTAGGAATCGCGCACAAAAGTGAACGCGTCGGTCGACTCGGCCTCCTGCGGCGACGCTGCGGGCTCGCGCGTCGGCGGTTTGGCGGCCGTGGCGTCCTCGCTCGGTTGAGCCAGCGGTGTGGCAACGGGGCCGGTATTGCGACCGTGACCCGGCGTCGGTGGGCGAGCTTCGGTCGGCGGGGGTTCTGGGACCGGGCTGCCCACGAGGAAATCCTCGATGGTCTGGGCCTTCGAACCGGGCGGCTCCACGCTGCGGCGCCCCGCCAGGAAGACCGCCACGAGCAAGACGACCAGGCCAACGCCCGCCACGGCCGATTGCAGCGGCGTCAGGGCGAAATGGATGCGCCCGCCGGCGACACGTACTTCGCCCCAGCGCCGCTTAACCTCTTGGGGCACGGCCGGGGCGGTGGGGGGTGTCACACGCGGGGCATCGGTTGGACTGCCGGGCATCGTGGACGGCGCCGCCGGCGGTGGCACGGGGCTGCGTCCACGAGCCCGTTGGGTGCGGGCAACGACCTCAAATAGCACGGGGCGGTTCTTGCGAGGACGCACGACGTATCTCCCTGGGCGGCGGCCGCGCTGCCTGCGGGCCGCGGCGCAGCGCCAACGATTGTAGATTCCTGGCCGCGGCGCACAACCGCTTTTCGTGGCTGCCAGTCGGACTCGGGCGACATTGGGTGCCACTGCCCGCCGCGGCGGGTGAGCAGTGAGGCACGTCCCACGGCCGGGCTTGCGAAATGACGGCGGACGGGTGCTAATACGTTCCGCGTGCGGGCGCGGCCGCGCGAGCGGCAGCAGGACTATCGCCAGACAACGGAGGCTGCCATGAAGATCGGGCTGGTCACTTTTACGGACGGACGGGCGCGCGTTGCGAAGGCGACCGAGAAGGATTGCCGCATGTTTCAGGAGCGGCTGGTCGCCCATTTCCGCAGGAAGCACGACGTCGTGGCCGCCAAGAAGATCGTGTGGAACTACGAGACGGCGCGCAACGAAGCGCGGCGGATCGCCCTGGCCTACCCCGACGTGGTCGTGTTCAACTTCTGCGTCTGGTCGTTTCCCGATCTGACGGCCCAGGTCGCGAACCTGATCCCGGAGGTGCCGATCCTGCTCATCGGCAACATCCTGCCGTCGCACCCGGGCTGGGTCGCTTTCTTTGCCTCGGCGGGCACGCTGAGCGAGATCGACCGCCCGTTCGGGCGTGTACTGGGCGACATCCGCAAACCGGACGTGCAGCGCGAGGTCGAGCGCTTTCTGCACCTGCACGACCCCGACCAGCGGGCGCGCGGCGAACGGGCCGCCGCGCTGTTGCACGGCCAGCGCTACGGCCAGTTCGACGGCCCGTCGATGGGGATGTACACCGGGCACGTGGACCCCTCGCAGTGGATGCAGCAACTCGGCGTACAGGTGGTTCACCGGGGGCAGTTGCACCTTTGGCAGATGGCCCAGCGCATCGCCACGGGCCGCGTCGAAGCCGGCCTGCAGTGGCTGGAGAAGCACTGTGCCGAGATCCATTGGGACCGCAAGAAGCTCACCCCCGGCGTGGACGGCACGCTGGCCCGGCAGGTGCGGATGTACCTGGCGCTGAAGGACTTCTGCAAGCTGGAGGGCATCGACTTCTGCGGACTGACCGGCCAGCTTGACATGACCGAATGGCCGGACCTGTGCATCGCCGACGTGCAGGAAGCGCTGCTCAACGACACCGCGGACTGGGAGCAAAGCGCGAAGAAGCCGCTCATCTGCGCGACGGAGTGCGACAGCAACGGTGCCCTGACCATGCAGCTCATGCACCATCTGACCGGGACGCCGGTGCTCTTTGCCGACCTGCGGCACTATCACGAGAAGGACGACCTGTACGACCTGGTCAACAGCGGGCAGCACGCGCCGTGGTTCGCCAAGCGCTCGGCGAACTTTCGTAGGAACTGGAAGGAATGTCACATCCGCCCGGCTTCGGAGTTCTACTTCCGTGGCGGCGGCGGAAGCGTGCAGTTTTACGCGGCGCCAGCCCCGAAGGTGACTTTCGCGCGGATCGTCCGCCACAGCGGCCGGTTCGTGATGCACACTTTCACGGGCGCATTTGTGCCGCTGCGACGGGTCAAGGAAGAGCGGCTCGCGCGGCAGACTACGTACGAGTGGCCGCATGCGTTCGCGCGGTTCGACATCCCGCTGCCGACGCTACGCGACCACTACAGCAGCAATCACATTCACGCGATCATCGGTGACCACACGGCCGCGCTCGCTGCAGCCGGCGAATTCCTGGGAATTGAGCCCGTGGTGTTATCGTAGCCGCAAAGTGCAGAATGTGCCGGGTGGCGCAAGAACGGACGCGGAGGAAGCGTCCGCTAGGCGAAAATCTGCGGCTGCAACTCGATGTCGGCTTTCACGGTGGTTGGCACGTTGGTGGAGGGCGCAGTGAGCGACTGGATGAAGGCCTGGATGAACGTACTGACCAGGCCGGTGGCCGCCGTTCCTACGCCCTGGAGCACGGTATCGCGCACGGTCGGGTCGCAGGCGTCCAACGCCAACAAGCTGGCGCCGCTGGCGAGACCTAACGCCCACCCCCGGCTGCGCCTTAGCAAGGTTCGCATGCGCTTCTCCTTTTGCGCTGCCCGCCGCCATGCTGCGATCCGCACATCGTGACCCAAGCACGGCCCCAGATCAATGTATCGGCGTCACCAGGGCCGGGAATTCACGCAGACCGTCGGCCGAGGCGAACTTAGGGGCCGGTATCCTGCTCCGGCGGGGGCGGCGGCGGCGGCGGCGGCTCGGGCTGCGGTTGAGGCTGGGGCTGCGGCCGGGGGGTTTGCGGTCCTGGACGGCCGGGTTTTCCGGGGGTAGGTTGCTTGGCCGGGGCTTGTTTCCCCGCTTCCTCCGCAGCCTGTCGTTGGGCCCGGGTGGGCAGTTTTTCGAGCCGTGGTTTGAGCTGTTTTTCGAAGATTTCGTTGATCGGTTCGAGGAGCTTGGTGCGTCGCGTACCGATCTCGGTCAGCTCCTTGAGCTTATCCGCGTCCTTGGAGTCGCCGAGGGCCAACAGCTTCTTGTCCAACTGCTCGATTTCGGGCTTGTTTTTCTGGATAATGCGCTGCGCCGACTCCTGGCACTCTTTCAGCACCGACTGGGCCCGCTGCGTCTGGCCGTCATCGAGCTGATACTTCTGGATGAACTCCCGCACATAGGCTTCCCACTGGCTTTCGAAGTCCGTTCCGGTCCGGGCCGGCTGCGAATGAGACGCCGCGCCGCCACGGCCCCGCGCAGCTTGGCTGCGACGCGACCCGCTAGCGGCTCCTCCTGTTGTCTGCGGCGTTGATTTCGCGGCGACTGCCCCGCCAGCGTCTGGCACCGTTGCTTGTGGCCCCTGGCCCGGGGTGCCGGCCGGCTGCGGAATGCGGCCCGGCGAAGCGGCATCCTGGGGCTGTACGGACGCGGCCGGGCGAAGTGGCTGCGTGGCGCGGGGGACCTGCCGGGCGGGCCCCCTGCGGAAATCGTCGAGGGTCATCTGGCCCGAGACGATGCGCTGCAACTGGTCCTCGGTCGTGCCGAAGCTGTCGTACATTTCCTGGAGGTCTTGATCGTGCGTCTTGCGCTGCTCTTCGGTGAGAATCTGACGCCATTCGTCATTGCCCTGAACGATGAGGGTTTTGGCTTGTTCGTACAGGGGGAGGGCCTGTTTGCCCCACGCAATAAGCTCCTGCTGGCTCATGTCGCCGCCGGCCCGCACCTCGACCAGCCGGTCGATCAGGTCGAAGAGCTCCTCGCGGTGCCGGTCCAGGAACGCGTTGGCTTTCTCGCGGAGGAACGCCTGGGTATAGAGGTCCTGATCCTCGCTCAGATTGTACCGCCGCGCCAACGTCCGCGCATGAGCCTCTACAAGTGCGTCAATGTTGAGCAGGCGGCTGTAGCTCGGTCGAGCGGGATCAGTTTGAGCGAGCGCCGGCAGGGCGACGCCGGCGAGCAATACCATGCCCGCCACGCGGACCGCGGGGAAGCGAGATCGCATGCGTAAGACTCCCTTGTCACAGTCGCCCGGCGCGGGCGACCGACGGTCTTCCGTTCATCGGTATTATAAGGTAGTTTGGGGCAACGGTTGCAATCTGGAGGATGATGCCAAGAAATGCCGGAACCGCTCCCGACACCGCGGGCGTGCATCTTCGACCTTGACGGGACCCTCGTCGATTCACTCCGCGATGTCGCGGAGTCCCTCAACGAGTGCCTGGAACTCCTGGGCTTGCCCCCGCGCCCGGTCGACGATTACCGGTACATGGTCGGCGAGGGCATCCCCCGGCTGTGCGAACGCGCCGTCGGGCAGACCCATCCTCACTTGGTCCTGCGGCTGGCCGACCTCGCCCGAGCCGTCTACCGCACCCGGGTGCTCCAGTACACGCGGCCGTATCCTGGCGCCGTGCAGCTCGTGCAACGGGTCCGCGCCCGCCGCATCAAGCTGGGGGTACTGTCGAACAAACCCCACGAGCTGACGCTGCGCGTGGTCAACGCATTCTGGCCCAACGGCTGCTTCGACAGCGTCTACGGCTACATCGAGGAAGAGTACCGCAAGCCCTCGCCCCACTATGTGCGCCGGATTTGCGCGGCGCTGGGCGTGCGGCCCGCCGAGACCTGGGTGATCGGCGATACCCCCACGGACGTGGAGACGGCGCGTGCGGCGGGTGCGGTGGCCATCGGGGTGGCCTGGGGCTTTCGGCCGCGGGCGGACCTGGAGGCGGCCGGCGCGCGGCTGGTCGTCGACCGGCCCGATGAGCTGTTCTGAAGCTGCGCAGATCACGGGGAGGGGCGCCTTTTCCGTATATGCCCCGCGCGGTACCCTGCCGCGTCTGTAACGCCGGCCCCGAGCCTGCCCGCCGTGGCGGGTGGCCGGCGATCGTTTTGCCCGACGCGGGATGAGGATCGCTATGACGCCCAACGGAACTGAGTTTGCGTTCGTCAGCGCTGGCAAGGGCCCGCTGGCTGGTGACGTGCTGCTGGTGCCGCTGCTCTCGAAGCCTCAGCCGCCGCTGGAGCTGGTTACGCACGTCGACAAGCTGTGCGGCGACGCGGTCTCTGAGCTGCTGTCGGTCCGCGCGTTGCGAGACGAGGTCGGGCACGTCATGCACACGACGCGCGGCGGGGCGTGCCGGCGCATCCTGGTCGTCGGCCTCGGCGACGCCAAGCAGGTGAACGCGCAGGAGATTCGGCGCGCGGCGGGACTCGCGGCACGTTGGATCATCAACGAGCGGCTCACCAGTGCGACGCTGTGGATCGACGGCCTGACGACCAGTGGCGTCGAGCGCGCGACGGCGGCCTGGGCGACCGGGATGGCCCTCGCGGGGTTCCGCTTCGCCGGCTACAAGGAGCCGGATGAGAAGGTGCCGCCGAAGGTCCGCGTGCATGTCCGCTCGAGCGAGTCGGGCCACGTGGACCAGGTGATGCCGAATGTTCGTGCGGCGCTGCTCGTGGCGGAGGCGGTCAACTACGCGCGGGGGCTCGCGCACGAACCGGGGAACGTCATCAATCCGGAGACGCTGGCCGCCGAGGCCCGCGCGTTGGCGCGCAGCGCGAGGCTGGCCTGCGCCGTGCTCGACGCGCGGCAGCTCAAGCGGCTGGGCATGAACGGGCTGCTCGCCGTCGGACAGGGCGCGGCACACCCTTCGTGCCTGATCCAGCTTGAATACCGCGGCGACCGGCGCACGCGGGCGCGGGTCGTCCTGGTGGGCAAGGCCATCACGTTCGACACCGGCGGGTACTCGATCAAGCAGGCCGCCGGTCTGGAGGGCTTGAAGTTCGACAAGTGCGGCGGTGCGGTAGTGCTGGCCGTGCTTAAAGCGGCGGCGGAACTGAAGCTGAAGTGCAACCTGGTGGGGTTAGTCGCTGCGGCGGAGAACGCGATTTCGGACAGGGCGTACCGCCCCGGGGACATCCTCAAGATGATGAGCGGCAAAACGGTGGAGGTCGTCAGCACCGATGCCGAAGGGCGGCTCATACTCGCCGATGCGCTCACCTATGCCCAGCGGAAGCTCAAGCCGACGGCCCTCATCGACATCGCCACGCTCACCGGCGGGGTGGGCGTGGCCCTGGGCAACGCGGCGGCGGGCCTGATGAGCAACGACGACGAGCTGGCCGCCGATCTGGGCGAGGCCGGCCGCGGCACGCACGAGCGGCTGTGGCGGCTGCCGTTGTGGGATGATTACAAGGAGCTGATTAAGAGCCAGGAAGCGGACCTCAAGAACGCCGCGGGCAAGCGGGACGCGCAGGCCATCGTCGGCGGCATGTTTCTGAAGGAGTTCGTCAAGGACGGTGTACCTTGGGCGCATCTGGACATCGCCGCGGTCTCGACGGATGAGAACGGTAAAGGCCCGAGCGGCAAAGGCGCCACCGGCTTCGGCGTGCGGCTGCTGGTGGAGTTTCTGCGCCTGCGCGGGGCGTGACGACCCGGCTGGTCCTTGGCAGGGCCGGATCGGTTGTCGGGAGGGCCGCCGCGGGGTCGCCAGCCGAAGGTGATCAAGTTGATCATGTTTGTGTACCCCCCAGTTGATCACCTTGGTTATCGGGACGCGAGAAGCCATCCGGCATCCGTCGTCCGGCAAAGCACTGTTCAAGAACAGTGGCACCGGGCCAGGGGAGTATTCACTAAAAAGGGAACGAAGGACACGAAGGGCGGCGAGATTGGCGGGGGTTGCAGGGATTGGGCGGCTTTGGGCGGGGGCTGTTGCGAGCGCGGCGATACGGGTCGCGGAGAGCCGCGGCCCTACGCGCTCCCCGGCCGCGGGCCGCTGCGTGACGCCCGGCCGGCCAGCAGCCCTTCGACGCTGAGGTCCTCGTCAACCAGGGGCCAGTGCAGACCCTCGCCGTCGCCGAGCAGCTCCCACTGGCGGCGTTGTTCCGGAGTCGCGTGGAGGAGGCGGGGAAACCAGGCCAGAGGCACACTGATCTTGCGGCCGTCGGCCAACGTGACGATCAACTCCGCGTCGGTCACTTCGACCTCGCGGGCGAGCGGGTTGGTTTCCATCAGCGAAGAACTCATGCCAAGCCTCCAGGGACAGTATATCCGGTTTCAGGAGTGCGAGGCGCTGAGAGCAGTCGGGCGCCTATCAGCCGGGCCGCACCCACCGCCGAAGTATTCACCACAAAGACTCCGCCGGCTACGAACCCTCCGAAGATCGTTTGAGTCCGCGGTGATTTGTCGCCCCCCGCTGCCCTGGCATCCGCGACAGCGGCGTAAGCCGCCAGTCCCCAATGTAGCAGCCGGCGCCTCGCCGGCCGACGAGCGTAGTGGCCCGCGGCTCACTTCGCCGGAGGGACCGTCCCCCAACACCGGAGCCAAACAAGCACCGCCTCCGCAAGTGCAGATTCAGGGCACGGGGCTGTTAATCGGACTCATCACCGTTTTTCAAGGTCCAGCGATGGCCGACCCAGTCGTCTGGCCCTCCCTACGGCGGCACGGCCTTTACTTGTTCCGCGAACCACTGGAGTGCGACCTTCGTGTTCTCGACTAGCCCGCGGAACAGCATGGTTTTCTTGTTCTCCAAGGCGGCGCTGCCCCTGGCCTCCGTAGCTTCCATGATCCACCGGTGGCAGCCCGGCACGGGGTCCCTACTCGCGCCCACTTCGTACCGTACGAGATGTCCAACGACCACGCGAACCGTCTCATTTTCCAGCGCTTCCACCTGCACAAAGCTTTGAAGGCGCAGACGGTGCATGTCGCCCGTCACTGTCTCCGCTTGCCGGGCTTGCCTGTGCAGCACACGGGGCAGCGACTGTGACTGTGGAAAGTGTAATCCCACCGGCAGATCGTACGCTTCACCGATGTTGGCCGGAATTCTGGTCACGCTCTCCGTCTGGACCGCGACCCGATCCAGCGCAGCGCCCAACTGCGCGAGGATGCCCGAGACCTCCGTTTCGAACTCCTGCCGGTGCCGCTCGTCCCGGTTCCGCACCTCAAAGACGCTCTGATACTCCCTGGCGAGATCGCTGAGGTCGATCGAGATAGGGGACTTGTCCGGCACGGTCAGCCACGCGCTCAGTTCCTCGCCGAATCCCTCCATCGTCGGGCGGTCGCGAGGATTGTGACGGGTGGCTCGCTCAAGCAGCAGGTCCAGAACATGCGCGCGCGGATGGCGGCAGTAGGTACTCAGGCGCAACTGGGGGGAATCCGCGCGCATCTCACCAAGAAGCGGGTAGGTCTGGCCCGTCGCGAGAACCCACAGTGTCTTCGCAAGCGAGTACACGTCCGCCGGCCCGGCGGGACGATCCGCGGCAGCCTCCATCATCTCCGGGGCGAGGTAGAAGAGTGTTCCCATCATCTCGGCAGCTTCAGTGACAGCTTCCTTGCCGGGGAAGTCCACCAAGCCAAAGTCTGCCACGACCGGAACGCCATCCAGCTCGAGAAGGTTGTCGGGTTTGATGTCCCGGTGATGCTTACCCTCCTTGTGCAGCGCTGCGAGCGTGTTAGCCACGCGCTCGACCCTTCGGATCAGGTCCGGCAGCTTCGCCCCTCCCTTGAGATCGAGCTTCATGAAGGGCACCGCCAGGGGCGTCGTGAGCCAGGGTCGGTCCTCTGCGCTGGGGCTATCTGGAATACTGGCGTCGATCAGCGGAAGCACGCCGTCTCGCTTCCCCTCTTGCTGTAGAAATGTCACCTCATCGCGAAACCGGGCAAATCGCTTGCCCGGCGGCATGAAATGGTTCTTGTGAAGGAACTTGATCGCCGCGTGCATCCCCGATTGGTTAGTAGCTTCCCAGACGACCCCGTTGCCCCCCTTGCCGAGCGCTTCGTCACCGACCAGCGTCCACTGGCCAAACACCTGCCCCGCCGCTAGCTTCTTCTCCTGCGCCACTGCGTACGTCCTCGAATGCGGGGCGCCTTGTTCAATTCGCGTCCCTGGAGCCTCAACAATTCGTCATTATACTGGCCCGCTTGCCCCGCGCCCGCCCTGCCTGGACCACGCGGATTTCGTCCGGCCCCATTGCCCCGTCACCAGTCACCGGTCTCCAGTGTCCTGCTGACCAGTTGCCAGCCCCTTCGTCCTTACGCCCCTAAGTCCCTCGCTTTGCCGCCCAATTTCGCCCCAGCCCGCCAATTCCCGAGACTCGCCGCCCCCTCAGTGTTCCCCGCCCCGGGCATAGCGCATACTCCATCCCGGAGGACGTCCATGCACCGCTCGCGCGCCCCCAATTCGCTGTTCGCTATTCCCACTTCTTCACGCCTTCGCGTCTTGGCGTGGGCAATCTTGGTTGGCAACCTTCCGAACATTGCCAACCGTGCGCGCGTCCGCCGCTCCTCCGAAACCGCTCCCCAGCCCCGCCAGCCCAACATTGCCAACCGGGGGGCGCGCGCTTGGCAATGTTGGCAGCCTTGGCCCGGCGCCCCCGGCGGACTCGACCCGTCGGCCGGGGCTGCCATACAATCTGCGTGAACGACTATGAACCACAACAAGGATTCATCGATCGACGTCCCCCGCATCGAACGGGCCGTGCGCGAGATTCTGCTCGCCATCGGCGAGGACCCGCAGCGCGAGGGGTTGCGCGAAACGCCGGCCCGCGTGGCGCGGATGTACCAGGAGCTGTTCTCCGGCCTGCACCAGGACCCGGAGCAGCACCTCCAAACCATGTTCGACGAGGACCATCACGAGATGGTCGTGTTGCGTGACGTCCCCTTCCACAGCATGTGCGAGCACCACCTGATGCCGTTCGAGGGCAAAGCCCACCTGGCCTATATCCCCGGCGGAAAGGTGCTGGGGCTCTCCAAGCTGGCCCGGCTGGTGGACGTGTTCGCGCTCCGCCCGCAGGTGCAGGAGCGCCTCACCTCGCAGATCGCGGACGTGCTCGCCGAGAAGCTGAAAGTCCTGGGCTGCGCCGTCGTGCTGGAAGCCGTGCACACCTGCATGACCTGCCGCGGCGTCAAGAAGTCCGGTAGCGTCATGGTCACGTCGGCCTTGCGCGGCATCATGCACACCAACCAGGGCACACGGGCGGAGGTGCTGGCACTGCTGCACAAGCATTAGAGCGTTTTCACTTCCGCGCGGGTGGCACGGGCGGCTTGTCCGCCCGTGTTTCAGGCGGCACTGGCAGCAAGCTGCCAGTGGCACCCGACGGAGAAAAAGTGAAACCGCTCTAACGGCATTGCGGAGAACGTGCGGTTTTCGACGCCGACCACGGGGGGTCGGCGCTACACCGTCGGCCGACACGGGGGTCGGCCGCTACAGCAGATCAGCACGGCACGTTGGGCCGCGGCAGGTCCTGCACGTCGCGCGCGAGCAGCAGCGGGCCGACCGCCTTTTCGACCGCGTTCAGGATCGCGTTCGACTCGACGAGTTGGCGGACCGCCTCGATGTCCGGGTACAGCACGCGGTCGTCCTTGAGAAACGGCACCTTGGTCCGGATCAGGTCGTACGCGATCGCCGTACCCTTGCCCGGCCGCTTGCCCTTGTAGAAGTCGAACGCCTGCGCGGCGCACATCATCTCGATCGCCAGCACCACTCGGACGTTGCGCAGAATCTCGCCGCACTTGCGGACCGCGATCGGGCCCATGCTGACGTGGTCTTCCTGATCCGCCGACACGCTGATCGAGTCTACGCTCGCGGGGTGCGAAAGCACCTTGTTTTCGGAGACGAGTGCGGCGGCGGTGTACTGCGCGACCATCAGGCCCGAGTTCAGGCCCTTGCCCTCGACGAGAAAGTCGGGCAGGGCCGAGAGCACGGGGTTGAGCAGGCGGTTGGTGTGCCGCTCGGACAGGTCGGCCACCTCGGCGAGCGCGATGCACAGAAAGTCGGCCACCATCCCCACCGGCTGGCCGTGGAAGTTCCCGGCGGCGAAGTATTGCTGCTCGTCCGGGAAGAAGAGCGGGTTGTCGGCGGCCGAGTTGACCTCGATGTTGACGATCTTCCGCACGTGCTCGAGCGTGTCGAACGAAGGCCCGAGAGCCTGCGGCGTGCAACGCATGCTGTAGCCGTCCTGCACTTTGCCGGTCTTGTCGGCCATGATCTGGCTGCCGGCGAACAGGCGGCGGAGGTTGGTGGCGATCGCGTTCTGGCCCGGGTAAGGCCGCGAACGGTGTACGATCGGATCGAAGGCCCGCTCGACCGCGCGCAGTGCGTCCAGACTCATCGCGGACGCGATCACGGCGTTTTTCAACACGCGCTCGGCGTCGTGGACCAGCAGGGCGGCGCCGGCGGTCATCATCTGCGAGCCGTTGATGAGCCCGAGACCCTCCTTGGCGGTCAGGTCGGTCGGCTTGACCCCCGCCCGGCGCATGGCTTCCGCACCCGACATCCGCTCACCTTTGTAGTAGGCGCGGCCCTCGCCGATGGCGACCTCGGCGAACTGGGACATCGGCGACAGGTCGCCGCTCACGCCGAGCGAGCCTTTCTCGTTGATGTACGGGATGACCCCCTTGTTGATCATGTCGAGAACGGTGTCCAGGAGGCTGACCCGCACGCCGGACACGCCCTGGGCGAGCACATTGGCGCGGAGCAGCATGGCGGCGCGCACGACGTCGGCCGGGAACGGGTCGCCGGTGCCGGCGGCGTGACTGTAGACGATGCGGCGGCTTAGCTCCGCACTCTGCTCCGGCGAGATGCGGATGCGCGCCAGCTCGCCGATGCCGGTGGTCACGCCGTAGATTGCCAGGCCGTCCTTAACGCACTTCTCGAGAAAGTCGCGCGAGCGTTGGACCTTGGCGCGGGCTTCCTTGGACACGCAGACCTTGACCCACTCGCGTGCGACAGCGGCGATTTGCTCAATCGAAAGGGAATTTCCATCCAGCACGACTTCCATTGAAGATCCTCGCTAGGAACGCCCGGCAGAACCCGGCCCGTCCGCCGCGGCGGACCGGCGGGGTCCTGATAGGCGGTCTGAGTCACCAAGACCGAGCCCGGATTATACGGGAGAAAGGGGGGTGTCTGCGATGGGCGGCAGGTGTGGGCCGGCAAGCGCGTTTGAGCGAGCGACGCGGGCAAAAAAAATCCGAGTGGGGGGCCGACAGGCCGGGGGGAAACCTGTGCGTACCGCGCGCCACTCGGACGCTTTTAGTATAGGTGCAATCTTGCGGTCCGCCACAGAAAGCGTGCCGGCGACGGGCGCTAGCGTCGGGTGCGACGCGGCTGGCGCCCGCGGCGGCGGCCGCAGCGCGCCATAACACATTGCCCCGTTGAGGCTTACGCACCAGCAGGCGGATGCCGCTACTTGGCCGGCTCGAGCCGCAAGTAGTCCAACCCGAACATGAACTTCTGCCCGCTTTTCTCGTTGGCACCGACCATCTCCGCCACCAGCGGATTGTCACCCGCGTACAATTCAAAGACCCCGACCAGCATTTCGTCGGAGACCTTCGTCTGCTCGGCAAACAGGTCCAGCGGCTGCGGCGCGGCTTGGCCGTTCACGGTGAGCTGCGTGATGCCGTAGTCGCGCGCCTTAACAAATCGCGCGAAGACGCGGTACTGACCGGCTGCGGGAACCGGGAAGTTCACCACCAGCTTGTCCCCAGCCTGGCCGTCGTGCCACCAGAGGTGCTGGTCGTTGCTGCAGCCGTCGATGTCCTGCGGCTTCGCCTCGCCGGTCTTCTGCACGATGACCATTTCCTCGCCCTCGATAGCGCCGGCGACGCGGGGGGCGACATAGGGCGGCAGCGTCGTCACGCGGAGATCGGCGGGTAGCGGCGTGGTGCGGTTGGTGGTGGCGCCGGGCCGCGCGTACCAGTACGTCACCACGCACATCTCCGGCACGCGCCCCTCCCACCAGTGCCAGAGCTCCATATCGAAGCGGAAGTCGTGGCGGAAGGGAATGCGGTCCAGGATGTGCCAGCGGTTGACGGCGGTCCAGCCGTAGCTGCCGGGTCCGTCACAGCGCGGCTGGTTGTGATACGCGTGAGTAAAGGGCTTGTTGCTGCCCCAGGCGTAGCCGTAATAGTCCTCGGTGCCGGTGCCAAAGTGGCTGGGGAACTTCTCGCGGTCGACGTAGATCTTCTCGTCGCCTTCGCCCCACCATTTCCTGACCGGGTTGGCGATGGCGAAGGCGGCCCCCGCGAAGACGCCCTTGCCCTTCACGGTGGCGTAATTCCAGTCCTGGAAAGGCCGCGTAGGGACTTCGCGTCCAATCCGCCAGCCGGCGTAGAAGTGCATCGAGCGGTTGGTCCAGCGATATTCGCTGGGCGTGACGTGTAGCACGACCCGCGCCGGCTCAGGGCCGAGGTTGTGAATGTCGATCCGCGCCGACTTGCGGAACGGCATGACCCAGTGGCTCCACATTTCGCCGTCGGGCGTTACGCCGAGGGGAAGCGAAGCATAGGGATGAAGCCCAGGACCGGCGCCAAAGAAATCGCCCAGCGGGCAGACGACGGTCTGCCGGCCGTCAAACTCCATCGTGAGCAGCAATTGCCGCAGCGCCTGTTCACTGTCGCGGGCCATGACCTTGGCGCGCAGCTCGACGATCGCCAGCGGCCCCTCGCCACTGACCTCAAACGGCATCGACTTGCCAGGCCGTATCTCGTAGCCCTCGGCCGGCGGCTCTTTGATCTGCCCGGCGGTACGCGCCCCGGTGGGCTGGACGGCGCACTCCTGCGGGGCCGCAAGCCCGCCCGCGACGCTCGCAATCTCGAGGCCAAGCTGGGCGAGGTCGGTTGCGGCGAAGGTGGTCACCTGGGTCCCCTTCGGATAGGTCCGGTAGTTGACGTGGTAATAGAACTCCTTTTCGTCGCTGGTGACCTTGCAGTGCCGTGCGTAAGGGATTGGCAGATAGGAACTCCAGCCGCTGCTCCGCTCGCACGCGATGGGTTCCGGCACACCGGCGACCTTGCCGCCCAGCAGGTCGGCCATGGGGAACTCGAGCACGGGGGTTTCCGCTTTGTCGAGGTAAATGCGCAGCGTGCCTTTGGGGTTGGCGGACCAGATGCGCACGATCGCGCCGGGGCCGTCCACGTCCATCATGACGTATTCCTTGCGGCCGGCACGCTCCTCGACGCGCAGGTACTGGTTCGCGTCGGCGTTGGCGAACCAGGTCTTCACGTCGGCCGGGGTCGTCGAAGCCCGGTCATAGCTGGAGAACTGGCGGCACGTGTACGGCGGGGCGGGAAACTCGGCCAGCGCCGCCAGGTCGGTCATTTCCGCAAGCAGCGTGCGGGTGGAGACGGGTTGCGTTGTGGTGCAACCGGCGAGCAACACTGGGATGACGGGCAGGAATGGCAAAGTCGTCCAGAAACGCATCATGACTCTCCTCGCGAAACCCTCGAGTTGTCCTCGCGCTTGCGCTGGCCCGCGCGACGGCTACGGGCCGAGCGCAGCGAATTGTGTCACTGGGAACCGTATACCGCGGCGGCGGATTGCGGTAAACAGCGTGGGCAAATGAAAAAAGCCCACCGCTGGCCAGCGGTGGGCTGTGGGTCGTACGAGACGGCGCGGCCAGGCTCTGTCCCGGCCGTAGAATTCTCTGGGCGCCCACGGCCGAGACGGAGCTCGGCCGCTACACCCAAACCGAAACGGCTCTAGTGCCGACGAAAGACCCTGACGAATCCCAGACCCAGCAGCACTAGGCTGCTCGGTTCCGGGACTGCGGATGACGTAAAGGACGCGGTGTAGGTGAACCCGTTACCCGTGTAGACCGGGTTCGCGAAGCTGAACGCAAAGGTCTCTTCGCTCAGACCGCCCGGTATGCCCGGTCCGGTGAACGTCACCACCTGTCCGACGAAGGTGTCCGACGCGCCGAACCCGAACGGGGCCAGAAACGCGGCGTTGAAGTCGATCTGGAGCACGAGTCCGCCGCCGTCCGCCGGGCTCTTGTGGAACTCGAGGGTTCCACTGCTGAGTTGGCCCACCCCGGTGACGGTGAGCGGCGTCATGGTGAACGTGGCGTTCTGCCAGACGTTCCCGGTTACGGGAACCTGCAGCGTCAGGTTCGGCCCGGCCCAGCCGCCGGTAAACGTGGTGCCCGCGAGCTCAAACAGCGGGGTGCTGCCATCGGGGGCCGGGTCGGCAAAAGTTGCGATTGTGCCGGCGCTCGCGGAGGCGGTGACCAGGAATAGTGGTGCGAGGAAGGCTCCCAGCCGAAGTTTTCGGATCAGTGGCGCTTGCATCGTCCCTCCAGCCGTTTCGATGGTCTCATTTAGGCTACGCCGCGAGGGCTGACCCAACATGGGTACGGCAGGGGCACCAAGCCCCTGCGCGCTTACATTGGGTTCTAGGCCACGGTTTCAGCAGGAATCAACCAATACTTGTGAATCCTGCCCTTGAGGTTCGTGTGGCTAGGCTGAGGCGTAAGTCGTGGTGAGAGCAGAAGTTATCCGCCTGGTTGCAGAATAGAGACACTGCTGCAAGACCTCGGCCGGCGAGTTGTTCTGTGGCGACTTTCCGGACCACGCATAGAAAGCCGGGCCGGGCTTGCTGCGCGGTCGCGGACCGTGTGAGGCGGTAGTCGGTGCACGCCGGTTTGACGCCGAGCACGATTACGGGTCCTTCCGGGAATTCCGGGAAGTCCAGATCCCATGCGGGAGGGCGAAGCACCCGTTGAGCCGAGCACGCCAGGCGTTAAGGCGGCTCGGCAGGGGCCTCGCCCGCGCTGGCCCGCAAAGCCGTGAAGAACCCAATTACGGCGCGGGCCTTTGCCTGCGGAGGCAGCAGGCCCCGAGCCGACCGCTGGTCGCGCCCCGCATCAACGCTGACCCCGTCGTCCGTGAGAAGGATGTTGCCGAGGCGGGCGAGTGTGCATCTCCCGGTCGCCGCTAGACTATAGATGTGGTTTCACGCCGGCCACGAGGACACGGATGCCTGTCGAGTCCATGACGCCCCGTGAGCGTTGGCAGGCGGTGCTGCGGCGCCAGACGCCGGACCGCTTGCCGATGGACTACACGGCGACGCCGGAGGCCGAGCGCAAGCTCCTGGCCTACCTGGGCTGTGCGGACGCCTGGGAGATGTGCGCCCGGCTGCACATTGACCGTCGCGTGTGGGTAACGCCGCGGTACGTCGGTCCGCCGCCTGGCGAAGGCTGCAACGAGTTCGGTTGCCGTTTCGTTGAGATTGCGCATGAGGGCGGCGCGTACCGGGAGTGCGTGGGACACCCGCTGGCGGGCTGCTCCTCCGTCGCGGAAATCGAGCGCACCTACCGCTGGCCGATGGCGGACGACTATGACTACTCGGTCGTTCGGACGCAGGTGCGGGGCAAAGAGCAGTACCCCGTGCAGGGCGGCGGCTCCGAGCCGTTCCTGGCCTACACCGAGCTGCGCGGGCTTCAACAGGCTTACCGCGATCTGATTGTCCACCCGGACATGGTCTCCTATTGCCTGGACCGGCTCTTCGATCTGGCCTACGAGCAGACCCGCCGCATCTATGAGCAGTTGCCCGGGCGCGTGGACGTCAGCTATATCGCTGAGGATCTCGGCTCGCAGCACGACCTGCTCTTCGCGCCGCAGACGATCCGCGCCGTGTTCCTGCCGCGCATGAAGCGGATGGTCGAATTGGCCCACCAGGCGGGCGTGGCCGCGTTCTGTCACAGCGACGGCGCGATCCGCAAGATCATTCCCGATCTGATCGAGATCGGCATGGATGTGCTCAATCCGATTCAATGGCGCTGCACGGGCATGGATCGCGCGGGGCTGAAGCGGGATTTCGGCGATCGTCTCGTTTTCCATGGTGCGCTGGACAATCAGCAGACACTCGCCTTCGGATCGCCGGATGACGTCCGGAACGAGGTCCTGGAGAACATTCGCGTGCTGGGGGCCGGCGGCGGGTACATCCTGGCGCCCTGCCACAATATCCAGGTGGTCAGCCCGCCGGAGAACATCGTGGCGCTGTACGCGGCGGGGTACGACGCCGGCTGGTGCTAGGGCGTTTTCACTTCCGCTCGGGTGCCACGGGCGGCTTGTCCGCCCGTGTTTCAGGCCGCACTGGCAGCAAGCTGCCAGTGGCACCCGACGGAGAAAAAGTGAAACCGCTCTAGCCCGCATTTCTCACCACGCGGAGCGGAATGGGCGCGCGAGGGTGGGGACGAGGCGGCGGTCGAGTGGATGGGGGGGTAGCGGCGCCGAACGCGGGGCCGCCGAGCGCTCGTGCGCTAGATTTT
>Ga0315291_10000156_pt1 | contig 82308 bp, 74 predicted proteins | sample YL17G12_20_MG_FD_203070 | JGI IMG/M metagenome (GOLD analysis project Ga0315291, IMG submission 203070) | Sediment microbial communities from Yellowstone Lake, YNP, Wyoming, USA - YL17G12_20 | ecosystem: Environmental > Aquatic > Freshwater > Lake > Sediment | place: USA: Wyoming | collected... | reverse complement strand
GTGCCGTTTCTAAAAATAAAGTATCGCTTTTGTCATTCCCGCGAAAGCGGGAATCCATTGAAAATAAGAGACTTATGTAAAGCTTCAATTATAAAAAGTTATATTACCTTTTTAGAAACGGCACTAGCCGAAACCTTTTGTGCCTCTTGGTGTCTTAGTGACTTGGTGGTAATAAAACAGCGTAAATCAGTGTCCGCCCTTGGCGAGACCTCGCTGAAGGCGGGTTAATCAATGTCTAAAAATTCTCTATGGTCTCTGTGACCTCTGTGGCTATAAATAAAAAATCTCTGCGTCCTCAGCGGTCTCTGCGGTTAAAAATCCGTCTAATCCATGCTAATCCGTGGTTAAACCTTTTGTGTCTTTTCGTGCCCTTCGCGGTTAAGACGAAAAGCTGTTGCCCCCGCGACTGTAGAGCATATAATATCCCCCCAATAAAAAGTTTTTAATGTGGTTACCGTCTCTCGGCTTACGCAACCGAAACGAGCCGCGCAACCGCAACCGTTTAACGACGTTCACGAAAGGAGAGATTATGACCGGACTCACAATACTGGCCGCAAGCACACTCGGGACTCTGGACTGGGTAACAATCGGGGCATACTTTGCCGTAATTATGGGCGTCGCCTGGTGGGTGGTCCTCAAAAACAAAGACACAGCCGATGACTACTTCCTCGCCGGCCGAAACCTCGGCTGGTTCGTCGTCGGCGCATCCATCTTCGCCTCCAACATCGGCTCCGAGCACCTTGTCGGTCTCGCCGGCTCCGGCTGCACCGACGGCGTCGCGATGGCCCATTACGAACTCCACGCGTGGTGCCTGCTTGTTTTGGCCTGGGTGATGGTCCCCTTCTATATGCGCTCGAGGGTCTTCACAATGCCTGAATTTCTCGAAAGGCGATTCAATCCGACGGCTCGATGGGTCCTTTCGCTAATCTCACTCGTGGCCTACATCCTGACCAAGATTGCAGTCGGCATTTTCGCCGGCGGTATCGTATTCAGCGTGCTTTTACCCGATGTTAACTTTATGGGTTTTGACAGCTTCTGGGTCGGTTCTTTTCTTGTGGTTGTCCTGACGGGTCTTTACACAATTATGGGCGGCCTTCGCGCCGTCGCCTACAACGACGTTATTCAAACCGTTATTCTGATTATGGGTTCAGCCCTCGTTACATACTTCGGCCTGCACGCTTTAGGCGGCTGGGGCGAGCTGCGCAATATCGTCGGCGGCGAGATGTTTAACCTCTGGAAACCATTAGTTCCTCACGGCGTCGTTGCCACCTGGGCGCCTGTCCGCGAATCAGGCCGGATGGCCTGGTATTTCAACGACAACTATCCCTGGATTGGTATGCTTTTCTGCGCCCCCGTCATCGGCCTTTGGTATTGGTGCACGGATCAATATATCGTGCAGAGAGCGCTGGGGGCGCCGGATGAGAGGCAGGCGAGACGCGGGTCAATATGCGCGGGGTTCCTGAAGCTGCTGCCGGTGTTCATATTCATTATCCCGGGAATGATTTGCTTTGCCCTGGCCAAGAGCGGCAAGGTTGCGGTCATTCAGCAGACGCTGTTTAACGAGCAGGGGCAAATTGTTCGAGACCAGTGCCAAAAGGCGTTCCCGTTATTAGTCGCAACGGTCCTGCCGGTCGGCGTGCGAGGATTGGTGGTTGCGGGACTATTAGCGGCACTTATGAGCTCATTAGCCGGCTGCTTTAACGCATCCTCGACGTTGTTCACAATCGATTTCTACAGCAAGTTTAAGCCCAAAGCGTCCCAGCACCAGCTCGTCTGGATGGGGCGAGTCGCAACCGCCGTTATGGTAATCATCGGCCTGTTGTGGATACCTGTGATTCGCGGAGGTAAGGGTTTATACGATTATCTGCAAACCATACAGGGGTATCTGGCCCCGCCGATTTTTGTGGTGTTCTTCTTAGGCGTATTTATGAAACGGCTCAACGGTAAAGGATGTTTAGCGGCGCTGATAGTCGGATTCATTATGGGTTTGGTGCGATTGGGGATTGATACGCCTGTGAAACTTTTGAAGGGCTTCTCATACCCCGAAGGGTCGCTGCTCTGGATTATCAACAACACCTTCTTCCAGTATTACAGCATACTCATCTTAGTCGTTTGTGCGGCGGTAATGATTGCGGTCAGCTACGCGACCGAGAAGCCGAATTATGAAAAAATTAGAGGGCTTACATACGGGACTGAAAGCGACGAAGACCGGCAAAAATCGCGTGCAAGCTGGTCAGCGATAGATGTGATTTTCTCCTGCGTAGTGCTGGCGATTATCATCGCGGCCTACCTGTACTTCCGCGGTTAATTTGCCACGAAGACGCAAAGACACAAAGAAAGTTTTGAGTTTTTAGTGTTGAGTTTAGAAAAGATAGCCCTAAATCAGGATTAGACGATAATTATAAAAGCCCTGTCGCGACACGGGGCTTTTTTTGTTTAACCATAGAGAATTTTTTAGACACTGATTTACACTGATTAACCCGCCTTCAGCGAGGTCTCGCCAAGGGCGGACACTGTTTTTTATTAGCCACCGAGGACACAGAGTTCACAGAGTAATTTGCTCGGCTTGGCGTTCCGACTTCGCTAAGAGCTACGCCGGACACGTCTGCGGCAAGGTCTTTTTCCCTCCCTAAGGGATTCAAAAGGCCATTGCCTTGTCCGCGAAGGCCTTAGGCCTTCATTTTTAAGCCGAGCAAATAAAAATTGATACGGATTCCGCCGAAGGCGGACAGTTTTTGATTTTCGAGCCTTCAACTGAGCTCATGACAGGTTTACGATTTTTAATTTACGATTTTCAATTTTCTGTCAAAAAGGACTACGCCCTTGCACCCCTAAAAGGGTAAAAGAACAAAGGATTACGGAAAATCCAAGCGAATAACTACTCAACGGCACACCCGAAATCCTAATATAAAGTTAAAGTCGGACGGGACGGTGGGGTACGAGTACGAGACCTCACAGTAGATGCTATAGCCCCACCAGCAGCCACCGCAATAACGGCAATCGACAATTGACGATGTCCACTCCATCACATTACCTGCCATGTCGCACATCCCATATCCATACGTCCCGAAAGCACCGACGACAGTTGTGCCATAGGGATGGATTGAATCCCAGTAGTTGGCTATACTGGTAGTTATGTTTTCCCCACAGCCATAGTTGTAGCTTCCGTCATAGTCAGCTACAGCCTGCCATTCCCACTTGGTAGGCAACCTATAGCCGTAATAGTTACAGAAAGATGTTGCACCATACCAACTGACATAGGTAACAGGATGGTTTTCAAAACCGCTGTCAACGCTGAATACACCGCCGCTGTAATTTATCCTTGCTGCTCCGCCGTTGGTTGCTCCGTTGTTAGTATGGCCCGGCCCAGTGAGGTCATAATACTTCTGTCCGACAAAATCTTCCCCACTGTTAGAGCCGTTTGCACCATAGACCATGTCGCTAACGTTTATATCGCCGGAAGCAAGGGCAGTGTTGAGAAACTGGCAATACTGAGCATTGGTCGTCTCATATTTGCCCATTTCGCCGGTAAAGCCCTCATGGCCTGATACTCCAGGGTCGTCTATATACACCCAAACCATGTTAGGCCCCATAGAGATAAGTAGATTTACTGCTGAGCCTCCATTTACTTTACTGCCTGCAACAGGCGACGAACTTATCACTTTACCCGATGGAACTATAGAACTATAATCCTGGGTAATTGTTCCAACCACGAGAGAAGCAGCAACAATAGAGGCTTCGGCTTCTGACTGGGGCATACCTATAACATTCGGAACAGTCACTTCCAGCCAGTGATTTGCAAACAAGGCAAAGTCTACGACATCCACCTTGCCATCTCCATCTAAATCCGGATATGCGTATACCATAAATCCATCAGCAAACGAAGGTAATTCACCATCCACGCTATCTATGACGTTAACATTCCATTTGCCCACCAAGGCATTAACAGGTATATCAAAAGATGCCTCTAACGTTGTCGCGTCTATGCCTGTAAAACTTTTGGCGTGGATTGTCGTACTTCTTTTAGACAACCACACATCTGTAATAGTTGAACTTTCTTGGAAAAAAGTTGTACCCAGACCTTTAATAGTTACTTCTATGCTATTGCCCTGTGTGGCAGAGGTGGGATTTACAGATAAAATCTCGATTGGCGTCGCAAGCACAGAAACAAAATACTCACTTATTAGTGCTTTATTATTATACTCTTTTATTCGTACATAATAAATACCCGTTGATAGACTCGTTTGTATTCTGGAAAAACTTCCAGCACCACCATCATCATCATACAATAACTCAGCAACCTGTTCATTATACAGCCACATTACTGTGTCGCCGCTAATGCCGTTTGTCTCAATTACAACATCAGAGAGAGCCTCAATCGTAAAAATGAGCCAGTCCTCATCTCCAGCAGGTTCAATACTATGAGACTGTGCTTGTCCATCCGTTGTTATTGAAGCAGCATGGGAATAGTCGTTATCGGGTTCAAAACTGTCAGCACTTGCCATACCAGTTAGTGCACCCGCCGTTATCGCAGCAACCACCAAACAAATTGCCATTTTTGCTTTTTTCATTTTCTTCTCTTTCTGAGACAGTTACCTTCTGTCAAACGGCGATGCCGCACATTATTCCACTCCTATAAAAGTAAATGTATTATCGGCTTTTTCGTTAATTGTGAACCACAGATAAAGCCGGCGAATCATTGCAAGTTATTGCCCTTTTCGATACAATAACCGCTTATGGAAAAGGCCGAAAATCAGAATGTGAACGGTGAGGAAGAGCAAATTAAAGCCGCGTCTCAGGAAGCACATCAAAATATGAATGGCGAACCAGACTTGGGTTTGGTCAATCTATCGCAAAAATTACAGGAGTTAGCAGAAAGGTCTGGGTGTGTTGAATTTGACCTTAGAGATGAAGCTTGTGACGACTTTACAACGATGCAGAAGAATATTACCGTCGTAAAGGAGTTTCTTTGTGAGGTATATGACGTACAAAAAATGTTTGTAAGTGTGTTGCGGCCAAGTCTCCAAGAAATATGGCAGGTGGTTGCTCCTGTTTTATCAAGAACAGTCAAGCGTCTCGAGGAAGCAATACAGCAATCAATTGTTGCTATGGATTGGTATAAGAATCATACAGATTCTGATGAATTCCATCAGGGCCCATATGAATACCTTTGTGATGCCTGCTATGCGGTTAGCGAGGACGATGCTTCTATATGGGAGCAATGTGTCCCCTACATTGAAATAATCTATCTTAGAGAACAAATCGAGATGAGGGGAGGGAAAGTACCGGTTTTTAATATCAAGCAACCGTTGATTGACGCAGAATTGACAGATACGGAGGAAAATATACTCGAAGCTCTTGGTAGCGACACGTTGAGAGGAGCAGAACTATTAAAACGAGCAGGATATGACAATAGCTCACACTACCGACAAATACTTTCCAATCTCCGAAAACGGGGGATTATTGACCGTGATATTAAAGGTTACTCTCGCCGCCTGATTAAATAATTGTCAGTGACAAACGTCAGGACTGACATTTGTCCAAACCTGCCCTATATTGATATACAGAAAGATTGAGTTTTTCTTATTAACATTGTGTTCAATTAAAATAAAAAAGGCAGGTGAAAAATGAGCGTAATCCTTTTTGATGAAAATAGCGAATTGCTTCCCGTTACGAGGCAACGGATAGTCAAGTTATGTGAGACCCTCAAGCAAGACAAATTGACGCCTTGGATATGGTTTAATTCTCGTGGTGTTAAGGTAACCCGTTTTGATGGAGGAACTATCGATATAACAGGGACTCCGTATGGACAAGCTCAGGCGAATGTGTTTTTTAGTTTTATCGTTCCGTTTTTGCAAGATGCGATTGTGAAAACTTTGGACGAAACTATTGAAACCTGTTGCGCTAGAGGATTGAAGCCAGAAGAGCTGTATATTAGAGAAGCTGCTATGCTTTTAGACGGCTATTTGATTGACCCGATATATAGGTATATGGCAGACATAGACCGGGGTATTAGAGGTAAAGGTAACCCGAAAAGCGTGGGACGTAAGGACGTAACCGACGAAATTGCTGAAATGGTAAAGTTTCTCGATAAATGCAAAGATGAAATGATTCAGGGCATAAAGGCAGACGACCTTGCCAACTTAAAGCCAGAAGAAAGAAAAGAAATCCTCAGGAGAATACCGTATTGGATTTACATTTTTATTCTCTTTTTCGCAGCGCTCCTTACGTGTTTATATTACTTGGGATGGCTTGAGCCAATTAAGGCGTTCATTGCCAAAATGATATGGCCTAAGTGAAGGGCGGTTTATTTGTTGGCGTAAGGGAAGAGAAACGAAAACCAAGTTAAAAACCTGGGTCCCCTGCTGCTAACCAATGGGGCAGCACTCCCCCGACAGTAGAACCGAGGGAGCAGCAATCGAGGGCAGGCGGGGACATGGAGTTGAGCAGGGTAAAAACCTGGGTCCCCTGTTCTTCGTCAAGTGAGCAACTCTCCCCCGACAGTAGAACCGAGAGAGCAGCAATCGAGGGCAGGCGGGGAGGGCCGGGCGGATGAGGATTGGATTTAATAAATAGGTCCTTCGACGGTTCGACAAGCTCACCGCAGGCTATGCTCAGGATGACGCAAGGCGTCAATTTAAGATTTAAGACGGCGGATAAAGCCTGGGTGAAACCCAGGGCTAAATACCGATGAATTTTTCGTTGTCGTGCCGACAACGGCTAAACATCGCGTCAATTTGGGATTGACCGAGGGGGATGATGGGAATATCATCGTGACGAACGGCGGGGTAAACCCCGCCCTACGATATTTGGACGACCCTGAACGATACAACAGTTAGAATCACCGCCGTTCCGGCGGCGGCTAAACAATTCCGTGCGATGCAGGGTTGACAAAACCCTCCAGGCGGGCCTGGGGGCTAATCAATAACCGACGAGGTTTATACAATGGCATATACGATAGGATTAGATTACGGGACAAACTCGGTAAGGTGCGTAATTGTCGATATCGCAGACGGAAGCGAAGTCGGAACGGCAGTATATAATTACCCAACCCCGCTTCGCCAAGGCTACGCAGGGCAGGCCGGTCAAGCCGGAATTATCTTAGACAAGAATGACCATAATTTAGCGAGGCAAAATCCGGCGGATTACATTAAAGGTATCGAGGAGACGGTCAAAAAAGCCATTACCCTTGCGAAAAAGAACGATAAGAAATTCAAGCCCGAAGCGGTAATCGGAATCGGCGTTGATACAACCGGGTCAACCCCCCTGCCGGTGGATAAGAACGGAACACCTTTGGGAATGCTGCCAGAGTTCAAGAAGAACAAAAACGCGCAGGCGTGGCTCTGGAAGGACCACACAGGTTTCGCCGAGGCGGCGGAAATAACTGAACTTGCGAAAAAGGAACATCCTGAATACTTGGCCAAGTGCGGGCAAGTGTATTCATCGGAGTGGTTTTTCAGCAAGATACTGCACTGCCTGCGAACCGACCCCAAGGTATTTGACGCGGCACATAGCTGGGTTGAGTGCTGCGATTATATACCGGCGGTTTTGACCGGGACTGAAAGGCCGGAAATGATAAAGCGCAGTCGATGCGCGGCGGGACACAAGGCAATGTTCAATAACAACTGGGGAGGACTGCCGGCAATAGATTTCCTGACGAAATTAGACCCGAAACTCGGCGAACTGCGCTATCGCCTTTACGATGAAACTTACACGGTAGAAACAAAGGCGGGGAAACTGACCGGGCAATGGGCCAAGAAATTAGGATTGAACGCAGGCATTGGCGTCGCGGTGGGAGCATTTGACGCACATTTGGGCGCGGTCGGCTCGGGAATAGCGCCTGGCAAGTTAGTCAAGATAATAGGGACAAGCACCTGCGATATGCTCGTCGCCCAATTGGGAAATCAACTGGCGGATATACCGGGGATATGCGGGATTGTTGACGGCTCGATACTGCCGGGATATTTCGGCCTTGAGGCGGGACAGTCGGCGGTGGGAGATATTTTCAACTGGTTTGTAAATTATATACAGCCGGGAGGCAAGGCCCCTCGACTCCGCTCGGGACAGGCGGCCGGCTCACACGAGGCACTGACTAAAAAAGCAGCGAAACTAAAACCGGGACAATCGGGTTTATTGGCGCTTGACTGGAACAATGGCAATCGGACCATCTTAGTTGACCAGAGATTGACTGGATTGCTTCTTGGCCAGACGTTACATACGAAGCCGGAAGAGATTTACAGGGCGTTGATTGAGGCAACGGCTTACGGCGCTTTGACAATAATCAACAGATTCGAAGAATACGGCGTCAAAGTCGCGGAGGTAATAAACTGCGGAGGGATAGCCGAGAAGAACACGCTACTTATGCAAATTTACGCAGACGTAACGGGCAGGGAGATGAAGGTGTCCCGGTCGGCACAAAGCTGCGCACTTGGCGCGGCGATAGCGGCGGCGGTAGCGGCTGGCGGTCATAAAAATTTCGCCGAGGCACAAAAGGCGATGTGCGGTATAAAGAAAACAACTTATAAACCGACGTCAGAAAACCACGCCATTTACAAAAAGCTTTACGCCCTGTATAAACAGCTTCACGATGCTTTTGGTTCGGGGACAATGTCAAATATAATGAAGGAACTTTTGAACATTAAAGACCTATGCACGAAGAACTAAAAAAATCCGTTTGCGACGCCAACATAGAATTGCACAAGGAAAACCTTGTCATTTACAGTTGGGGAAACGTGAGCGGAATCGACCGTCCCAAAGGCATCGTCGCCATCAAGCCGAGCGGCGTGTCATACGCAGAATTGACGCCTGACAAGATAGTGGTTGTGGACCTCGAAGGCAAAGTGGTCGAAGGAAGTTTGAAGCCGTCTTCAGATACCCCGACTCATCTTGAGATTTACAAAAACTTCAATGCCATCGGCGGTATATGCCACGCTCACTCGATGAGTGCGACAATCTGGGCGCAGGCGTGCCGCGAAATACCGTGCTTGGGCACGACGCACGCCGATTATTTCTACGGCCCAATACCTGTTACCGAGCCGATGACAGAAGATGAGATAAAAAACGATTATGAGTTAAATACCGGAAGGGCCATCGTAAGGCGCTTTGCCGAGTTTAATCCGATGCATATACCGGCGGTGCTGGTCGCCAATCACGGCCCATTCACCTGGGGCGGCACAGTCGATGAGGCAGTCGAGGCAATGGTCATACTCGAAGAAATAGCAACGATGGCCATTGACACCTTGATGCTCAATCCGAATCAAACCCAAATCAGCAAGCCACTTCTCGATAAACATTATCTGCGCAAACACGGCGAAAACGCCTACTACGGCCAGAAAGACAAATAAAACCACACCGGCCTATTTTGCCGCCAGGATGACCACCGATTTCGAGGCCGACGCCGTAACGCAGTCGGACTTCTGCCCGGAAACAGAATGTATAACATCACGGGCGGACGCCAAGGATATATAAATCTGGTCAGCTACGATTTCAACCGCCTCAGTTTTTTTTATGCTTCTTCGATGACTTTGAAACCGAGCAGTGCAGCGATATGTTCGACGGGACGTCTGAGGTCGCCATAAAAGGTGACACGGTGCCAGCCCCATGTGTCCCAGTAGCGCAAAAGCTTATTGATATCGCCCACCGGCTCGGCAGCGAGCTTCGTCCGGCACGCCTTGTCCTCTTCAACATTTTCCACGGTCTTTGCCCTGTGGATTATTATTTCCTTTTTATCCGGGTCAAACTCAAGCGATGTTGTCATCTCACCGAGCGGCATAAGCGACCGAACCGCCGCACCTTTGCGGTCCTCAGAGTGGTTGCGAATATGATACGGATTGGCTTTGCCGTCCGGACCGTAAACCTTGTTCATACCAACACAGTGTGCGTAGATTATCTGGTTCTTCGATGTGTCGATAACCGGGTCGGAAATATATCCGGGCCTTGACGTCAGATAACCCATTATCAGCATCGTTATCGTCGATTTCAAATCCGACTCGCACGCCCCGACTAAGCCGTCGTTATTGAACTGGAAAAATCCCAGGCAGGGATACGCCTTAATCTTGCCTCCGTAAAAGCCGCCGAGACAGTTTATCGTTATTGCCTGCGCCTTATTTTCATCCATCAGCGTCTTCATCGCCAGATACATTGCCGCTGACTTCTCAATCTCTTCCCGGCCCGGTTCAACAACTTTTTCCGCTTCGTTTATCCATTTGTCCGCCCATTTCTTTGCCTCGGCCTTATCTGCCCCGATGTACGCATCGTTCAACTGCTCATACTTAATAGGGATAACTTTAGTCCCAAATATGTCTTGCACGCCTTTCTCCGTGCATCCAAAGCCGGAACCCACACGTAAAATCGCCGAGGAGCGCAGTTTCTTGAGACACTCAAAGCATTTCACCGCTTCCACCACGTCCTCAAACCGAGAGGATGAAACGCCCGTTACCTTGAGGTCTCGGCGTTTGGCGTCCGAATACGCGGTCAAAAACTCCCCCGAACCGCCGTAAAGGTCGTCAATCAAAATCGTCGGTCTGCCGGATTGCATCACCTCCTGTGGAACGCTCGTCCAGATTCCTACCATATAAACCACGTAACCATCGATATTCTCATCCTTGTCCTTTGCTAAAATCTCCTTGGCCCGCTGCACACCACCGACTGTAACCGGCAGGAACTCAATTCCTGTGCAACTGTTCTGCAGCTTCTCAAGCAACACTTTTTTGCGACCGTCGTAGTCATAGCCGATGTTGGGCCAGGTTGGGTTACTCGGAGGTTTGTGAGTAAAGAAAACACGAACTCGCGCCTTTTCAAGGCCGCTTTGCGCATCCTGCGCCATTGCCTGACTCAATCCTATCGCTGATACCCCCGCCAGCCCCGCCGCACACGCTGCGCAGCCGCCCAAAAAACCACGCCGAGACATTCTAACGAAGTCGTCGTTCACAACCGCCCTCTCAAATTTGTCCTGTTCATTTTTCTGTTCCATATAAAAATCTCCTTCACAATAAACCTCACCCATCAGACCCCCAAAAACCACAAGGGCCTATTCCACCGCGTGAATAATCAGCTTATTTATGTTATTGGCCTCTGAAGTTATCTCAGTCGCTGCTAAACAGGCCGAGCCGTTTAATCCGAACAGCACTACCAAAACTAATCTGCTCACCGAATCTCTGCTAAACATAATTACTTCCTTCATTTCTTATAGGTTGTCTTTGCCCTGAAACATATAAACAGCAATGATATATCTACCATTTGGGAGTGAATGAAGCCAGTGAAACTTGTCCGCCGAATGGCGGATGTTTGGAGCCCCGTGTCGTTCGGGAGAGTATGCCGAGTAATACAATCTCTGTGGTTTTGTAAATTACGCTCAATCGCCGCGGGGGCTTTTTGCTGCTCAACTATCTAATTTCCCGCGATGGGCAGTCAAGGCACTACTTCCTTCGGGAAATTATTATGGCGGCTAAGGATTTACCAAGTGATGGTTTTGATTTTTATAAAAAATAGGTGACTGTCCCTCGCATTTCCCTATCTTCTCATTTTCCTATCAGAAGAACTTCAGCGGAGTTATTTACGCTCAAAACATATTTATATGCTGTCCGATTAAGCTCCCGAACATTTGTTTTATATTTTTTCAATAGCTTTATAAGTTCATCAACCGAGGGTATTCCATCCGCTCTATATGAAACGACTAATATGCTATCTCTGAATTTTTCAAACAGTCGGTCAAAAGCAGAGTAAATTTTATTCTTATCCGTCCAAACAGACCTTCCGTTCTTTAATCTTTTGTGTTTCGTTTTATAATCAATCATATTTGGCCATTGAGAATAATTGACCAAACCTTCCAGAAAGTGATAAAAACCAAAGTAATCAACTCCGATTCCACTGCGAGGTATATAGGGTGTATCGATGTAAACTAAATCAAAATCTCCCCGGATGTCGAAAACACTTAAATTTAGTGCCTTGTTATCTCGTCCGTTAGAAAAAACGGCCTCATTTGCCTCGTGGACGAATTGTTTAAAGTGGATTTCAAAAGGGGTGTCCCAAGTGACTTTGTTGCCAAAATTGCGTTTAACCTCGGCAAATCGTATATAAAGGTTTTTTCTGTGAAACAAATTGAATGGCCTTTTGATAATGCACGATTGGAAAAGGGCAAAATAAGCAATCGACTTTTTGTAAAGATCATCGAGTAGTTCAATATTGGCTGCTACTCTGTCAATCCACTTATTTTCCTCATCAGTAAAATAAACGTCTTTGAATGTATCATAAACAAATGTGGGATATTTGCATGTCTTATGCTCTTGGAGGAGGAAATCAATATCATCTTCTGATAAAGTAACCTCGTTGTTTTGAATTAGCGCTGTTCCGATATACCAATTGAATTTCATAATGTCATTGTATGTGACTTGTTTGCCTTTGGTTTTGAGCATATAACCAACACTGCCTGTACCGCCAAAAGCATCTAGCGCAGAATCAAATTCCAGATTTTTAATCGCCTCCCAAATCCAGTCAGATATTTTGAGTTTGCTTCCCTGAAACCTTGTGGAAGGAAATTGTGGGTCTTCAATGAAAGCCATTTGTTGTCTGGATATAGTATTTATTTTTGACCGCATTGTTTTACCTACTGTTTTATTTTCTTATACGCCGTGTATTCTTTAAGATTTTTATAAGGTGAGTGGTCTAAGTCAACCGCTCTGGCCATATCTTTAGCAAGATAATACATCCAATAGTCATCGAAGACCTTCTCTCCAAGTTTGGAGAAAGGTCCCCTTCCACTAATCAGGTCTTCAATTTTTGTTACAGAACCTATGTTCTTGGTATTTCCGCTGCCCGGTCGTTCAGCAGCAATCCTGTATTTCTCTTGCGCAAAGAACGTAAAGTCACGTACCACCGATGTAATCTTTTGCAATTCATCAAGGTGGTAAATCCTTTTTTCGTCGGACAATTCCTCCATACGAGAATAGATTATACCCAGCACAAAGTGGCCTACATATTCGTCATACGGAAATGTAATATTCTTTTTGCTGGCCCTATTGCGGAAATATCCTGTAAATGCACCCAGCGTCATTCCATTGACTTCGTTGGCGTTCTTCCTATACGTGCTTTTCAAGTCAACGGCAAACTTGTTGTCTTGCTTATCCACAAAAGTTATATCAGGGTAAAAATTTTGCTCTTTGCATAAAACCATTCTGAGTGAATTCTCTTCAGCGAAGGTGCATATCTTTGGGAAAAGAAGAAGCTCCATTATTTTTGAGACGACTTTTGTATCAACCGAAATTGTGTAAATGTTTTTTGCGATATCGATAAAACCTTTAACAACCCAGTCGCCTTTTTGTGTAGAAACCGCCGCATTGAACAATTCAATATGCGTGAGAAGTTTTTTCCTAAAATCCTCTTTCAGTTTTTCTTTCTGTTTCGAGTCAATCATATGTGTCCTTTTTTATTCTCGAAAATCTAGGGACAGCCCTTTTTATTAACTTTCTACTTGCCCCCAAATTCTACCCAAACCGAATTTTTTTTCAACGGCAAAATCCTCCACGGTTAAAAAGTAGAAAATAGAAAATCTTAAATCTAAAATAACAAATCACGCCCCGCCTGAGTTCAATTTAGAATTGCATTCGTCGATTAAGTTGTTTATGTGAGAAAGCGATTCCGGCTTATCAATTTCTATCTTTACGACTTTAGGTACATTGAAGTACGTTTGGAATTCAACATGCACAGTATAACCGGTAATACGGTTTTGTATCTGCTTTTGTTTTTGTATATAAGACCTATCTATAACCCATGTACCATTAGTATAAGCGGGAAGTTCGACAAAACCGTAAATGTTATCTTCTGAAACTTTGCGGCTTGGTAATAGGTCTTCTTTAAACTGAGGCCCATTATATACAAGCGAAATTTTGCCGTCCGATCCGACATTAGCCCAGACGCTTCTTACGGTAATAGGAAAGTAAAAATTGTTATCAATTGTTACACCCGCTTTATCAAAAAAAAACTTCTTATTCTCAGTTTTCATCTCTCCGGCCGGAGATATGTTATTTCGAATAATATTTTTTATTCTCCATCCAAGCCATTTAGTGCGACCAGTATTCCAACAAAATATTATTACAGTTATGCTTAACGCGGTGGCAATACCTGTAATTATTGGTGATATGTATTCGATACTCATAGATATAGTGGACTTTAATCCGATGGTCTCTTTTTCATGCTTAGAAACCTTATAATAATTAGTTTATACATTTATCGCCGGACGGCAATGTTGACGGGCCCTCCGTTTGCCAATCCAAGGAAGCATACCACGAGGGCGGGCAAAGGTGCGATTCTCTTCCGGCCTTAAGGAATCATTATATCGCTAAACAGTGAAAGAGGACAAGCTTTTTTCTTTTTTCACCACTAAGGCACTAAGCCACTAAGTTTTTCGACTTAATAAAAAACTGTGTTAATCCGCGTTCACCCCGTGAGATGCCGCTTCGCTATCTCACGGGGTAAATCCGTGTCTAAGAACCTTGATTCTTAAAACTGTCCATAAGTATATACGCATATACTTATATACTTATGCCGCGTCGTTTAGCTCCGCACAAGTTTCCAAAATGGAAATCTTTTGTGCATTTTCGTGGCTAAATCCGCTTCGCCGTGTTATAATCCTGTCTCAAAACAGGCAAACAGGCCTTCGGCTGGAAAGGACATAAAATGCAAAAGACAACATTTGGAGTAATCGTAGGAAACAGGGGATTTTTCCCCGATGCACTGGCAAAACAGGGACGCAAAGACATTCTCGAAGTCCTCAAGCAAAACGGCTGCAACGCCATCACACTTTCAATGCAGGATACCAAATACGGCTCAGTTGAGACATACGCCGACGCGAAAAAGTGCGCGGAACTCTTCGCAAAAAATAGCGACAAAATCGACGGTATCATCGTAACACTGCCCAACTTCGGCGACGAAAAAGGCGTCGCAGAATCCGTAAAACGCTCAGGTCTTGATGTCCCGATTCTGATACAGGCCGAACCAGATACCCCCGGCAAAATGACAATAGCTGACAGACGCGACTCATTCTGCGGCAAAATCAGCGTCTGCGACAACCTGCGACAGGCCGACATCCCTTACACATTGACCAAATTACACACCGTGCCGGTCGGTTCTACTGAGTTCAAAAAGGACCTCGATGACTTCGCCTCAGTTTGCAGGATTGTCAAAGGCCTTAAAAACGCCCGCTTCGGCGCAATCGGCGCACGCACCGGCGCATTTAACACCGTCCGCTACAGCGAAAAAATCTTAGAACTGGCAGGCATATCAATCGAGACAATCGACCTGTCCGAAATTTTAGGCAGGGTCGCCCGCCTCTCAGATAACGACAGAAACGTGAAAAGAAAACTCAACGACATCGAAAAATACACCTCGACCGAATCAATCCCCGCCGAGTCTCTGCTTAAAATGGCCAAGTTTGGCTGCGTGATAGACCGGTGGGTTAAGGACAACGAGCTTGACGGCACCGCCATTCAGTGCTGGACTTCTCTGGAAGAATTTTTCGGCATAGTCCCCTGCACGCTTATGAGTATGATGAGCGAGACGCTTCTGCCCAGCGCCTGCGAGGTCGATGTTACGGGGCTTCTGGGGATGTATATACTGCAGCTTGCCTCCGGCAGGCCCAGCGCGCTATTGGACTGGAACAATAACTACGCCGACGAACCGGATAAATGCGTCCTGTTCCACTGCAGCAACCTGCCAAAGAGCTTCTTCAAATCCGCGAAGATGGACTATCAGGCGATAATCGCCGGCTCAGTCGGCAAGGACAACACCTACGGCACTATGGTCGGCAGAATCGCCCCCGGCCCCGCAACCTTCTGCAGGACCTCCACTGACGACGCCGCAGGCGTCATAAGCGCATACGTCGGCGAAGGAGAGTTCACAAACGACAAGTTAGACACCTTCGGCGGTTTCGGCGTGATGAAAATACCCAACCTCCAGAACCTTATGCAGTTTATCTGTCGGATGGGCTTTGAGCACCACGTGGCAATGAATATGTCGCAAAAGGCGGAATCAATAGCCGAGGCAATCGGCAATTACCTCGGCTGGGAAATTTACCACCATAAATAGCGATCACCAACCGCACCCTCGTCATAACAAAGGAGCCGGCACGGAGCAGACCATTTACTGACACTCTATCACTGACGCTTTTTTAACACTTTTTGCCGTTTTTTGCCTTCTTGGCTCGCCTCAAAAGTTGACAAGACAAGACAAAACAGGTTACATTGCAGGCGCTTAAAAAAATCTCGCGCCCGTAGCTCAGTTGGATAGAGCAACGGATTTCTAATCCGTAGGTCAGGGGTTCGAATCCCTTCGGGCGCGTTTTGTGGCTGCTTTCAGCAAAAACGGCTCATACGCAGAAACCGGGACATTACAATCAGATTCAAGGGGTGAAAATAGTCTATGGACAGCAAAACCATCACAGAGTTTGCTCGCAGAGTTCGCAGGGAGCTTGATGAAAATATCATCCCGTTCTGGGTAAATCACACAATAGATGAGAAGGGTGGATTCATAGGAAGGATGACGAATGACGGAACCGTTGATAAAAAGGCGCCCAAGGGACTGATACTGAACACGCGTATTCTGTGGACGTTTTCCTCGCTTTATGTATTCCAGAAGAAGCTGGAATATCTTGTTCTGGCCAAGCGCGCGTATGATTATCTTATGGAGCACTTCTGGGATGGCGAGCACGGAGGGGTGTTCTGGACGGTGGACTGGCAGGGTCGGCCATTAGAGGATAAAAAACAAATCTACGGACAGGCGTTTATGATATACGCCCTATCCGAATATTACAGGGCTACCGCCAGCAACGATGCCTTAGACAAGGCAAAAGCAATTCTCGACTTGCTGGAACGACACGCGCGGGACAAAGAATACAGGGGGTATTTCGAGACCTTCGACCGCGACTGGAAATTGTCCAAAAACCAGCAGCTCAGTGCGGTTGATATGGTTGAAAAGAAATCGATGAATACCCACCTTCATACGCTGGAGGCGCTCGCTAATCTATACGACGTCTGGAAAGACGCCCTGCTCGGACAAAGGGTTGAGGAGCTGCTCGACATATTCGCGGACCGCATCATACACCCGGACGGGACCCATTGTCAGCTCTTCTTCGATGAACCCTGGCATCCCAAAAGCAGGCGGGTTTCATTTGGCCATGATATCGAGGCAAGCTGGCTGCTTTACAGAGACGCACAAATCCTCAATAAGCCGGGTTTGGTGGAAAAGATTCGGCGAGTGGGCCTGAAATTAGCGGAGGCGGTATATGACCACGGCTTAGACAATAAAGAAAGCTTGTTCTACGAAGCCGAGCCGGACGGCATCAGTAATTCCGAAAAGCATTTCTGGGTCCAGGTGGAGGCGGTGGTGGGCTTTTTGAACGCCTATCAACTAAGCGGCAGGCAGGAATATCTTGAGGTCGCGTATGATATATGGAAGTTCATAGAGAACCACTTCGTTGACAGGCAGAACGGCGAATGGTTCTACAAGGTCGATGCGGCAGGGAAGGTCGATAGCTCGAGCTTCAAGGTGTCGGAATGGAAATGCCCGTATCATAACAGCCGGGGCTGTATCGAGATAATACAACGGCTTGAGGAGATTCAGCGTATAGCGAATAGTTCACCGCAGAGACCGTAGAGATTCTTTTAGACAACGAACGACGCAATGGGTGGCGTGGTCAGTCAACGCCGCCGACGTTGTAAAGGGCAAGAGAGGGCAGATAGCCATGCCATATAATGCCGGCATTATCCAGATTCCGGCAGTCTTCTCTGGAGGGCGGGCGATACACAAAACGGAATCTTTCGTTCCAATCCAGCTCGCTGATTGGTATTGGCGAGCCGCCGCCGTCCTTGACCACAAACCAGGCGGGATTGGTCAGGTCTATACGAACCTCGTAGGTTTCATCGGGCTTCAGCACGTGCACATCGTTGTTATCGACCACCTTCCGCGGGGCATTTTTGTTGACCCATTGCCAGCTCTCCATCGCAAACCACCTGTCAGAGGATTCGAGCGAGAATGAGCGGCCATCGGGCAAATCGACAATGGCAAGCGGTTTATCCGAGGCATTGAGAAGCTTTAGTGTGACTGCCTGTATGCGACCGGTGCGTCTGCCCGCTGGTTCGTTTGGGTCTCGCTTAACCTCTGGTTTCAGGCCGAGTCCGAGAGGAGAAAAACGATAACCCTTAAGGACAGCCGTGCCGTTGCGGCCCAATGCCATCTCCATTTCCAGCGGCACAGGTATATTCTCACGGCGGCGGGCCTGTTCCAGTTTTTGCGCTGAGCCCTGTTCGACAAAATAGGCCTCAATGCCGTATCGAACGTTAACTATGCCGTATCGAGCGTTAACAATGTTGGCCCAGTTATAGCGACGGTCGAGCCAGCCGCGAAGAAAAATGCCGTCTTTCGGCTTTTTATCGGTGAGATAGAACATCTCGGCCAGATTGTTATCGGCGACGTTTAAGACGGCGAAAACAGGGTGACTTCTTTGTATCGGTTTTTTATCAGAGATATCAGACAGGCCGTCGCGCAGCAGACCGTGCTCAACGTGTGATATGTCATAATCCAGCCGAACGCACCCGCCACGGAACAAATCCTGCGGGTCGATTGGCCTTGTGCGCAAATATACGGTCTGGCCGGTGCGGGAGACGAATTCCCTCTCGCCCGCCATACACGCCAGCAGGACCACCTGCATTGCAGCAGCCGCAATGACCAGCAACGTCCTCATTTTGTCCCCATCGCCACTTGCTTCTTTTTGAAACGGATATATAAAATACCTTCACAGAAAAGTATGGCTCCGAGAACTATGAATACCAGCCCGCGCACAACCAAGCTCTCGAAGAGGTCTGTAAATCTCGCCACCGTCAGGGCAACAAGCATCAGAGAACCGAGAATAGTCGGCCACAACTGGGCCTGGCGGCATCCCCTGGCCATCATAGTGACTGCGTAAGCGAGGAAGACGAGATTGCACGGCACCGTCATTTGCCATCGCTCGATGCCCGTGGGCAGCAGCACGTATCCGCAGAAAAGAATCAGGGTCAGCGGGATGAGCAAAAACTCGTAATGATAATGCAACGGCCGAGGTTTCGCGCACCAGGGTAAAAATGGCCACACCACGGGCAACCAGGCCGCCAGAGCAACCAGCAACGGCAGCACGCCGTAAACGACAGTCTCTGTTTTCAAACCCGGCCCGGCAGAAAGCAGGCCATGGGCCACCTCCGGGGAAGTCAGCAGATACAGCATCACAAAGTAAGCCGCCAGACCGAACGTGTTGAAAACTGGAGCGGCCTGTGGGAATTTTGTGTATTGTCGGCCCAGCAGGCCAAGGGCGACATACAACGCCGCAACACTCAACAGGACGTAAATGACCAAATTCTCTTCAGCATAGGCCGAAGTAACAAAGCTCGCCGAAAATCCAAACGAAAGGATGAGCACTCCCAGCAGGACTCGCGAGCGTTTCATATATGCAAGCGGCCACAACAGGATAACGGCCGGAATGGCAAAATGCATCGCCCTTGCAAACTCGATTGACTCAGTAGCCGCCCAGATTGTAAACAACACCGCCGCCATAATCGCCTGCGCAACCGACGGCATTGCCCAGGCAAGGGCCAGTGCGCCCAGCCCCCAAAAAAGAAAGGCAGTGGGATAATGCTCTGAGATGTTATAAATCTGCGCGACCAGCCAGATACCGGCGCCGAACAGCATTGTCCCCAAAACGGTAATTGCCTCGCCAAGCGTGCGGAAACGCTCGGTGCGCAGGAACAGCCACAAGCCGATGCCGTGAGCAATCGCTATCGCTGCGAATATTATGCCGAGCTTGCCAAATTTTGGTATGTAATGCCAGTTGTAGGCAAAAAGAAGAATTACACCCAGACCAATGATGCCCGCACCAAAGCCGGAGAACACAATCAGGGCCCAGGGACGAGCAGCCGGACTGGGAGGATACAAGCGACGGATTGCCTCGGCCTGGATGTTGCTGATAATGCCCTGACCCGCCCAGCGGTTCAACTCTCCGTCAAGCCATTGTATGTTCCTGTTCGGATGCGCCATCTATGACCACCTGCCTGGTTTCAATCCTTTGAAAAAAACTTTATCGCAAGTATGTTCGACTGTCAACGGTTGGTATGGGAAAAAATATGACCCCAATGACGAATCCCGATGGCTAAATGATGGGGAAGCCGCTGCTAACGCGGCATTTTTGGAAGGATTATTAACGTCTGGCGCGTGGGCGGCGGCCTCTGAAGGCGGAATGCGGCCTTCTGCCGGCGGCCGAAAATCTGCCTCTGTGCAACCCTAACAGTGGTTTTGGCATATCGGCGGGTTTGGCGTAGGTAAAGCCGGGACATTCCACCGGAGTAAATTCACGGCCTATGAACCTTTCAATCTGACGAAGGTACTTGTGCTCCTCGCGGGAAACAAACGTAATGGCGTCTCCCGTGGCCTCGGCCCGGCCTGTCCGGCCAATGCGATGAATGTAATCTTCCGGAATGACGGGCACATCGAAATTGATGACGTGCGAGATTCCGGTAACATCGATGCCGCGGGCGGCGACATCGGTTGCAACCATAACGCGGTATTTACCGCTTTTGAAGCCGTCCATCGCGCTCTCTCGCTGGCTTTGGGTGCGGCCTGAGTGTATCGCCACGGATTCGATGTCCGCCCGTTCGAGGTATCGGTTAATCTTGTCTGCGCCGTGCTTTGTGCGGGAGAAGAGCAGCACGCTGGACATCTGCCTGTTTTGGAGCAGGCGCAAAAGAAGAGTGATTTTCTGCTCCCTATCGACGAGATAAATATTTTGCGTAATTGTTTCGATTGGGTTTCGCGGCCGGCCAATCTGTATCATTATAGGCGACTTCTGCACGCCCGCGGCAAGGGCGCTTATTTCCGGCGTTACGGTGGCTGAGAACATCATTGTCTGGCGATTCGTGGGCACCGCCGCGATGATTCTTCGCACGTCCCTGATGAAGCCCATATCGAACATCCGGTCTGCCTCATCGAGAACCAATATCTCGATGTGCCGCAGGTCAATTGTTCGTCGCTGCATATGGTCCAAGAGGCGTCCCGGCGTTGCGACAACGATGTCAACGCCCTGATGAAGTGCTGTAAACTGCCCCCTGATATTCACCCCGCCATAGACGGCTAAGGTCCGCAAATGCAGGAATCGACCATAGGTGCGTATGGATTGTTCGATTTGCACCGCCAGCTCTCGCGTCGGCGTCAGGATTAGCGAGCGGATAACTTTCCTTTTGGACGGGTGCTCGTGGCTTAGCCGGTTCAAAATGGGCAGCACAAAGGCGGCGGTCTTGCCCGTGCCCGTCTGGGCACAGCCAATTATGTCTTTGCCGGCTATTGCCGCCGGTATCGCCTGCGACTGAACTTCGGTGGGAGCAGTGTAGCCGGCAGCAAGAATGCCCTGCACCAACGGGTCCGAAAGACCAAATGTCTTGAATGGCATCAGTTAATCCTAAAAAAAATTTAAGTTGAACATGGTTATATCATACCTGCGATAAAACCAGAAGCACTAAATCGACGCGCAGCGCCTGCCCTGCGTAGCCCTGTGGGCGAAGCAGGGAGCGCCGGCGGGGTGCGGCTTAACAAAAATCCCCAACTTTGAGTCGGCTTTGAATTGACATTCATAAAAAACAATCGTAGAATTACTTCCTTCACGACGCGGCTTAAACCAAGTCCTGAATGTTCGCAAACTCCTTTTATGGTGAGCTTGTCGAACCATTTTGAGATTTTGTATGTATTCGGATTATATTCGTAACGTTGCAATAATCGCCCATGTTGACCACGGCAAAACAACGCTGGTTGACCGGCTGCTCTACCAGTCCGGGATGTTCAGGGCCGAAGAGCTTGACAAGCTCGCCGGCGGCGAATTCGGCCTCATTATGGATTCCAACCCCCTCGAACGAGAACGCGGCATAACCATCCTCAGCAAAAATTGCGCCATTTACTATACCGATTCCAAAGGCCGAGAATACAAAATCAATATTATCGACACCCCGGGCCACGCCGACTTCGGCGGAGAAGTCGAACGCGTTTTGAAAATGGCGGATGGCGTCCTGCTTTTAGTTGACGCATTCGAAGGGCCTATGCCCCAGACAAGGTTCGTTCTCACCAAGGCCCTCGAACACAAGCTCAAACCAATCGTCGTCATCAACAAGGTTGACCGCGAAAACAGCCGGCCCGACGACGTCGTAAACGAAGTCTTTGATTTGTTCGTGCAGCTCGGCGCCAGCGATGACTCCCTTGACTTCCCCGTAATTTACGCCTCCGCAAGACAGGGCTGGGCGTCCGCAAAACTGGAAAAGAAAACCAATAACCTCAAAGTCATATTCGACACCATCATCAAAAAAATCCCCCCTCCAAAGGCCGACGCCGACTCACCTTTGCAGATGCTCGTAACCAATCTCGAATATTCCGATTACGTCGGCCGAATCGCAATCGGCAGGGTCTTCGCGGGCCACATAATCGAAGGCCAGAACGTTACCGTCATTAACAAAGACGGCGTCCACACCCAGCAAAAAATTATGCACATTCATCAGTTCCACGGCCTCAGTCGAAAACGTGTCCCCGAAGTCGAAGCCGGCGATATATGCGCAATCTCAGGCCTCGACCCCATCGAAATTGCCGACACCATCGCCTGTGCAGATAATCCTTCGCAGCTTGCCGTTATCCCCGTCGATGAGCCGACGATGACTATGACCTTCAGGGTCAACGACGGCCCATTCGCCGGCAGAGACGGCAAATACGTTACAAGCAGACAAATCGGCGAACGTCTCGAAAAAGAGCTCCAGAGCAACGTCGCACTCCGCGTCGAGCCGGGACAAACCACCGAAGAATTCAACGTCTCTGGCCGGGGACTGATGCACTTAGGCATCCTCCTGGAAAATATGCGCCGCGAAGGTTTTGAGGTCTGCGTCGGCAAACCAAATGTAATCATTAAAACCATCGACGGCATCCCTCACGAGCCGGTCGAGCTGCTCGCAATCGACTGCCCCATCGATTGCCAAAGCGCCGTAATGAGCTTGCTGGGCGACCGCAGAAGCGAAATAACTAAAATGGACGCCAAAACAGGCGCATCCGGCTTCATCCATATGGAATTCATCATCCCCTCTCGCGGCCTTTTCGGCCTCAACGCCCGGATGATGAACGCCACACAGGGCAAGGCCGTTATGCACCATTCCTTTGAAAGATACGAGCCGATGCGCGGCTCTATCCCCCACCGAAAAGCAGGCGTTATGATTGCCACCAATACAGGCCCCGTCACCGCCTACGCCCTCGATGCCCTCTACAACCGCGGCTTTTTCTTCGTCGAGCCGGGCGAACAGGTTTACGCGGGCCAGGTTGTCGGCGAACACTGCAAGGAGGACGACATTCCCGTAAACGCGGTGAGGACCAAACAGCTTACAAACATCCGCGCCGCCAGCAAAGACGACGCCGCCAGAGTCAAAACTCCACGAAAGATGGCCCTTGAGGTCGCGATGGAATATATTCAGGAAGATGAGCTTGTCGAGATTTGCCCCAATTCAATTCGGCTTCGCAAACGCCTCCTGAAAGAACCCGACCGCCGCCGCGAAGCCCGAAAATCGTAGCGCAGCCCGCCTGCCTTTTTAATTCCACATTCTCAGTTTTTCCTCTCCTGTGTGCGCAGCCAGTTCACGGGCGCCCGGTCGTCGGTGAGCACCTTTGCGCGAGAATCCGGACGAGTATCAGGCCGCAACAGCTCCGCCACCGTCAACATATTAAAGGCGAACCTGTGCTTGCGCTGCAGCATCTCCGCCCGACCTTCAGCATCTTTGATGGTAAGCGTCGGGGCAGTCGGCCCAGACGCCACCAGCATGGCATTTGTGGAATATGCGCCAAGAAACACCTGGCACCGCCCGAAGACGGCCAAAAAGGTCCTAAGCTCCGCATCAAAAAGACGGTTGTTGTAAAACACGTTCGCAACGACCACGCCGTCCTCGGCAAGAACCCCTTTGACCTCCTCAAGGAACTCCTTCGTCATCAGGTGGAACGGGATATAGTCGCCGTTGAATGCATCCAGGATAACAATGTCGTATTTTGGCGCGGCCTCCTTGCGAAGCTGCTCCTTGATAAACATCCGGCCGTCAGCAATGCGCACCCTCAGCTTAGCATCCTCAGCAAAACCAAAAAACTCCGTTGCAATCCGCGAAATCTCAGGGTCTATCTCCGCCACGTCAATCTCACTCGCGGGTAAATAATAGTGCATCTCTCGCGGAATTACTCCGCCTCCCAGTCCCAGCACAAGTATCCTCTTCGGCTCCGGTTTATACAATAGCCCGCAGAATGACATCGCCGTGTACTCCAGCCGATGCTGCCGTAAATTACTCAGGTCAATCTGGCTCTGTATCTGCACGGAGGGCTGCCTGCCGAATCGCAAAGTCACAACAGAGTCGCGCTTGTAAACGAATATGCGATGATAGAGCGAGTTCTTCTGGTGTATCAGCAGACCCCACTCGTCGCCGGCTGCCACGCTGACCAGCAACACTTGACAAAAAACCGCTGCGAAAAACCACGAAGCTAAAACAACCTTGCGCATCCTGTTTTCCATCGTCTGCCTCCGCCTGCCGGCTTTCCACAGGTGATTCACGGAATTGTCTGCCCCTGTATGTCGCCAGCAGGGATTATTCCTGAGCTTTATTGCTCGCATCTTTTCTACTCAGCACCAACGCCTGCAGCAGAATCACGCCGCCCAGAGCCACAAGGATAATTCCCGAAACACGCATCGTCTGCCGCAGGGAAACAAGCACAAGATAAAACGCGGTTACCACGCAGCCCGCGAAACTGAACAGAGTTGACACGGCAAGCACTAATCCAGCATTAAGTCCGGAATCGCCCGCTTGCCTCGTCAGCCAGCGCACCGCCGCCGGCGTTACCGTTCCAAGCAGCGCCGTCGGCACACCGAACAGAACTATAGCAGCCAATAGAGAGCCCCATTTCTCATCCAATCCGACATTAAACATCCCGTCACATACCGGCTCTATAAATATCGGCATTGCATACAGCCACACCCCTGCCGTCACCAGGTTTATCCCTAATGGCCGCTGACTGTCGGTCTTTCTCGAAAGCCATCCGCCAAGCATATAACCCGCTGACAAACTCAGCAGGAAAACTCCCACCACGCTTCCCATTACCACGAACACAGCGCTGCCAAAATACGGCGAAAGCACTCTTACTCCCAAAATCTCAAGTTCCATCACAAACCAGCCGCTGACGCACGCGATAAAGACAATCCCCACGGCACGCAGCTTCCCCCTCGCCCAATCTGTATCCTTGAATGACTCCTGCTCTTTTCTCATTTCTCAACTCGCTTGCCCTGAGCATTATCGAAGGGCCTGTCCGCCCCAAAATGTCGTTATCTGGTGCCCTGAGCCTGTCGAAGGGGCTTGCCCCAAACAGACCATCACCCCCATCGATAAGACCAAAACAACACTGACTAACTTCAAACCTAGAAAACCGTGCTCTTTCATCTTGCTATGCTCCTTTGTTCAATCGCCGCTGCCGGCCGTTTCTTTCGGATATCCGTTTGCCGGTTTGCCTCTTTTGAGCAGTTTGCTGCAAAGTTTCTTCTCCCGGGACGGGTCTGCCTTTCGAAAAGCTTGGCAAATCATCGTCAATGTGTGCCCACGTCACAGCATATTGTGTCCATATCTGGTGAGTCGGCCTGACCGATTCCGGCTCGTCTAAACTTCCTGCCTTTATCCAGACTATGTGCGGGTAGGCATTGACCTTCGTAAATAGTGGTGAGCCGCACTGCGGACAGAACTCGCGGGTGATTCGGTTGCCGCTGTCTGCCGTTTTGGTATATCCCCTGGTTTCTCCGGCCAGCACCTTCAGGGCACGCGCATCCACGGCAACACCAACACTAAAGGCCCCGCCCACGGCCTTTCGGCAGTCCGGGCAATGACAATACGTTACCGCCCTTGGTTTTCCGCTGCACTCGTATCGCACGGCCCCACAAAGGCACCCACCCCTCATTCGCCTTGTCATACTCTCCATCCTACAAACCATTGATTATATTGTTTCCACATAACGAAAAACCTGTGGTCGCGGCCTGCATTATAGGCCAAGGGCAAACGTCCTGCCGCTCCACGCGATATTATCTTTGGAATTGTCGGAAAAGGCAATCAAAATCCCGCAACTCCCGGCTGACAAACCAAGAACAATGAACGACACCGCGCTATTTAATTTGACAGAATTGGGGCTGTTGGCTATTATACCCCCTTTCGCCGCGGCTGCACCCTGTGGCGCGGTTCTGTAAATATTTAGCCCCCCAATTTATTGGGGGGTTTATCCGCCGAAGGCGGATTGCTTTCCGGCAAATACGAAATGGGTGGTATGGGCAATTTTATAGTCTTAGTAAAGCAGGTCCCGGACGTATCGCAAATCACGGATAACGCCTTCGACCCCGACACCGGGACCCTGATAAGGACCCGCCTCGCAAGCGTCATAAACGAGCTTGATACGCAGGCGCTGGCCTTCGCGAATCGTATGCGCCTACTCGCCGGCGGTTCGACTGCGCTTACCACAGGCAACCACAACGGCAAAATCGTCGCACTGACTATGGGCCCGCCTATGGCCGAAGAGGTCCTGCGATACACGCTGAGCAGATGCGCCGATACCGTCGTTATGCTCACTGACCGCGCCCTCGGCGGCGCCGACACCGTCGCCACCGCCAATCCGCTTGCCTTCTCCATCAGGAAAATCGTCCAAGAGCTATTCAACGGCGACAACAACTATTGCGTCGTTACGGGTATGCAGTCGGTCGATGGCGACACCGCCCAGGTCCCGCCTCAAATCGCCGAAGAGCTGAATCTGCCCTGTATCACCTACGTAACCGACTGCAGGTTTGCAAATGGACGATTTGAGTTCACCCGCATCATCAGCGGCGGCTCCCAAATCGTCGCACCTCGGCGCCTGCCCGTCGTAATCACCGTCGCCAAATATGAGTACCCCCTATTCGCATCTTTCGCCGCCACAAGACGCGCCAACAAGACAAAGGTCGTCACCTGGGCCGCTTCCGACATCAATGCCACGCTCGTCGGCGTCAAGGGTTCTAAAACATCCGTTATTCGCGTCTTCCCGCCCGGCAAAAGCAGCAGAAAGTGCCAACATCTCTCTGACGTCAAATCTCTGGCCGCTGTCTTAGTCGAAAGTATCAAATCAACCAAAGGCGAAGTCGGCGCCAACCGACAGATTGCACGTTACGTCCTGCCCGCTAAGCGAAAGAACAAATTCGACAGGAGCTTCGAGGGCACCGCAAAAGAGGTCGAAGACTTCAAGGTCCTCGCCGACAAGCTCCGCCAGCTTGGTATTACCGATGTCAGCCGTATCGACGACCAGGCCAAAGAAAAAATTCTCGCTGCCGCAGGCGACCGCTTTCACAAAAACGCACTCGACGATATGCTCACCGGTCTGCAGCTTGTCGAACCTGCTTACAAGGGTGAGGTGTGGGTCGTCGCCGAGCATCGCGCAGGCATAATTCATCCCGCCACCTTCGAGCTTGTCGGAAAGGCCCGCGAGCTGGCTGATTCACTCGAAACCAAAGTCGGCGTCGTTATCGCCGGCCATCAATTGAGCTTGCTTCCTCAACAGCTCATAGCAGGCGGCGCCGACAACGTTTATGTAATAGATGACCCCCTTCTGGCCGAATTCGACCCCACCGCCCACCGCAAGGTTATCGCAGATGCGATAAGCGCCTATTGGCCTCAAATTGTCCTGTATGCAGCCACCCCTCAGGGCAGGATGCTCGCCCCATTAGTCTCTTACAAGGTCGGCTGCGGACTCACCGCCGACTGCACCGGCCTCGATATTCGCGACGCCTCCCGCAAAGGTCAGGTTGCGATTCTGCTCCAGACCCGTCCCGCCCTCGGCGGAAATGTTATGGCAACTATCTGCACCAAAAACTCAAGGTCGCAAATGGCTACCGCACGTCCTGGCGTTATGAAACGCCTCCCCCCGGACCCATCGAGAAAAGGCGCCGTCATCAACCACAAAGTTAATGTCTCCAAAGACGACCTGAGTCTTGAAATCATCAAAACAGAGCTTGGCGCAGGCCGGGTAAACTTCGAGGCCGATTGTATAGTCAGCGGCGGCAAGGGTATGCAAAATCGGGATAACTATGAGCAATTGCTCGGCGAACTTTGCCAGTCCCTGCGGACGAGATTGAACGTCCCCGTCGAAAGAGGCGCCTCCCGCGCCGCCGTCGAACAGGGATTCGCCGAGAGGATCCATCAGGTGGGCCAGACCGGCACGGCGGTCGGGCCGAAACTCTATATCGCCATCGGCATCTCCGGCGCGATTCAGCATATGATTGGCGTCGCCAACACCGAGACCATCGTCGCAGTCAACAGCGACCCCAACGCACCCATATTCAAGCAGTGCGATTACTACATCGTCGGCTCGGCTGAGGACGTGGTGCCGCAATTGGTTGACGCCTTGCAGGAGACACCGTAGTGGCAAACGACAATTACAGTAAGTTAGAGGTTCTCATAGTGGGCGGCGGGCCGGCGGCGCTGGCCTGCGCGATACAGCTTAAAATGCTCCGGCCGCAAACCGAGGTCTGCGTCATCGAAAAAGGTCTCGAATTAGGCAATCATAATCTCTCCGGCGCGGTCCTCGAAAAGGAGCCGATTCATACGCTGCTCAATGCCGCCTCCCCTGGCTGGCAGAATACCGACGCCGCAAAAGACGTGCTGGCAAACACAATCGATAAAGACGACGTCCTGTTCCTCTTAGGCAAAAAATTCGGCATCAATATCCATATCGCGATTCGTCTTGCGAAACTTTTCGGCGTCGGTTTCGGCCAAATGATGCACTTAGGCGATTATTCCATCTCCATCAGCAAACTCACAAAGTGGCTTGGTCAAATCGCAAAATCGCTCGGCGTCGAGGTCCTGTGCGGCTTCGCAGCAGCCGACATCATCGTTGACGACTCAGGCGCAGCAGCCGTCAAACTCGTTGACCAGGGCCTCAGTAAGGAAGGTCACAAACAGCCCAATTATCTCGAAGGCGAAACCATTGAGGCGAAATTCATCGTCTTAGCCGAGGGATGCGACGGGCTGTTGACCGAAAAATTCGTCGAAAAAGCAGGCCTCAAAAGAAAGGCAAATCAACTCTACTCCGTCGGCATCAAGGAATTGATTAAGGTAACGCCCGAACAATACGCCGAATTCACCGCCGGAAGAGTGGTCCACGCGATGGGCTATCCGATATGGACACCGATAATCGGCCCGGGAATGTTCGGAGGCGGAATCGTTTACGCGGGCCAGCCGGAGCACCTGGCCGTCGGTATGATTGTCGGCGCAGACTGGAAGTATTATGACTTCAATCCCCAGGATGCACTTACGCTGTTCAAGGGACACAGGCGCGTCAGGCGATTCATCGAAGGCGGCACGGTGGTCGAGGCCGGCGCAAAAATGATTCCCGAAGGCGGCTGGTATTCAATACCAAGAGACCCGCAAACGGGCGCTATCGGCAAATGCAACGTCCTCATAATCGGCGATTCCGCCGGCTTCGTGAATATGCTCAAAATCAAGGGACTGCACAATGCCATCGATTCGGGGATGCAGGCCGCAAAGGCAATCACTGAAACGCTCGACAACCCGCAGGCCGCCGCCGTCAGATATACCGACCTGATATTGAAATCGAACGTCGCAAGGGAAATGAAACGCGCCGCCAAATTCCGCCAGACCGTCGCAAGGTTCGGCCCCCTGCAGGGTATGCCCCTTTCAATTCTGGGTACTTTGCTGCCGGCCTTTAATATCGAAAAAGATTACGAAGCGATGATGGTGCTGCCTTACCGACTGAAGCCAAACCAGAGTTTCGACAAAGACACCTTCACCGCAGTTGCCGCCACCGGCCATCGTGAAGAGCAGCCCTGTCATCTCACGATTCTTGACCAGAATATCTGCCAGACTAAATGCATACCCCTGTTCGCTGCCCCCTGCATCACTTTTTGTCCCGGCGGAGTCTATGAAACCGTTCAGGGCAAGGTCAAGCCCGCCAACCCCTCAAACTGTCTGCACTGCAAGACCTGTCAGCGCAAATGCCCCTTCGACAATATCCGCTGGACCTGCCCGGAAGGCACGGGCGGGCCACGGTATAAAAGAATGTGAGCCAATGCGGGCAACACACCGTCTATTTGCTCCCCCACAATCAGACAGGTTACACGGTATTTTTGTTAAGCCACCAAGGGCACAGAGGCCATTGAGACAGACGCTCTATGTTTCTCTGTGCCCTCCTGTCCCTGCAAGCCATAGGCAGGGATGTGGCAAAAATTGCTCTACATAAAACGGGTGTTGAATCGCAGCGGGATTAGTAACTCCTGTCCCGTCCGCCGCCGTAGCCGCCACCGCCGCCGCCGCGACCACCGCGACCGCCGCCGTAACCACCACCGCCGCCGCCGCCGCGACCACCGCGACCGCCGAAGCCGCCACCGCCGCCGCCGCCACGCCTCTCTTCGCGAGGCCTGGCTTCATTGACGATAATCGACCGGCCTTTCAAGTCCTGGCCGTTGAGCGCCTCCATCGCGGCCAACGCCTCGGCCTTGCCCGGCATCTCAACAAATCCAAATCCACGCGGCTCCCCGCTGAACTTGTCTTTAATCAAATTGACTGTCGTTACTTGGCCATGGGCCTCAAAGGCCTGGCGAAGCTCGTCTTCTGTCACTTCACGTGCCAGATTTCCCACATACAGGTTCACAATAAGACTCCTTCTGGTTAAAAAAGTTAAAAAGGTTCGCGGCTGGCCCACCAGCCCTGTCATTAATTATTCAGTTTTTACGGCCGCCATATTTTACACGTTATTTCTTCTTTGCCAAGTGTCTAATGCCCTGACCTCGGAAGCCAGCCGCTAAATGTCGGCATAGTATAACGCATCTTGCCTGCAAGGTAAAACCTTTTTTTAGGAGATTAGGAAAAGAACCTCAACGAGTCGAGGGTCGGGGTGCCAATCCTGCACAGGCCCTTTGATTCAAATCAGGACAGGCGATGCCCATCGGCCAGGCCCGAGTGTGACTGGGTTAGTTAAGAATGGAGTCGCTTGCGGCGTGGCTGCAGGCGCTGAACTGCTTCATCTGGCGTTCGTAAAGGAGGTTGCATTTCTCTATCAGGTGTGCAATCAGGCCGACCTGGCTAAGCATAATCTCGATAAGGGTGAGATTGGCAAGGGTGGATTCGGGGCTGTAGTTGGGAAGAGCGAGTATGACGTAACCGCTGTCGGTGCGGTCAGTGGCAAGCGATGTAGCGACAATACTGAAGTCGTGGATTTGGGTTATGACCGGCTCTTCTCCGTCGTCAACCTTGGCGCACAGGTCTTTGAGAAATCCGTCGGTAATGCCTAACTTTGCGAACCCTTCGGCGTCGCTGGGCCAGTAGTTGCCCTGCTTGCTGACAATTATCATTACGGGGCCGTCCTCGGGCAGAATATCAAAGACCTGCCGTGCAATCTGCTCGTTCAACACGCAACATGGTGAATACGCTGAACCCAAAATATCCATTCCTGCCGACTCCTTTACCACGGTTGTGGGTTAAAGCCCCCAACTTTGTGTTGGGGATTTACCCGCTTCGCAGAGTAGCATCGGCTTTATGTCGTTGTGACTTACGAAGTGGTTGGCATCCTGGCTGAACCCTTACGAAAAAGCAGTCCCGCCGGTGAGCCAATTCAGCTTTATAGGACGTCGGAGTGGTCTGCGTAACGCCATCCCGGCAAATCAATACTACAGGTTTGATTTGAGCCAGCTCATTGGGAATCTTCGGCCCGGGCAGTCGGTGATATGCCCGCCGGGGGTTGAGCCGTGTCCGTAAATCCGGCTTTTGGGAATATGGTATCGCACCTGGAGGAAGCGAACTAATCGAACAAGCGAATCCATCTGCCGGCTTGTCGGCGCTGTGCGGCTGAAATCACCGACGAGGCAGATTCCGATGCCCTCCTCGTTGGCCCAGTTACCGGGCGTGCCGCCGGTGTGAGCGCCTGTGAGCTGGCCTCGCCAGCGGAACGTCGGCTCTATCTCGCCGTCTCCGCTGTCTGTGCCGTTGCCTATGACGAAGTCATAGCCAACACCTTCCCAGCCATTCTCTTCGCGGTGCCATTTATCGAATATGACGGCGTTGCCTTCGCCGGTGGCGGAATGATGAATTATTATAGCCGACCAGGCCCTGTCAGGGCGCGAGGGGAGCCAGGCACGCGGGACCGGGCCTGTCAATCCCGGCGCTGAAGGAGCCGGCTTTGTGGGCGTCGGCGGCAACGGCGTTGTCTTTGGAGGAACGGGGGTGGGGTAATCGTAAATGATTTGAGGCATCTGCTCCTCGGATGCACAGCCGGCCAACCCAAGTATTACGACCAGCAAGATACCTGTTCGGCGCATATAAATAAACCACTCATCCTTTTCTTGGCGCTTTGCGATAGGATATTATCGGCTATGTGCCGATTCTGGCTGCACTTTTTGACGGATGCCGTTTTTCCCGGTATCTAATCATCCGAACACTGTTGCCCTGCTTGCTGTATTCGACGACATCCATAAAGGAGCGCATCAGAAGCATCCCCCTGCCGGCAGGCTTGTAAAGGTTATCCCCATATCGGGGGTCTGGAATCACCTCCGGGTCGAAGCCCTCGCCTTCGTCGGTCATACAGATTTCGATTTTGTCGGACTCGATGGAGTAATCGATTTTGACTGCCTTGCTCTGCTCCATCTTATTGCCGTGCCTGACGGCGTTGATAAAGGCCTCCTCAATGGCCAGATGCACGGCAAAGACGTCATCCTCGGTGAAATTGTTCGCCTGCAAGATCGGCACAATTTGCCGAAAAACGTCAATGACAGCGGAGGGTGTACTCGAGACAACTACAGAGCGACTAATGGGCATATTCAAAGCCATAGACCCGCGAGTCTAAAAATTCTCCAACAAAAACACTTCCGGCCGGCCCAATGTCCCCGGCTACTGTAAAACCACCGATAATATCAGGTAATCCCTTACCTGATTTTAAGGATTGCTACTGTGCCTTTGCAAGACTGGCGACAGCAGCAGCCCTGTCAGGATATATATCGAAAATTTTGGTCAGTCGGGTTATCTTGAAAATCTCGTAAATCCTGGGGCTTATATTGCACAGGCGAAGCTGGCCATCGCGTTCATAAACCTTTTTGCTGACTCGAATTAGAAGCCCGAGGACGGCGGAGGAGAGGAACTTCACAGCGGAGAAATCGAGGACGAGATTTATTTTTTCCGCCTGCTCGATAACCCCCATAAGCGATTCCTGCAGGTCGAGGATATCCCGCTCCTCGAGAATCTTCTCGTCCGTGAAGGTTACAATGGTTGCCTCTTCGCCATACTCAACACTGACCCTTGGTTTTAACGTTGCCATACAAAATCTCCCAAAAACGGTCGATTCCCACCCAAAATTGACAGCCGTTATGGCAAAATATCAGATTTTTCGTCGTTTGGCAAAAGATTTTAATTTTTTTAATAACCGGCTATGGGCAGGATAAGGATAAAAAAACCGCCTAAAGGCCGTCAAGGGGGTTAATAGCCGCAGGCGCCGGGGGCACAGCAATAATCCCGATTCAAAAGCCAGCGTAATATTTTTTATAAAAAACACTTGAAGTGTGAAAAAAAAATTTATAAAACTTCTAATCTCTATGTTTTTTTTGGAGAAAAGTTCTTGCGTTTTGCAGTTGACAATGGATAATGGCGGCATAACCCGTGGGGCGGTTTAGCTCAGGGCACACATTAATCCGCCTGCGGCGGATTAATGTCCACACCCCGTGGATTGGAAACAGTGGACGTGCATGTGGGCACGATGGAAAAAAATGAACAGGAAAAGCCAAATTTTATTTAAAGGAGGTCGAAATGAAAATCAGTAGATCGACTGGCTACGGATTACTGGCGGCCGGGTATATCGCCAGGAACAAGAAGGGCGGCATTGTGCTGTCGCAGACCATTTCCAAAGAGTACAACATACCTCTGGAATACCTGCTGAAGATATTGCAGCAGTTGGTCAGGGCGAACATCCTTCGCAGCAAGCGTGGCCCGCGAGGCGGGTTCGTGCTCGGCAAGCCGACGAGCAAGATAACCATGCTTGAAATCATAGAAGCGGTGGATGGCCCGATGGCAAGCCAGCTCAACCTCGATGAGCACTCCAAGAGGGACAAGTTCAGCATCAAGGCGGAGAAGACATACGCACAGGGCCTGGCCGCAGCCAGAGCGGTATATCAGAAAGCCAAATTGTCTGACCTGCTCGGCTAAGAGCGGATAGACAACGAGAGCAACCAGACCAGCCGCAGCCCCGGTGCGCCGGGGTTGCGGTCTGGTTATGTTTGTAACTTCGGCCACCTAAAAATGCACATCAGCGAATTCCAGCGGTTCATCTCGGACAAGTACGAGAAACGAGACCGACAAAGAGGCGTCCCTAAAACCTTTTTGTGGTTCGTCGAAGAGGTGGGCGAGCTGGCGACGGCATTGGCAAAGAACGACCCCAAGAACAAACGTGAGGAGTTCGCGGACGTCTTTGCGTGGCTGTGCACGCTGGCGAATATCAGCGACGTGGACATAGAGAAGGCGTGCAGGAAATACACCAGCGGCAAGGTCAAGGGATTCAAGCCGAAGTAGCCGTTACCGCAGAGCACGCGAATGAAAAACGCAAAACGCCACATACGACATTCAAAACTCGTGCTACGTAGCGTCCCGCCGAAGGCGGGGCTACTACGCAGAGTAGCATCAGCCGCTGGCTTTGCCGAGGCGATTGCTTATCTGCCCGGCGGCGTGAACTCACCCGTGCGGGCCTTCGGCGGAGTGGACCAAAAGCCCCTTTTCATTGCCAAAGCCAAGGGGTCTATAGTTTACGACATCGACGGAAACGAATATATCGACTACGTCGGCTCGTGGGGGTCGATGATTCTGGGGCACGCCCATCCGGCGGTTGTCAAAGCCATCCAGAACGCCGCCAAAAAAGGCACCAGCTTCGGTGCACCAACCCTTGCCGAGACCGCCCTGGCAAAAAAGATTTGCGCCGCCTTCCCTTCCATTGAAAAGGTGCGACTGGTAAGCAGCGGCACCGAGGCGGTGATGACCGCCATTCGGCTGGCCCGTGCGTACACCCGAAAGGATTTGATTATCAAAATGGCCGGTTGCTATCACGGCCATAGTGATTGCCTGTTAGTCGCCGCTGGTTCGGGTCTTGCAGAGCAATCCATACCCTCCAGCGCAGGCATCCCCCCTGCTATTGCCAACCTCACTGTCGTTATACCATATAATAATATCGAGGCGGTAAAAAGGGCCTTTCAAGTTCACAAAGGACAAATCGCTGCGGTGCTTACCGAGCCGGTTGCCGCGAATATGGGCGTCGTCCCGCCTGCCGATGGTTTTCTGCAGGCGCTGCGGGATTTGTGCGATGCCGAAAAGGCGGTGCTGATTTTCGACGAAGTAATAACCGGCTTCCGCGTCGCACTCGGCGGCGCTCAGGGGCTTTATGGTATCAAGTCCGACGTTACCTGCTTAGGCAAAATAATAGGCGGTGGTCTGCCGTTAGCTGCCCTCGGCGGGCAGGCCCATATTATGGATATGCTCGCACCAACCGGCCCCGTCTATCAGGCAGGCACTCTTAGCGGAAACCCAATAGCCACGGCTGCTGCCAACGCGACCTTAGACATATTAGCCAAAGACGATTGCTACAAAAAACTCGAAGCCAAATCCGCAATGCTGGCCGATGGGCTAAAAAAAGCCGCCAAGGAGGAAGGTGTCCCTGTCGTGATTAACCGCGTCGGCTCTATCTTAAGCTGCTTTTTCACTAACCGGCCGGTGCGCAATTTTGAAGACGTCAAATCGACCGATATTCGCCAATTCAAGTCCTTCTTCGCCGAAATGTTAGCACGCGGAATTTATCTCGCCCCAAGTGCGTATGAGGCAATGTTCGTCTCTTTAGCCCATTCAAAATCTGACATTGAAAAGACCATTAACGCCGCCCTCCAAAGCTTTCAAAATCTTCGCTAATTCTTCTTGACAAGCCGGGACATTTACATTAGCATTAATTAAGAATTTAATTCGCAGGTAAGGAGGCAAAATATGAGCATGAGAACGGTGGTCATAGCCCTTACAGCTTTCGTAATAACTCCCTGTTTTGCGAGAATAATCATCGTCGATGACAATGGCCCGGCCGATTTCAATAATATCCAGGCAGCCATAAATGACGCCAACAGCGGCGATACAATCATCGTCCAAACCGGTACCTATACCGGCCCCGGCAACCGTGATATCGATTTTCTCGGCAAATCTATTACCGTTCAAAGCTCGGACCCGAATGACCCGAATGTTGTTGCCAATACTGTTATCGACTGCCAGTCAGATGCAAACAACTTACACCGTGGTTTCAAATTCATTTCAGGCGAAGATATAAATTCAATCTTAAGCGGCCTGACAATCGTAAATGGATGTGCCCCTTATGAAAATATTTTTGGAGATTACAATACCTATGGCGGAGCAGTTTATTGTTATGGCGGAAACCCCATAATAAAAAATTGTATAATGAAAAATAATTCAGCATCACGAGGCGGTGCGGTATATTGCGGTCTAAGTTCCGCAATAATTAAAGATTCCAATTTTATGAATAATACCGCATCTTATCATGGCGGCGCGATATTTTGCAGACAAAGTCAGGTCTTTATCAGTAATTCGTTTTTTCAATCAAACATAGCAAATTCTTATGGGGGAGCAATATATAGCAATGAAGGCCAAGACGAGATTAGAGAATGTAACGTACTTTCAAATCAAGGGAAATATGGTGCTGGCATTGCTTCTAATAATGGCGAAACAAAAATTATCGATTGCACAATTCTGAACAACAACGGAGATTGGGGCGGCGGCATTTTCTGCTATTCCTTAGCAGGAGTTCTTAATAGCCCTTTAATACAAGGTTGTTTAATCAGCAATAACTGCGGATATACAAGAGGCGGAGGAATCTTTATCGGAAATAATGCAATAACCAAAGATTGTATAATTACTTATAATCAGGGTCTCAATGGCGGCGGCGTGAATTTTGTTTATTCCTCTGGTCCTATAATGATTAATTGTATTATTTCCAGCAATGGGGTTCTCCCTCCAGGGCCGCCTGCCCAGTTCGGCGGCTGCGGAATTCAAATTCAATCAGGTTCAAGGGCGAGAATTAGCAATTGCACTATTTCAAATAATAATATGCCTCTTCCGGGCGCAGGAATTCGTGTCGTATTTGGTGCCTCGCCTGTTGTCGAAAATTGCATAATATGGGGTAATATCTATGCTGGAAGAACAGATCTTATTGGAAGCCAAATATGCCTTAATACTTCACCTGCTACAATAACATTGCTTTACAATGATATCGAAGGAGGCATTGAAAATATATCTTTGGAATATGGAGGTTCTATTGGATTGGAAGTTGGAACTATTGATGTCGATCCTTGTTTTGCTGACCCTTGCAATCTTGATTTTCATTTACAATCCTCCGCGGGAAGGTGGGACGCAAATTCTCAAATATGGGTTCAGGATCAAAACACCAGCTTTTGTATCGACGCCGGCAATCCAGGACGCCCTTTCTTTGACGAACCAAACGATAGTAACAACGTACGAATTGATATGGGGGCCTACGGAGGTACATCACAGTCAAGCAAAACACCATCCGACTGGCGTTCGCTGGCAGATTTGACCAATGACTGGCAAATTGACATTTATGATTTTAACATTCTCGCTTCAAACTGGCTATCAACCGGCTGTTGTTTTCCCGGAGACCTCAATCGTGACCAGTTTGTCGATTTCAGGGATTTCGCTGTCTTTGCCAGCAAGTATTATGAAACTTACCCTGCTGAGCCGTGAATCAATTATTCTATCGCCCCTTGTCAGCAAGGCGTTTTTCACTTAAATGCTGAACCACTGTATTTACATCGCCCCAGGCGCTTATGAGGCGTGGTTTATCTCTCTGTCCCATTCAAAAGCAGATATCGAAAAGACCATTGAAGCCTGTCGAGCCAGCTTCGAAGCAACCCAAAAATAATCGATACGTTTTCCCCTTCGCATTTCCACAAAAAAAGCTTGAACTGGCTGATGTCGAAGAGCATAATGGTATCCGCTATGGAATTTGAATTTGAAGAAAAAGAAAAGCCGGAAAATGGGAGAGATAAAATGAGCCAAGAGACAGGAACGGGCAATCTGGTTGACACAACCGATTGCCTCGAAGCGGTCAGCGTCATTAAATGCTGGAAGAACCTGCTATTCATTATCATACTGCTGGGCCTTCTGCTTCTGCAGGGTTCTTTCTGGATGGTCAATCTCAACTTGGCCGCAGGCGACAGCACAATCGCCGCAAATCCCACTGCTGGTCTTCCCCCAAACGTTCGGCCAGCCGCAGAAGCAAGCCAGCCCGGCTCAACTGCCACAAAAAAAATCAAAGAGGCCGCAAAACAGATAGCCATCGAGCCAAACGCCTCCTCAGAGCCAAACCAGCCTGTCCTGAGCAAAACTGAAGAGCTGGTTTCGGCCGAGCTCAAATCCTGGTTACAGCCGAAAGTCAAACACATAACAGCCCTTGTGCGATTTCTGAATTTTGTCCTTATACCCAGCACGGTGCTTTATTGTCTGACGATGCTCTTTTCACTCAAGGTATCTCTGATTGGCCGGCTGGGCGGTATAAACCACATCGCAAGGGCATTCTTCCTGTCGATATTGTTCGTCGTTTTGCTGCTGCCCTGGCAGATATTGTTCACACCGGTATTTGCCGGCGCGATGTTCACGCCCGCCGAGCTAATCAAGGCCTGCCAGGCGCAGAAAACCATGCTTGCCTTCGTATCTTTCTATCTGCGCTTCACCGGCTACTGGCTGCTGGTCCTGCTGCTGCTGTTAGCTGCACAGATACGCAGTATGCGCTGGGCCAAAGCAACTCTCCGCCGGCTCGAGGTGGTCTGAAATAGCCCACGAATAAATTCGGTGGCAGAACATTCTATGACAGGCCCTGTCTTTGTCAAAAAAAAGAAGCCCAAAAGGAAACGCAACGTCGTTATTGACTGGCTGGCCTATATCGGTCTGCGAATCCTCGTCGGCATTCTTCTTTTATTTGATGTCGACACCAACCTAAGATTCGCCCGTTTTCTGGGCCGATTGCTCTGGCGGCATTACCACCGAGGCAGGGAACGCGCATTAGAGAACCTTGCCGCGAGCTTTCCGGACAAAACCGAACAATGGGATGAAAAGACCGGCCAGAAGAGCTTCGAGCAGATTGTGATGCTTGTGGTGGACGTGATTTTTACGCCGCGACTCGTTAAGAAAGACAACTGGCGACAATACTCCCGATTCAAGAATGCGGAATGCGCCAAATGGCTCAGCAAGGAGGGAAAGGGACTCATTTTTGTCGGCGCCCACTACGGCAACTTCGAGATAGTCGGATATATGATGGGGCTTTTCGGATTCAACACTTACAGCATCGCCCGGCCATTGGATAACCCGTTTATTAGCAAATACTTATATGGCGTCCGCGAAAAAGCGGGCCAAAAAATCATCGATAAAAAAGGCGCAGCAGAATTATTCGACAAGGTCGCCTCCACTGGGGCAACGGTGTGTTTCATAGCTGACCAGGACGCGGGCGAGAAAGGAATCTTTGTTGACTTTTTCGGCAGAAAGGCCAGCACCTATAAAAGTATTGGCCTATTAGCCCTCACGAATAATATCCCAATCGCCATCGGCTACGCCAGAAGGATAGACAATCGCTTCTTCTTCGAGATGGGGGTTACCAGAATAATCTTCCCGCAGGAATGGGCCGACAAAGAAGACCCGCTGCTGTGGGTTACGGCCGAATACACAAAGGCGATTGAAGGATTTGTCCGCGAAGACCCAACCCAGTACTGGTGGCTTCACCGAAGGTGGAAACACAGGCCCAAGGAAGAAGTGAGTCAACTGAACTCGACGAATCAGCCCTCTATTCGCCAGTAAAACAAACGTTTGCTATACAAACTGGATTACAGCCAACAAATCTGCTTTTTTAATTATATCGCAAATTTCCTGCCACCTACCGACAAGCATATCGTAGTTCTTGTACCCTTCGTCGATTTTCTCTAGGAAATTAAGTGGAGCTATATTTTCCGGTGTAAATTCCTTCATGTTGCATATCTCATGTTTAAGAAGCCCATCTTTATATGATTCTTCTTCCTGACCTTTAAGCATATCGACAAATTCTTTAATGTCAGCTTTTTTAAGTGAGTTTAGGTACACCGCCCCCGCAAGTCCTCGATAATATTCTATAAATCCTTTAGGTTTACCAACAGTATCGAACCGTGGAATTGGAATTATGATTTTTTGCTTCCCATTTTCCACCTTAACACTAAGGTTCTTACTTCCCTCTGTTTTGGAATATATTTGGTATCTTCCGTCGTCAGATCCCCAAACAAGAGTAGAACCTGTTTTGTTCCCTTCGAACGGTATCGCCGGGATACCTGGTAACCTCGAAGTAAACATCGCACCTCCAGTTACCTGATCCCGAGGATCAATACCCGCCATTCTTGTCACAAGTTCGCATTGTTCATTTAACTTTAATTTTTTGCATTCAAAGCTTCGGGGACAAACTTTATTACCGCACACAAGGCAGTCGCATTGATCATTTAGTCTCAGTTTTTCACCCCTCAGAAAATCGTCCCTAACAGAAAGCCGGTCTTCGTAGGAACGAGAGACAACTTTATTCGACTTATCTATGGCCAATATGTGTTCTTGAAAAATGGTATCAAATAAATGCGCCTCGGGTGGCAGAGTGCCCGGATCCACTCGTACCATGTAAGTGCAATCTACCATATTCGCAAGCAACAAACCCCGGTTAACAATGCTTCCATAGCTAAAAACAGGGTACGACGGACTACATAAAATCCCCTCATCTTTCAATATTTTGCTAACAGTATTTTCGACTTGTTCGTCCCAGCATACGACTGGGAGACCTTGGCAGCATTCTTTAATGGTTTTGATAACCTCTTGAACTGTTAAATTCTGGCATGTAGGCATCGTCTCAAGGCGGGAAGCCCAAGCACTTATGCCTATGAAGGGCTCGTACTCTGTGCTGACCTTCAAGTACTTGCTCCATTGCTGGATTGCGTATAGCGCACTCGGAAAGTTGACGCCAATGAAGTCAATCAGCAACATGACACGTTCTTTTCCATTTTTCATAATTTTATCCTTCTATTCGATTTTCGTGTCACAGCAAAACCCCCTCACGTTTTGCGTTTCGGTAGAGTTCAATGCTGCCGTTTTCGAATTCATCGAGAGGAGCGGGTTTGGCCGAGATTAGCCGGTCTGAATCAAGCTGAATGGGATAAAGCAGGTCTATAATCCGACGAAGTTCCTGGAAATAATCAAAGGGCTTGTTCAGCAAAACAAGAAGGTCGATGTCACTGCCCAGTTCGGCCTGGTCTCGCGCAACAGACCCATATAAAACCAAGCCACTGAATCGTGGGCCATAGTAATTTTCAAGAACGGCCCTGCAATTTTGTGCAACTTCGCTTATTCCCATTTGAAAAACCCAATCTACCTGTGATTTTAAGGCACTGGAACTATACTCCAACTATCACTGGTTGTCAAAGGTAATCGGCGGGGCAAGCCTCGCCCTACAATTTGTGGCACGGGCTTCAAGCCCGTGAAAACACGGCCAGGATGGCCGTGCCACCGTGGACTACTCCAACGGTTGTCGGGCGGTGATGGCGTCGGAGAGCATACGGGAGCTTGCGTATTCGAGGGTTGTGCCGGTGGCAAGGCCGCGTGCTAAGCGGGTGATTTTTACGCCGGTGCCCTTGAGAAGCGAACTGATATAGAGGGCGGTGCCGTCGCCGACCAGATTAGGATTTGTGGCCATAATAATTTCCTCAATACCGCCTGCGCGAACACGCTCGATGAGTTTGTCGATGGTCAGGTCAGCTGGCTCGATGCCATCAAGGGGGGCGATGTGGCCGCCTAAGACGTGATAAACCCATTTGCACTGGCCTGTTTTTTCGAGAACAATCACGTCCTTTGGCTGTTCAACGACGCATATCCTGCTTTTATCCCGACGCTGGTCGGAGCAAATCGGGCAGGTATCAGTTTCGGCGAAGTTGTAGCAGATTTTGCACTGTTTGATTTTGGTTTTAACGTCGCTGATAGCTTGCGCCAGGGCCAGGGCCTCCGGCTTCTGCGACTTGAGAATATGAAAGGCGAGCCGTTCGGCGGTCTTTGGGCCGATGCCGGGGAGCTTACCCAGCTCCTCGATGAGTTTATTTACTGTCTCTGTATAGCCAGCGGTCATAACACCTCTTGAATAGATGGTTGCGTAGTTCGTTTATCGGTTGCGCTGCTCGTTTCGCCAATCGTCTTACGGTTGCGTATTTAACGACGCTCTACGTTCGACGCAACCGATACGAGCCGCGCAACCGCAACCGTTTGACGCAACCTCGATATCACAGACACGGGTAGCATACTCTCGAGACATCGCCCCGTCAAATATCAACCACCGGTTAAAATCAACGCCTTGCAAAAAAGCAAACTGCCCGCTAAAATTCCTGCACGATGAAGAACCTTTTGGTTTTAACAACTGTTTTCCTGTTGATTGGGGCTGTGGGATGCAAGGAAACGGTAAAACCTGGTGAGCCGAACCCGAAATCTTAATTAGGTGATTCACTACGGAAGGTTCAAAAGAACCGTTCTGCTAATTTGTAAGTCAGCGCTGCTATCGCTGCGGAAGCCGGAATGGTTAATATCCATGCCCAGACTATCCGGCCGACCACGCCCCAGTGGACGGCGCTGAGCCGCCGCAGCGACCCCACTCCCATAATCGCCCCAGTGATAGTGTGCGTGGTGCTAACCGGAATGCCGAAGGCGGTTGAAATCAGCAATGCCAAGGCGGCGCTGGATTCGGCGCAAAAGCCATCCACCGGTCTTAGTTTGGCCACCTTCTGCCCCATCGTCTTGACAATCCGCCAGCCGCCGCACATCGTCCCCAGAGCAATAGCGGCATGGCAGAGGAGCACTACGGTTAAAGGAATATAAAATGTCTTGCCCAGCAGGCCGGCACTGAATAGCAGACTGGCGATAATGCCCATGGTTTTTTGCGCATCGTTGCCGCCGTGCCCTATGCTGTAGAATGCGGCTGAGAGGAGCTGACCCTTGCGAAAAATATTGTCGACCTTCCGAGGTGTGGTTTTTCGGCACACCCAGTAAACGATGTTACCGAGAAACCATCCTAATAAAAGCCCCGCCACCGGCGAGACGAATATGAATGCAACCGTTTTGATAATTCCGTGCCAGACCAGAGCTTGTTGTCCCGTCTTGACCAGCGCCGCGCCTATCAGCCCGCCGATTAGAGCATGGGAGGAGCTGGTCGGCAGTCCTAAATACCACGTAATCACGTTCCAACTGCAGGCACCAACGAGCGTCCCAAAAATAATCCCCTTGTCCACAATCGCGATGTCGATGATACCCTTGCCTATAGTATTGGCAACATGGAGGCCAAGAAACAGAAAAGCGATAAAGTTAAAAAATGCCGCCCAAATCACAGCGTATTTCGGCCGCAGAACGCGTGTGGAGACAATCGTGGCAATAGCATTGGCCGAGTCGTGAAAGCCGTTTAGAAAATCAAAGACAAGCGCCAGAATGATTAGAAATAAAATGCTCAACGTCATAGTCAGGCCTGTTTGACCATAATGGAATCAACGACATGTGCTACATCTTCGCAAACGTCCAGCACCGTTTCAGCGTCTACATAAATATCTTTCCATTTAATCACCGCAATCGGATCCTTCACGGTCGCAAAAAGCTCCATCAGCACCCTGTCGCGCATTGAGTCACCGACATTTTCTAGACGGTTGACCTCCACGCAGGCGTCGAAAACCACCTTGACGTTTTTGATGTTCCGCAGCCCCCCGATGGCCCGCGCCACGGCCTGCACCGACTCCTCAATCACCTTGGCGAATTCCACTAAGTTCTTGTCCACGCCGGTGATATTATAAATTCTCATCCGGCTCACAATGGTATTTATCATATCAACGATGTCATCAAGTTGCATCGTAAGAGCATGGATGTCTTCCCTGTCAATCGGCGTGATAAACGTCTTGTTTAACTGTTCGATAATCGTGTGCGCCACGTCGTCTGCCTGGTGCTCAATCGCCGACATCTTGCTCAGTGTATCCTCATTCACACTGCCCTGGGACACCACTTCTCTCAAAAAACGAGCCGCATCCACAGCGCAACTTACCTGTTTTTCAAACAACTCAAAAAAGTTGAAATCCTTTGGGAAAAACTTGGAAAACATTCACATCTCCTTTAGCGACAAAATCGCTTCCCATTATGTGGATTGATGCAACCCGACCAATTAAGGGCTGCTGATACGAAACTTCAATGTGCAGTGATATCTTTATCTGCTTAAAAATCATTCACCAACAAACGGACCGTTGCTTCTAATTCATCTAATCTGATATTTCCAAATGCCCGGCGACACAACCAAGCCTTCCAGTTCTACGGTAATATCACAATCTTCCCGGAATTATAACCAGTCGAAAAGTGTTACGCAACATTTTAAAGCATTTTGGCCCTGCCCTTGTGTGGGGGCGGCGCAAATGAAAAAGGAGGTTAGCGAGATGTTCGGGTGCGTCTCAACCGCCCTCGAAAAGAATGATACGGCGGCTGCAAAATCGGCCCTGGTTAACGAAGGCAACCTCAACAGGATGCAGATCGATTTTCGGCGAAACCACGTCCAGCGAATGACCGAACGCGCGTGTTCGCCTGAGGCGGGACTGATTTTTATCGACCTGGTCGATAATATGGAAAAAATCGGCGACCTCCTGACGAACATCGCACAATCAGTGATAGGCGGGCTGCAATGGGATGGGGTCGAGGCAAAGGCCTACCCGCCCGCCCAGTGACATATTTGTGACCTTACTCCGCTTATTGTACCAATATAGAATAGAATATCCAGTGTTGATTTGACCCCCACCGCTCCTTCGACTACGCTCAGGACAGGCGGGGTGGGGGCTAAACATCTCGGTTTATCAATAACTATCGTTAGCATAACCAACATCTTGCAAAAAAGCAAACCGCCCGCTAAAATTCCTGCACGATGAAGAATCTTTTGGTTTTAACAACTGTTTTCCTGTTGATTGGGGCTGTGGGGTGTAAGGAATCGGTGGACCCCAACGAGCCTGTTGGTTTTATTCAGGTTAAAGGGTCGGATACGATAGTCAACGCGGCACAGGAAGTCAGCGAAGAGTTTATGAAGGAATACCCGCACATCTTCGTGGCGGTAACCGGGGGAGGCAGCGGCGTGGGAATAGCGTCGCTCATCAATAAGACCTGCGATGTAGCGACGGCATCACGCGAGATGAAACCAAAGGAAACGGAAGTCGCGCTCAAGCACGGCGTAACACCTAAGGAATTCACGGTGGCATACGACGGAGTGGCGCTGATAGTCAACAAAGATAACCCAATCGATAAGCTGACAATCGAGGATTTGCATAAGATATTTACGGGCAAGGCCAAAAACTGGAAGGAATTCGGGGGCAGGGACTTGGGCATCGTAACAATTTCGCGTGAGGTAAGCTCGGGCACACATATGTACTTCAAGGAAGAAGTTGTCCAATTAGGCAAAAAGGGAAGCACGGAGGAATTTTCCAATGAGACGCTGCTGTTATCTTCGTCGCAGGCGATAGTCGAGGAGGTGGCGGCGAACGAGTCGGCAATAGGATACTTAGGGATGGGATATACCTCCCAGCGGACGAAGGCGCTGCTTGTGGCAAAGGACGGGATTGCCTATCCGCCGAACGTGGAGAACGTCAAACAGAAAAAGTACCCCCTTTCGCGGGGCTTGTATTTTTATACAGACGGCGAGCCAAACGGGATAAATAAGCTGTTTATCGATTTTGCCTTAGGCCCGAGGGGCCAGGAACGGTTCAGGAACACCGGTTTTGTGCCCATAGGAGAAACTGTTGTCAAAAAAGATTAGCGAGTTCGTCATAGAAGCGTGCATTAAGCTGAGCGGCTTGGCCGTAATCATATTCGTTGTTTCGATATTCCTGTTTTTGCTCAAAGATGCGCTTTCGCTGTTTGGCGTGCACAGCGTGCAGGACTTCCTATTTGGCAGAAGCTGGCTTCCGATATCGGAGCCGGCAAAGTTCGGCGTCGTTCCCCTGCTATTGGGTTCGCTTTATGTTACCATTGGCGCTATTGTCATTTGCGTCCCCCTTGGTGTCGGCTCAGCAATGTTTATCGCAGAGGTCGCACCATCGCATCTCAAGCACGTTCTCAAATCGCTCGTCGAAATCTTGGCCGCTATTCCCAGCGTTGTCCTCGGCTTCATCGGTATCGTCTGGCTGGGACCGTTCCTGCGAAGCACACTGGGGCTTAGGACGGGTATGTGCGGCCTGACGGGCAGCTTGCTTCTGGCATTTATGGCGCTGCCAACGGTCATCAGTATCTCAGAAGACGCATTGATAGGCGTGCCGAAAAGTTTCAAAGAAGCCGCATTCGGTCTGGGTGCAACCCGATGGCAGGCGCTTTGGTGCATCATCCTGCCCTCGGCGTCATCCGGCATTATCGCGGCGGTTATGTTAGGCATAGGCCGGGTCATCGGCGAAACAATGGTAGTGATGATGGTAACAGGCAACTCACCCGTTATGCCAAAGTCGCTACTACAGCCGTTGAGAACGCTGACGGCGACGATTGCCGGCGAAATGGGCGAGACCGTCGCCGGCTCTGAGCACTATTTTGCCCTTTTTGCCGTAGGGCTTATTTTGTTTGTCATAACGTTTATTATTAACTTTATCGCAGATGCCTGCTTGCGAAGGGCAAGAAGATGACCGCAAGGGCTCGTCAAAAAATCGCTTTTGTCATACTCGGATTTATCACGCTGCTGGTCATGGCGCCGATAGTGCTGACAATTCTCTACGTGGTAAAAAACGGCGCCGGGGCAGTAACGTGGGAGTTTATCACGCAGCCCCCGCGAAACGGGATGAGAGAAGGAGGGATATTGCCGGCAATAATAGGCACCATTGTGCTGATAGTCGGCACGATGTTGTTCTCGCTGCCACTGGGGATACTTTCAGCCATAGACCTCGTAGAGTACGCAAAGGATAATCTTTTTACCCGCCTGATAAAGCTGTCGGTGGTTAATCTTTCGGGTATCCCGTCAATTGTATATGGGTTATTTGGCTTTACGCTGTTTGTGGTGTTTCTCAGATTCGGCACATCCATCCTGGCCGGGTCTTTGACATTAGCGATTATGAGCTTACCCGTAATTATCACCGCCACAAAAGAGGCGCTGGAATCCGTGCCCTTCAGCTATCGGGAGATCAGTTTGTCCCTTGGAGCGACCAAATGGCAGACCATTCGCTATTGCGTGCTGCCTTACGCAATACCCGGTATACTTACGGGAACGGTGCTGAGCTTGAGCAGAGCTGCCGGCGAGACGGCACCGATTCTTTTTACCGCTGCGGCGTTTTACCTGCCTCGCCTGCCTCATTCGGTCTTCGACCAGGTTATGGCCCTGCCATATCATCTTTACATTACAGCAACCCAGGTACCAAATATGCCTGACAAGCTGAAGTTCGCCACCGGTATTGTCCTCATAGCACTGGTATTCCTGATGAACCTTGTCAGCATAATCCTGCGCGCACATTACAGGAAGAAGAAACAATGGTAGCAGACGTTGTCGTAAAAACCGTTGACCTTAACTGTTATTTCGGCTCGGTCACAGCGCTGAAGAAACTGAGCTTAGAGATTTACAAGAATGAAATTTTAGGCATCATAGGGCCGGCAAACAGCGGCAAAACCACTTTCCTGCGGGCGCTCAACCGGCTCAATTACCTCAACGCATCATACTCGCAAACAGGCGATATACTATTCGAAGGGCAAAACATCAGGAAAATAAGTGACAACATCCTGCGGAAAAAAATCGGCATCATCTTCGCCCTGCCGCAGGTGCTGCCAATCAGCATATTCAACAACATCGCATACGGCCCAAAGGTGCACGGTATCACCAAAAAGAACGTCGTAAGCGGGATTGTTGAAAACGCCCTGAAGAAGGCATATTTGTGGGATGAGGTTAAGGACCGGCTCGATACGCCTGCAACCAAGCTGTCCGGCGGCCAGCAGCAGCGACTCTGCATCGCAAGAACTCTCGCCGTCGAGCCGGACGTGATATTGTATGACGAACCCTGCTCAGGGCTTGACCCCATATCCACGGCCAAAGTTGAGGACGCTATGCGGGAGCTTAAGAAGGATTACACCCAGATTCTGGTGACAAACAACACCAAGCAGGCGGCACGGGTCACCGAACGCTGCGGATTTTTCCTTATGGGAGACCTGGTCGAGATAGAGGAGACCGAAACGCTGTTTACCAACCCGAAAGACAAACGCACCGACGATTATATAACCGGAAGATTCGGCTAAGACAAATATGGATTTTGAAGCGAAAATAGAGACGCACAACCTGAACCTGTATTACGGGGATTTTCTCGCCCTCAAAGACGTGCATATCAGGATTCCCGAGCGCAACGTTACTGCAATCATAGGGCCGTCGGGGTGCGGCAAATCGACGCTTCTGCGGTGCTTCAACAGGATGAACGACCTTGTCGAGCAGATAAAAGTCGAGGGGAAGATTATTATCGAAGGGCAGGACATTCTCGACCCCGCCACGGATTTGATATTTCTGCGACGCAAGGTTGGGATGGTCTTTCAGAGGCCAAACGTATTTGACCTGTCGATATACAACAACCTGCGATTCGGCCTGCGGATACATCGAATGCTCAAGGACAAAGATGACATTATGCAGGCGATTCAAAACGGCCTCGAGCACGTCAATCTGTGGAACGAATTAAAGGACAAACTGAAAAAGAACGCTCGTTCGCTTTCATTAGAGCAGCAGCAGCGATTGTGCATCGCAAGAGTTTTGATACTAAAACCCGATATAATACTATTGGACGAACCCTGCTCGGCGCTGGACCCGGTGTCAACACTGAAGATTGAAGAGCTGCTGCGTGTGCTGAGGCAGGAATATACGCTGGTTATAGTCACGCATAATATGCAGCAGGCGGCAAGGGCGTCGGACTATACGGGTTTTTTGTATCTTGGTCAGTTAATCGAATTCGGCGAGACCGACCAGATTTTTACCAATCCGAGAGAGAAACTTACGGAAAATTACATAAGCGGCCATTTTGGCTGATAAGTTAGGGAGACAAAAAATGCGGGAAAGTTTTGAAGAAAACATTAAGGAGCTTACAGAAGACGTCGTCGCAATGAGCGAGATGGTCGCCAATGCGACCAGCCGCTCCGTCAAGGCCTTGGGAGACCGCGACATTGAGGAGGCCAAACGAATCATCAATGACGACCTGCTCATCAACAAGAAGCGGTGGCATATTGAGGAAAAATGCATCAATCTCATCGCGCTGCAGCAGCCGGTCGCCACGGACTTGCGCGAAATCATAGCGGTGCTGAACATTATCACGGAGCTGGAACGCATGGGCGATTACGCGGAAGGTATCGCCAAGATAGTGATTATGCTCGGCGGTGAGCCGCTCATCAGGCCTCTGATATTTATGCCCCAAATGGCTGAAAAGGCCAACAGTATGCTCAGAAGAAGTATGCAGGCATTGGTTGACAGGGATGATAAAACCGCAAATGCCATCTGCAATGAAGATGACGAGGTTGACAAGCTCTATGATGAGGCGTATCACGACTTGCTGATGCGTATGATTAAAGACCCCTCGCTGTTATCAAAAGCGACGCCTCTTATCTGGGCCGCACACAATCTTGAGCGAATTGCCGACCGCGTAACCAACATCTGCGAGCGAATCGTGTTTCTGGCGACGGGCTCTATGCCGCAGGTAAACGTGTCGAAGTACTAAGCTTTCTCTTATATCTTAAAGAAAATCTTATGCCGGTAGAGGAATAAGAGCAGGAGCCATTTGGCGGCAAAGGCGGCGAGTGGAAGAATCAGTAGTTCGAATTGCCCTGTGTGCCGAGCAAATCCCCGGACAAAAAAAGCGGCGATGTCATCAAAGTTTACAAAGCCCTGGAGGAAATATATCGTAATGGGATTGGCGCCGACGACGACAAAGAAAAAGGCCCACTTTCTATAACCCCTGACATCGATTATCCAATAGAACACGGCAAGCAGGAGAAGTGACCAGCCGGCCGCATACAGGACATAAGAACTTGTCCAGATAACCTTGATGATGGGGAATGATAATCCCCACAAGTAGCCGATTACCAGGCAGACAACTCCTGCGATTACCAAGGCAACGGCTTTAAGGTTGCTGGAGGCGGGCGAGCAAAGCCAGCGGCCCGCGAGGGCTCCGATGAGAACGGTGGAAACGGCTGGTATCGTGGAGAGAAGGCCTTCGTTATCGCCGTAGGTGAAGCAGCAGAATTTGCCGGGAATCAGCAGGCGGTCGATATAGGCGGGCAGGCATCCTTCCGGGGTTAAGACGCCCGGGCCCAAGCCGGGGACGGGGACAAGCATAACCAAAGCCCAATATCCGAGGAGAAGCCCCCCCGCCGCCAGCGATTGGATGAGCCAGCCGGTGTGCATAACAAGCAAAGCGGCGAAAAAATAGCACAGGCCGATTCGCTGAAGAACGCCGGGCCAGCGCATATCCGCCAGATTAAATTGCAGCAGACCATTCAGAATCAGTCCGAGCAGAACCAGGATAGCGGCACGTTTTATGATGTGCAGACGAAGCACCGCGGGGCTGATGCCCTGTTCCCGACGGCGTGAAATTGAAAACGGCAGAACCACGCCGACGATGAAGAGAAACAAAGGGAATATCAGGTCCTCGAAGTGAAACCCATCCCAGGAAACATGCTCCATTTGATTTTTGATTGTTTCGGTGAAGGGATTTTTCCAAACCTTCGGCAGGGTCTCGAAGAAAGCGCCGCCGCCGATTATCCAGAACATATCGAAACCGCGCAGGGCATCGATGGAAGCGATGCGGTCCTGCGGCAAAAACCGGCGATTACTATCTGACATTGTCATATCCATCCATTATCAGACAAGTACCCGTTAAAATCAGCCATCGTCGATATTGGTGATGGTGGCGTCGAGGCCCATAATGACCGTTTTGACCGCCGGGTCGTTTATTATCTCATTCTGCTTCTGGCTTCTCGTTTTGGGTTCCTCAGGTTCCGATTGTCTCTCCGCCTTCTCCGCTGCGACCCGTAGCTCAACCACAACGGGCATACCGAACTTTTCACGCAGGACCGACTCTATCTGCTCGACCCGGCCGTTGCTTTCGCACATCTTCTTTTGAACCGCAGAGGACTCGCCAAACTCCAGAGTCAAAGTCCCATTCTCGAACCGAACCGGCTCAGCACAACCCAGCAGTCCCGCCGTGCCCGGCCCCAGGCGGTCACCAACAGTTGTCAGGATACCCTGCCACTTGCTTTTTATTGACTCAATATCGTTAATCTGCGGCAATTTCCCCTGTCCTTGCGGCGCTGGCTGTGTAACAGTGGTCGCGTGTCGGTCAGCCGTTACTTTTTTTTTATCCTGGGAAGGAGACGATTGTGAAAGCAACTGGTCAACGTTGAGGAAATGCTCGCTCATCGCCAGCCGAATAATGGTCGCCTCTAAAAGAGGCCGTGCGGCATCGCTATTCTTCAGCGACCAACGCAATTTTTCTAAGGTCGTTATACCGTAAACCAGCCCGGCTATGTCGAACTTCTCCGCCAACTGCTCGGCCCGCTTTCGCTGCTGCTCTGTGAGGATAATCAGGTCGCTCGCCGCCCCTGCTGCTTTTACGACCATCAGGTCACGCATATACTCGACTAAGGCGTCGGCAATCTGGACCTCGCTAAGTCCCGCATTCATCAACTCTCCTGCCGCGACAAGCGACCCTGCTGCATCCGACCCACCTATCGCGGCTACAAGCTCACAGACCTTTTCGCTGTTGGGACAACCCAGATACTCCTCAAGCAGCCCCGCAGTCAGCGGCTGAACACCCGTGCTTATGAGCCGGTCAAGCAAGCTCAAGCCGTCGCGCATCGAACCATTCGCAAGCTTGGCCAATGCCAAAACGAGGTCTTCCTCATATTTTATTTTCTCCTGGTTCAAAATGGCTTTAAGCTGTCCGGCAATCATCGCGGGCGATATATTTCTGAAATCAAACCTTTGGCACCGCGACTGAATCGTCGGCAGCACCTTGTTCGGCTCGGTGGTCGCAAAGATGAACTTGACGTGGCTTGGCGGCTCTTCGAGAATCTTCAGAAGGGCGTTGAATGCAGACGTGCTGAGCATATGAACTTCGTCAATGATATAAATCTTGAATCGGCAGCGAGCAGGCCGATATATAGCGTTTTCACGAAGTTCCCTGACGTCATCTACACTATTGTTGGATGCACCGTCAATTTCGATTACGTCGATGTCTTCGCCGAGATTGACCGCAATGCAACTGTCGCACTTGCAGCAGGGTTCCGCCGTCGGCTCCTTCGATGCCAGACAGTTCAGGGATTTTGCCAGAATCCTGGCCATCGTCGTCTTGCCCACGCCGCGGGTGCCGGTAAAAAGATACGCGTGTGCGACCCTGCCCGTCTTTATCGCGTTTTTCAGCGTCTGGGCAATCGGGTCCTGCCCGACCACGTCGTCGAAGGTCTGAGAACGGTATTTACGAGCTAAAACTGTATAAGCCATACGTAATTTTCTATTTTATATTTTCTATTTTCAATTTGTCGTTTCGCAGCGTTTTTGTAGAAGACACAAAAAGAGCGGTCAGTTCCTTACCCTCATCCAACAAAGGCATCACACGTGATTGCTGAAGAAGTTTTTCATCGATTATAAATTCGAGCCAAAAACAGCTCTCATCCGCCTCTTCCAAGACAATATTCAATTTCGCAGTAAAGCTTGCTCGTGATTGAGCGATACAAGCGGCACGATAGTTTGCTCCAACCGACGTGCCGCACTTAATCAACTGCATCCGAACATGCCTGCCCAATGGTGTATCCGGCAAAGCCATCGCAAGTTTTACACACCGATGGGCAAAATCCTTTGTCCGTTTTTTCAATTCATCGCGGTTCATCACGCCAAAAATAAAAAATTGAAAATATTAAATAAAAAATAACAGATCGGCCGGGTTTGCCACGGCACGGCCAAACACCGCTTATGGCTGCTCGGTTCCCCGCCTGACCAGGTTCACGGGTCGGTCTGCATGGGACCCGGCCGGTAAAAAACGATTTACTATTTTCAATTTCCAACTTATTATTCGGCTTGTTGCAGTATAACGACTGACCAGATAATTTCCATAATTTTTACTTGAACATATTCCGCCGCCAAGCTAATAAAATATCATAAGTTGAATCATTGAAAACGGATAAGGAAGACAGGTATGAAAGTGCGAATAGAGGATACCTGCACGGCGTGCGGCCTGTGCTGCGACACCTGCCCGGAGGTCTTTGAAATGGGCCCCGATATTGCCCAGGTAAAGGTTGAGGATGTCCCGGCGGAGCACGAGGACGCCGTCCAGCAGGCAGCCGACGAATGCCCGGTTGAGGCCATAGTCGTCGAGTAAATCACCCCGACAGCTCTTTGCTTCTGTTGCGGGCCGCAACCAAGGCATCGGTCATCAATTGGGAAAAATTCCTTGACGCAAAGACCTTAAGTGCCGCCTCGGTCGTCCCACCCGGCGAGGTAACCTTGCGGCGAAGCTCACTGGGGCTTTCACCGAATTTTTCACGCTCTGTCGCCAGTATCGCAGCGCCCTTCGCGGTCTGGAGCACCAAAATCCTGGCAATTCCGTCCGGCAGGCCCATATCGCGGGCCGCTCTAATCATTTCTTCCATCAGCAGAAAAAAGTAAGCCGGGCCTGAGCCGCTGACCGCCGTCACAGCGTCAATGAGGTCTTCGTTGTCAACGATGACCGTCTTGCCGACTGCCGAGAATATCCTCATCGCCTTGTCCATCACTGGCCTTGCCCTCGCGTTTGCGAATAACGCACTTGCCCCCTCGCCAATCAACGCCGGGGTATTGGGCATAACGCGAATTATGGGCTTATCACCGAGCGCAGCAGCAATTTCGGCAACCCTTACACCCGCCGCTATGGAAATTGTAAGCGTGCTGTGCCGGACGGCTGATTCTATCGTCATTAATACATCAGCCATATTCTGCGGCTTGACGCTTAAAACCAGCACATCGACCTGGCCCGCAAGCGCAGCGATATTGGCTACTGCCTGCACCCGGTATTGCCTTGTCAGAAGCTCCAGCCGGTCTGACCGTATGTCGTTTATAAATATGTATTTCGGCTTGCAGACATTCGCGTTAATGACGCCCTTTATCAGGGCCTCCGCCATATTCCCCGCACCGATAAATCCTATCGTGTCCATTTGTCACCTCTATTTTTCAATACTTTGACAGGTTCTCGTAATCATACTATAATAACTTTATGATTGCAGAAAAGGACAAAACGGCAATATCTCGTCTTGCTCGTCAATACGGCGTGCAGAAGGTCTTCTTATTTGGCTCCGGTGCAGACCCCGAAAAAGAGGCAAGAGACATCGACCTGGGTGTGGTTGGAATCGAGCCGAGGCGGTTCTTCGAGTTCTATGGAGACCTGATTTTCAGCTTGTCAAAACCGGTTGACCTTGTGGACCTCTCGCGGAACACACGATTCAATGCATTGATTAGGCGGGAAGGAATCCCCTTATATGGCTGATATCAACGAAAAGGTCGCAGCCGAATTAGAGAATATTGAACGAGTACTCGCCGATATACCCAAGCCGGACTCATTAAAGCAGTTGTCCTCATTGGAACTGGCAGGCGTGGCAGCACTTATTCACAACTTCTATAACGGGGTCGAGAACGTTCTCAAACAATTAGTCATCTCCAAAGGTCTGAGTATCTCACAGGGACCATCCTGGCATAGCGACCTGATTGAAATATGTGTTGCCAACCAAATCATATCACAGACCACTTCAGAGTCATTAAAAAAGTATTTGGGCTTTCGTCATTTTTTCAGCCACGCATACTCGTTTGACGTGGACGAGGAGAGAATCGCACCTTTGCTGGAAAAGATTGGAGATGCCCATAAATCCTTCGTCAAAGACATCGCAAAGACCCTGCCGAACAAGTAGGGTTTCCTGCTATTAAGGAACCAAACAATGCAAAAGAAGGTCGAATTCGAACAGGCCATTAAAACCAAATACCCTGAACAGGTCGTTATCGCAATTGCGAAGGATAAAAACGGCAAAGCCAATCCCGTTACGCTTGGCTGGACAATGATTGCATCAGGCGACCCGCCGATGATGGCTATCGGCGTCTATAAAGGCCATTATACCGTCAAATGCATCCGCCATTCAAAGTGCTTCACAATTGTTTACCCATCATCCGATATGGCCAAAGCCGCCCTATTCTTCGGCTCACACTCAGGCCGGGATACTGACAAACTAAAAGAATTTCCCTGCAAAACCGCCCCTGCCAAAAAGATTGATTCGGTTTTGCTTACTGATGCCGTGGCCAACTTCGAATGTCGTTTGATTAAGCAGATTCCCACCGGCGACCACGTCACCTTCGTCGGCCAGGTCGTCCGCTCTTATGTCAATCCCAAACGCAAAAAACGCCTTTACTCCCTCGGCTCAGGACACAAACTGGGAGCTGTTAGCTAATCTGCGCGTTTTTTTGATTTTCAACTTTTGATATTGGGCGTATGATAATGCTATGCTCGAAAAGGGACTTGTGCAGATTTATACGGGGGATGGCAAAGGCAAGACAACCGCGGCCTTCGGCTTGGCATTACGCGCGGCAGGCCACGGCAACAAAATCCTCATCTACCAATTCCTGAAACCCCCTTCTCTCGATATTGGCGAACGGCGCACCTTGTCATCGTTTCCGTCAATAAAGATTGAGGCGCTCGATATCCAGTGGGATATGGCAAAGTCGCCGAATAACCCAAAGGCAATTGAAGCAGCCCAAACGGCCATTCACGAGGCACTCGACCGGCTCACTGCAACCGCTGCGAAGAGATTTTACGACGTCCTGATACTGGATGAGATTGTTTATTGCCTTTCAAAAGGATTGGCGAAGCTGGAAGATATAAAAAACCTCATCGAAAAACGGGACAGCCACGTTGAAATTATACTGACCGGCCGGGGGGCAACAAAAGAATTGATTGCAATGGCCGACATCGTTACCGAAATGAAAAATATCAAGCACCCGTTCGACAAGGGAACTAACGCCCGTCGCGGAATCGAGTTTTAACCGGCGATACCCGGCCGCGCATTGACATTTCGCCGCTCTCGTGTATCCTGTGCAGAAGAAACTAATATCCAGATAGAAAGGACAAACTATGCCATCACAAAACAGTATTTCACGACGTCAAATTTTAGCAGGTGCTGCCGGTATAACTGCCGCAATGGTTAGCGCAGAATTGAACTTTCTCGGGGCTGCCGAGATTGAGCGGGTGGTCAAAAACGGCCGGATAAATCAGTCGGTCAGCAGGTGGTGCTACAATAAGATACCCCTCGATAAATTCTGCGGTATATGCGCCCAGATGGGGCTAAAGGGTATCGACCTGCTCGAGCCAACCGAATTGAAGCCCGCCAAAGACGCGGGTCTTGTCTGCACGATGCTCTTTTCACACAGCTTGACCGAGGGGCTGGCCCATACCAAAAACCACGACGAATGTATCGCCAAATTAACAACGAGCATCGACGCCGCTTCCGAATTCGGCTTCCCAAACGTCGTTTGCTTTCCCGGCAGCCGCTACGGCATCAGCGAGGAAGATGGAATCAAAAATACCGTCGATGGCATTAAAAAAATCATCGGCCACGCCGAGCAGAAAAACGTCACGCTTTGCCTTGAGTACCTCAACAGCAAGGTCAACCACAAAGATTATATGTTCGACAATATGAAGTTCGGCGTCGAGGTCTGCAAGCAGGTCGGCTCGGACCGCTTCAAAATCCTCTACGACATCTACCACGCACAGGTTATGGAAGGCGACATCATCAGCACCATTCGGACTTACAAGCAGTATATCGGGCATTACCATACCGCCGGCGTGCCGGGACGAAACGAAATCGACGAGACCCAGGAGCTGTACTATCCCGCGATAATGAATGCCATCCTGAAAACCGGCTATACCGGCTACGTGGCACACGAGTTTGTGCCCCGCTCGGCAGACCCCCTCAAATCGCTGGCAAAAGCAATTGAAATTTGCGACGTTTAACGGAGCGTTTCGATTCTATGAAAGTGGCGGCGATAATTTGTGCGGCAGGCCCCGGCACCAGATTCGGCGGCAAACGACATAAACAATTCGTTGACGTGGCCAGCAGGGCCGCGTTCCTGCGAAGCGTCGAACTGTTCTCCAACCGCGAAGATGTCAAACAAATCCTCCTCGCTATCCCACAGGAAGATGAGGAAATCGTAAATGTCCGCTGGGGTGCAAACCTTTCCCTTTTCAACGTCAAGGTCCTCATCGGAGGCGCAACACGATTCGAAACCGTCAACAAAGCGTTGAGTATGCTGAAGGACGATATCGAGCTTGTGGCAATCCACGATGCCGCACGCTGCTGCGTAATGGCCAAGTGGATTGACGACGCAATCAAAACCGCTGCAAAAACCGGCGCCGCAATTTTGGCCTGCCCGGTTACGGCTACTCTCAAAGAAGTCAAAGATGGTGTCATTATCAGGACCGTTGACCGAACTGTTCTTTACGAGGCCCAGACACCGCAGGTGTTTGAGGTAACGCTCTTGAAAAAGGCCCACGAGGCCGCCGACAAAGCAAATATGGAGAAAATAAGCGACGATTCGCTTCTCGTTGAGGCGCTTGGCCACAAGGTCTCGATTGTCGAAACCGACTCATCGAATATCAAGATTACCCACACCGCCGACGTCGCCATCGCCGAGGCCATTCTCAAAAACCGACCTGAGCCCAAAAAAGAGGGCTACGTCGGCCCATTCTACGAAGCACAATGGTGATTTATCACCATTGTGCGCAGCCCCCATGTCTTTTTTTCCGAAGGGAAAAGTTATGGGGGCGAAGCCCAATGGCAATGCAGCGCAGCTCCCATGTAGTTTTCCCGAAGGAAAATTTATGGGGACGAGGCTCAGTGGTAACTACCTGCCCCCGCGTCTCGTTTTGCACCCCCCTGCTTCGCTTTGCAAAGCAAAGCGTGGGGGCGTGAGAAGCAAAACGGCGGGGGGCAATATCCTCATTAATCCGGCACACCTCTTGCCAATCCTAAGAAACAACGCTCGTGAGTTCTTATTCTCCTGCGGAAAATTTAAGCGGGCAAACTCCCCGCGATATTTCTTTGCCGCCTCATCGTATGCCATCGCGGCATCGATTTCGTTGTCGAACCTGCCTAACCAAATCTTTTCCCCATTATGCGTAATTGTACTTGACCAGTTGCCTTGGGGCTTATAAAAATGCACCCCGATAAATTGTGACGTGGCATTCCTTTTCTTTCTCCTGTTTTGCATATTCTCTGCTCGCGTCGCAAAACGCAGATTGCTCCTGCGATTATCAAGAGAATCGCAATTCCTGTGGTCAACTAATCTGCCGTCTGTCGGATTCATTATCTCCCTGTGCATGGAAATCATCGTTGTCTTATTCGGGCCGACTAATTTGAGTCGAACGGCATATAAATTTTGTCCGCTATTCCCGTTTCCATACACAATCCATTTGAAATTCCGCAGGCGATAATAATCCTGCTGCTCCAGAATCGTCCATTTACCTTCGCCTAAGTAAATTCGCCGATACGTGTAGCCGAACTTGCAGAAACGATACAGCAAGACAGGCCACACAAAAATTCTATCCAACCAAACCGCTATCCCGATTGTTAAATTGACTTTCATATTCATTCCTCATCCACTTTCCTGTCCCCGAGTGTCTGCTTACTTGACAGGCAGCAGGGGATCCATAAGAAATCTCAAATCCAATTTTTTCAAACAAATACCAAATCGAAAATAGAAAATTGAAAATCTTCTCGGGATTTCTATCCCTCCTACCTTGTCGGAGCGCAGCGCAGATCCCCGAGAACCCGCCCCATTGGTTCAGCAACAGGGGACCCACAAACCACAAATAGAAAATCACAAATCGTGATGATTTCCCTCGCCCTGCTGGGTCATATCTTGCGCTTCTGCGCCATCTGCCTGGCCAGCCCACCGCCAAGCCAGTGCGGTCGGCATTATACCAAATACAATCCCTCAGTTCAATAATTATCTAACAATTTGGCAAAAAAATGTATGGTCGCCATAAGTGCTTGTGATTAAGTGAGTTACCACAAAGAAAAAGAAGGGGCACAAAGATTATTTGCCACAAAAAGGCGCAAAATCGAAATCTTGACAATCGACCACGTTTTCCGCATAATGTCCGCATAATCTTTTCAGGAGAAGAAAATATGCCCAATAAGTTAGTGGTGTTTTTTTCGTTTGTTTTTTTGGTAATTACTCCGGCCTATGCCGCTTCACCCAAGCAGCCCAATTCAGTCCCCTTAGACCAAAACTCGCTCCAGATTCTTATCGAAAAAGCAAACAACGGTGATACCAATGCCCAATTAAATTTGGGGCGATGTTACTGGAAGGGTCAAGGGATTGCCCAAGATTACAAAGAGGCCGTTAAGTGGTTCACAAAGGCTGCTGAACAGGGAAATGCCGATGCTCAATATATCCTCGGCATTATGTTCTACAATGGTCAAAGCGTTAAGCAGGACTATAAAGAAGCAGTGAAATGGCTTACGAAAGCTGCTGAACAGGGAAATGTTGATGCCATGCGTGGTCTCGGAAATATATACCAAACCGGCCGAGGTCTCCCACAGAGCGACAGTGAGGCAATAAAATGGTTCAAAAAGGCCCAAGAGCAAGAGAATGCTGATGCTAAGCGCAGCATTGAACAGCAGAAAGCAGATATTCAGCATAGTATCGAGCAGGAGAAAGCTGATAATCAGCGTAACATCGACCAGAAGAAAGCCGCTCTTCAGCGATATAAAGAGGTAGCCGAACAAGGTGATACCGAAGCACAATATAATCTTGGGATTATGTATTATTATCAAAAAGATGAGGTGACCGAGGGACATGACATTACACAAGATCATAAAGAGGCTGCGAAATGGTTCTGCGAGTCATTAAAAAAAAGTATTCCTCTTGATAAAGGGATTTACGGCATACCGTTCAACGCCACCATTGATGAAGTACTGATATGGTGCAAAGACAACAATATGGCCATCGCAAATGATACAGAACAAACTATAGCGAAAGATTTAAGGGAAAAGGCTTCGCGAATAAAACGGCTCAAGAAAGCGTATGAAGATGACAAACAATATTTGCCGGCATTGGAGCAGGAAATCTTGGATATTATGAAATCTAATGGTTCTGACCCCACAATTTCTGCGCTTGATGATATAGAGAAAAAAAACATTGAGGCCATTCAAGTAAGATTGGAAACACTCAAAAACCCTTGGTTTTCTTATGCGGGCGAAAAATACTATCTTAGTAGTATCTTCCCTAATGGTCTCAAAATGTGGGTTGACGGAAAACCCCAATTCTGCAAAAACCCCGAAATAACAAAAACCGCCTTTTCTTTAATATTGAAACCAACAAAAGATTCGGAACGCATGATAAATAATGGGTTAAAACAATTGACCATCTCATTTTTTGGGAGTCAGGGGCAATCACCTAAAACATTCGCAACGCTTGCTTACTTTAGTGATTCACCAAATAAAAGTTTGCAAGCTCAATTCGATTTTATATCAAAAGCGATAAGCGAAAAATATGGTTCTCCTAAACTGTTCAACTTTGATGACTTTATGCGTCAAAACGAAGATCTGCACACCATAATATATGATGATATGTTTTTATTGACAGGAGAGAAATGGTCTGATTACTCTTCTATTACTTTCTTAATGTGGGCTCGCAATATTCGTTTATTGGGTGAAATAGGCTATTGGTGGCCTGTAGAAAATGAAATCAGTTTAAAGAATGGCTGTGATACTTTTGGGCTTTTGTATTATGAACCAAATGCCTTTATGAGATTGTCTGAGAATCGTAATAAGGCGGTCAAAAACTTTGAAGAAGAGTATTACAAACAGAGAAAGCAGGAATCCGCAAAGATGCGAGAAGATTTTTGAATATAGCGTATTTAAGACGCTTGGTTGCGTAACCAAATGTTTAATATGGGAAATCGCATGTCTAATAAGAAAAGAGAACTAATATGTTAGGTATGTTCATTAGCGCAGGGGTTATGGGATGCGGGATAGATAGTGCGACCTCTGCTCAGGCATTTGACGCGAATATATTGCCTGCACTCATTGGTCTGCTTGGCGTTCTGTTGGGTGTTTTTATTACTGGTTTGTGGAGTTATTTTATAGCTAAGATAAATTATCGCAATCAACTCAGACTTGCGGCACTTGATAAGCGTTTGGCTGCACATCAAGAAGCATACCTTCTCTGCTATGAATTATATTGCAAGCACAAGTCAAGCGGTGACGAGAGGGACAAAGTCCAAAAAAAATGTGAAGATTGGTTCCTTCGGAACTGCCTGTACTTAGGTCCTCGCTCCAATTCTAAATTCAATGATTTGCTACACAAGTTCAGCACCGATACAAAAATAAGTTTTGAAGAACTTAACAAGAAATACGTTTTCCCAACGCTCAAAGCCCTTAAGGCAGAAATGGCATTCCCATCTCCGTCACTGGAAAAAGATGTAGTTGCCAACCTGTTTCAAAGAATTGCTTAACGTTGACCCAGGCCGAGCAAAAGCAGTGTCAATCAGTGAAATCAGTGTCAAAAAACCCTTCGTGCTTCTTCGTGTCTTTGGGTCTTCGTGGTAAAAAAACTAACCCCGCTTTTTTCTTTTGTCCGCACTTGTCGTGTGATAGAATCTCACCATCAGGATACAATATTTTATCAGGGATGATGATGTATGAGCAAATCGAGCACAGGGATATATCGGCCGGCAACCAGAGCCGGGAGGGTAAAGGAAGTGGTAACAAACGGCTTCAATGGTCTTGCGGGCAAGCGGTTTCATTTCATAGGCGCAGGCGGCATCGGTATGAGCGGCCTGGCTGCACTATTAGTCAAGCACAAGTCGATTGTTAGCGGCTCGGACCAGACAGGCGGAGTGGTAATCGACCGACTGTGCCAGTGGGGAGCCGACATAAAAATCGGACACAAGGAGCATAACCTTGACCCCGCAACCGACGCCGTCGTGATATCGGCTGCTATAAGGGAGGATAACCCCGAACTTAAACTTGCACGCCAACTGAATATCAGGGTCTATAAATACGCTGAGATGCTTGGCAAATTGTTCAACTGCTACAGCGGCATCGCGGTATCAGGCACCCACGGTAAAAGCACCACAAGCGGCTGGCTGGCATACGTGCTCAAAAACGCCAAGCTTGACCCGACCTTCATCGTCGGCGCTGACATCCCGCAATTAGGCGGTAATTCCGGTATCGGCGACGACAAGTGGTTCGTGGCCGAGGCCTGCGAATATGACCGCAGTTTCCTGAATCTCAAGCCGCTAATCGGCTGCATCCTGAATATCGAGCAGGACCATCTCGATTACTACAAGGACGAGGCGGAAATCGTCGAAGCATTTCGTGACTTTGCTCTGGGCGTAAAACCCGGTGGCGTAATCATCGCAAATGGCGAAGATAAAAACGTCAGCAAAATACTTCTGGATTCCCGCTTGCGCGGGAATGACAGAAAAATCGAGACATTTGGTTTTGGCAGGGATTGCAATTACTACGCCGGCAACGTCGAGGAGAACAACGGGCTTTACACATTCGATGTTTATCATAATAAGGAGTCGCTCGGCCGAACTAAAACAAGCATCCCCGGCAAACACAACGTCGCCAACGCCCTTGCCGTCATCGCCTCGGCTGTAAACGCGGGCGTCGAACCAGGCGAGGTCCTGCGATTGCTGCCCGGCTTTACGGGAGTTGACCGTCGGCTGATGCTCAAGGCACAACTGAAGGGAATAACCATCCTGGATGATTACGCGCATCACCCGACCGAAATAAGGGCATCGCTCAAGGCGATAAGGGAACATTATCAGCCAAAACGCTTGTGGTGCGTTTTTCAGCCGCATCAATACAGCCGGACGCGGTTTTTGTTAAACGACTTTGCCGAAAGCTTCAAGCTTGCCGATATAACCATTGTGCCGGAGATTTACTTTGTCCGGGATTCGCAGCAGTCGAGGAAAGAGGTGAATTCCCAGGTGCTGGTGGACAAGATTCGGGCAAGGGGAAGCGAGGCGATGTTTATTGACGGCTTCGCTGCAATTTGCGATTATTTAACCAAACAGGTCCGCAGCGGAGACGCAGTGGTTACAATGGGCGCAGGTGATGTCTGGAAGGTGGCAGATGAATATATTCGATGGCTTGGAAAAAATCGTTGAAAAGGACCATCCGCTGGCAAAAGAGACGTGGTACGGGCTGGGCGGCCCCGCTGACTTTTTTTTAAGGCCGCAAACAACAGAGCAGCTCAGGCAGGTTGTCAGGCGATGTAACGAAAACAACGTGCCGGTTTACGTGCTGGGATACGGCTCGAACCTGCTCGTTTGCGACGAAGGGGTCCGCGGCGCGGTAATACAGCTCAAAAGCGACGGTTTCTCACAGATGAAATTCGAGAAAGAGATGGTTTCCGCGGGTGCGGGCGTTGAGCTGAGCCGGCTGCTCCTGACGTGCGCCAAAAGAGGCCTTTCAGGGCTTGAACCACTTACGGGCATACCCGGCTCGGTGGGCGGGGCGGTGCGAATGAACTCAGGCGGCAACTTCGGAGACATAGGCACCGTCGTTGAGGCCGTTACGCTGATGGACAAGGACGGCAAGGTTTTTACGAAAAACAAGCCCGAACTGCAGTTTGACTACCGGCAGACAAACATCACGGCTAAATTCATTCTCGAGGCACAGATGAATCTCACCGCCGGCGACCCGGACCAGATTACGCGGACCATCAAGGAAATATGGGTCTTCAAGAAAAACAACCAGCCCTTAAACACTATAAATTCCGGCTGCATATTCAAGAATCCACGCGGAATGTCGGCAGGCGCGATGATTGACCGCGCGGGGCTTAAAGGGCTTCAGATAGGCGGAGCCGTCGTAAGCGAAAAGCACGCCAACTTCATTATCGCACAGAAGGGCTGCACCAGCCGGGACGTTATGCGGCTGATAGAGCTGGTAACCGAAAAAATCAAAAAGCAGTTCAATATCGAACTGGAGCTTGAAATAGAAATCTGGAAATAACAATGCGGCCCCGGTATCGGTCAGGTCCTGAGTCTTGTCCCCAGCCCAACCAGCTTAATCCGCCACACGGAGGGCGGATAAAAGTGGCGGTTCTTATGGGGGGAATAAGCCGCGAGCGCAACGTGAGCATCGAAAGCGGCAAGTGCGTCGCTGAGGCGATGAAGCAGGCCGGCGTGAACGTCGTTGTCGCGGACGTGAAACCCGACCAACTGGGTATTCTCGAAGACAACAGCATCGATGTGTTCTTTATTGCGCTTCACGGCAGATGGGGCGAGGACGGGACCTTGCAGGAAATTTTAGAATCAAAAGGGCTGATTTATACCGGCAGCGGCCCGCAGGCCAGCCGGCTGGCGTTTGACAAGTGGGCAAGCAAGAAGAGCTTTGCGGCGGCAGGCATTACCACGCCTGAGGCAATCCTCTTTGACCCAGAATTAAAAGAACTGGATTCCCGCTTTCGCGGGAATGACAATTGGAGGGATAAGGCAAAGGACAACTTCCGGCAGTTTGGTGAAAGATACGTCGTCAAGCCGCTGCGCGAAGGCAGCACCATAGGCATATCAATCACAGATAACGCCGAACAGGCCGTCACCGCCGCAAGGAAATGCGCCTCTGAGTTCGGCGATTGTATGATAGAGAGATTCATAAGCGGCAAAGAAGTAACCGTCGGCATTCTCGGAACAGAGGCGCTACCCATGATTGAAATCCGCTCACAGGGCGGCTTTTACGATTATCAGGCGAAGTATCTCGATGACCGGACGGAATACCTTTTTGACACGATAGACAGCCCCGCCCTTGCGGCCCAGGTGCAAAAATCGGCGATTGACTGTTTTAATGCGCTGGGATGCCGAGGCGTTGCAAGGGTTGATTTTATCATTGGCGATGACGGCAGGCCATACGTCCTCGAAATCAACACCATTCCGGGGATGACGAACCATTCGCTTTTGCCCAAGGCGGCGGCAAAGACGGGCATCTCGATGAGCCGGTTATGCCTTAGGATTGTGGAGATGGCCCTGGCTGACGCAGCCATTCACAGACCCGTTGTTCGGAGACAATAAAAGTGGCCGGGAGAAAACAAAAAGAGGGCATTGGCACATCATTCGGGACCAGACTGAACCGCAGGTCGAGCGTGTTCGGCCTACTTAAGGGGTTGCTGTTTATCTGCGCGCTTGCGGCGGTGCTGGCGGGCTTCGCATTTTTGGATAGATACGTAAAAGAGCAAACTCCCGTCCCGCCGGGCAGCAGGACCATCGAACTAGTGGGTGACATTCCGAACTGGGTAAGCGAAGAGATTAAAAACAGGGTTTACGCAGCGGCCTTGGTTCGACAAAGCTCACCACAGGCAGCCGAGGCGAACAGCGAGGGGGTTGACGAGAATATCGCCGCATCGGTCCAGCGAAATATCTCGCAATTGGTGCCCTGGCTTACCGACGTGAGGGTCCAGACCACTCACAACAGCATACGTATCGCGGGACGATGGCGAAAACCGATTGCTCTGGTTACAGCCGACCCGCCTCACCCGACGAGCGGGCGAGTCGAGGCGGGCAAAAACAAATTCTTCATCGATGCCGATTTGGTTGTCCTCGACTACATACCGGCGGCGGACTTGCCTGTTGTAACCGTGGATGGATTGGAATTCGACAAGCACCCGTCGGCGCCCGGCGAGGTCTGGCGCGGCGACGACCTTGCGGCGGCCTTAGCTGTGCTCAGTCGGCTTGAGCGTATGGATGCCGCTGTCTGTCCCAATAAACCTCTGATGCGTGAAATAGACAAAATTGACGTTAGTAACTTCAACGGCCGAAAAAATAAACACGAGCCGCACATCGTTCTCTACACTAAGGAGAACACTCAAATTATCTGGGGGGCGGAAATCGGCGCCTGGCAGCGTCACTTAGAGTCGCCGGACGACGACAAATTAGCCAAACTTTACACGTACTATCAGCAATATGGAACACTGTCCGGCGTGAAATACATCAACCTGCGCGACCCTCAGCAGACGATTTATCTGCCGGTGGACAAATACTAAGACAAAAAATTTACCGCGGAGACCGCAAAGAACGCAGAGATTAATTTTTATTTTTACCGCGGAGAATCATTTTTTTAGACACCCGCCACACTTGTCTTCCACCCACTGCTTCGTTTTGCGAAGCAAAGCGTGGGGGCGTGCGACAAGTAGCCGTGGGGGCAGGCAGATTACACAGTTTTTTTAGACACCCGCCAAAAGGCGAGGTCTCGCCAAAGGCGGACAGAGGCCCCGTATTTTTTTTAGCCACAGAGTTCACAGAGCACACAGAGTTTTTTTTAGACACTGATTTACACTGTAAGGACAGGCAGGAGAAAAGGGGGTTGTAACATTGACTCCATAAAAAAAAGAACCCAGACATCCGAAGAGGTCTGGGGCCTGATAGCTTCCTATCAGGGATGTACATACATTATCGTATATAAAGGCCGGTTGTTCAAGACTATTTTTTCAAAAATTTTTAAGAAATTTCATAAACCCTGAATTTCCTTAGCGTTACCGCACCTAAGCCGAGCAAAGACACGGATTTTTTAACAGTGGATTTTTTTAGCCACAGAGAATTTTTATTTTTACCGCGGAGAACACAGAATTTTTTTTAGCCACAGAGGTCACAGAGCACACAGAGTTTTTTTTAGACACTGATTAACACTGATTTACACTGTAAAGACAGGCAGGGGAAAGAGAAAAAAGGTGAAAAGGGACCCCCCTGCTGTTTTGATTCGTCCCCTTCGGCGGATAATTTCGTGACTCGTGGCCCGTGACTCGTGTCTCGTTGAAGATATGTTTTTCAAGCCCTGAATTTTCTGATTATCACCTCACCGAGGCCGAGTAACTGGTTGCAATTCGAGGAAGATTTTGATATTATTGTGGCATTGAAAGGCTTGGTTGCATAGCCAAGCGTTTAATATGGGAAATGTCAGTTTACTTTGTTTCGAGCAACGGAGAGGTTATATTACTGGTCGAGATTTGCTCAACAGGTGCAGGAGTCGTGCTATGGACAAAGAAGATTACAGAATCAGGCGGACATGCTGTCCGAGTTGCGGCGTGCCGCAGCCGGGCATTACGCGAAGGGGATTTTTGCAGGGTGTCGGCGGGATGACGGTCCTTGGGACGGCACTTACAGGATTGACGTGGTCGTCGCTGGCGTTAGCAGAGGAGAAGGTGCAGGGCCGGCAGAGACGCGCGCTGGCGGTCAAGCCGATACTTGTTTACGCGACGCCACATCGCAAGCGCCAGACGAGTTGGCGCAGCTGGGGCGGGATTCAGACGGAGGAGGATGCGAAGCAGGAAGTTGTGCGCATAGAGAAGGAGCTAAAGGAACTGAAGGCGAAGGCGGATTTTCCGGTTGAGTTCGCGGGTGTGTCGCGTGTGCGCAACGCGAAGGAATTATCCGGAATAGAGGGTGCGGGCAAGGCGGATGTGTTTATCGTGTACGCAGCGGGCGGCTGGATGGATGTGTTTGACGAGATTGCCAAGCGCGGCAAACCGATGGTTATCTTTTGTCGGCACAAGTCGGGGCCGGTGTACCTGTGGTACGAGATTGTCAGTCCGCGATACCTGAGGCAGCATACGGATACGCTGGCGGTCAAAGGCGTTGACGATGGTGACGTTGTTATTGACAGTCAGGATGAGATTTTCTGGCGTCTGCGTGCGCTGTGCGGACTGAGCAATACGATGGGAACTCGGATTGTGGCGGTCGGCGGGCCGGATGCGTGGTCCCAGCCGAAGGGACAAGTGCCTGCGCTTGTGAAGGAGAAGTGGAATTTTGATATAGTGACTTTCTCCTACGAAGACCTTGGAAAGCTGATAACCGAAGCGCGTGCTGATTCGTCGGCTGTCGAGGGGGCGGCCCGACGAGCGAGTAAGTATCTTAGCGAGGGTGGATGTAAACTCCAGACGGAACGTAAGTTCGTGGATAATGCCTTTCTGCTGGAAGATGTGTTGCGAAGGGTAATGGACAAGACGGACTGCCGCGCGATTACGATAAACAGTTGTATGGTGACGATAATGCCGCTGGCCGAGACGACGGCGTGCCTGGCACTTAGTTTGCTGAACGACGCGGGGTACCTTGCGTTCTGCGAGTCGGATTTTGTGGTGATACCGTCGGGGGTGCTGCTTGCGGGCATCTCGGGCAAACCTGTGTTTCTGAATGACCCGACTTATCCGCACGACGGTGTGATTACGCTTGCTCACTGCACGGCGCCTCGAAGGATGGACGGCAGGCGACTCGAACCGGCGCGTATCATGACGCACTTCGAATCGGACTATGGAGCGGCGCCGAAGGTGGAGATGCGCAAGGGGCAAACCACGACGAACATCGCTCCTGATTTCAAGTCGCAGCGCTGGGTGGGTCTTGTGGGCGATATTGTGGATGTGCCGTTTATGGATATCTGCCGGTCACAGATTGATATACACTTTGCGTGCGACAGCCAATTGCTGGCCGAGCGGATGCCGGGCTTTCACTGGATGACCTGCTATGGTGACTATATGAAAGAGGTTGGCTACGCACTGAAAAGTGTGGGCATCGAGTGGGATGACCTATCAAACAAACCTGTTCCTCGACGGGGTTCATTTCGCCGCATATAGGGCATCTTATCTGAGGAATCTGCTCTAAAATAACATTTCAAGGTATTTCTTTTAGCGTTTTCTTCTCAAAATCACCGCCATTGCTTTATTGTAATATAAAAAATCCCTTTAGGTGCCATAGCAATGAATGAAACGCAAACAGAAATTAAAAGTGTAAAATGTCTTTCAGCCCAAGAATTGTCCGAGATTGGAGAATTGCTTGGGGAAATACTGCTGGCTCTGCAAAGCCCCCTTACCCCAAAGGAACAGCAAGACCTTTGGTAATGTTTTGAACTGCTTTTAAAACAATACGTTGAGGGAAAGTAGAAACGAAATCGGCGGGGCCCTTCGACAAACTCAGGACAGGCAAGACCCGCCCTACGATTTTTATTACCCGGCAATCCCCCGACTACGACCCGCCACAAAGAAGGCGGGTAAACATTCGGGGGCAGGAAAGTTGCCGGGCTAAACATTGCGCCGCCTTGCCGGCGGCGGCTAAACTACGTATGCGGCGGTGAGAAGGTACTCAATGCCGTGGGCAAATCAACGTAACGGTAAGGAATTCGGAACTCCTCACAAAGTAGCTTGAATTTCTTCACTGTCGTCTCGGTCAACTCGCTTTGGAAGCCGGCGTCGCCTTTGCAGCAGAAAATCCGACAGCCGGCAAAACGATAAGGATACACCGTGCATTTGCCTTCAACCTGATAGCAACACCGACCAGCGATTATTTGTTTTATATTCCGACTGCCCACCTTGTCGGAGAAATACAGCATCTCAGGGGTGGTGACATATAAACGATGTCCGTATGCTTCCAAGTCACAGCACTTCCCACATATTTTGCAACCTCCGGCCTTTGCGACGTGGGCGATACACTGCTCATCGAGCCACTTATAAATATCGCCCACCCGAAGGACAATTTCTTTATGTCTTGTCATCTCCATCCTTCGCCCCTGAGGGGCTACGGAGGACGAGCCGCCACCACTTTGGATTGCTTTTTATGGTTTGTATTTGTTTGGTGCTATAAAACTCGCCGCGATTTATTCCCGGGCACTTCCGTGCCGTCGAATTCCAAGTATCAGGGCCGGCTAAATTGATGGGCCAAAAAGGCCAGCTCCGGCACTGCCTGGGCCGGACCGCGTAAATCATACACCCTTTCCCCCGCCGGGTCTTCTGTATAAATACACAGTCGCGAGTATGGGCGTCTTCAACGATAGTCATTCGAAACCCCACTCGCCTCAAGAATTTGCGTTTCAACTCGTTGGCCGACATATTCAGGTGGCTCGCGATGAGCCGGATTTCGGGTCTGCTCACCCAGATGTATCCCTCGGACGGGCCTGAGCAGCACCTGCCGCATTGCAGGCACTCAAAGCGCAGCCCCGCGGCGTACCATTTGGATTTGTTATTGCCGCCATTCACAGCAGCTATTTTACCGCTGAGAACGCGGAGAGCGCAGAGAAAAAACTCAAATCAATCTCAGCGTGCTTTGCGGTGAGAATAGGTTGAGTGGACGGTTTAGCGGCGCCACTCGGGTTTGCGGACCATAAGAGGCGGCATAAGGTTCGGCTTGGATTTGTGGCGGCGGGTAGAGCCGAAACACCTGCTGCTCGGATACCAGCGGATTGTGAAAAGCTGGGGCTTAAGCGCCAATCTGGCTGTCTTTGCTGTGCCGAACATCCTCAAATCCTTCCTTACCAACCTGTCACTCTTTTGCGCTGATGATATCGGCGAAAACAGGCGCGCACTTTAGGTGCTCGATGCTCGGATTATAGGACCGGCCGGCCCTCGATTTTACAGATTGACCGGAATGCCTTTGTCCCGCAGGTATTGCTTCATCTGCTTTATGGAGTATTTGCCGAAATGCGCGATGGAGGCGACCAGCACGGCGTCGGCGTGTCCCTCGGCAACGGCCTGATATAGATGTTCGAGAGTGCCCGCGCCGCCCGATGCGATGACGGGTATCGATACTGCGTCGGCGATTGCACGCGTCATCGGGATATCGTAGCCGGCCTGCGTGCCGTCGGCATCCATACTTGTCGGCAGAATCGCCCCCGCGCCGAGGTCCTGCGCCTTTTTTGCCCACTGGACCGCGTCTTTGCCCGTGCCCGCGGTGCCGCCTCTTACCATAACCTCAAAGCCGGACGGCAGGCCGGGATTTTTACGGGTGTCGATTGCTATGGTAATCCTCGCCGAGCCAAACTCGCGGACGGCTTCCTGAACGAACTTCGGCTTTTTAACAGCAGCGGTGTTGATTGAGACCTTTGATGCACCGATGCTGAGCAGCTCTTCGATGTGCCTGCAAACGGAGATACCGCCGCCGACGGTAAGCGGAATTGAGATTTTAGCAACGGTGCGTTTGACCGCATCCTGCAGCGTCTTCCGGTTTTCGAGCGTAGCGGTGATGTCGAGAAAGACCAGCTCGTCGGCGCCTGCCTTGTCGTAGGCGGCGGCATTCTCAGCCGGGTCGCCGACGTCTTTGATGTCAACGAAGTTGACGCCTTTCACTAAGCGACCGTTCCTGGTGTCTAAACAGGGTATAATTCTTCTGTAGTCCATAATGCTCCTTCGTAATAATCGGTTTTCGGAATCCCTGTTCCTCTATGAGCGATATGAGTATAGCACATTGATTTATCACAGTCGATACATTTTTTAATTGCGGAAACACAACCAAAGCAAACACCCCGTTATATGTCCGGCCTTAGTCGAGTATCTCGTCGCCGGCGGCCTGTGTGCGCTGCCAGTTGGCCGGCTGCAGGTCGATTTCGAGGACCTCGACGCGTGTGAATAACCAGTTTGTGCCCTCTTTGCGGAGTTCGGCCTGGAGCTTGAAAAGCATCATTTTCCTGAATTCGTAAATCGGCCCCTGCGGGTCGAAAACAATCCTAACGGTGAAAACGGACGTGGCATTAGGCGGCCTGACGTCCAGCGAAACGATTCCGTGGACGTTTTTTTCAATAATGGGTTCCGACAAGCGCTCTTTACAGTTATCCAAAAGGGCCTGTTTGGATGCGTGTAACGAGTCGCGGTAATCGTTCAAAATTAGCGGCCCTATCGCCTCAGCGTCTTCCTTTTCGACGGCCCTGACGGCTTTGGCAATAACGTCTTTAATTTTTTCAGTGTCGGTCTGGACAAAATAATCGATTGCAAAGGCCGCTATCGCGATAATCACGGGCAGCAACCAGAACCACCACCTGTGCCTTTGAGGAAACAGCCCGCGAAAAACAGCCACCGCCAGTAAAACGACGACCGATGCTATCAGCAGCAGCCAGGGTTGTTCTAATATGTTCGTCATTGGCCCATCTGAGCAAACCTCTCCTGCCGGCCCTGCTTTCAGGACGATAACCGCAGTTTGGCAAGGATTTTCCGGATGTGTTTGGTCTTCTTATAATCGGTCATATCCGGCGCCAAAGCCGTAACGCTTATGTAGCCCTCCATCAAAGCGACAATGTCGGCCTGCGGGTCCTCTAAGGGATGCGGTTCGCCTGCGAGTTGAAATACGGTCTGACCTTTGTCATCTGTTTGCGGTATGTAGTACTCGTCAAAAGCCTTGTTCGACTGCGGCACGACCTTGACGCCTTTTGGCCTGCCTTGTGAAAGCAGCGGGATATTTATATTTACCACGGCGCCGGGCTTTATTGGCATAAGCTCCTTTAGGACTTGCATACAGAAACTGGCGGCAGTCGCGTAATCCATCTGCTCTTCCGCCGCAACGCTCATCGCCACGGATGGGATACCCAGAAGCACTCCTTCCATAGCTGCCGCGACGGTGCCGGAGTAATAAACGTTGATGCCGGCGTTCGCACCGTTGTTTACACCCGCCACCAACAAGTCAATGGGGCGTTCGCAAAGCTGCATAACAGCTAACTTCACGCAGTCGGCGGGCGAACCCTCGATGCTGTAACCGCTAAATTGCCCGTTGACGTCAACTTTGTTACATACTAATGGACGGTTGAAAGTTATACTGTGGCTCGTTCCCGACCGGCTGGCAGCAGGGGCGACAACGGTAACCTCTCCGATTTTGGCAAGCTCCTTGTATATTGCCGATAAACCCGCCGCGTTGATTCCGTCGTCATTTGTCAAAAGTATGTTCATACTTGAGAATTTAGAATTAAGAATTTAGAATTCAAAAAAGTAACTGAAGCCATTTTAAGTGGCAGCACAATTAATGTCAATTGAGCCATTGGCCAAGGGAGCCGGACAATGAAAAAGTATCAGCCGGGAGAATCCTGTCTGTTGATGAACAGAGACCAGGTGCGGGCCTTTGACGCCTGGGCCATAAACGAGCTTGGCATCCCGGGTGTCGTCTTAATGGAAAACGCGGGATGCAGTTGTGCGGAACTGATTGAGGATAAACTATCCGCAATAGTGAAGCCGCGGGTCTGCATATTCTGCGGAACCGGCAACAACGGCGGCGACGGCTTTGTCATTGCAAGGCATCTTCTGAATCGAGGGTTTATTGTCGTCGTCGTCGTATGCGGAAACCGCAATAAGGTAAGAGGTGACGCCAAGGCCAACCTCGATATACTCGAAGGACTCGGTGCGCTCATTGAGCAACTGGATGTGGATAATATCGACGATATTAAGGGCCGCGTTGCGGCCCTTGCTCAGGACGCTGATATGATTGTTGACGCTATTTTCGGGACAGGGCTGACCGGAGAATTGCGCGACGAATATAAGCGGCTGATAGCAGGTATAAACGCCCTCGGGCATCCCATATTGGCGGTTGATATACCATCGGGGCTGGATTGTGATACGGGTCAACCGCTCGGCGCAGTGATAAGGGCTGACTGGACTGTAACCTTCGTTGCCGTCAAGAAAGGTTTCGTCCTCGAAAGTGCACAGGCGCAGACCGGCGAGATATACGTCGCCTCGATTGGCGTCGAACCAAAATATGTTTAGCTCCCACCCCTGCGGTTGGGGTCATTGCGAGGCCGCAGGACGAAGCAATCTCAACCCTCAAAAGGCGCCGGGTTTGCCGGCCTGGGTCTTGTAACCGATAAAGTAGAGGAATCTCTCGGCGTTGAGTATCGGTATCGATAGTGCATCCGCCTGGCTTTGAATCTGTTTGTAGCTTGCCAGCCGTTCCACCACTCGCTCATATTCTTCCATCGCGTTCGGGTAGGTTTCGGTCTGTTCGAGAGTCGGTTTCTGCGGGACATTCGGCGGCGTCCCCAGAATCACAAAATCGGTGTTGACGGAGAGCGAATCAGCAACCTTCCCGCCCCATTTTCCCACAAGCCCTCGTATCTTTTTAAGAGCATCGGGGTCGTTGACACCGTCGCCGTTGAGGTCAAAGTCGCCGGCCACCACAAACGTGTTGGCCTTCTTTGAGCTCCAGATGAGATTTGCCGCTATGTCGTCCACCACGATTGGGTTTTTCAGCTCAGAACGAACAATTCTCGCCTGAGACACGCTGTCGCCGACGTTAAAAACTTCTATTTCCGCCTTGCCTTTGCCGTCTCTGGGGATGGGCTGACCCTTGTCATAGACCGAAAACGTAAGGCCCCTGTAAACGCGGTCGTCGCCACCGAGGTTAATGTGGACTATCTTGGCCTGGTCATCGACTAAAATTACCTTCCCGTCCGGCTCAAAGGCAGCCACCTGGGCGTCCGGCGGCGGCCGCAGGGGCCACACGTCCTCCTTCAATATACGCCCAATCCGCTCCTCGGCCATCCGCAGCTCCGCCTGAGTTCTCAGCAGTTGCTTGTTTGTTTCCTCTCGCCCAGTCCTTTCCTGGTTAAACTTGCCGTAGAGGTCTTTGACCTGCTCATCGGTCTTCTTCTCTAACAGCGCTTTAAGCTCATCATAACCTTTGCGAACCATCTCAAATTGCTGCTGGAACTTTTCCTTCTCAGCCAATAGGACCTGTTCCTTCTCCAAACTCGCCTTCAGTGCGTCATCGAACCTCGTTTGCAGGGTTGTAAGCTGTTCTTTTGTGGCCTCTTCGGCCGTCCTGGTATTCTGCAGAATAGTGTTTACCTTCTCGCCTATCTGCAGCAAGGCAGCGTTGGGGTCAACCTCGTTCAGTTCAGGATATTGTTTGGCAAGGGCGGCAACCGCTTCCCTGACCTTTGTGGTGGCCTCGTTGACCTTGACCTCGGCGGATGTCTCGCCCGGCACCCCCGGCACGATTAAGGTTATCGTCTGGTCAAGGTAATCGAGCATAGCTTTGAGCCGGGTCTTCCTGGGGTATTGGTCGGCCCCGACCAGCGCTCCAACCTTCTGCAGCTCGGCCGCGCTGGCTACCTCGCCAAGCCGTTTTTGGGCCGTGTCCGCCAGTCCCCGCTGCTCCTCAAACTTGAGGTAGAAGATAACCGCTACTGTGGCCGCGACAATAAATAGAAACACGAACGCTATTAGGGCGTAAATCGTGCCGTCGGTTGCACTTTTCTTGCCGATGGGCATAGCAAAAACTCCTCAGAAACAGTAAAAACCTTAGCTCTCAGGGCTTGTAAACACTATATTATCGTCGAAAAGTTGCCTAAAGTCAATAAAAAAACCGGCTTGCACTAATTTGGGCAGAGTTATCGGGCCTGTGAATTAGAACAGTGGCTATGGCAGTAGAGCGATTGCAAAAGATATTGGCGGCTGCGGGCGTCGCCTCGCGGCGAAAATGCGAGGAATTAATCCTCGAAGGGATGGTGCGCGTCAATGGCAAGATGGTTGAGACGTTACCCGCCTTCGCGGACGCCGACAAAGACGTAATTACGGTCGGCGGCTCCCGGATTCGTCGGGAGCCAAAGGTTTATTTCCTGCTCAATAAACCAAAGGGCGTCATCTGCACCAACTTTGACCCGCAAGGAAGAACAAAGGCCGTCGACCTCATCCCTTCCCGCAATCGCATCTTTTGCGCAGGCCGACTTGATATCGAAACGACGGGCCTGATTATCCTCACCAACGATACCGAACTGGCCAACCGCCTGACGCATCCGCGATATGGGCTGACCAAAACCTACATCGCCGAGGTAAAAGGCCAAATCGAGGATGACCACGTCGAAAAACTAAAACAGGGTATCTGGCTGTCAGAGGGCAAAACCTCACAGGCAAGAGTCGAGATACTCAAACGCGGCCTTCAGCGCTCGCTGGTCGAGGTCAGGATTACCGAACGTCTTAATCGTCAGCTCCGCAGGATGCTCGCTCGCGTCGGCCTGCCCATCAAGTCCCTCAAACGCACCCGCATCGGCAAAATCTCCGACCGTGGCATCGGCATAGGCCAATTCCGCCTCCTCACTCACGCCGAACTCGAATACCTCAAAAAAGCAACAGCAGAACCATATTTAGCGCGTGGGCCCGTAAAATCCTAATCTCCCCCTGACCACGCCTTGCAGTCGGAGCGTTTTTGTCAGAAATGGCTTGCATTTGGCCTGCGAAAGGGGTATAATAATAAAAACAGCGGATAGCGGGCAGCGTATAACGTTTGGCAGCTTAAAGTTTCAAGTGCAAAGCCAAAACTCAACGCTTTCAGTCATAAGCTTTGGCTTTAAGCTTTAACCTTTGGGCTAAATGCCATATACGGAGGACAGAAATATGGCCGGCATGTTTTACTCAATTAGAGAGGTTGCGGAGAAGCTGGGAAAAAGCGAGGACGAGGTGCGGCAGCTTGTTAAGGCAGGCCAGCTTCGCGAGTTCCGTGACGGACCAAATCTGCTTTTCAAGATGGATGAAGTTGCGGGATTGATGGGTGATACAGGCGTTATGGCGGCCAAGAAAGGCGGCGAAAAGCCGGCCGCACCGCAACAAAAGCCGGAGGAAGAAGAGGAGATTCTGCTGGCGCCTGAAACGCCGGGCAAGACCGTGGATTCGACCCCCGACAACGACATTCGAGGGCAGGCAAGCTCACCACTGGGTGAGGAGATTGAATTAACCGACGCAGACACCCAGATAGTCGAGGAAGGCATCAAGGTGTTAGGCGAGACCGACACCGCGGAGGCGCTCAAAGATACCGGCGACGAGACCTTCAAAGGCCTCGGGGAAACGCCGGCAAAGGAGGCGTCGCTTGAGGAAATCGAAAAGGACGTAAGCTTGGATACATTCGGCAGCGGGTCGGGGCTTTTGGACCTGTCGCTGCAGGCCGACGACACGTCATTAGGCGGGATTTTAGACGAGATTTACACGCCCGGCGGGGAAGGCAAGGCACCTTCCGCTGCCGCTGCTGGGCCGGACTCGGCAGCAGGTTCGGCGATGGAGGTCGCGGCAGAAGCCGACCAGATACTGTCTGAGGCACAATTCCCTGAACCACAGGTGTCGGCCGCGGCAGTTGCAGCCGGTGCATATATCGAGGCAGAACCGGACGCGATGAGCAACGCGATGGGAATTATGCTGTTTATACCCCTGCTTGCCGTCATTTACACGACAATTGTCTCGATTGCGGGCTTCAGCAATGTGATGCCGATGGTCTTGTCAGTTGTAAGAAATGTCCAGGGATTGATTTGGTACATCGCCATCGGGCTGGCTGTAGCAGCAGTCGTGATTACATGGGTCGGAGCAATGATGGGGCGTGAGAAGACGCCCAAGGCGCCGAAGCCCCCCAAGGTCAAAAAGGAAAAACCGCCCAAGCCGGCGAAGGAGAAAAAAGGCAAGGAAGCCGCACAGCCAAAGGCCGAAGGCAAATAGCAAAAACAACTCGGTAAATAACCTCGCCTTTTGACATCCTGTCAACTGACAGAAGATTTCATTTTGCACAGTCGCTATACCCACCGTTTGCTAAAAACTAAGAAATCAGTCTCGCTTCACAAATTTTGCAATTTTGCCCTTGACGTGTGGGGGGAAAATGGTTTTATTGGCTGTTTTGAAGTCCCGGTTCGCCGGGAGATGATTAAAAAGGATTGTAAGTCTGACACGCTTGAAAGGATGAGAAGATGCGACTCGCCACAGTATTAGTGACCGGTATTGTATGTGCTTCATTAGTAATCACGAGCGGCTGCGTCTCTGAGCAGAGCAACAAGGACCTCAAAATCCAAAATGACTCCCAGCGAAGGCGTATAGCCGACCTTGAGAGCCAGCTTCAGACGGCCAACCTCCAGCTCGACCAGATGAAAAGACAACTGGATGCGACAGGCGGCCGAAGCAATATCGAGATAACCACGCTGCAGCAGAAAATCGCCGCCCTGGAAGAAGACCTTGCAAAGAAAAAGGCCCTGATTGCCCAACTGTCGTCAGGCGGCGTGCAACTGCCGGCGGAACTCAGCTCGATGTTAGAGGACTGGGCCAAGGGCAGCGACCTTGTTACCTTCGACCCGAACAGAGGCATTGTTAAGTTCAAGAGCGATTTGCTCTTTGAGAAGGGCAGCGACGAGGTAGCACCCGCCGCCGCGGAGGCCGTCAAGGCGCTGTGCAGAATCCTCAACACCGAGCAGGCCAAGGAATTCGACATCATAATCGGTGGACATACCGACGACATACGTATCTCGCAACCCGAGACCCTCGCCAAGCACCCCACAAACTGGTACCTTTCGGCACACAGAGCAATATCGGTCCTCAATGTTATGACAAACAACGGCATTGTGTCTGAGCGTGCGAGTGTCCGAGGGTTCGGAGAATTCAGGCCTATCGTGCCGAACGAGCTGAACAAGAAAGGCAACCCGCAAAACAGACGCGTAGAGATTTACATTGTCCCCAAAGGTATTTAGGGTCACAGGCCTGCGGTCGAACGAAACCAGAGAAATGGCCGAGCGGACGTTAATCATTATCAAGCCGGACGGCATACAGCGCCACTTCGCCGGTGAAATTATAAGCCGATTCGAGAGAAAAGGCCTCAAACTGGTCGCCGCAAAACTTTTAAGACCCGATAGTAAGCTTGCCCGCCGGCTTTACGCCGTTCACAAAGACAAACCCTTTTATGAAGGCCTGGTGAAGTTTCTGTGTTCCGCACCTGTGCTGGCAATGGTGTGGGAGGCACAGGGCGTCATAGAAATCGCACGGGGGATGTTAGGGGCAACATTCGGGTATGAGGCACAGCCGGGAACCATCCGCGGCGACTTCGGCTGCTCTCGCGGTTTTAACCTTGTCCACGGCTCAGACAGTGCGAAATCGGCGGAATACGAAATCCCGTTGTTTTTTAAGCCGGAAGAAATGCTTGAATATAAATTTGCCGATGAGCACTGGCTATACGGCAAAAACGAGTGAAAAAGAAGCTGTGAGTTTCCACACACAGCCCTCTCTTATCTGCCTTGACAAACCCTTTCGAAGTCTGCAAAGTCCAGAAAGTTTACGGTCCCATCGCCAACGAAGTCGCCAGGAATCGCGGGGCCGGTCAACATCCAATTATCGGTCATCAGGTAAAAATCACTCCAGCCGACAAGGCCGTCGCGGTCAAGGTCATAGATGTAGTGTGCACTGTAGTTCTGGTCGGTCTGGTCCGCAAAGACCTCGATGTAGCTCATCCAGTTCGGCTCAAAAGTGTAATGCCGCTTGCTCGGCGTCACCACCCCGGACCAGGCGGAATCGACCCAGACCTCGTAGAAACCATTAGCATCGGTTGTGCTCTCGCCGCCTCCGTTATTTGCATCGACCAGCACACCTTCTACAGGCGCGTTACATTCATTCCTGATATAGCCGGTGATTCTGAAGTCAAACTTATTTCCTGTATAGTCCTGCTCCGCGGTATAATTCTGATTGACGTCCTTGTAGTGTCTGCTGTTCGGCTCGAAGCCGTAGGCGTACCTGCCGGGCTTTACATTGCCTGACCAGTTGTAGCCCACAACAATCTCGTAGTAGCCATCCGCGTCCGTTAACGTTGACCCGCCTCCGTTGTCGGCAGACACATTAACGTCATTTACAGGCGTAACAGAGTCCTGTTCAAGCACAAAGCCCGAAATCTTAAAGGTCATCGGGGTGGCCGCATAATTCATATCAGTGTAGTTGTGATTAACATCGGTGTAGGATAAGTTGTTCGGCTCAAAGATGTATCCATCCTTTTGCGCCACTACAACGCTCGACCAGCCACGATATGCCCACAGCTCGTAATAGCCATTGGCATCGGTTGCAGTGCAAACGTCGTTACCGTCGGCCTGTACCAGCACACCCTTCACAGGTGCGTTGCCGTCGGCATCAAGCACATAGCCGGAAATTGCCAAAGGTAATGCGTAATCGGCCAAAGCGTCATACCAGACCCCTGCCATTTTTGCGTAGCCATTGTCGTTGGGATGCACCTCATCAGACATATCAACACCAATGCTGTAATTCAATGCACTCTCCATATCCACTATAATAATATCATCCCCGTTGGCAATTCGATTCAGAGCAATATCATTAACGTCCCTGTTAAACTGTGTTGTCTGAGACCGTTTTATCGCAGGGCTGTCGATGCGCCGGTTGATCATAAGTGCCAGAACAACCGTAACGTGTTCGTTACTGTTAACTTCATACGCATCAATCACATTGAGAATGTTATTCACTTGATTGGCGTCATGATAACCCTGCGTAATGTCGTTGGTGCCGATATGGAGCAGGACGACGTCGGGATGATATGTAATCAACCAGCCGTTCACATTACTTAATATCTGGTCCGTTCGCCAGCCGTCGTGACCCTCATGTTGCGGGTCAGGAAAGCTGCCGTCAACTCCGCTCCCAACAAAATCAAAACTGTAACCACCATTTGTGAGACTGTCGTATAGGGGTTTTCGATAACCCCAACTGTATGCAGAACCCCACCATCCTCTTGTTATGGAATCGCCCAAAGGCATTATGCGTGTAACACCAGCGGCTTGTACGGCACACGAGAAAACCAAAACAGCCGCAATGGGAAGGAAGACCCGTAACGCCCGTTTTTCCAATATAGCTAAAATAACGCCTACAACGGAAAGCAGCCGTTTCATTAAAACACTTTCTCCTCTCTAATCTCTCACCCCTACTTTTGATTAGCGGCGTTATTGTACAGGATTCAAAAATCAAAAGCAAGAAAATTATTGATTTTTTTGCAAAATTTTTTAGAAGGGATTGTTACCCCCAGAGCCACAAGCGTCGGCTTCAACGATGCGGCTGCACCGCCGCGAAGGCAATCCCAACCAGCACTTGACCAATCCTTATCTCCTTGTTAATCCTTAAGTTATGTCAATACAGGTTGGTCGGATGCCAAGCGTTATCGACGACCTTCACGCAGGCAAAATCTTCGTCCTGGTCGATGATACAGGCCGCGAAAACGAAGGAAACCTCGTCTGAACCGCCGAAAAAAGCTCTCTCCCCAAATCATCAACTCTATCAGCACCGATTCAAAACGCCATAAAAACAAAATGGCCCGCGCACGGGTATTTCTGCGCAGGCCATTAAGTTGCTCATTTTTCAGCTTAGAACCTACCAGGCCAGACCGAGCTCGGCGAAATCGAAAAAGTCCACACTACCGTCGTAGTTGATGTCGCCTTTGCCGTCACTAAACCAGTCTTCACACATCATTTTAAGGTCATACCAGTCAACAAAGCCATCACCATTAATATCCCCCATTAGCCGGGCAGCCAAGGCATTATACCAAACATCAGCCATTTTTGCGTAGCCGTTGTCGTTGGGATGCCATGTATCATACATATCATCTGGGTAGGTTAATGCGTGTTCCATATCTACAACAATAATATCATCCCCGCTGGCGATTCGGTTCTGAGCCATATTATTGACATCGTTGTTAAACACTGTTGTCGCTTCGTTATGGTCCCTCCTGTTGATTATAAGTGCCAGAATAACCGTAACGTGCTTGTCGTTGGCGTCCTCATAATCATCAATTACATCAAGAATGGCATTAACTTCACTGGCGACATTTTGATCTCCAGCCGTTATGTCATTAGTTCCAATATGAAGCAGGACAACGTCTGGTTGGTGTATATTCAGCCAGTTTTGCAGTTTCCCCGCACCCGGCTCACTTACCCGTCCATAGAGAATCTCGTCGGCTTTCCATCCTTCGTGACCCTCATGTTGCGGGTCCGGGAAACTGCCTTGGGTCTGACTTCCCACAAAATTAAAATCGTAACTACCGTTTGTCAGACTGTCGTATAGGGGTTTTCGATAACCCCAGTGGCCCGAAGAACCGTACCAGCCCCTCGTTATAGAATCGCCCACAGGCATTATTTTTACGGCATCAGCGCCCAACAATGGGGCCGAAAAAGCCAGGAGCACTACGACCGGAAGGAGCAACTTCAATACCCACTTTTGTTTATGAACCATCACCCTGCTTCTCCTCAAAGCCACATCCAACGCCCTCCTTGGCCTTTCTCCCCTCTGTTGGGGCGGCCTAAAAAGCCCAACCCTAAAGACCCATTATAATCAAAAGCCCAGGATTCTACTGCAAAAAAACTTCCGGGAGCAACTTTCGGGTAGCACCCATCAGAACAAGACATAACTCAATGGCATGAGTTGCGACAACAGCTACTATTGCAAGCCCCCTGAATGCATCGAATGATAAATCTCTGTCCTTTTGCACAAGCATCCGTACAAAATTCTCTGGTAACAAAAATGGCCTGCGCACAAGTATTGTCGCGCAGGCCATTTTGTTGTCCATACCTTCTGTTAAAAAACCTACCAGGCCAGGCCGAATTC